>Ga0187810_10000603_pt1 | contig 13407 bp, 13 predicted proteins | sample NC_wetland_sal_i_9_FD_132963 | JGI IMG/M metagenome (GOLD analysis project Ga0187810, IMG submission 132963) | Wetland sediment microbial communities from Neuse River Estuary, North Carolina, USA - ASW_5 | ecosystem: Environmental > Aquatic > Freshwater > Wetlands > Sediment | place: USA: North...
AGTGCCAGCATGCCCAGAAGCTGATTCTGGTAGACCAGGGGAGTGCAAGCGAGGGATGCCAGCGGGGTGGCCGCCGGTGCATCGACAAGCGGATCGATCTTGAAATTTTCTTCTCCAGGATACTGAATGAATTTTAGCTGCTCGTAAGAGCGATGCAAAATCCCGGAGGTGAAAGCCACTGTATCGATGGTCAGGCCCAAAGCCTCATCTACAAAAAGTTTGCGCTCAGACCGGGTTCCACCATTCTCATCGAGCAAGAGCAAAATGGCAAATTGGTTACCAAAAATGGCTTTGAGGCCGGATAAAAAATGCCCTTCATAGGTCTCCAGATCCAAATGAGCATCATTAAGCTCAGATAGGAGTCGAATGGCATTCATTACGGAACGATTTTCGTCCACACAGCCTCTTTCTCTTTATTATTCAGTACGAATGGTATACCCGTAACCCGGAACAGTCTCGATGAAAGAGGGGTCTTTGGGATCGGTTTCGATTCTTTCGCGCAAATTCTTGATATGCACCCTGACCAAATCGGGACTGCCCGAATCAAGAGGGTAATTCCACACTTCGTCCAAAAGACGATTGGGAGAAAATATCTCCCCGGCATGACGCATCAAATGGTAAAGCAAATCATACTGAATTGGGGTCAGGCGGATCTTGCCACGATTGGGCGTGGTCATTTCAAATGACCGTGTGTCCAACTGGTAGCCATTGATCTCGATCAGGTCCTGTCTGGCCGGCCCGTTTTCTGGCCCGGCATGCCCACGCATACTACCAAAGTGATGCGGCTCAGTGCGCCGCAGAATTGCCCGCAGCCGTAGAGTAAACTCATCCAAGTTGAAGGGCTTACTTACGTAATCATCCGCGCCGGCCAAAAATCCATTCACTTTGTCTTCATCGCGAGCCCTGGCGGTCAAAATCAAAATGGGTACCTCGGCGATCATGGGATCCTGCCGAATCTGGCGGCAAACCGCCAGGCCGTCCAGACCAGGCATAATGATATCCAGCACTACCAGGTTGGGGTGATGGCGACGAGTCAATTGCAATCCCTCAATGCCTGTTTGGGCCAGGATTACGCGAAAGTTTTCGCGGCGTAGACAATGTTCAATGGTCTGAGCAACGATATCATCGTCCTCAATAACCAAAATCGTTTTCTGATCCATCTTTGCCTTTCTATGAAAACGATAGTCATTCAATGATTAGTAATGCATTAGTAATTATACACATTTCTACCAGTCATTTACGCATACCATCCTCACAAAATTATTAGGTGGTTCAAAAAAGATGTAAAATTAACCATCGATTTAATCAGCTCTACAAAGGAGAAATATGCGCAAAGTCGGGGCTCTTTTTATCTTTTTGATCTTATTGGCAACCCTGGTCGTGGGCTGCTCTTCTACACAGACAGGCGTTACGGCCACGCCGGCGATTGCCCCGACTGCGGCCGGCTCAGTACCTGCGACTATGCCAGCAGCCACTGCATCCGTCACAAACCCCACAGGGGGGAGCACGGCCGCAATTGCTGATGGCAAAACTCTGCTCGAAACTCGCTGCACGGCCTGCCATACCTTAGCCAGGGTAGTGACCGTCAAAGCCTCGGCTGCTCAATGGAAGCAAACCGTGGATATGATGATCCAGCGGGGCGCCGTTCTCACCCCGGATGAAGAAACCGTGCTGGTTCAATATCTGGCCGATAATTTCAAATAAAAATCCCCTTGACCCTTATTCTAATAAAGAATTCCCCGGTTCGAACGAACGGGGGAATTCTTTATTTATACAGGCATAACTGCTGAAATCAATCCCTCTTTGCAGGTGGCTCTGAGGAAATTTCTCCTCTTTCGGCCTGAACGATCTTGACACCCGCGCTGGCCCCAATGCGGCTGGCACCGGCCGCAACCAGAGCCCTGGCTTCTTCGAGAGTATGCACACCACCCGAGGCTTTCACGCCCATGTCGGATCCGACCGTGTTGCGCATGAGCGCAATATCATGTACATTGGCACCCCCGCCGGAAAAGCCCGTGCTGGTCTTGACAAAATCGGCCCCGGCAGCCTTGGCCAACCGGCAGGCCAGTACCTTCTCGTCATCAGTCAAGAAGACAGTCTCGATAATCACCTTTACCAATGCCCCGGCCGCATGGGCCACGGTAACGACGGCATGAATATCCTCGCTAACAACAGACTCATCGCCCGCTTTGAGGGCGCCAATATTGATCACCATATCCACTTCGACAGCGCCATTGTGAATGGCATCTTCCGCTTCGAACACCTTGACGGCAGTGGTGTTGGCCCCCAGCGGAAAGCCAATCACGGCACAAACCTTCACCGCAGAGCCCTTCAACAAGCGCGCACACAGGGGCACGTGAGTGGGGTTCACACACACCGAAATGAAATGATACTGCAAGGCTTCTTCACACAGTTTCGTGACCATGGCCGGAGTGGCATCCGGCTTGAGCAAAGTATGATCAATCAACCCGGCCAGTGAAGCCTGGTGGGGCGCGTCTTTTACTGGTTCATTTGCTAAATTCATGATCGGTTTCCTTTGAGATCAAATTTTTTTCTCCCGTTGATATTTTTACAGGAGTCTCATTTTTAGCTTACTGGCCAACGGCTGCGGGCGGTACCAAATAAGCAATAAAATCCCGGCCGGGGACCGTCGAATGGTGCAAAGTCTCGAACCCATTCGGGAAAAGTTGTACAAGTTGGGTGATCTCGTCCGCCTGATCTGCACGCACTATGAACATCTTGGCACGTGGATCGGCCTTTGTGGCAGGAATATCATTAGGCCAGAGCGCATAATCCATAGTCGGATAGCCCGCCACCATGGCCACCAAACGAGTATCCACCCAGTAGGCCAAACCGACCACGTAGCAGGTATCGGGTGCACCTACCGAATCGATATAATCTTTACACACGTCGCCGATCTGCTGGGTATTCCAGGTGGCATCTGCGTACGACGTATTGAACTGGTTGAAGAAGAGATCGTAATTTTGAGCAGCCGAAACGACCACCAACCCTAACGCCAGCACTACTACCAGAATCTTGCCAAACAAAGCCAGCCCTCTTTGCCAGAGACTGGTCAAAACGCTTTGCAGCCCGATCGCGATGATAATGACGATGGGAATAATGGCCCCGCCAGCTCGACTCAACGAGGGGTTCTCGATGGGGAAGGCCAAAGCAAGGATGGAAGGCAGCATCAACACCGGAATGGACAAAAGCAAAAAGAGGTCTTGCCAATCACGCTGTTTGAACCAACGCACAATGATCGTGACCAGGCCGATGAACAACAGGGCTGCCGAGACCACATCCAGTGCCGGACGATTGGTAACCGAAATAAACCAGGTGCTGCCATCGTTCCAGAACGGCATGGTAAGCGCGTTCCAGGTGTTCGAGAAAAAGACCTTGATGACATCCGCTGCCAGGGGCACTTCAGCCGAGGTCATGCGGGTAAGTGTACGATAGCCAATGACCTCAGGATATTCGATGGCATAGCGAATCAAAGGCAGTGCCAGAACGAAGGTAAACAAGGCCATGATCCCCAGCGCCAGCCAGGCCTCTTTGCGCTTCTGGCCCAGCCGTTGAAAAAGGATGTAGAGCAAAACGCCCAAAAAGACCACCACCGGCATAATGCGAAACGCAGTGTACCCCATCAATCCCAGGCCCATAAAGATACCGGCCAGGATAAAGTCGTTGCGGTTCGAACGCCTGAATCCGCGCAACATGAAGTAAAGTACCGGGGCCACAAACACCGGATACAAGACGAGGCGCAGGCCCACCCTGGAAATAATCTCCGTCCAGGAAGCAAATCCCACAAAGAGCATCGCCAGCAGGCCCGTCCAGCGGTTGCCCAACTCTTTTCCGAGACGATAAACGAAATATAGCCCGGCCAGGAAGGCCAACGCCATGCTTAACTTGAGGGTAGTGAAGTTGAGCCCCGCCCCAAACCATTTGATCAAAATTGTAGAGAGATAAAACTGGATGGGCTCGCGACCGCTGTTGCGGGTAAAGAAAATCGAAAATTTGCCGTTCAGAACATCATTGATATCCAGCAGCTTTTCGGCGTGATCGCTGGTCATGTCCAGTGGGATCGAGGATAGCTTATCGAGGTGAAAGAAAGCAGCCAAGGCAAAAGAAGCGGCGACCAGAAAACCCCAGCCGGTCAACTGAATGTTTACGAAAGGATGGCGTATGAAGTTCCAAAATTTTTGCCACCCCTTGCGCAGGTCGAGCTCCTCGGCAGGCTGCCAGAAAGCATAGACCGCCAATATGACGGCGACCAGCCAGAGAAAGACATTAACCCCGGTGAAACGGTTTTGCGAAAGGGAAAGAAAAGCAATCAAAACCACCGGCAAGAAGATGAAGAAGGCGACCTTACGTACGCCCGCCGCCATAGCTGCCGTTGAATCCAGACGCATACTTTGAATGGCCCACTCGTGGCGCAAAACTGCCATCAGAATCAGGCCAAGGGAAGCAGCATAAAGCAATAACGCAGCACCTACGCTAGCCGTCGAAGGTTCCAAAAGGCGTTGTGCGACCAGGGCAAAGAAAAGCGCCAACAAAGACCGCCAGGGCAGATCAACTTTCGCCGCCACCGGTTCGATCTCAGCCGCCGGGGCCTGTGGGGGTGTTTCCTCTACTCCATTTGCTTCAGGAATAGATTCAAGCCCTTCGACATGTTTTCCCCAATTTTTTGGATTCAGTTTTTCTTTTAGATAATCGAGAACACTGGGCTCTTCCATAATTTACTATTCGATCCTTCGAATAAATAGTGCGAATAAAATATAAATGAAAGAATCACACCGTCATTTTTTTAGCAGAGAGACTGCCTGTGACCCAAACGGAATGACGGAACCTAATCGTGATGATCAAGAGACGGCCGTCCTAAGCACAGGAACTCATTTTCCTTATTATATCCTGTATATAAATTGCTTCTCAGTCGTTGTGCAACATCGAAAAAATCGCCGATCGGTTGCCAAGTTTAATGTCTGTACGACTTCAGGGTCAAAATTAAAAGCAGACTGCCGGCGCAGGTTTGTATCAACAGACGCCGGCAGCAAGCAAACAACTCCTGAACAAACGGCTATTTATTCTTTAGGAAGAGTATTCGTCGATTGATATTTTTCGAGAGCGGCCGAAAAGCTGGCCAGCTGTTCTTCGAGTTCTTTGACGGTCTTTTCCGATTCCTCTGATTTTTGCTTGTAGGTATTTCTTTCCGCCTCCAGAGCTGTCAGTCTCTTCTTCTGGCCTGAACTGGACATTTTATTGCGAACAGACCCCGGCAAAAAGGCCAGTAGACCAATCAAAAACCCGGCCAACAAGGCAATAATGAGCAAAAGGGTCAATGAAGAGTGAATGTTCCAAAATAAGAAGGTCACCGCCACAACAGTTACGTTCTGGATTGCCAAAATTGCCGCAGCAACGGCGATCAACAATGCAAGGATTATAAAAATCTGCATAAGAAAATCCTCCTGTTTTGTTTTATTATATCCGCTCAGCGGGCAGCCGCAAGTTGCACACAGCTACAGGAGGTGCCAACGCCAGTGGAAGGAATTGCTATTTCTCTTACAGCCAAATCTGTTGTTCGTGTCAGAAATATGTGATAATATTTATATACTCATTAAATGAGTATATGGAGAATAAATAGATGCCCCGCCCGCAAAACCACCTCTCAATCGAGTTCGTGCTGCTTGGGTTTTTGGAACAAAAGCCCATTCATGGCTACGATCTCTACAAGCAGATCACTCGCTTCGATGCCATCTCGATCGTGTGGAGCATTAAACAGAGTCAGCTTTATGCCCTGTTAGAACGGTTGGAAAAAGAGGGGCTGATCAGTTCTACGGTGATCCCCGGTGAGACTCACCCCGATCGAAAACAATACCAAATCACCAACCGGGGCAGAGAGACCTTCTCCACCTGGCGTGACAGCCCTGTTCAGCATGGGCGCGACATCCGAATGGAATTTCTGGCCAAAGTATATTTTGCGCTTCAAGTCAGTCCGGAGACCGTTTTGAACCTGATCGAAATGCAAAAAGCCTCCAGCAGCCAATGGTTGAAAGAATTCCAAGAAAATTTACTCGAGATCGGCGACGATCAACTTTACGAAAGAATTGTTTTTCAATATCGGGCCAGCCAGCTTCAAGCCACATTGGATTGGTTAGAAATTTGCCGTAAAGAGATCGTTGCGCAGACACAACCGCAATAACAAGTCATTCATCACATTTTTAGAAACCCTGTCATTTCAATCATCAGGCGTCCATGGATTATCCTTTACAAATTTCACCGCCAAAAAATAGCCCGCCTGAGTCCGATGGGACTTCATGGCAAGCCAGCAAACGAAGATTTCTTAACTCGGAATCATTGTTCTATTTCTTATCGGCACCTCTTTTGTTATTTTTTCTGCTGCCGATTTTAGCCATTTTCGTCAAAACCCCTTTTGCAACCCTGTTTCAAAATCTAGAAACCGGAGACGCCTTCAAAGCCATCTCACTAAGCCTGTTCACTTCCACCGTCACGGCGTTGATTACGATAATTCTTGGCACACCGGTAGCCTATCTACTCTCGCAAAAGAAAACCCGATTGCTGCGAGTCATCGACACTCTGGTCGATCTGCCGACTGTGTTGCCGCCGGCCGTCGCCGGAGTGGCATTATTGATGGCTTTTGGTCGAAAAGGCATTTTTGGCAGTTGGCTGGCAGCTTACGGCATCAGTATCCCTTTTACAACGATCGCTGTCATCATGGCGCAACTATTCATCGCGTCCCCTTTCTTCATCAAGGCAACCATGATCAGCTTTTCGGGTATCAATCCGGAGTTGAAACAGGCAGCAGCTTTAGATGGAGCAAACCGCTGGCAAATATTCCGCTACATCGTCGTTCCGCTTTCCTGGACGGGTATGTTGAGCGGCAGTGTGATGACCTGGGCGCGCGCGCTGGGTGAGTTTGGCGCCACCATCATCTTTGCCGGGAATTTTCCCGGACGTACACAAACCATGCCCCTAGCCATTTACATCGGCTTTGAGATCGAATTAAATATTGCGCTCACACTTTCGGTTGTGCTCATTTCATTTTCATTCCTTACCCTGATCGTTGTGAAAACGCTCTTGAACCAAAGACTGCAGTACGAAATGGCTTAACGCAGCTTAATCATTCGTGATATCGCTTGAAACTGCCAGTTTCAAGTTTTCAACTCAAATGGAAGAAGGAGAATCGCATGCGTAATAAAATTTTGTCTGTTGTACTGTTGGCAATGATGCTGGTCAGCGCAGCCTGCACTGCTCAAGCCACGCCGGCAGCCACTGTAGTTCCGACTGCAGCCGCCGCCACCACAGCTGTGGCTACTACCGCAGCCGCCACCACAACGCCCACTACGTTGACCGTGCTGGCCGCTGCCTCTTTGACCGAGCCTTTCCAGGATATCGGGAAGTCCTTCGAAGCCGCCCACCCTGGCGTCACCGTTGAGTTCAGCTTTGCCGGTTCCCAGGATCTGGCCCAGCAATTGAGCCAGGGAGCAGATGCCGACGTGTTCGCCAGCGCCAGCACAAGCTATATGGACGCGGCCGTCAAAGATAACCGCGTCTCGCAAGATGCCGTCAAGACCTTCGCCATGAACAAGCTGGTGGTGATCTATCCTAACGACAACCCTGCCAAAATCACCTCTCTGACTGATCTTGCCAAACCGGGGATTAAGCTCGACCTGGCCTCTGCGGACGTTCCGGTGGGCAAATATGCCATCACCTTCCTCGACAACGCATCCAAGGACGCCACCTACGGGTCTACCTATAAAGATGATGTTCTGAAGAACGTGGTCTCTTACGAGGATAACGTCAAGGCCGTACTGACCAAGGTTTCTCTGGGTGAAGCAGATGCGGGCATCGTGTATATCAGCGATGTTTCGGCCGACTATGCCACCAAAGTTCAGAAGCTCTACATCCCCGATTCCCTGAACTCCATCGCCTCGTACCCAATTGCCCCTATCTCGGATAGCAAAAACGCTACCCTGGCACAGGCCTTCGTCGACGCCGTGCTTGCAACGGACGGACAAAATGTACTCAACCAATATGGTTTCTTCCCGGCAGCCAACAGCTTTATGGTGACCGACGCCTTGAACCGCCAGGTACTTTTTGCCAAACCGCCGCAACGGATCGTACTCGTTGGCAAAGCCCTCTTCATGATTGCCGATGCAATCTACACCTTCCCGGATGCGATGGACAAAGTCGTGGCACTGGGTTCAACTGCCCAAGGCAGCGGAGATTTCGTCTCGATGATCGATCCGAACGCCAAAGCCAAAGAGACCCTCGCCGGCAGCACTGTTGGCGCCGAACAGATCGCCGCCGCTAACCCCGATCTGGTGATTATGAAATCGATCAACCAGCAGACCCTGGGCGGTCCGCTCGAAGCACTGGGCATTCCGGTAGTCTACGTCGATTTCGAAACCCCCGATCAATACAACCGCGATCTGGTCACATTGGGCCAGATCTTCCAGAATGAAACCCGTGCCCAAGAAGTGGCCAAGTATTATCAAGATAAAGTCACAGCCATCACCGACCAGACCTCCAAATTGACCGACGACCAAAAGCCGAAGGTTTTGGTGGTGTATTACAACACCAACAACAATGCAGTAGCCCTGAACGTGCCACCCCTGTCGTTCATTCAAACCACACAGGTCATCGATGCCGGCGGGGACCCCGTCTGGAAAGATGCCAAATTAGGCAATAGCTGGACCACGGTCACCATCGAACAGATTGCTGCCTGGAACCCGGACGTGATCTTCGTGGTGGCCTATTTCAGCCCAGTCAACGATGTAGTGACATCTTTGAAGGCCGACCCGCAATGGTCAGAACTAAAAGCTGTCAAGGACAACAAAATCTATGGCTTTGCTACCGATGTTTACAGTTGGGATGAATCGGATACACGCTGGATTCTAGGCCTGACCTGGGAAGCCAGCAAGTTACATCCAGAACTCTTCCCCAACCTGGACATCAAGACCGAAGCTCAGAACTTCTACCAGACCATATATGGCATGGACGATACTACTTTCGAGAGTAAAATAGTACCATTGTTCACTGGAGATTTGCCCTGAGCCCCAAAAGCTTATTTTCCTCCTTGAGGGATCGTTTTAACCATACTACCAGCCGGAAGCAAATGTTGTTCTGGCTGGTAGTACTTCTATTGGTCACGATCGTTTTCTCGATGTTTTTAGGCCGCTACCCAGACCCCGGGCTAATTTCGATCAAACGGCTGGCAACTGACCCACTCGCACAAAAGCTAGTCTTTAACCTCCGCGTGCCCCGCATTCTGACAGCCCTGTTGTTGGGGGCCTCGCTGGCAGCCGCGGGCGGCGTCTTTCAGATGATCTTTGCTAACCCGTTGGTCGAACCCGGTTTTCTAGGCGTTTCGCAAGGAGCTGCCTTTGGAGCCGCATTTTGCATCATCTTTCTGGGTGGTGCCGCCTGGGTAGTACAGGCTTCGGCGGCTTTCTTTGGCTGTCTGGGGCTAGCGCTTTCTTACCTGTTGGCCAGGCGCGTACGCTATGGCGGCTGGGTATTGCGCCTCATCCTTGCCGGGATCGCCGTCTCTGCTCTCTTCTCCGCAGGGTTGGGTATCCTCAAATACCTGGCCGACCCCCTTTCACAATTGCAAGAAATCACCTTCTGGCTGCTGGGCGGATTATGGAGCATCACCTGGAAGCAATTTCTTACCATCCTCCCGGTTGTTGCCGTCAGTCTGTTCATTATGTGGCGCATGCGCTGGCGGTTGAACCTGCTCTCCTTAAGTGACGAAACCGCCTTTTCGCTGGGGGTTGCCCCAGGCCGTGAGCGCACGCTGCTGCTCCTGGCCGGCGTGGCCGCAACCTCGGCAGTCATCTCGGTTTCGGGGATGGTTGGTTGGGTTGGCCTTATCATGCCGCACATCGCGCGGCGCTTGTTTGGGGCCGACTCCCAGTACATGATCCCGGCTTCGATTCTGATCGGCGGCATCTTCACCATCTTGTGCGACGATCTGGGCCGTACCCTGATGGCCGGCGAGATTCCTTTAGGGATATTGACCTCCTTGATCGGAGCAGCAGTTTTTGCTTATTTGATGATCCGACAAAAAATTCCGACTCAAAGATAAAAAATGGAATCCGTCTTACTCTCTTTCGAGAACATCCGCTACATTTACCCCACTGCCAAAGCAGCAGTAATGGAGAATTTTGACCTGCAAATTGCACCCGGAACTATCACGGCTATTCTGGGACCCAATGGCGCCGGCAAGACCACTCTGCTGCACCTGGCTCTGGGCTGGTTACGCCCAGCGGATGGGGTCATAAAACTGAACGGGAAACCGCTTAACAGCTTCTCCAGGCGCGAGTTGGGTCAATGGATGGGGTTGGTTCCCCAGAACGAGAACACACCCTTCGAGTTTTCGCTGCTTGAATTCGTGTTACTGGGTCGTACCCCCTACATGGCACCGCTGGCAATGCCGGGGGCAACCGATATCGAAATCTCACGCCAGAAGTTGAGCGAAGTCGGCATGTCTGCCCTTAGTGAGCGTTCAGTACCCAGCCTGAGCGGGGGCGAACGCCAGCTTGTATTAGTCGCACGGGCCCTGGCGCAGCAGCCCAAGATCCTGCTGCTGGATGAGCCCACTTCACACCTGGACCTGAGCAACAAAAGTAAACTGGTGCAGGTACTGCGCAAATTACAATCTCAGGGGGTCACCATCGTGTTTACCACCCACGAACCAGATGTGGCCTCTGCGCTGGCAACTCACATGGTACTCATGCGTGAAGGTAAAGTGTTGAAAAGCGGTGTGGCTGCCGAGGTCATGACCGATGCTGCTCTTTCTGAACTTTATGACATGTCCATTCTGGTCAAAGAAGTAGAAGGCAAGCGAATCGTTCTATGGGATCATTAGAAACCAAGGCCAATCTTTTCATCCTGAGCGGCCCACGAGAAATCGGCAAAACCACCTTTCTCACTTCAGTGGTGGAACAGGCCAGGCAACTCCAACTGACAGTGGCGGGCGTTCTATCGGTGGCAGTCTACGATGCAGTACAAAAAGTTGCCATCGATGTTATCGACCTGCACACTGGCATAAAACAAAGGTTGGCCAACCAACGTCAGGCACAATTTGATGGCATTGCCACCGAACGCTGGGCGTTTGATGCTGGGGTGCTGGCATGGGGAAATCAGATACTGGCGGAATCTTGCCCGTGCGATCTATTGATCGTCGATGAACTGGGCCCTATCGAGCTGGAACGCGGGGGCGGCTGGCAAAACGGAATTGCAGCCCTTTCGAGTGGAGATTACCGGGCAGCTGTGGTTGTGATCCGCCCGGAATTACTGGCGAAAGCTAATATGTTCTGGCCACAAGCACACTTACTCACCATCGAACAAAAGCCGGACCCGGAGTCGTCCCAAAAGAGCAGAAAAATACTCGAGCTGTGACCTGTTACAAAGTTCTTTTACCCAATTCCTTTAAAAAAGCCACTTAGAATGGCTTTTTTCGTATATAGTTGAGGAACAGGAATAACGGGAGGATTTATGTCGATATTTGATTTTTTGCGCAAGAGAAACCCCAAGATTGGCCTGGCGCTTAGCGGTGGTTCTACCCATGGCGCGGCACATATTGGCGTTTTGATGGTGCTCGAACGCGAGGGGATTTACCCCAGTTTTGTGGCAGGTACCAGCGCAGGGGCACTGGTCGGCTCTGCGTACTGTGCAGGTGTGCCCGTAGAAGTGATCAGCCAGATGTTTTTGAAATTGCGTTGGCCTACTTTGATCAAACCCAATTTAATTCATCCATTGGCACTTTTCGATACCCAGCCAATGGAGGACTACATTCGAAAAAATGTCGGGGATTTCAACTTCGAAGACATGAAAATTCCCTTTGCGGCAATTGCCTGTGACATCATGAGCGGTGAACGCATCGTACTGGACAAGGGCCCGGTCGCACCGGCTGTGCGAGCCAGCGCAGCCATTCCCGGTTTCTTTTCGCCCGTAGAACTCAATGGACACCTGTTAGTCGATGGTGGCACGGTCGATAACTTTCCAGTGGCCCAGGTCAAAGCTATGGGCGCGGAATATATCATTGGGGTCGACCTTTCGCGCAGCCAGGCCTCCGGCCGCCGCCCCACTAACCCTCTGGATGTGTTTATGGATATGGTCAATATCATGCAGGCGCGGAGCGCTGTAGCAGATGCTTCAGAATGTGATTGCTATATTCGCCCCGAAGTTGAGAAATACTCTGCCTGGAGCTTTAACGAAGCCGATAAGATCGAAGAAGCCGGTAAAGCTGCTGCCGAAATCGTGGTTTCACAATTAAGGCGAGACCTGAAACTCAACTAAATCGTCCAAAAGATCTCTCTAAAAGGATGGGCATTTGTAATGCCCATCCTTTTCTTTTATCCAGAACCCATTCCATTTCATTCTGGAACAGGAGAGGGTACCGCTAAACCAACGTGATTCCTTCACGTTCTCGATTTTCGGCTAAATGGTCGTCAGCAGAAGGAGTTATTACCGACCTTACAGTTAGCTTGAAGTTACAAAAATAATATTGATTCATTACCAATTCTTTACTATAATAAAAGAGTAAATAAGTAGTAATTATTTAGTAAAGAAAAGGTGAATCATGAAAACTTCAAGCAAATTCCTAATCACACTTCTTTCAGCCTTAACGATGTTATCGATGGCTTTTACCTCTGCCCCGGTAACCTCCCTTGTGCCGGTCACCGGCAATTTCAACAACTTAGCGGTAGTCAACACAACCATCCACCCGGCAACTTCCCAATCGCTGGACACTTTCGTAGCCTCAGTCAAAAATGGAAATAGCAGCCAGTTGACAGGGGTCTACGTGGCTGGTTCCTTTGGCTTCCCGGTAGTACAACAGCCCTCCGGCAGCCCGGCCTATGTTTCAACCACCAGTAATACCCTCACTCAATTTGGCATGGCTTCGCAATATGGTTCAGTCGGAATTCTGGCCCACAACTTCTTAGCCGGCCAATATTTCAGCAGCTTTTCCAGCGGCAAAGTCATCACCCTGGTCTTTGGCAATGGTTCCACCAAAAATTACACCGTCAGCGCAGTCAAACAATTCCAGGCCCTCAATCCTGAAAGCGCTTACTCACAATTCGTCGATCTGAGCAACCCTTCCAAGAAAATCAGCAGCACCGATCTGTTCCTGCAGACCTTTGGCTTGAGCGGCGCTCTGGTAATGCAAACCTGCATTTCGAAAAACGGAAATTCCTCCTGGGGACGCCTCTTCGTTGTCGCTTACCCATCATAATCTGAACAAAAACATAACCTGAAATAACGCTCACGGCAGGTGAAGTGATTCACCTGCCGTGAAATTATTTAAGAGCTTAAATAAAATGGACGGCCTGAAGGCGTAGGCCATCCATTTTCTTTCCCCCTGCAGCAACTTTGAGTCTCATA
>Ga0187810_10000604_pt1 | contig 13399 bp, 13 predicted proteins | sample NC_wetland_sal_i_9_FD_132963 | JGI IMG/M metagenome (GOLD analysis project Ga0187810, IMG submission 132963) | Wetland sediment microbial communities from Neuse River Estuary, North Carolina, USA - ASW_5 | ecosystem: Environmental > Aquatic > Freshwater > Wetlands > Sediment | place: USA: North...
ATAGACGCGGCGTATTAGCTTTAGGTCAATCGGCAGACTGAGAGCGGGAGCTTGCTGATCAGTGGATGTCGCAATTACCCGATATTCGGACTCCGGCTGGAACCCGATGCGCTTCATAAATGGCAGTTGCTCAGGCCGCCGACCTGTGAGGTTCTCAGCTTGTGTAAGACGGAGATATTCGACTTCACCGGCTCGAATATCCGGATTGCCTGCAATGTGCTTTTCGAAAGCCGCGCGTCTGAACTCGACGCATGCTCCGTCCGCTGCGCCGCCGAATACTCTCCAGTGGTGATAGGTCTCAGCAACCTGGGTGAAGCAGGCGGCGTATAGGCCGTTCGCCCTGGAATGCTCCTTATATAGCGCCATGAAGTAACTGTCATTGCGATCATCCCATGTCTGAGGATCGAGGAGAGCCAGCTCCTTCCGGCAGAGCATATCAATGACAGCCGAAATAGATGTGTAGCGCTTTAGGGTGTCGTCCAATTTCTGACCAAAAGTCCCCGTCATAAGCCCCCTTCACTATTAGATAAATGCCTTGATGTGGCTGCTATAGCGAACTTTCGCAGATGAAAAAAAGCCGCCACAGTTTTCTTTTTCCCGACAACCTTCACATTCAGGCATGTACTCATTCTTCCAGTCGCTGATGGATTTTTTAGCGAAAGGCCACAGGCACTTGTCGAGAAGACATAATTGATGATTATAAATCGAAACCTGTATGCGGGAATCAGCCAACAAACTCACTGCCCTGTATAATTCGGATTGGTATTCGATCGGATCAATCCAAAGAATATCGAGATTAGCCTTGGTGAAACCCGTTATCTCAAGTCCCATCAAGGCAACGTGATCTACGAATGTCAGATTTCGAACAATAAATTCCGCTAACTGCGGGAGCCGTTTGTACGTCTGCTGATGAATGACCATGCGGATTTCAACGCGTTGATTCAGCCTTTTAAGATTTAGAATCCCACGAATTGTCTCATCAAACGCATTGTCTGACTGAACGACATAATCGTGAATTGTTGAGACATCGGAATAGATTGGAATGCCGATCATCATGTCCGGATGACCAATTGCGGCGTACCGTTTCGCGAATTCAATATCTTTAAACAGCCGACCGTTGGAAAGAATATGGATAGCAGTATTGGGCAGATAGGATTTAGCAGTACGCAGAATTCGGAATAGGTCTTCCCCCAACAATGTAGGTTCGCCACCTGTAAACCCAATCTCCCGCGTGGAAGGATCGATTAGCGGAATCGTTTGAAGGATTTCATTGATGATCCAACTATCATCGATGTCCTTGGGGGGTTGCGAACACATTAGGCAGTAGTGATTGCACCTTTCGGTCATGAGAAAGTGGTTGTGGTGCGAGTTCCGCCTATAGAGCACCCTTACCTGATTATTCTTTGGCCAAATGCGCACCACGTCGCCATCCGCTAGGTAGCTAAACTCATCAGATAGAAAGATCGCTTTCGAGCCGGTGGGGGCACTTCTCCGAGCGTCCTTGCCAACCGTGATGTAAGCACCAAATCCTTCCGGAACTTCGCCATTGGTCACCAGAAACGCCTCACGTTCGCGCAGTGGAAACGGTCGATCCTTCTGCGCACAGATGCGCACCACAGTGCCTCTAGAATCCGATGGGAAATTTTTGAGTTCAAGTGCGTGGCCCGAAAGCGTCAACATGCTTGGTTGGCCCACTTCGTAAATATGCGCCGTACTTCAACGTCAGATCGCATCAGCTCAATTAGGTGGCGGAAAATTCCCATGCTTTTTTCACAGAATTCCGATGTTGGTTTGTGTCCAACAAAGTCTCCCGTGGTTGCATGGTGAAATACCGGATTAGCACCGCAGAATGGCTCAAATGCGCAATCGGTACACATTGGCACAGACGCAGCGAACGATTCTTCAATTGGTGCCAGAAGTGCGTCGGAAAGAATAATTTCTTCGTACGTGTTCTTGTGAACATTTCCGAGTAAGAACGTCTTGTCGCCCATTTCGGCGAGCATCCGACCCTCATCCGAGGCGTAAACATCGCCATCGTAGTTGTAAATAATAGCTCCAATGCCAATGCCCGCTGGGCTTCGCAGATCGACAAAGCCAGGTTCGAATGGCGTCAACATTTTTGCCAAGATGATCGCGGCATAATACTCGACGAAGACGTGACCGGCACGATTCAATTCAAGAATATAGTCGAGTCCATCGAAGTAGAATTTGAGCCATTCGTTCGAATGGTAAGCCTCATACCACTTCGTTTTAATCGCAAACCCATATGGCGACATAGTGCGGAGAAAAATCCCGTTAAAGTCTTGGCGGACATATTCATCGATGATGTCCTTTACCCGTCCGAGGCTTGCTTTGCTGGTTGTCATTAGCGCATTCACTTGATTACGACCAAGTGTGCTTCGCACTCGATTTATGCCTTCAATTGTACGTTGATAACTGTCATTTCCTGGTCGAGGCCTATTTTTATTATGTAAGTCGGCAGGACCATCAAGCGATGTTGAAATAAGGATGTTGTGGACACGGCAAAATTCCAGCATTTCATCATTGATGTTTGCCAGATTGGTTGCGATGACGAATTGCAGATTGCGTTTTTGCAACTCATTGATCGATTTTGCTCGTTCAACTATAAATTTGATAAGCGGAAAATTTAATAAAGGCTCGCCACCCTGAAATTCAATTTTGATGTTTGGGGATGGAGATCGAAAGACAAGCTCTAATGATTTCTCCGCCGTTTCCGTTGACATATCGTATGCAATCTTGTCATCGCTTTGTCGAGACACTTGGCAATATGGGCACGAGTGATCACACCGAAGCGAAACGACAAACATATGAAGTCCGGTAAAATTGGCGAACCGACGTAGTTTCGTTCGTGCTTTCAGTGCCAATAAGTCAATCCCAACCGATGAATCGGAATCCAAAAGGAAGTGTTTCGATTTGAGGTCATTGTATGCCGGGTTATCGGCTGGAAGGTGGTGACGAACGAAGGTTTCGACCGTTGGGCGATCTAGAACGAGAAATTCGCCCACCTGATTTGTGAGGACGTAATTCTGATCATCAAAAGGGGTAAATCGAAATGGTAGTAACTTATAGCCGTCTGTTAGGGGCTTTTCATAAGCAAATAGACTTTCAAACTTACTCACTGCCCTGAAGCCCGGTCTTGGAGAATGCATACGCCAAAATGGCGTTGCGCATCGGCTCCGTTTCCTTGGCGATTGTGAGTCTCAGGTCGTGATCAAGAACCTCAGTGCGGAATGATGCCAAGGTCCGTTGCGCTTCATCGTCCGAACATACGTTAAGGAAGCTACAAACGCACTCCGTCACCTCGTCATGAGGGATGATTTCTACGGAAAGTCGGTCAGAGAAACGGTAAGCAGCCCGTTTTATAGCTTCAAGGCTGTAGGCCTGCTTTGAAAAAGTAAGGGAATGGGACACAGCACGGCCTACTTCCCGATACGGCGATAATCAGTAACCCGACACGTGGCTCGAATGAGACTCGTGAGACTCGTGAGAAGCATGGGACGCATGGGACTCATGCGAATCCTGGGCGAGCCGGAAATTGCCACTACGATTGAGAACGAAGTCGCCCGCCGTCTCTGAAGATGCAGCGGAATTTTCCACCTTCGTGGTCATGTCGATGGCTGCATGGCTAGGCACAGGGAGGCCGCCGAGAAGCCCGGCGATAGACACAGCGAGCGGAGCTAAAAATGAGCGCTTTTTCATAGGCTTCCTCCCTTAGCTATCGAAGAGGTTAACATTAAATGGTTGCATAGTCGAGTTGCTTTGCAACTGAACTACCGGGGGGCTTTTGAGGACCTTTTTGACACGTGAACTATTTTGCGTGGTCTTTTAGGGCAACCGCACAGATCGAAGGGCAAATAACACTAGACCGCACCCTGCAATCGAAACTGCGCCCCGAAATCCAACCGTGATTAAAAGACCGGTGACCGCAAAGGGGAAAAATCCGATACGCCAGATTTTGTGAGTGAGATATTTGATAGTGTCCATTTCCGTCTCCCAGTTTTTCAGTGTCGATTTAGAGCCTTTACAAATCGACCCACGTATTTTCCGACATCCTCTGAAACATTGATTTCCCGGACCACGTTTCGGGCCAGCTGCGGATTTAGCCGACAAACCCCGTTGCTCAAAAGGGTGAAATCAGCAGCCGCGAAGGTCTGCCGCTGCACGAATTCCAGCAGTTTCCGGTCCACGACCGGGCGCAGAGGCTCCATCAGGTCATAAACAAGGCCCTGCTTACCGCTGTAGCTGCCGTGGAGAAACCCAATTGCCGGGTCCAGCCCCGCCGCTATCACATGCATACGGACTTGGTTTTCGAGCACGGCGTAGGCGTAGTTGAGCATTGAATTGACCGGATGGGTCGCATTGCGGTTGGGGTGATACACGTTACCCACTTTGGAGGCCCGTCTATCAATTCGGTGCCAATCTTCCGGGACCGGGTGCCGGTCAATGCCCTTCCAGCGAATCGGGACAACCCGCCATGCGTTGAAATAGGCGTAACCGACCCGCCCCTCGACGCCCATCAACCGGCCCAGATTCGCGGGGGGATGGCTTTTCACCAATTCGAGGTCGTTTTTGAGCTTATCCATGGCCGCATCGACGGCCCACGATCTTGGCAATGCATGGCGCAGCGTGGAGACGCTATTCGCGATCTTCTCCATTAGAAGCTGTTTCGCCACGTAAAGGCCCCGGCCATTGGTCCGTGCCTCCAGCTGCGATTTTGCCAACCCGGAATCCGAGGTCTTAAAACTAAGCCCGATTACATTCGTGACCTCGCCGCGCCAATTGATTTGCACTAAGGGGATTTCGTGAATTGAAAGCCACGAAAGTGCGTCGAAGGTAATTCCGCCATCCACATCGAGCAGGACAATGCGCGACGGCAAGCGCCAGTCACCCGGAAAGAACCTCCATTCCTCACGCTGTTGCGGAAAATGGGTAAAGCCGTTTTGGACCCAAAAAGTGCCGTGATCGATGCGCAGCCTTACCCCATGGCCGGTCAATATCAGAGCCTGCCGGTTTTTACCCCACCGGGAAAAACGCCGCGATTTTAGGGGCGTCTTTTTGAGCCAGTATTCATTGCGCTCGGCCCAATCAGTATCATCATTATCCGTAGGCGATATTTTCGATGGTGGAATTACCGCCGCTAATTTTTTCTGGGCGCAAATTTCCGGGTCGTTTTTTAATTTAAGGGGCGTTTTCGTGGGCATAAAAAAATCGACTTCCTGCCAGCAAGGCTGAATTCAAAATCCCCCGAAAATGGCCACTCGAACGAGACTGCCTTTTCCGGTTATCTTATTGATTATTATAGGGAAATTCTCATTTTGGATCAAATCGCCCGGCCCCTAAGGCATTCGAATCGCTGTCTAATTTCATGAAATTCGACAGCCCGGAAGGCGGATTAGTTTGAATTGTTAAAGAATTTTTCGGGATACCAAAGATAGGCTCCGGCAACGTTAAAACCGGGGGCCTAACTCGTGACAGCCGGAAGTTATATTCCCTTGCACACTGAAGAATTATGGAAAGCCGGGGCGGAATTGAACACGGCTGCAATTCGCTTTGCGCCGCGCAGCATCACTCCCCAAGACGACTGGACTCTTGTTTTTGACTGTGAGACCAGAACCACGCCGGATCAGAATCTGCGCTTCGGGGCCTATCAGTTTCGCTATCGCGGACATCTCATAGAATGGGGTGTCTTCTACGACCCGACGCTTAGTGTCCATGAGCGAGAAATTCTTCAAACGGAAATCGACCAACAGCAACCGACCAGTGACGGTGAGCGAATAAGGCTACTGACCCGCGACGAATTCGTGGAACACGTATTATTTGAAAAAGGTCTAATGATTGGGGCACAAATTGTTGGTTTCAATTTGCCGTTCGATTTGTCGCGATTGGCAATCGGCCACGTCAACGCTCGGGGGGACAACAAAGGCGGATTTAGCTTTATTTTGTCGAATGACGAGAAATGGCCGACTGTAACCGTAAAACATCTGTCGCAACGTGCATCGTTTATCGGTTTTACGGGCACGCGAGGGAAAAACAAAACTGACCAAGACGAGGACCAATTTAATCAAGACGCAAACCGTCATCCGGATCGCGGCTATTTCGTTGATGTAAAAACATTGGCAGGGGCACTGATTAGCGAATCGCATTCGCTGGAAAGCCTTTCAAAACTCCTGAAGGTCAAAACGCCGAAAGAACCATCTGAAGAGCACGGTAAGGAATTAAAGCCTGAGTATGTCCGCTATGGCATGCGCGACGTGCAAACGACCTGGGAGTGTTTCGACGTGCTGTCACGGAGATTCAACGCGCTCGGCCTCACCGGTACCGGCCCATACGATCTCTACAGCGAGGCAAGTCTCGGCAAAGCCTATCTGAAAAGCATGGGCGTAAAGCCCTGGCAGGACGTACAGCCTGGTTTTTCAGCTGAAATCCTCGGCCAGATCATGAGTGCCTATTACGGCGGGCGCTCCGAGGTTCACATTCGGCGGCAAATTGCAGACATCATCCATTGTGATTTTCTTTCCATGTACCCGACCGTTTGCACGCTCATGGGTCTTTGGAACTTCGTGCGCGCAAAGGGCATCGACTATGATGACGATACAAACAAAATCCGCGATTTCGTCGAAAGCTGCACACCGGATTCGCTGCGTCAACAGAAAATCTGGCGAGACCTGACGGCTATCGTCCAGGTTCTTCCAGACCGGGACATATTTCCCGTCCGTGCGCACTACGGTGACTGTCTCGACAGCACGCCTGAAAGCGACAGTGAAGCGGCGACTATCGGCTTGAATTATCTTTCTACTGATACCGATACACCGATGTGGTTCACGCTCGCCGATGTTCTCGCCTCGAAGGTGTTGACGGGGAAAGCACCGAAAATCGTGAGGGCTGTCCGCTTTCGTGCGCTGGCGGCGCAGGAGGGATTGCATGCAATCACCATCGCCGGAAAAGAAGTCAATCCAGAAACCGATGATTTCTATCGGGCATTGATTGACCATCGCCGGGAAGTGCGCGCTAAACAAAAAACGGCACCGGAAGAGGAAAAGGCCCAGCTTAATAGCGATCAGCTGGGCATCAAAATTCTCGCCAATGCCACAAGCTATGGAATATTCGTTGAGCTAAATGTTAAGGAATCCGACAAGTCGTCAGACATGGTCATACACGGCGTGAGGAATCACACATCCGAATTTAGTTCAAAGAAATTTGAAAAGCCGGGACGCTACTTCCATCCGCTACTGGCAACGCTGATCACCGGCGGTGCGCGGCTTATGCTCGCACTCGCCGAACGTCAGGTTCTAAATCAGGGACTCGATTGGGCGTTCTGTGACACTGACAGCATAGCCATTGCGAACGCGGCAATGCTTCCGCCAGACGAGTTCAAACGCCGGGCGCTGGCGGCGCGGGATTGGTTTACCGACCTCAATCCCTATGCCGAAAAGGGGTCGATCCTAAGATTGGAACAGGTCGATTTCCCGGCAGACCATGAGGATGACCTCGATCACCTAGAACCACCTCAATGCCTCGCCATATCGGCAAAGCGGTATGTGCTGTTCAATCACGATGACACTGGGAAACCGATTATCCGCAAGGCGTCGGGCCACGGGTTGGGCCACCTGATGGAACCATATGGGGAATCTGACGATCTCCGGCGCGAACGTATCAAGCGGATCGGAGTCCCATTATGGGAGGAGGATTTCTGGCGGGAGATCATCCGAGCAGCGGAATCGGGTAATTTAGATACCGTGACGTTCGACACATTTTCGAATTTCGATGTACCGGCCGCCAGTCGATACGCGGCGACCACAACCAGCTTGCTCGATTGGTTCAAGGCTTACAATGCGGGCAAGCCCTACGCCGATCAGGTCAAGCCTTTCAATTTTTTGCTCTTCCTCCAAGCCAAGTCCCGCCTCGAAATGGCCGCCGCTGATATGACGGCGCTGCGCGGTCCAATGTGGAGAAACCGAATACCGAAACCCGTAGCGCCGTATTTCAAGAACCCAATGAAAACAGGAGAGCATGCATTCGACCGCGACCGGCCTAATGTGCAAATACCTGTTTCATGGCTGAAAACGCATGGACGGAGCCTATTGAATTATCATCTGCACTCGGAGAGCAAATTCTTGAATGGTGAAGATGAAAAGCGCGGGAAACTGAGTCGCCGCCACATATTTGCGTTGGCTTTCCAACTCATCGGAAAGGAGGCTGACAACTTCGAGGAGCGGGAATCTATCGGTGATGAAGAAGACGATATTACTAAATACCCATTGGCTGGAAACGACAGGTCAAAACCGCGTGCGTTCGTGCTGAACATGCAGAAGAAATTCGGGACAAGTGATCGCGACCTCTGCAAACGGGCGCATGTTTCGCCTCACACAATCAGGGTGCTTCATGCGGGACAGCGAATATCCGACAGATCACTTTCCAAACTGGTCTCTACGATTAGCCGCATGCAGCACGAAATTGATCGCCGTGCTGCGGAAAACAAGGAATGGATGCATCGGATACAGCAAAAATGGGAGGAACTTGGCAGTGATGCGGCACTCGCGGCATTTCTTGGCATTAGCCGCTCACAGGCGACGCGGTTACGGCGCGGGCAACAGGTAATTTCAGACAGTGTGCGCCGGAAGTTCGAAAAGTGAGGTGGCAATACAACTAAAACGATTCAGCTTTGGAACAATTACACGTAGAACGAGTCTAGTATTGTTCTCCCGAAATATGGGACGATTCTGCATGGATAGAGCAGCCTCAGCCCCAATTGTGAAGCAGCCAGATCGGCGCAGCCTTGAGGACGCGCTCATCGAGAGAATTGATGGCCAAGCATCCTGGCTAAAAGCCAATGCTCCTGGTTGTTTTGAGGAGCAGCATCACCTTGATGGCGGAACGCGCGAGCAAATCTATTGGAATTACGGCTACCTGCTCGCGCTCCGCGATGTGCGCGACTTTCTGCGTCGAAAGCGCCGCGCTCTTACTTAGTCCAACGCCTTGCAGCGCGGGCACTTCAATTCCGTGCCGTCCGGACGATCCGGGTGGATGTCGTTATCGGGCGGATTGAAGTCGTGGTACAGGTTGCATTCCTTCTCGAACGCCGCTTTGGCGGACGAGAAGTAGTCGAACTTGAACTCCGCGTATTGCCCGATGTAGTCGCCCAGGCGATCCGCAACGTCACCATCGGAGCGACCGATACGGTGAACGGTGAGTCCCCCATTGGAGTTGGATTTCCCCAGCGCATACGCACCGGCAGAAGTCTTGGTAACGACCTTGCTGATGGTGTCAGCATCCAGCTTGTAGGGTCCGTTAAGTCCAGTGTTAGCCATTTTAGTTCTCCAAAAGTTCTCTAAAAGCCTGCTCTCCGGGGCGGAGAGCCTTGGCAATTGACACCAAATAGCACATTTTTCGATCTGAGCAAGCGTTTTCAACAAATTCTTGTCGAAAAATGCTCTTCAGTGTATATTGGAGGCAATTATAGGGAGGTAACTCGATGATCCATCGCCTAACCCTCAGAAATTTCTATTCGATTCGCGATCCTATCGACCTGAATTTAGAGATTTCTGGCCCTCCCCCGGAGCTTCCAGAGAGATACGCGAAGATCCATTCGGACGGCCGGAGCTTCGCACCTAAGGTTATTGGCGTTTACGGCCCAAATGCTGCTGGCAAGTCGACGTTGCTCCGCGCACTTAGTTTCGTAAGCTGGCTAATACAGCACAGCTTTGCGTTGCGGCCGGAGCAGGCGTTGCCAACTCATCGCTTTAACAGCGAGAGATGGCGAGAACAGCCAATGGAAATAGGAATTGAATTTAGTGCACCAGCCGATTTTGCCCGCGCTGTCGATCCCACAGTCCCTAGATGTCGCTATGCATATACGGTGGTGCTAGGTGGAGGAGTAGACCAACCGAACCGCATTCTCTCGGAGAGTCTTGTGCATTGGCCCCCAAAGGCATCAAGACGCATACGAATCTTTGAGAGAGATGAAAGCGGACTTAAAACACACGCCAAATCCTTTAGACTGGCTGGTTTTACCAAGCCTCTAGAAAAGGTGTTGCGACCGAATGTAAGTCTCATTTCAACATTGGTCCAACTTGGGCATGAGGAATCAAAGTTTCTGTCAGGTTTGGCGATGCGCATGTCGTGGAATATCTTACTTGAGAAAATTGAAGCGGCCGATCACATCGTCGCCCAACAATACATGCAAAATCCTGAACTGATTGAAGCACTCAATCTAGAAATCCAACGTCTCGATTTTGGCATTACAAAAATGTCAGTGACAAAGGTGGGAGAACATGCATTTCCCACTGCGACGTTTGAGCATGGAGGTCTTGCAAGCCCTTTACCATCGTCTAGCGAAAGTCATGGCACACGGCAATTCGTACGCATTTTCCCTCATATATCACAAGTTCTTGCGAATGGAGGCATTGCCGTTATTGACGAATTGGACAGCTCAATCCATCCCTTAGTCCTTCCAGAAATCATTCGCTGGTTTTATGACCCCAAGCGCAACCCCAATCGGGCGCAACTTTGGTTTACATGCCAAAATCCTTACTTACTTACTGAGCTTACGAAGGAAGAGATTGTATTCTGTGAGAAGGATGATACCGGATGCACGACGATCTTTGGTTTGTCGTCAATCAAATCCGTTCGGCGCATTGACAATTACGCTAAAAAATATTTAGGGGGCGCTTACGGAGCGGTCCCCCATATCGGATGAACAGAATCCGCCTCCAGCGCCGTCGTATATTCCTCGGCTGCGAAGGAGAAAGTGAGCAATCCTATGGGAGTCTACTTCACCATCTTGTTGATGCGCGCGGTCATCTAAATATCGAACCGGTCGTGTTACAGCCGGGCGGAGGCGATCCCTTAGCCATTGTTGAGCGAGCGTTTTACATAATTCAGAGAAAAGAGCGCGCGTATGGAGAGAGATATTTCTACCGTGGTGTTTTACTTGATCGTGACACTTACGGACAAAATCCTGGTCGGGACCAGCAAATCCAAGGTCTCATTATAGCCGCGAAACTACATCTCATCTGGCAACACCCCACACACGAGGCTTTCCTGCTAAGGCACTTGCCGGGCTGCCAGAAACTGCGCCCGAGAAATACCGCCGAGGCCATTGCCCGTTTGCGAGAACATTGGTCCGGATATGAGAAGGGTGCTCCAATGACATATCTTCGTGCGCGGTTGAACTTAGACAACATTCGAGCAGCTTGTACTGTCGAGCCAGAGCTAGAATCATTTCTTAAAGCAATCAACTATTTCTAGCTATTGGGTAACCGCAGATTTCACGAATTAATTCTATGATGAGCTCTGTAAGCCTCTCGCTTGGCCTGAAATGCGGCAGCTTGCTCGGGCGTGTGGACAAGGTATGGACGGATAGAGGAAATGTTCTGCCATCCCCCGGCTGCCATCATCTCCGAGGGTGTGGCTCCGGCCGAGGCCCCCTCCGTTGCGGCTGTACGGCGCAGATCGCGTATTTGAATATCTTCGGGAATGCCCACCGCTCTACGAATCTCGCGTACCACTTTATTGAAATTGTTTCGGTTGTATCGCCTGCCGGTCACTGTGGGGCAGATGAATTTATCGGAGATATCTCCCCCGCTTTCCTTCTGTGCCAGCAGCTTGGCGGCCTTCAGAGCTGCCTTGAGGCGCTTCGTCGGAGGCACCCATACTTCAACGCCCCGTTTGCTCTGATGGATGTACCAGACGCCTTGGTGCTCCCGATATGCGCCCCAGGTCAGGCCGAGCATGTCGCCCGGCCTCTGCATCAATTCCATGCACATAAGGGCGCACCGTCCGATCTCCGGATGTCCCATTTCCGCGGCCTTTTTGATGAAGGAGGTTAGTTGCTGATCCGTCCATCGTTGCCGCCTCGGTGGAAGCTTTTGCATTCCAAGCTGAGAAAATGGATTGATGATAATCTCGGGAATTTTGAGCATGCCGTATTTAAATGCAGACTGCCACGCATTGATCATTTTGCAGGCTGATTCTATTCCGTGCTTTGCAACGCATCGTTCGTAGATGCTGTAGGCAAATTGCCTCGTGATTTTTTTGAGCTTCATATGACCAAACATCGTTTTGTCGTCATATTTATCTATCTCCATATTGCGGTAATGGTCTGCGTAATCCTTCTGAGTTCTAGGTACATATTGCGCGAATTTGGGAGACGCTTCGAACAGCCGCACGAGATAACCGGCGGTCATTGGCTTGATCATCCTTAGTTTTGGTTTTGGTGGTCCATTCACCTTCAGGCGATAAGCATTAAGTTTTCTGTTTAATTCCTTCGCCTGGGCAACTGCACAGGCAAAATCAGAACTGAGCGTTTTTTGATGATATATTTTTGCCTGTATCAATTTTTTTGGAGGAAGCCAATAGTAGACAACTCCTTTCTCAAACCGAGTACCTTTTAGATATGGGACACCGTACGGGTTGCTCCTCATGGGAAGGTCCTTTTGATCTGTTACGAACAAGGCTCACAAAGTGGGGGGATAAACGTGAACCCGTCTACCGAGGGAGAGGGTGATGAATTGGGCTAAAGCAATTATTATCATTGCATTGCTCGTCGTACCCGCGTTCGGGGCGATATCCGGCCGAAATCCTAAATTCTTGAACCAAAAACGAAATCCATGGGAGTCTTGCACATGAAAGTATTCTTATCTGTTCTTTTCTCGACGCTGTTAGTTGCCGCACTCGGCGGATGTAGTGTTCCGACCCGTATAAATTCCGAGACAGCCGCCGCTTCTGAAGTCGCTAATAGTAAGGTTATCAATAGTCCGATGATGATTGATTATGCATTTCAACCCGCAGACCTCGATATCACCGTAAATCCTATTGGCAATACCGGTAGCGCCTGTTCATTCCCGCTAGCGCTGTCTCAGGCTTTCTATTCGACTTTTGACGCGGTAAATCACCAAGCCTTCCGAAATATTGTCGGTCCGAATTCTAGGGGCGCATACCGTGTGAGATTTGAACTGAATTCGTTCGACAACTCGCTGGTTTTTGCGTCGCGATTTTTTGGTACAACGGCCGTTGCGCATTCAGACCTAACCTTGCGCGTCTCCGTCATTGACCCGACTGGGAACGAGATTACGAGGCAATTGGTCCGCGGTTCAGGACAGCAACAGACAGACGTAGGAAATTGTTCTAATGGAGATCAAGCCGTCGCCGGGGCCGTGCAAAAGGCGCTGCGGCAATCCGCTGAGGAATATGCGTACCGTGTGATCAATTCCTTGAATATCAAGTAAGCAATTCCATCGGTGAGGCCGATTATCCGCTAGCAGCTGCACCGCTGAGCGCCCGACCGCGCCCAACTCTCCAGAACAGCCGCAATCAGTGCCCAACCGCGCCCAACACTGGGGGGCTGGACGGGCCTGTTTGGTGCATGAAGTGAGGCTCA
>Ga0187810_10000605_pt1 | contig 13370 bp, 15 predicted proteins | sample NC_wetland_sal_i_9_FD_132963 | JGI IMG/M metagenome (GOLD analysis project Ga0187810, IMG submission 132963) | Wetland sediment microbial communities from Neuse River Estuary, North Carolina, USA - ASW_5 | ecosystem: Environmental > Aquatic > Freshwater > Wetlands > Sediment | place: USA: North...
AATGATCCCGCTCAGCAACACCTTTTCCTACTTCTGCGCTTCGGTGCCGTTGAGCGAGGAGGATGTCAAGGAATACCTGGAGGAGCCCATCGCGGCGCTTCCCCCGTCGATTTCCGCGCTGCTGCCGAAAGTCTCCATCATGCTGGTTCCGTATTTGGAACGAGCCGACGGGAAAGAAAAAGGAATCGCGCGGCGCGACGAATTCGTCTGTACCGAGAAGCCGCCCGAGAACCGGTTGTCCTGGGCCACGCAGGTCCAGTTCGACAAAGAAGAAGTACTGGTGTTCGCGCTGAAGGATCAGGACGTCTCGGAATACCACTACCGCTTCTATCATGTGTTGGCGACGCTCGCGGCCGATCACGGGTCGGATGAAGCGCTGTCCCAATACAGCTCACTGCTGCGCGAGGAAATGAACGCGCGTGTGCACGGCGAGGTGGATGAAGAAAGCTGGCACATGAAACAGGCGCTCCTGCGGCGCGATACCAACGTACGCAAGGAGACCAAGGCCTTTCGCGAATATGTGCGGCAGTCGCTCATCGACACGTTGACGCTGTACTTGCACGGAATCTGCTGCGACATCGATGTCGAGACTGGTCCCCGCCAGTTGCCCAGCCGCTATCTTCGCAAGCGCCTGAACCTGCTGTTCAGTTTGTATCCGCCGCCCGAAGGCTACGCGGTGTTTCCCGAGCATCAGGAACGCGCGCAGTAGCACCGCTTTCTTACGGTCGCGGCTCGGCAGCGCGGTTCGTTTTACGAAAAGTTACAAGCGGAGCCGCAACCGCGCCTGAAGCCCGCACGTTCTAGACAGCATGGCGGAGTGGGCGCTCGATCCTGACGCAATCTTGATGGTCGGAATCTGCGGCGGCAATGAGCCGAGTTTTGAGACCCTGCTCGATCGGCACCGCGGCACCGTGGTGAATCATCTCTACCGGCTGGTTCGCGACCGCGCTATCGCGGAGGAGCTGGCGCAAGATGTCTTCCTGCGCGTGTACCGTTTTCGCGATCGGTATCAACCCGAAGCCAAGTTCACCACGTGGCTGTTCCGGATCACCACCAACGTCGCTCTGAACTGGCGTAGAGACACGCGGCGCGAGTCGGCGCACTTGCGATTGGACGCGTCCACCCGTGAGAGCCGCTACATTCAGGTGCTGGATCAGAACCCACGCGCCGATCAGCAATTGCTGGCCGAGCATCGAGCCAAGGAGATTCGCGAGGCGATCGATTCGCTGCCGCCCAAGCAGCATGCCGCGGTTCTCATGCACAAGTACGAAGGCATGGATTACTCGCAAATCGCCGAGGTGCTGGAGTGTTCGATCCCGGCGTTGAAGTCGCTGCTGTTTCGCGCGTATGAAACATTGCGGCGCAGGCTCGCGCACTTTGCGCCGGTGGCATTGTCGTAACAAGCGCGTGGTCTGAGGGTTATATAATAGCCTCGGCCATGAAAGCTACTCTGCTGTTCCTGCTCGCGGCAATCCCTGCTCTCGCGCAGATGGATTTCTCCGGCGAGTGGGCGCCCGTTCAGGACGAAGATAACACCGGCAATCCATACATCGGCGAGTTCATCGGCATTCCACTGAGCCGCGCGTCGCTGCTGCGGTCTGAAGCTTGGGAGGCGTCGTATCAAACTCTCCCGGAGTGGCAATGCCGGCCGCACGGAGCGATGTACATTTCGCGCGGGCCGTCGCAGGTGCGGATCTGGAAGGAAGTGGACCCGGTGACGCGCCAGATTACCGCCTGGCACGCCGAATGGCTGCGCTCCATCGACAATCCGTATTACATGGACGGCCGGCCGCACCCATCCGAATTCGCGGCGCACAGCTGGGGCGGCTTCTCGACCGCCGAGTGGGTGGGCGATATGCTGAAGATCACCACCACGCATCTCAAGGAAGATTATTACCGGCGCAACGGCGTGCCCTCGAGCGACTTGGCCACGCTCACGCAATATTGGATCCGGCGCGGCGATTACCTGACGTGGATCTTGATCGCTTACGATCCCGTGTATCTGACCGAGCCCATGATTCGCAGTTCGGAATACCGGCTGGCGCTGAATCAGCAGATTCCGCCTTATCCCTGCGACGTGGTTGAAGAAGTGGTCCGGCCGAAGGGCGAGGTGCCGCACTACATGCCCGGATCGAACCCGTTTCTCGACGACTTCGCGAAAAAATACAACCTGCCCTTGGAAGTGACGCTGGGCGGCGCGGATTCGATGTATCCGGAGGCGGCGCGAAAGCTGATCCGGGCGGCGAACGAGGGGATGGCGAAGAAATGAGGCTCGTTTTACTCGTGCTCTGTAGCGTGGCGGCGTTTGCGCAAGCCAACTCGCATGTCGAGATCGTTCCGGTTCGCGGCCACATCTACATGCTCGCCGGTGCGGGCGGAAACATCACGGTTTCCATTGGCCCCGACGGTGTTCTGCTTGTGGATTCAGGCCTGGCGGAAATGAGCGATCAGGTGCTTGCCGCAATCCGTGAGTTACAGCGGCGTGTGAGCGTGAATGGCGCGCCGGCTAAACCCATCCGCTACATCATCAACACGCATTTGCATCCCGATCATATCGGCGGCAACGAAAAGATCGGCGAAGCAGGCAAGACCATCACGGGCGGCAACGTCATCGGCGATATTGGCGACGCCACCGAAGGCGCGACGATCGTCGCGCACGAGAAAGTGCTCGACCGGTTGAGCCCCAATGGCACGCCGACGGTTTCATTCAAGGCGCTGCCGACGCTCACGTTCCTGAGCGATCAGATGAAGCTCAGCCAGTTTTTCAATGGCGAGGGCATCCAGATCTTCCACGAGAAGGCGGCGCATACCGATGGCGACAGCATCGTGTTTTTCCGGGGCTCGGATGTGATCAGTGCAGGCGACATTTTTCTCACCACCAGTTATCCCATCATCGATCTCGCGAACGGCGGCAGCTTACAGGGAATTATCGACGGGCTGAACCACATTCTCGATTTGTCGGTGGCCGAGTTCAGGACCGAAGGCGGGACGCTCGTGATTCCGGGCCATGGGCGCATTTGCGATAGCGCAGACGTCGCCTACTATCGCGACATGGCGACCATTGTGCGCGATCGCATACGGGCCATGATCAAGAAAGACATGACGCTCGCGCAAGTAAAGGCCGCCAAGCCCACCGAGGATTGGGACCCGCGCTACGGCAAGAACACGTTTTGGACGCCGGACATGTTCGTCGAGGCGGCGTATAAGAGCTTAAGCGCGGGGACGAAGTGATGCGACACTTCGTGATCTTCTTCGCGATTTCGATGGCCCTGCGCGCCCAAGGTGACCGGCCACAGCGCCCCACGCCACCGCGAACCGCCCAAGCAGCCGCGCCGATCGATATCACCGGTTACTGGGTTTCTCAGATCGTGGATGAGTGGCGCTTTCGCGTGACGCCGCAGAAGGGCGATATCGCGTATCTGCCGATCAACGCCGAAGCGCGCAAAGTGGCGCTGGCGTGGGATCCGGACAAGGACACCGCCGATGGTACGCAGTGCAAGGCTTACGGCGCGGTGGGAGTGATGCAGCGTCCGGGGCGCTTGCACATCACTTGGAAGGACGAGAACACCTTGCAGATTGATGCCGACGCTGGCACGCAAACCCGGCTTTTGCATTTCGGGCAGGCCGCGGTTGACGGCGATCCAACCTGGCAAGGATACTCGGTCGCGCAATGGCAGGTGCGAGGGCGTGCGCTGATCGACCTCGGTGGCATCGGATTCGTACCCGGCGGTGGGCCGCCTCCGCCCGCGCGCGGTCAAGGCGGATCGTTGAAAGTGGTCACCACAAAGATGAGCCCTGGATACATTCGCAAGAACGGCGTGCCATACAGCGGGCGCGCGGTACTCACCGAGTACATGAACGTTCTCACGGGACAGCAGGGCGACGTCTACTTGGCGGTGACAGCGTCCGTGGAAGATCCGGTGTATCTCAATCAGCCTTTTCTTCGAACCTACACCTTCAAAAAGGCCGCCGATGGGTCAGGCTGGGACCCGACGCCTTGTTGGCCCAAATAGCGTCACAATAGTATCGATGCGAACGATCACGCTGGCCGCGATATTGGTCTTCGTGGCTTCCGCACAGCCAGCGAAGAATTTCGTGTTGGTTGCGCATAGTGGCGCTGGCGATTACAGCAGCATGCCGGCGCAGACCATCGAAGCGCGGCGTGATGGCATGGTGAAAGCCATTCGAGCCGGCTACGCGATCCTCGAGCGCGGTGGGTCCAGCTTGGACGCCGTCGAAGCCACCATTCGGGTGATGGAGGATTCCGGCCTTTACGACGCGGGCCGCGGGGCGTATTACACCCAGGCGGGCGTGCCTGAAATGGATGCGGCGATCATGAACGGCCGGACGCTCGAAGCCGGATCCGTCGCGTCGGTGAAGCATATCGCCAATCCCATTCACCTGGCGCGACTGGTGATGGAGAAGACGCCGCACGTGCTGCTGGTGAGCGATGGCGCGGAGGAGTTCGCGAAATCGCAGGGCATCGAATTAGTGTCGCCCTATTACTTCTACACCGAGCGCGAATGGAAGAGATTCCAGGATGCGCAAAAGAAGAAGAAAGAGGGCGGCGGGCATGGTACCGTCGGCGTGGTGGCGCTCGATCAGGCAGGCAATCTCGCGGCGGGCACATCCACAGGCGGAACCGTTCTGAAAATGCCGGGGCGCGTGGGCGATTCGCCGATCATCGGCGCGGGAACCTACGCCAACAACGACACCTGCGCGGTCTCGGCAACGGGCACGGGCGAATATTTCATGCGCAACGTGGTGGCGTCCGACATTTGCGCGCGCGTGCGCTATCTGCACGTTTCGCTTGAACAAGCGGCGAACGATGTAGTGATGAAGGAGCTTGTGGCGCAGCATGGCGACGGCGGTGTCATCGCGCTGGATCGGCAAGGCGACGTCGCGACGCCGTTCAACACCAACGGCATGATGAACGGCACGGTCCGCTCCGACGGAAAAATCACAATATCGGGCATACCGGGCCGATGAACTGGGCTTGGTACGCGGTTCTCTCGGCGTTCTTCGGGGCGCTGGTGGCGATCTTCGGCAAGATTGGCGTGCGCGACGTGGACAGCAATCTCGCGGTAGCTTTTCGCACCGCCATTATTGTTTTCTTCGCCTGGGGCATCGTCGCGGTGCAAGGGAATGCGTCGGACCTGTTCAAGATCTCACGGCATTCACTGCTGTTCCTTTTTCTTTCGGCAATTGCAACAGGGCTTTCGTGGCTGTTCTATTACAAAGCGCTGCAATTGGGCGAGGCGTCGCGCGTGGCGCCGATCGACAAACTGAGCGTGGCGCTGGCGGTCGCGATGGCGTTTTTGTTCCTCGGCGAAAAGCCGCATTTGGGGAACGTGCTGGGGGCGAGCTTGATCGTGGCGGGCGTGCTAGTGACGGTGTTCGTCCGATGACGGATCGTTTTCCGATTCCAGCGCGTCCAACACTTCCGGCTGACTCGCAAAGCGCTTCAACACCTTGATCGATTGCCCGGCCGAGAATCCCGCGTAGCGCAACCGGCGAAACGCCCCAGCCAGATTCTTTTCTTCGCGGAAAAACGCCCCGAGCTGCTTGCCGCGATACTTGCGGCGCAGAAACTCCTCGATCAGTTTCGCTTCATCGGTTTTCTCGTAAGTCTTGTCCGTCACTTGCTCGGCTAGCTTGGGCGCCACACGCCGCTGGCGCAGGTCCCGCAAGACGCGCATCTTGCCCAGGCCTTGATTTTCGAGGCGCGAGGCGGCGTAGTTTTCCGCGAAACGCTGATCGTTCAGATAGCCGGCCTCCTTGAGTTTGGCGAGCACTGCGTCCACATCCTCGGGGCTTTGCGCGCGGCGGCTCAGCTTTTCGCGAAGCTCCCCGGAGGAATGTGCACGTCCGCCCAAGGCACGCAGTGCAACATTTAGGAGCTTTTCGCGGTCTAAGGGTTGCGGCGGGCGTTTCGCCATCACAAAGGAACACTAACAGATTCGGGACTGCTATTGTAGAGATGAGTCTGTACTTTTTGCAATAACGAAAGGACTGGCAAAAATGGAAGACGACAACAAGTTTTCGTACTTTTTCCTCGGGTTGGGGTTGGGCGTAGCGGTAGGGCTGTTGTTTGCGCCCAAATCGGGTCCGGAGACCCGCGAGCTGCTTCGCTCGAAAGCCGACGAAGGCAAGGAATTCCTCAAGCGTCGAAGCAATGAAGTAGTTGACCAGGCGACAGAGGCGATTGAGCGCGGCAAGTCCACCGTTTTGCGCCAGCGCGAGAATCTGGCCGCAGCGGTGGAGGCCGGCAAGCAAGCCTATCGCGACGCGGTCAGCAGCACGCCTAACGATTCCGTCGAAGGTATCTGATCCGCCGATAGACTCCAGGAGCTGACTCATGAGCGAGACCGCACTGCTCTACGTGATGGCGGCTTTCGTCATCATTTCCGCGATTGCTTTGTGTATCCAGGCTGGCATGCTGGCCGGCATTTACAAAACCACCAAAGCGTTGCAGCAAGCCATCAATCCGCTGCTGCCGAAGGTGGAGAGTCTGGTGGAAAAGACCAATTCCACCGTGGAGCAGAGTGGCCGCCAGATCACCGAGATCACCACGCGGGCCAACGATATCCTGGATTCCACCAAGCGCCAGTTAGCTATTGTGGAGGACGTGGTGGGCGACGCCGCGGAGCGCGCCAAAGTGCAGATGGAGCGCGTGGAGCTGGTATTCGACGATACGCTCAGCCGCGCGCACGAGACGGTGGCCGTATTTCACGACGGCGTGATGCGGCCGCTGCGCGAGATCAATGGTCTTGCGGCGGGCATCCGGGCCGCTCTCGCCTCCATCGCGCGTGGCAATCGGCCGACGCCGGATCAAGCCACCAGCGACGAAGAAATGTTTATTTGAAGCTTACTGCGAAGGCGGCGGCGTAGTTGGGGCCGATGGCGCGGGGGTAGTCGTTGGGCTAGTGGAAGTGGACGACGTTGACGTGCTGGAGCCGAATGGGCTGCTTCCAGGGGTGCTTAGGCCGCCCGGTTGTTGCATTTGCTGCTGGATTTGCTGTTGCGCCGCCACTCCTTGCGCCCCCACCACGGTCTTGTCCTTCTTGAGGTCGTAGACGAACTCCCACTCTTTGTATTTGGTGTGATCGTTGACGACGTGAATCCCCTTGCCTTCGGCGGTGCTGGCGACGCCGGCGATGCCTCCGGTGTTCCCCGTTGTGAATCCAGCGATGGATGACGGTGGCTGGCGCGGCGTCGTGAGAAGTCCTTGGATCAAGCTCGCGGCTGTCTGCGCTTGACCGTTGCCATTGCCGGGGCCGCTCGTGTTGGATCCCAAACCAATTGGCGTCTGGCCTCCTCCTTGAGGCGTGATGTTTTGTGGGAATGGAAATGCCTGGCCGGGAAGCGGGGTTACACCGGGATTTTGAGCCGGCGGCTGTTGACCTGGGAACGGTTGCTGCACCGGGAATTGCGGTTGTTGCCCCGGAATTCCGGGTTGCCCAGGTTGCATCGGCTGATTCGGATCCGTGGGCGGTTGTGCGGGCTGATTCGGATCGACGGGCTGTTGCACTGGAACAGGCTGCCCCGGAATAATTCCAGGTTGCACGGGCTGCACTGGCTGATTCGGATCCGCGGGCGGTTGCGCGGGCTGATTCGGGTCCGCCGGCACCGGTTGCTGGGGGACGTTGGGATCGGGCTCCGACGGAGGCTGTTCCACGGGAGTTCCGCCGCCGGGACCGCTCTGACCAGGAATGCGATCGCTCGGCCGGCGTGCCGCCATGTTGAGTGGATCGGAAGGCTGCGCGTTGGGATTATTCGGATCGATGGGCTGCGAACCATTCGAGCCTTGACCGTTTTGACCCGATGCCTGGCTCGAGTTTTGCGCTGAGTTCAGGCCGCTTCCGCCGCTGCTGCCGGGCAGTGGAGTGGCAGGCTGAACGAGCGAATCGGTTAGCTGGCCGGCCGGGCCAACGTGCAGCAAGCGGAACTCCTTGCCGGTGAGCGGATCTAAGTAACGATGCCGCAGGAAACGAATATTGCGGGTGGTTTCGAGATCGTCCAAGTTCTGGGGATACAGACGGTACTTGCGATAAAAGAGCTGGATGGCGCGCTGATACTGCAAAGCGCGATCGATGGTCATCTGCTCGCGCGCTCGCTGGGATTCGAAGGCGACTCGCGGGACTTCGATATAGAGCGTGATGGCGATGGCGGCGGCTAAGACGAAGACCAGCAACAGCGCGAATCCAGATTCCGGGCGGCGGCTTTTCATCCCGCCAGCTCCGCTTCAAGCGGCAACGTCTGCTGGTTGTTGCTCTTGAACTGCGTGTCTTCCACTACGGCCGAGTTGACGCCGATGCGCACGATTTTGTAGCGCTTCTTGATCATGTCGCCTTCGGCGGCGATCACGATGTCCTCGCCGTCCAAGAAGAAAGCGCGTTTGTCGCCCACCTTCGATTTGTTGACGAATCCGTAGAACTTGAGCGGTATCGGCGGCGCTTTCGGCTCCGGCGGAACCACCACCGGCGGGGGCGGCTGCGGCCCCACGAAAGGTGGCTTGATCGCGATTTTAGCCGGCTCTTTCACGGCAGCGATTTCCGCGGGGGGCGCGGCGCCGATCTCAAACAGCGATCGCGTGCCCGCATCCGCGGGAACGGTCTTGAGTTTCGCAAGCAGGTCAAGATGCAGCGTTGGATCGATGCTGGATGGTTCGACGTTCTTGATCTTGAGCGACGGCCGGAATTCGCGCGTGGCACTGTTGGCCGCACTTTGCGCTGCACGTAAAGCTCCGCGCTCCGGGCGTGAGGCGTTGGCTCCAGCACCGGTTCCATAGGAAGCAGTGACGGGCGCGCGGCTCGCGATTACCGGCGCAGATGCGGGACCTTCGCTCGAATTACGGTTGTAAAAGTAGACGACAGTCCCGGCCACGACAATGATGGCAAGTATCGCGACTTTCTTCGGCTCCGCTCCCAGGTTGGACGGCATCCAGTTCATTGCGCCGAACCGTCCTCCTGTACGAAAGTGTCAAGCTTCAGCATGACGTTGAGCCGGCCGCCGGATTGCTGCGGCGTGGCGTTCAAGCTTTCGATGATCAGCAGACGATCCGACTTGTCGAGCAGATTCATGAAGTGCACCAGATCGGGATACGTGCCTTCAAAATTAGCCGAGATCTGCAGCATGTCGAGCGTGTCGCTGCCTTCCACCGGTTCTAGACCCCAGGCGCTGTCGCGAGGCGTGATCTTGGATTGGCCGGCGAGATCGTTCAGCTCCGACATGATGGTGGAATAGGCGGGACGGCGCGGCAGAAAATAGCTGCTCATGAATTTGTCGCCCTCGCCGCGTCCGCTTTCGATCTTGCTCACCAGGATTTTCGTTCGGTCGAGCACGCCCTGCTGTTGCCGGATTTGCGCGTGCATCTCGAGCGCTTGCTGTGACAGCTCTTCGGCCGATCCGCCCAGAGGCCGCACCATGAAATACGCCGCCACCAGATTCGCCGCCACCAGCACGCCCAGGCCGATGCGGATCAACGCGCGCGGATTGTTGGGAGCCCAGACGTTAAAGCTGCTCCCCACTTTAGAGCCTCTGAGCATAGCTCACCGTGACGTGATAGCGGAAAAAGGGATCGGTTTGCGAAGGCGGCGTGGAGGTCTGCACGCTATAGGGCCCGAACTGGGACGAACCTTCGAGATGCTTCAATAAATCGAGGATGGGCCCTACGTCTTTGGCGCCCACCACCATGTCGAGCAGAACCTGGTTGTTCGAATCCACCGCCGGCAGCCGCACCGAAACCAGGCGCACGTTGTAGGGCATGACCTTTTCGAGGTCGGCGAAAATCTTGGTCCAACTGATGGCCTTGCGGTCGATCAGGCTGTTGAGGAACAGGCTGCGCTCCAAAACCTCGGCGTTTTCGGGCTTGCGCAGTGTGGCGTTCAGCTTGGCTTGTTGGGCGGCGATGGAGCGAAGCTGCGCACTCTCGCGATCGATTGCGATCCGGATGTCAGCCGCCTGGCGATGGCCGGAAACGATGGTCACTACTTGGAAAATCAGCAGCGCGCACAGCAGAATCGCGACGCCGGCCGAGCCGATCAGCATCGGCCGGTCTCTCCGGAACGGCTCGGTCGCGAGATTGATGGGGACGCGCAGCGCCATGGTTTATGCCACCGACTCCAAGTATCCCAGCAGGCCGCTGTTGTTGCGGTTGGGCGCGCCGAGCCGCGAACGGATGGGCTGAACCGCGACTCCCCATTCGCTTTCCCAGCGCGGAGCAAACTCGTTGGCCTCGGGGCCGAACCCGGCCAGCCATACCATTTGCGGGCGCGACTTCAGCTCGTCTTCGATGTAGGCGATGGTGGGGTGCAGCACCGATTCGATGTCCGACACGCCGGCATCATCCATTTCAATGCACCGCGCGAGCCTCACCGCGCTGCCAGAGAGCACCAGCACCGTGAGTATCCGTCCGCTCAGTTTGACCAGAAGCGTGATGCCGTCCGCATCCAGCAGATTGAGGGCGGCGATGGACGATGTGGTCACCAGGCCCGGATGAAAGCCCGCGGCCCGGAACGGCGCTTCGTATTGCTGCACAATCTCCGAAGACATCACGGCGGCGAGAACTTCAACCTTGGCGCCGGCGGTTCCACTGGATGACCGGGGCTGCTCTACGTAGCTGACCACGGCGGTGTCCACTTCGAACGGGACGCTCTTCTTCAGGCGGAAGCGGACGAGCGCCTGCTGTTCGTCGGCGTCGGAGGGAAACGTATCGAAATCGAGCACCGCGATGCGCGCGCAGTAGTCGGGCAGAATCACGGCGGCGCGGCGCTTGCGATGGCCGTTGGCGGGGACCAGCTTGCGGATGTGATCGAGCAACACATGCGGCTGCTGGATGTTGTCGTGCACGGGCGAGACCAGCAGAACTCCCGGCTCGAAGCGGGCGAATTCAACGAGTGCGGAGTTCGATACCGGAGCGAACGCGATCCCGTCTTCTGAGAGCTCGAAGGCGTGGGTGGGCGGCGGGTCTTTGAGAAGATTGGCGAGCGACATCGCGGACGGCAAGGCTAACCTTCGATGAAGGTAACCTTGTTGATCTCCTTCAATGTGGTGACACCTTCGCGCACCTTCTCGATGGCGGATTCGCGCAGGAACGTCATGCCTTCGTCTCGCGCGACGCGCTTGATTTCGGACGCCGGACGCTTGTCGAGAATCATTTCCCGGATGTGTTCGCTGAGATCAAGCAGTTCGTGAATCGCGGTGCGGCCGCGGAATCCGGTGCCGCCGCACTCGAAGCAGCCGGGGCCTTCGTACATCGTCACGTTGCGCCATTCCTCGGGGTTGAGACCGCTCTCGACCAAGTAAGAATCGGGATATTTCACGGGCGCTTTGCAGTACACGCAGATCACGCGGACCAGGCGCTGGGCAAGGATGCAATTGAGCGCCGAGACAAAGTTGTACGGCTCCACGCCCATGTTCAAGAAGCGGCCCAACACGTCGAGTACATTGTTGGCGTGAACGGTGGTGAACACCAGGTGGCCGGTGAGCGCGGCGTTGATCGCGATCTGCGCGGTTTCCTGATCGCGAATTTCACCCACCATGATCTTGTCGGGATCGTGGCGCAGGATGGAACGCAGGCCGCGCGCGAACGTCAGACCCTTCTTTTCGTTCACGGGAATCTGCGTGATGCCTTTGATCTGATACTCGACCGGATCTTCGATGGTGATGATCTTGTCTTCGTCGTTCTTGATCTCGCTCACGCCGGCGTAGAGCGTGGTGGTTTTGCCGGAGCCCGTGGGACCGGTGACCAGCACCATTCCGTAGGGCTCCTTGATGTAGCGCCGGAACTTCACGAGATCGGACTCCGAGAATCCGACCACATCGAGCGAAAGCTTGGCGAACTTCTCGCTCATCGATTCTTTGTCCAACACGCGCAGTACGGCGTCTTCGCCGTGAATGGTGGGCATGATGGAGACGCGGAAGTCGATCAAACGGCCTTTGTAGCGCACTCGGAAACGGCCGTCTTGCGGCGTGCGGCGCTCGGCGATATCCAGCTCGCTCATCACCTTGATGCGCGAAATGATGGTGGAGTGCCAATCCTTGGAGATCGGCGGCATCGCATAGTGCAAGACACCATCAATACGATACTTGATGGCCACCTCTTGATCGCGCGTCTCGATGTGGATGTCGCTGGCGCGCCGCTCGAGGGCGTTGAAGATTGTGGTGTCCACCAGTTTGATCACCGGCGCGATGTCGCTATCGGCGGTCAGCTTGTCGATGGAAAGCGTTTCGTCCTGGTTCTCTTCCTCGCCGATCACGTCGAGCGTGAAGCCTTCGGTGACCTCTTCGAGCACGCGCTGCGACTGCTCGGTTTTCTTCAGGAGGTCCGAGATTTGCGACAGCGTGGCGACCTTGACGTGCAGCTTCTTCTGCAGCAGGACCGCCAGCTCGTCGATCAGGTTCAGATTGCGGGGGTCGGCGAGCGCGATGTCCAGGTGCCCGTTTTGCGAATGAATGGGCACGAAGTTGTAGCGGAACATCAGATCGACGGGGACAGAATGGAACAGGTCGTGATCGATGCGGACTTCGCGCAGGTCGACGAAATCGCAACGGTAGCGCGTGGCTAAGGTTTTCGCCTGAGCGATCTCGTCCGCCGGTTGGACAATCTTGAGGACGTCTCTAGCGGCCATTCCCGTTATCCCTCGTCTTCCTTGTATTCATCATCGCAACGTGTCTGCCAAGGAAAAGATCGGCAGATAGAGCGCCACCAACACGAAGGTGACGAAAGCGCCCATAAAAATCATGATGGCGGGCTCGATCAGCGACAGGCTGGCCGACATCCGCGTATTAACGTCGTCTTCATAGAATTCGGCCACACTCGACAGCATCTGCGGCAGCGCGCCGGTGGATTCGCCCACCTCGATCATGTCGATGGAAAGTCCTGGAAAGATTCCGGTTTGCTTGAGCGAGGCGGAAAGTGCCTGGCCCTCCTTCACCATTTGGCCGGCTTCGGCGAGGGTGTTCTTGAGCAGGCGCGTCCCAAGCGAACTGGACGCCGTTTCGAGCGCCTGCAGCAGCGGGATGCCGCCTACCAGCAATGTCCCCAAGACCCGGGCGAACTGCGCCACCTGGTATTTGATCCAGATCTCGCCCACCAGCGGCATGCGCATGCGCCAACGATCCACGCGAATCTCGCCCGTTTCAGTCTTGGACCAGAAGCGGAAGGCGATGACGGCCACCACTAAGCCGGCGAATCCGAACAGGATGTAGTTGCGCGCCGTTGTTCCAAGCGCAATCAGGAACCGGGTGGCCGCGGGCAGTTGCGCCGACATGCTTTGGTACAGCTCGGCGAATTTGGGCACCACGAAGGTCACCAGAAACACCATCAGGCAGGCCACCAGCACGATCAGCAGGCACGGATAGACGAG
>Ga0187810_10000606_pt1 | contig 13350 bp, 11 predicted proteins | sample NC_wetland_sal_i_9_FD_132963 | JGI IMG/M metagenome (GOLD analysis project Ga0187810, IMG submission 132963) | Wetland sediment microbial communities from Neuse River Estuary, North Carolina, USA - ASW_5 | ecosystem: Environmental > Aquatic > Freshwater > Wetlands > Sediment | place: USA: North...
CTTGCCGGCGTACATGATGGCCACCTTGTCGCAGACCTGCGCGACCACGCCGAGGTCGTGGCTTATGAGTATGAGGCTCGTATTGAGGCGCGCCTTCAGGTCCTTGATCATGCGCAGGACCTGGGCCTGGATCGTGACGTCGAGCGCGGTGGTCGGCTCGTCCGCGAGGAGAAGCTTGGGGCTGCAGGCCAGGGCTATGGCGATCACGACGCGCTGCTTCATGCCCCCCGAGAATTGGTGCGGGTACTCGGACATCCTCTCCCGCGGAATGCCGACGAGCTCGAGCATGTCCCCCGCCCTCGCGAGCGCGTCGGACCGGCCCGAGGTTCCGTGGATCTCGAGGACTTCGGCGATCTGGTCCCCCACGCTGAAGATGGGATTGAGCGAGGTCATAGGGTCCTGGAAGATCATCGATATCTGATTGCCCCGGATGGTCCGCATCTCCTCCTCGGAGGCCCGCACGAGGTCCCTCCCCTCGAAGAGGACGGCGCCGCCCGCGATGCGGCCCGTGGGCTTGGGGAGAAGCCCCATGATCGAATAGGCGGTCGTCGTCTTCCCGGCCCCCGTCTCGCCGACGAGCCCGAGGCTGTCGCCGGGCGCGAGATCGAAGCTGATGCCGTTGACTGCGTGGACGACCTCTTCGTCGGTGACGTACTGCGTCACCAGTTCGCGTACCGAAAGCTGCGGTTCTGACATCGGCTCCCCCTACCGCTTGAGCTTGGGATCGAGGGCGTCGCGGAGCCCGTCGCCGACCAGGTTGTAGGCGAGGATGACGGTCATGACCGCCAGCCCCGGAAATATCAGCGTGTGGGGGGCGCTCGTGATGTAGGAGCGGGCGTCCGAGAGCATGTTGCCCCATTCCGGCGCGGGCGGCTGTATGCCGAGCCCGAGGAAGGAGAGGGCGGTCGCCGAGAGGATGGACTGGGCGATGCCGAGCGTGGCCTGCACGATGACGGGCGCCATGCAGTTCGGCACGATGTGGAAGGCTATGATCCTGAAGTCCCGCGCCCCGAGCGCGCGGGCGGCCTCCACGAACTCCTGGCCCTTGACCGTGAGAACCTGAGCCTGCACGAGCCGCACGTACACGGGGATCGACGTGACGCCTATGGCGAGGAGGAGGTTCTGGAAGCTGGGCCCGAGCGCCGCCACGATGGCCAGCGCGAACAGGATATTCGGAATGGCGAGGAGTATGTCGGTGCCGCGCATGATGACGGTTTCGATCGACCCGCCGTAGTACCCCGCGATGGCGCCGAGTCCCCCCCCGACGAGAACCGCGAAGGCGATGGTGGTAAAGCCGATGATCATGGAGACGCGGGCGCCGTGGACGATCCGGCCCAGGATGTCCCGGCCGAAGTTGTCGGCCCCAAGAATGTACACGTGGGGGACCTGGGCGTCGTGCCAGTCGACGTCCGTCTTCTGGCCTATGCCGGCGAAGGCGTTGGGTATCTGGTTCTCGGTGACGAAATCGTACGAGTACAGCTGGTCGGCGAAAATGGCCATGAGCGTGTAGAGCGCCACGACGACGAGGCCGGCCACAGCCAGCTTGTTCTTCCGGAATCGGAACCAGAACTCCGCCGGACCGGTCCTCCGGCCGCGCTGGCCCGCCGGGGCGGCGGCGCCTGCCTCAGGCTTCGGCGTGTGCGGTGACATTGCGTTTGCCTCTCCATGTTCTGCGCTTGCCCAGGTACTGGGCCTTGATGCGGGGGTCTATGAATGCGTACAGGATGTCGACGATCAGGTTCACGAGCGCGTACACCATGGCGACGAAGACCACCGACGCGAGTATCTGCGGAGTGTCCTTCTGCTGGATCGCGTCGACCATGATGGTGCCGATGCCCGGATACGAGAAGACCGTCTCGGTGAGCACCGCCCCCACGAGAAGCTGCCCCACCTGAAGCCCCGTCACCGTGACTATGGGTATGAGCGCGTTCCGCAGGGCGTGCTTCCGTATGACTTTCCGCTCGTCGAGCCCCTTGGCGCGCGCCGTCCGAATGTAGTCCTGCCGCACCACCTCGAGCATCGAGGAGCGCGTCATGCGCGTCTGGACGGCGGTGTTCATCGCGGCGAGAGTGAAGGCGGGCAGGATGATCGACACGAGGTTCTTCGGCGTCGCGAGAGAAGGCAACAGGTGCACTTGCAGCGAGAATATCCAAATGAGCATCATGCCGAGCCAGAATGCGGGCATCGAAAGCCCGATCAGGGCGAGCACGGTCACGACCATGTCGGTCAGCGAATACTGGCGCGTCGCGGAGATGATCCCGAAGGGTATCGAGATGACCACCGACAGCACGAGGGCGACGACGGAGAGCAGGGCGGTATTGGGAAAGCGCTCCAGTATCGTGGAGAAGACCGGGCGATTGGAGACATAGGAGCGGCCCAGGTCGAGCGCTATGAGCCCCTTGTAGTTGAACGAGCCGTCCCCGCCCGGGCTTTTGAAGCCGAAGAGGAAATGCGCGTATTGCACGAAAAAGGGCTGGTCGATGCCCATGAGGTGGCGCATGTGCACCACGTCGGCATCGGTCGCATTCTGGGGCAGGACCATTCGCGCCGGATCTCCAGGAGAGATGTAGGTCAGCGTGAACACGATGAACGTCACCCCGAGGATCACGGGAATCACCTGGAGAAGACGCCTCACAATATACCTAAGCATACAGCTCTCCCTTGACGCCTTCGGCGCGGAAGGACGCGTCCCCCGCGGCCGAAGGCGCTTTACGCGCACTCGCTCGAGCGTCCGCCTATTTCACGGTTTTCGTCACATTGGACAGCATGAACGAGCCCGACGGAGAGATGTCCACCCCGCCTATGTAATTCTGGCAGGCCGAGATCCCGAGTATCGCCACGAGCGGCACGCGGGGCATGGCCTTGAGTATCTCTTTCTGCGCGTTCTGGTACGCGCTGTTCCGCTCGGGGCCGTTCGGCAGGGCGTTGCCCTTCTCGATCCAGGCCTGGGCGTCGGCGGTGTTGTACTTCGTGTCGTGAAGCAGCGAGGTGTTGCTCCCGTCGAAGGCGACGAAGATGTAGTAGGAGTCGTCCGTCTGGGTCCAGTAGACCATGAGGTCCCACACGGCGGGATCGGTGTTGCGCCTGCGCGTGGCGAGCTCGGAAAGCGCCACCTGCTCGATGTTGACGAGATCCACGCCGAGCACCTTCTTCACCTGATCCTTGATGACGAGAGCCTCTTTGACGTAGACGCTGCCGGAAAGCGTCGAGCACTTGAGAGAGAGCGGCTGCTTGAGCGAGGCCGGGAGCGAAGCGAAAATCTCCTTGGCCTTCTTGGGGTTGTAATAGCCCGTCTTGGCATTGCCCTCGGCGAGCCGGGTTCCGGCGGGGTTGTCGATGTGCCCGAAGGGAAGCGTCTCGACGTATTGCAGAGTCACGCTGCCGCGCTTGTCCATGATGTCGGGCGAGTTGACGATGTCGGCCGGATTGATCGCGTAGAGGATCGCCATGCGAAGACGCGCGGCGGGCGACGTGAGATCGTAGTGCCCGTCGAGGACGGGGGAGCCGTCGGCCTTCACCTGCCCGACTCTCGGCGATTTCATGTTGAAGGCGAGATAGTGATACCCGAAATATCCGTTGGTCGAAAGGATCTTTCCGCCCCGCGACTCAATGTCGCGCGCATCGAGGGGGACGACGTTCATGATGAGGTCCACCTCTTTGTTCAGGAAGGCGGTCTTGAGCGCGGACGGATCGCGGATCGTCTTGAAGACGATCTTGTCGACATTGGTCTTCAGCGTCGTATCGTAGTAGTCCTTGTTCCGCACGAGCGTCACGCTGTCGCCCTGGCTCCACGACGCGAACTTGAAGGGCCCCGAGCCGACGGCCCAGGAAAGGCCGTAGTCCTTGATGCTGCCGTCGGCCTGCGCCTTTTCGAGCGTCGCCTTGCTCACTATCGAAGCGCCGAGCCAGGTGAGCTGGTTGAGCTGCGACCCGAAGGCGACCGGCTTGTAATACGGCGTGCGGGCCTCGAAGGACTTGAGGTCGGCGTCGTGAGTCGCGGCCGGCGCCTTGGCGGGATCGAAGATGCCGGTCCGGAACTGGAGCGTGTAGTCGTCGATCTTCTTGACGTCGTACATCATGGCGAAGATCGACTTCATCTGCGACTTGTCGTTGAAGGCTCCGCGCTGGAACGAGTAGATCACGTCGTCGATCGTGAGCGGCGAGCCATTGTGGAATTTGACGCCGCTGTGGATCTTGATGGTGTATTTGGTGCCGTTCTCCTCGATCTTCGGCAGGTCGACGGCGAGCCCCGGCACGATTTGGCCGTCGTTCGACAGATTGTACAAGCGATCATAGATTAGAAGATTCAGATTGTGCGTCGGCGTATCCGAATACATGGGCGGATCGAGAATGACAGGGTCCGTGCCCTGCCCGACGACGAGCGTCACTTCCCCCATTACGGACGCGACCGACAGTAAAGTGATGATCGCCCCGATCACGAATGCTCTGATTCGCATCTGGCTCCCCCTTAGTGATAACGACGTGCGGCCATTCTACACGCGGTACGGCAAAGCGTTTCTAAAGATAGGATTAAGAGGCGCTTAAGTTTCGGCTAAGAGACGTCCTTTCCGTTGCGCATCCGCCATAATGGTGGCTTAGTTCGTCTAGTAGGGAAGAGGGCGAGGAGAACTCAATGCCGACGGCGAAGACTTCATCGGGCCTGTCCTGGCGCGGGGAAACAAAGCGTGAAGGTGCAGCCCTCCCCGGCTCGGCTCTCGAGCTCGACCTTGAAGCCGTATTCCTCGGAGAAGCCCTTGATGATCGAGAGCCCCATCCCCGCCCCTTCGCCGCGCTGCTCGGCCTCGGCCCCCCTTCTGTAGCGCTCGAAGGTCCGATCGGCGTCCCCGATGCCGGCGCCGAAATCGCGCACCATGAGCCTTCCATCGTGCAGGCGGATTTCGATTTTTCCCCCGTCGCGGCCGTACTTCACGGCGTTGTCGATGAGGATGTTCTCTATCCTCTCGAGGTCGGAGGTGTCGATGGGCAGAACCACGTTCTCGTCGATGTCGGCCTCGAACGCGAGATCAGGGAAAAGCTCCCGATAATAGAGGACGTTGCGAGCGGTCACCTTCGTGGCGTCGGAGAACTCCACGTGCCTGCGCTTCTCCGCCACGAGGGCGGCCTTGAGCGAAGTGGTCATGTCCTTGAGCCTGCCGAGCTGCACCTTGGAGACCTCGAGATACTCGTCGATGATCTCGGGGCTCTTCCCGTGCCGCTCTATGAGCTGCCGGTATCCCTCGAGTATCTGCACGGGGGTGACGATATCGTGCGTCATATCCTCGACGAAGCGCGCCTGCCTATCGTAGGTCCCGACGATCTCGTCGAGCATCGTGTTGAAGGTGGCGATGAGCTGGCGGATCTCGTCCTTCCGCCTCGGCTCCGGCACGCGGGTCCGCAGGTTGTGCGACGTTATCGTGGCCATAGTGGCGGCGAGATTCGCTATAGGATCGACCACCATGCCCACGAAGAACCAGCCGGAGACCGCGAACAGGGCCGCGTAAATGGCCGCCGTTATGGCGATCATCAGGCGGAAGGGGTTGAGATATTCCGCCACCTCGGCCCCGAAATCGAGGTACAGCGAGAAATCGTAGGAGCCGGTGCGGCGCTCGATCCTCTTGACCGAGGGAGAGCCCAGATCGAGCCGCGCCGTGCCGTACTGGAAGACGGGAAAGGCGCCCTTCCTGATGGAAATGACCTCGGAGTTGAAATCGACGTACGAATAGATGTCGATGTCGCTGGAGGTCTCGTTGAAGCCCACGATGATGATCGAAAGACGGTTGTTCGCCCTCTCGAGTATCAGGCGCTCGACCCCTCCCTTGACCACGTAAAGCGAGAGGAATATGGCCGCGAGGCTCATGCAGACCACGATCACGACCAGCATGACGAGGAACCGCTTTTTCATCCCGCTCCCTTAGGGAATGTCGTCGGCCCGGCCGATCATGTAGCCCACTCCGCGAATGTTCTCGATGTCCAGTCCCTTGAGCTTGTCGCGTATGGCCTTGACGTGCACGGCGATGGCTCCGTCGTCGATGTGCAGGTTCTCGCCCCACACGGAAGAGCGGATCTCTTCCTTCGTCACGACCCTGCCGCGGCTGCCCATGAGGAGGGCGAGTATCTCGTACTCCTTGTTCGTGAGGTGCACGCGGCGGCCGTCGTCGTAGACGGCGCGAGTATCCGGCTCCAGGGTCACGGATCCGACCGTGGTTCTGGCAAGCATCCCTCCGCGCCGGGAGCTGCGCCGGGCAAGGGCCCTGATTCTCGCGACCAGCTGCTCCATGTCGAAGGGCTTGACGATGTAATCGTCGGCCCCTTCAGCGAGGCCGCGGACCTCGGAGGAGACGCCCTGCTTGGCCGTGATCATGATGATGGGCACCTGGAAGCCGCGGTTTCGCAGCACGCGGCACACTTGGATCCCCTCGATGTCGGGAAGCATCCAATCGAGGACGACGAGATCAAAACCCTGTTCGAGCGCCTGAGCGAGCGCGGATTTGCCGTCGTAGCACACTTCGACGGACATATTCTGCAAGAGAAGCTCCACCTCGATGAGCCGCGCCAGAGAACGCTCATCTTCGACCAGGAGAACGCGCATACGAGCTAACTATACCATAGGAGGTAGTAGAATGCTGAAGCAAGTCATCGAAGTCCACGAACTCCTCGACGACGCCGGAATCGACGGGGCCCAGGTATCTGCCTTTCTCAGGGACCGGGGGCTTTCGCGCATAAGCGTCCTGCGCATCGAGGGCGAGGAGGGATCGACCGACTTCGTCAAGATTCTCGTGCCGGGCGCCTCGGGGAAATCGAAGGGAGGGGCCAGCCCCACGCTGGGCATCATCGGCCGGCTCGGAGGGATAGGCGCGCGTCCGGAGAGGATCGGGCTCGTATCCGACGCCGACGGCGCGGTGGTCGCCCTCTCCTGCGCCGCCAAGCTGGCCGATATGGCCCGAAAAGGCGACCTCGTCGCCGGCGATGTCATCGTAGCGACCCACATTTGCCCTCATGCGCCCACGCAGGCCCACGAGCCGGTGCCCTTCATGGGCTCTCCCGTCGACATGAAGGCGATGAACGCCCACGAGGTCGACTCCGACATGGACGCCATTCTTGCGGTCGATACGACGAAGGGAAACAGAATCCTGAACCACCGGGGCTTCGCCGTGAGCCCCACGGTCAAGGAGGGCTACATCCTGCGGGTGAGCGACGACATCCTCGACATCGTGGAGTGGAGCACGGGGCTCGCGCCCCGAGTCCTGCCCATCACCATGCAGGACATCACTCCCTACGGCAACGGCCTCTTCCACATCAACAGCATACTCCAGCCCTGCACCGCCACGGCTGCGCCCGTCGTGGGGGTGGCGATAACCGCCGATCGGCCCGTCCCCGGCTGCGGAACCGGCGCGAGCCGCGAGACGGACATCGAGGAGACGGCGCGTTTCTGCGTGGAGGTGGCCAAGTCCTTCACGGGCGGCGGATGCAGATTCTACGACAGGGACGAGTTCGACCTCATCCGGAAACTCTACGGGTCGATGGGCCGCCTCCAGACCATGGGCGCCGTATGAGCGGCCGCGTTCCGAAAATAGGCGCCCTCACCATAGGCCAATCGCCCCGGGTCGACGTCCTCCCGGAGTTCCTCGCGGCGATCGGCGGCCGGGTCGAGGTCGTCCAGCGCGGCGCCCTCGACGGCCTGTCTGCGGCGGAGGTCGCACAGCTCGCGCCCGCACAGGACGACTACGTCCTCGTGACGCGGATGCGGGACGGCTCCGAGGTCAGGCTCTCCGAGAGTCGCATCCTCGACCGGCTGAGGCTCTCCGTCCGCTACCTGGAAGAGGCGGGGGTCGAGGTCATCGCGCTCTTCTGCACGGGAGAGTTCCCGGACTTGGGCACGAAGGTGCCACTCCTCCGCCCCAATCTCATCATGGAGCGGCTCGTGCCCGCCCTTATTCCCGGAGGGAAGCTGTGCGCCGTCGTACCCTCCCCCGACCAGATCCCCGCCATGACGGGAAAGTGGTCGCGCGCCGGGTGCTCGACCCGCGCGGAATCGGTCTCGCCCTATACCTCGACCGCGGACGACCTACGGCGCTGCGCGTCGCGGGCGGCCTCGCTCGACTGCGACCTCGTGGTTCTCGACTGCATCGGCTATTCGGGAGAGGCCCGCGCCATATTCCGGGAGAGGCTCAACAAACCGGTGCTTCTCCCTCGAACCCTCCTCGGCCGCGTCGTGGGGGAGCTGCTGGGGCTGGAGGGGGCGCGCGGATGAAGCCCGCGGCCCGATACGGATCGGGCCGCCCGCGCGCCTAAAAACTGTTTCGCGAAAGCGGCTTGCCGATGTACACGCCCTCGCCGCCCAGGTAGTCGTGGCGCTCGCCCTCGATCAGGATCTGAACGTCCTGGACGGTCGGGAAAGCCGTCGCCGTATAGACGATCTGCTTGAGCTGGCCGGCGTAGCCCTCGATGCCGTAGTGGTTATACATGAAGGCATCGTTGAAATTGACGAACGCCGTCGAGCCGCGCACCTCGACCCCGAGGAGCTTGGTGCCTTCAGGGACCAGGGAGATCAGCTTCTCCCGAAGCTCGTCCTCGGTGGGCCCGCGGAGGAGGGCCGCGAGCGTGTCGGTCAGGGGAGCATCGGACAGGGCGAGATTCCGCTTCACTTCTTTTCGGACAATGACGCCGTCGTCGTCGATCCGGACGAAGTAGAGAGAAACCGCGCGCGTCCTCGCGACTGCGGCTCCGCCCTTCGGGTTGCCCTGCTGGCTTGCGGTCTGGGCGGCGCCCTGCGTCGCTCCCTGCGCGGCGCCGGGCTGCGCTGTTGTCGTCGGGTTTTGCGCGTCGTGGGCCGCGCTCCCGCCTGCGGCCGTTCCGGCCGCCGCGCCGCCCGGCTGGACTTTGCCCGGGGCCGGCTGGGGAGCCGGCACGGAGGGCGGATTAGGATTGGCGCCCGTGTCCTGGCCCTGGCCTTGGGGCGGGGCCAGGGGCGCGGCCTGCGGGCCGCCGTCGACCCTGGGAGCCGGCGCCGCGGGCGCGGTCGGCGCGGCCTTGGGAGGCTCGGCGCCCCGCTGCGTGCGGACTATGTCGTTGAAGTTCGTGGAAATGAGGGTCTGGCGTATCCGCCCAAGATTCAAGAGAAACAGGAGGAGGACGGCCACGAGGGCGGCGAGCACGAGGAGGCAGCCGGGGCTTCCGCCAGGCGCCGTGCCAGTCCTCCTCGATCGTCGTCCGGTTGCCATATCGCGTCATGATATGGATCGGCACGGCCCTGGTCAATATTAGAGCGGAAGTCGGTGAATGTCGCGATCGGGATCGGGGGCGCGGCCGGGCAGGAGGAGGGCCACCTGGTGCTTCGAGGGGTCGTGGAATTGGACGTAGCGGCCCCCCGCGCGCAGGGCGTAGCGGCCGTCGACGGGCCTGTGTCCTCCGAACCAGAGCGCGCCCTCGAGCGATGACGCCGCCCCTCCCCCGAGGAGGCGGACGAGTCCCTGCTCCACCGAGCCGCTCTGGGCTCCGTCGTTGGCTGTCCAGATGAGGGCGTACACGACATCCGGCCTGTGCCGGTATTCGACCGCGTCCTCGCGCGCTATGGCGAAGGCGGGCTCGCCGTGGCTCGCGACGAAGCGGTCCCCCACCGCGAGGACGGGGTATTCCAGCTCGAGCTCGCGGAAGCGCTGTCTGAGCTCGGAGCCGTAGGCGAGCTCGAACCAGGAGCTCACCATCTCGCCCTCGGCGGCGAACTTGTAGAAGGCGCGGTCGCCGTGGTCGGAGCCGTTCGTGACGTTGTCGTGGTTGCCCTTCAGGTAGTGGAACGACGAGCGAAAGGCGATCTTGGCCTCGAGGACGATCCGCACGGCGCTCAGCGTCAGCGCCATCTCCTGGTCCATCGTGCGATGGCCGGTCCAGCCCCTCATGTATTCGCCGAGAGCGCTCTCCCAGCGGCGCGCGGCGCCGGTCCACTCGGAATGGAAGACGTCTCCCAGACAGACCAGAGTCGCCCTTCCTTCCTCGAGGAGCTCCGCCAGAGGCCGGCCGAAGGGAAGGGCGCTCGGCCCCTCCCAGGCCAGGACCTGCTTAAGGAGCGCCGGGCGGGCGTGGATATCAGGGACCAGAACGGTCGGCAGCTCGGGGAGGAGGAGAAGCCCGCCCGACTCGCCGCCCGAATCGCGGGGGCGCAGCTCGGGAGGATCGGCGGCCAGGGCGGCGAGGGCGGCCTCGACCAGATCGCGCAGCTGCGCGCGGGAGGGCAATCTGGGCTCGGCGGCGAGGGCGGCGGCTGTCGCCAGAACCTGCGCGGCTCCGCCCGGCGTCGCCATGCGCTACTCTCCCTCCGAACCGAGCTGCTCGAGCCAGCCCTTGGCCGCGGGGTCTTGGGGGTCTATCTCGAGGGCGGCGCGGAAGAAGCCTGCGGCTTCCGAGCGCCGCCCCTGCCGGAGCGCCACGGCCCCGAGGTTGGAGATGATCTTGACGTTTTCGGGCTCGACCCTGAGCGCCCGCTCCAGGGCGCGCCTCGCCTCGCCGATCTCGCCGAGCTCCAGAAGACAGATCGAAAGCTCGTTCAGGGCGTCGGTCCCCTCTGCGCCGAGGGACACGGCCTTTTCGAAGGCCTCGCGGCCCTCCTGCCAGCGGGCCAGCCGCCGGCTCGCCCAGCCGACGAGGAACCAGCCGTTCCACACCTCGGGGTGTCGCTCGATGAACTGCCGCGCCTTGGCGAGGCCCTTCTCCTCGTCGCCGAGGCGGATGAAGTCGTAGGCTTCCTTGAACAGGTTGTCGAGGTAGCCCTGCTCTCCGAGCTTGTGCAGGATCTCGCGGGCCCTCGCCTTCTTCTCGTCGTCGTCGCCTACCTTGACGTAGGTCTCGAGCAGCGAGGCCGCGCGCTCGAAGTTCCGCCTGCGCATGAAGAAAAAGGCGGCGTTGAAAAAGGCCGGAGCGAAGGGCGGGTCGAAAATGAGGAGCCGTTTGTAGGCGTCGAAGGCGCGCTCCTCCATCTCCTCGGCGAGGGTCTCCAGGCCGGATTCCGCGTAGGCGGTGGCGCGGTCCTCGGAGAGGACGGCCAGGTCCAGAAGGGGCTCGGGCGCCTCGGGGAAGAGCCCCGCGAGGGCGCGGAATATCTCCTCGGCTATCTCCCACTCCCGCGTCTGGGCCTTCGTGATGCCCGCCTGCGAGAGCTCCGTGAGGATGTCCGGCTTCACCGCCTTCACGAAGCGCCGGTAGTAGTCGGCGTGCTCGTGGGTGGGATTCCAGGCGAGGAGCCGGAGCATGCCAGCGACGACCGCCTCGCCCGTGAGCTCGCGGGGATCGAAACGCTCGAGATTTCCCCCCGTCTCGACGGGGAGCGGTATGGAGGGATCGGGCTTGAAGGAGCCAATCTCGCGGACGAGGGCGTTGGGGAGCTCTATGAAGACGAGTCTTCGGAGCGCCGCGTCGCCCGAACGGCCGCGATCCGCGGCCGGGTCCTGGGAAGCTTCATCTTTGGAAGGGATAGCCACTCGAAAAGTCCTCCTCCGGCGCGCCAGCCCGGAAATCCGGTCCTGCGATTGCTCGAAAATCTCGCGATTTTCCGCGCAAATGTCAAAGTATGCTAATGGCAAAAAGACCCCGCGGCCCTTTTCAGCGCCTCGTTAGGAGCCCCGTGCCGGATCGGCGAGTTTCGTTTAAGCGGAGGCTGCGGGAGCGCCCGAGGAAGAAGGGGGCGCGCCTCCCTTGTCCGCCGCGTGCTCTCCGTCCTCGCCGCGGCTCTGCCGCACCTGGCTCAGATAGTCGTTGATGTGCATCTTGTACGTCATGGGTACGGAGTGCTCGTCGAATTTGAGAGCGACCGCCGTCAAGTCCTTGCGTCCCTCCACGTCCTCGTAGCGGACGATCGACCCCTTCATCTCGAGCGACTCGCGCGGCTCGTCCATCTCCATTCGTATCGTGCACTCCTTGCCCACGAGGAACTTGGCGAGCCCGACGATGATGACCTTGCAGCCGGAGAAGGACAGGTCGCGTAGGATGCATTTGCGCGGCACCCCCTGCACATAAATATAGCTCTCCTTGGAGACGAGGCATATGCGGCGCATGGAGTCGGGCGTCAGGAGGATGCGTTCGTCGCGCCGGCGAGTCGAGTTGATGTTCGCGTCGAGGAGACGGCCGAGGATCTCGATGAAATCGTCCGGTGGGCGTTGCGTGAACTGAAGGCTGACGAATTGGAGATCGCCGCCGCCCTGGGTATAGGGCGAGACGCCGCCCACGCGCGCGGCAATGAAAAAGCTCAGAGGCTCCAGCTTGTCCGGGGTCTTGAAGCTGAAGCGGAGCGAGACGAGGTTGTTGGCCTTCTTTATGCGGTCCATGAAGGCCTGTTTCGAGCTCGCTACCACCTTGGCTCCGTCGAAGGAGGCCGAATAGACGACGCAGGGCCACTGCTCGCCCACGCACTTAAGAAAGACGCCGCGGGTGTCGAGCCCGGTCGTCTTCATCACTTCCTTGGTGTAGGTGACATCGATAGCCCTATAGAGGTCATACCATTTTGCGATCTGCTGACTCGTGGTGATGGACATAAGCCTGAGGGGATAATAGGCCATCACCCTCCTTTGGTCAACGACGACCGGAGGCCGCGCGCGATGCGCGCGCCCCGGCGGCCTATTATTCCTTCCAGGGGAAAATCATGCCCTTGAGCGTCCGCTTGCCGACCAGCTCCCTGTCCTCCTCGAGCAGCTCATCCCAGGGCACGGCTCGGCGGGGGGCGCCCGGATTCCGCTCGAGCCAGTCGTACTTGTACAACCTGAGCCGGAGGGCGCAGTCGAGCGCCAGGGCGGCGCCTGCGGGGCCGGGCGCGAGAAAGGCGAGGAACCCCGAGAGGACGAGCGAGACCGCGTTGTAGAGGAAGAGGAAGACCGAGAAGAGAGGATTGTCCAAGAAGAGTATGAAGCTCTTGCGCATGTTTTTTATGAAACCGCCGCCGAGCCGAGCGCGCAGGGGAAGGTAGTACTGAAGCGAGAGGAAGGTCGCCAGGGCGAGCCAGAAGACCACTCCGGCCGCGAGCACTCCGGCCAGGCCGCCCCGCGTAAAATAGAAGGGCAGGCCGATCCTCAGGAGGACCAGGAGCGCGGCCATGAGGGCGCCTATCTGCAAGCCGGGGACGAGTCCGGCCCGGAGCGCCGATGGAATGTCCGCGATCTTGACGGAGCCGAAATCCGCCACCCTCCGGAGGGCGAAGACGCAGGCCGACCACCAGACCGTTCCCGCGATGAGGGCCAGTGCGGCTGCGACAAAGAGGAGCCACCCGGGCGCCGCGCTCACCGAGGGCAGGAGGAGCCCGAGCGCCGCCAGAGCCACGAAGACGGCGTTGAGGAGCACCAGGGAGAAAAGATTATCCCAGCCATCAAA
>Ga0187810_10000607_pt1 | contig 13315 bp, 9 predicted proteins | sample NC_wetland_sal_i_9_FD_132963 | JGI IMG/M metagenome (GOLD analysis project Ga0187810, IMG submission 132963) | Wetland sediment microbial communities from Neuse River Estuary, North Carolina, USA - ASW_5 | ecosystem: Environmental > Aquatic > Freshwater > Wetlands > Sediment | place: USA: North...
ACGCGGCCGGCGATCTGCGTTCTGCCTTTCGCCAACATGAGCGATGATCCGCAGCAGGACTATTTTGCCGACGGCATTACCGAAGACATCATCACCGACCTGCACCGGATATCCTCGCTGTTCGTCGTGGCGCGGAACACGTCGTTCACCTACAGGGGCAAGCACGCGGACGTCACGGAGATCGCGCGCCAGTTCAACGTCACGCACATTCTCGAAGGCAGCGTGCGCAAGGTCGGCAGCCGGGTGCGGATAACGGCGCAACTCGTCGACGGAAGCACGGGCGGGCATCTTTGGGCGGAGCGCTACGACCGCGACCTGACCGACATCTTCGCCCTGCAGGACGAGATTTCTCGCGCCATCGTAAATGCGCTCCAGCTTACGCTGCTGCCCGAAGAACACGAGCGGCTCGGCCGGCGCGGAACCAACAGCGTCGACGCCTACAATCTCTACCTGATGGCGCGCCAGACCTATGCGGTGTGCTCGAGTTGCGACGCGCGGGCGGCGGAGGCGATCGTCCGCATCTGCAAGCGCGCGACGGAAATCGATCCTTCCTACGCGCACGCCTGGGCGCTGCTCGCCATCGGTCAATCGAAGCTGAAGAATATCCATGGCAGCGGCGACGGCGGCATCGCGGCAGCCCAGCAGGCGCTGTCGTTGGATTCGTCCTTGCCGGAGCCGCACGCCGTGATGGCCCGCTCCCATTTCGACGCCGGGCAGTTCGACCAAGCGGACGCAGAATTGGCCGCCGCGTTCCGCCTTGCGCCGGATTCGTATGAAGTCAACCGCGAGGCCGGTTTGATCGCCTATCGCCGCGGCCGCTACGAGGACGCCAGGCGGTATTGGGAAAAGGTGTCCGCGCTGATGGACAAGGACATCAACTCTGCCACGATGCTGGCCAGTTCGTGTCACGCGCTTGGCGATCTGGAAGGCGCGAGGAACGCCGCGCGCCACGCGCTCGACCGGGCCGAGAAGGCGCTGTTGCAAAACCAGCTCGATGCCGCGGCGATGGGGTTCAGTGCCTACGCCTTGGCGGCGTTGGGCGACGTGGAGCGCGCCAAGGAACGGATGGAGCGTTCGCTGCTGCTCGAACCGGAGAACATCAACCAGCAATACAACTTCGCCTGTGCGCTCTCGAAGTTCCTTGGCGAGACGGAGGACGCGCTTGACAGGCTGGAGCCGGTGATGGCCGCGCTGGGACGCGATTTCCTTAGCCATATCCTGGTGGACCCCGATCTCGAGGCCCTGCGCAGCGATCCGCGCTTCCAGGCGATGGTCGCCGCCGCCGAGCAGCGACTGGCAGCCACCGAGGACGGCTAGTAAGCTCCGCCGCAGACGATGCGCTCCGCAAAGCCGGAGCACGTGGTGGCCATGGTTGCGGCAGACGGCCTGCGAGGCCATGTTCCGCGCGGGGTGGCGGAACCCGCCAGGGAGCGACGAAGCGTCCAGGGGGGTAGTTCTTGCATAAATAATCGGCAGGAAGCTATAATGCCTAAGCTATAGGCAGAGTAGTGCTGTGACCGCCCCAATGACACGCCCCGAACCTCCCGCCACGGCCCTGATCGCCGGGGCCTTGCCGATGCCGGTCATCGTCATCGGACCGCACCTCGAAATCATCTACGTCAACCCGGCCGCGGAGCAGTTCTTCCAATCCGGTTCCGCACCGTTGCTGAAGCAAACGCTGAAAGATCTGATCCCTTTCGGCAGTCCGGTGATCCAACTGGTGGGCCAGGCGCTCGATCGGCGTGCTTCCGTAGGGGAGCGTCATGTGGATCTGTCGACGCCGCGCCACGGCGAGCACATCGCCGACGTCAGCGTCACGCCGCTGATCGAGCCGAAGGGCACCGTCGTCATCACGCTGCAGGAGCGCAGCCTCGCCCAGCGTATCGACCGTCAACTGCTGGCGCGCGGTGCCGTGCGCTCCATGCACGGGATGGCTGCCGTTTTGGCGCACGAAATCAAAAACCCGCTGGCCGGCATACGCGGCGCCGCGCAGCTCATCGAGGAATCCCTGCCGGCGAACGAGCGCGAGCTTCCGCAGCTCATCATGTCGGAAACCGACCGCATCCGCGGCCTTATCGATCGCATGGAGTCGTTCGGCGACACGCGTTCGTTCGCACGCGCGCCCGTCAACATCCACGAGGTGCTCGATCGCGTGCGCCGCGTGGCGGAGACCAGTTTCGCGCGCGGCGTGACCATCATCGAAAATTTCGATCCGTCGCTGCCGCGCGTGCTCGGCGACCACGACCAGCTCATTCAGGTTTTTCTAAATCTTGTTCGCAATGCGGCGGATGCACTGCCCGAATCGGGCGGCGAGATCACCCTGACGACGGCCTATCGCCATGGCGTGAAGTTTGGCGCGGCTGTTGCAGGAGAACGGCTGAGTTTGCCGCTGGAGGTAAAGGTGCGTGACAACGGAATGGGCATACCGGCGGACCTGATGCCCCACATTTTCGATCCGTTCGTCACGACCAAGCGAAACGGCTCCGGCTTGGGCCTGGCGCTGGTGGCGAAGATCATCAACGACCACGGCGGTGTGATCGAGTGCGATTCCATTCCGCGCCGCACGATCTTCCGCATCCTGCTGCCGCAGGCGCTGAGCGAGACCGAGGAGAAAACGAATGCCTGACGGCACGATCCTCATTGCCGACGACGATTCCGCGATCCGAACGGTGCTGAACCAGGCGCTGGGGCGGGCCGGCTACAACGTGCGCACCACGGGCACGGCCGCTGGGTTGTGGCGCTGGGTTTCGGCCGGCGACGGCAATCTGGTCATCACCGACGTGATCCTGCCCGACGAAAACGGCTTCGACCTCATCCCGCGCATCAAGCGGCTGCGGCCGGATCTGCCCATCGTGGTGATGAGCGCGCAGAACACCATCCTCACCGCGATCACGGCGGCCGAGCGCGGCGCCTTCGATTACCTTCCCAAGCCGTTCGATTTGAAGGACCTGACCAGCGTCGTCCAGCGCGCCCTGGCGGCGCCGCAGGCCAAGCGCGAGAACGCGGCCGAAGGCGACGAGGAAGGCGACGGGCTCCCCTTGATCGGCCGTTCGCCGGCGATGCAGGAGATCTATCGCGTCATCGCGCGGCTGACCCAGACCGATCTCACCGTGATGATCATGGGCGAGAGCGGCACCGGCAAGGAACTGGTCGCACGCGCGCTGCACGACTACGGCAAGCGCCGGCACGGCACCTTCGTGGCCGTGAACATGGCCGCGATCCCGAAGGAACTGGTGGAAAGCGAGCTGTTCGGACACGAGCGGGGAGCGTTCACCGGCGCCACCAATCGTGGCATCGGCCGCTTCGAACAGGCCGAAGGCGGCACGCTGTTTCTCGACGAGATCGGCGACATGCCGCTCGAAGCGCAAACGCGATTACTGCGCGTGCTGCAGCAGGGCGAATACACCACCGTCGGGGGCCGCACGCCGATCCGCACGGATGTGCGCATCATCGCGGCGACTAACCGCGACCTCCGCCAGCTCATCCAGCAGGGTCTGTTCCGCGAGGATCTGTATTACCGTCTGAACGTCGTGCCGCTGCGGCTGCCGCCGCTGCGCGAGCGGGCGGAGGACATCCCCGATCTGGTCCGCCACTTCCTGCGCAAGGCCGAAGAGGAGGGATTGCCCGCCAAGCACCTCGATGCGGAGGCGCTCGACATCCTGCGCCATTACCGCTGGCCCGGGAACGTGCGCGAGCTTGAGAACCTGATCCGCCGGCTTGCCGTGCTGCATTCGGGCGAGGCCATCCCGGCCTCGGCCATCGCCGCCGAGCTGAAGGAGCCGGTCCGGACCGGCTATCAGGAGGACGGCGACGAGCCGGTGTCGCTGAGCGCCGCCGTGGAACGCCATCTGAGCAAGTATTTCAGCGAGCATGGCGACCGCCTGCCGCCGCCGGGCCTGTACGACCGCGTGCTTCAGGAGATCGAGCGGCCGCTGCTGTCGATCTGTCTGGCGGCCACCCGCGGCAATCAGATCCGCGCCGCCCACCTTTTGGGCCTGAACCGCAATACCTTGCGCAAGAAGATCCGCGACCTGGGATTGGAAGTGATTCGCGGCCTCAAGCCCGACTAGATCGCGCCGACCGTTCTTAACCCTTTCGTTATTCGCGACCGCAGCATTCTTGCAACAGGTTGCGGATGCGCTACACTCCATCCTTTCCGGAACGGCACGCGTGGCTTAGCGGGTGGCGCCGGTGCAACACGGCAGGGAATGACCGCACTCAATTCGAGTCAAACATCGCGGACTTCACAAAGCCAGTCCGGCGGATGGTGGCTCGCGCTCGGCGCTGTGTTTTTGCTCGCTCTGATCGTGCTGCTCGGGGCAGGCATGTATCTCGTGCTGAGCGGCCTGACGCACTCCAGGTCCAACCCCCTGCCGCTGATTGCACTCGCCTTCATCATTCCCACGATCGTCTTGGCGCTGGGCGCTCTCGTGGCGTGGCGGCTGGTCCGTTTGTTTGCCGCCCGCCGCTCCGGCGGTGCCGGGGCGAAGCTGCATGCGCGTCTGGTAATGATGTTCTGCGCCGTGGCGCTCGTGCCGGTTGTGCTGGTCGCAGTATTTGCGGCGGTGACGCTGAACCTCGGCGTGGAGGCCTGGTTCTCCTCGCACGTCAAGGCGGCGCTGAGCGGGGCGTTGAACGTCGCGCAGGCTTATCAGGACGAACACGAGCGCAGCTTGATCACGGACGCGCGCGACATCGCGAACACTCTGCAAAAGGACTCCGAGATCGTCGATTGGAAGACCAACAAGGTCCATGTCGACGTGATGTTCATCAAGCTCGCGGACATGACGAAGAACCACGGGCTCCAGGCTTCGTTCGTGCTCGATAGCGCCGGCAATGTCCTCTCGAGCACGACGTCTCCCAAGGTTCAGTTCTCAAAGGCTCTGCTGCCGACGCGCGAGGCCTATGCGATTGCGAAGGGCGGCACGATCGTGATCGACGGCAGCCCGGACCGCCGGCTCGTCTACGCCCTCGTGCGCCTGACCGCGCTCAAAGACGCCTATATCGAAGTGGTGCGCACGGTCGATCCCCAAGTGCTGGGCTATTCCCTCCGCACGCAACACGTGCTCGACCAATATCACAGCCTGGAAGCCAACCGGGCCAAGGTCCAGATCGTGTTCTTCTGGACCTATGCAGGCGTTGCGCTGCTCATCCTGATGGCCGCGATCTGGCTGGGGCTGTGGGCGGCGAACCGCATCGTGCGGCCGATCTCGCGGCTGATCGGCGCGGCCGAGCGGGTCTCGGAGGGCGATCTCAAGGCGCAGGTCGCGGTCGATCGCGACGACGATGAAGTCGGCAAGCTGAGCATCGCATTCAATCGCATGGTGCAGCAACTCGATGGCCAGCGCGGCGCGCTCGTTGCCGCCAACAAGCAGATCGACGAACGCCGCCGCTTCAACGAAACCGTGCTCGCGGGCGTCAGCGCGGGAGTCATCGGCGTCGATGCGGACGGGCAGGTCACCATCGTAAATCGCGCCGCGGCCCGCCTGTTGAACGCCGCCCCGGAGGAGCTGGAAGGCCAGCACTATGCGGAAGCGGTTCCCGAATTGGCCGCGTTGATCCGCCGGGCCATCCAGGAGCCCGTCGCCCGCTCCAGCGGCGAGGCGATCGTCAAGCGCGCCGGCACGACGCGCACCTTGAGCGTCCAGGTCTCGAGCGAGCACGGCCGTCTGGCTTCGGGTTACGTCGCCACCTTCGACGACATCACCGATCTGGTTTCCGCCCAGCGCACCGCGGCCTGGGCCGACGTCGCCCGCCGCATCGCCCACGAGATCAAGAATCCGCTGACGCCGATTCAGCTTTCGGCCGAGAGGCTCAAACGCAAATACGGCAAGGTGGTCGGCGAAGACCGGGCCATTTTCGAGCAGTGCACCGATACCATCATCCGCCAGGTGGGCGACATCGGGCGCATGGTGGACGAATTCTCCTCCTTCGCACGGATGCCCACGCCGATCATGCGGCGGGAAAACGCCCAGGAATTGCTGCAGCAGGCGGTTTTCCTGCAGCGCGAGGGCCATCCCCACATCGCCTTCGAAACCCACTCGCCGAAGGAAATGGTCTATTTCGAGTGCGACGGGCGTCTGGTCAGCCAGGCGCTGACGAATGTCATCAAGAACGCCACAGAGGGCATTGCCACGCGGATCGCCAACGGCGACGACGCGCCGGGAAAGATTTCCGTTGCGTTGGAGCTTTCGGATTCGCTGGTCGCGTTCCGGGTCACGGATAACGGCGTCGGCTTGCCCGCCGAGCACAGGCACCGCTTGACGGAGCCTTATGTCACCACGCGCGCGAAGGGTACGGGCCTCGGCCTGGCCATCGTGCGCAAGATCATGGAGGACCATGGCGGCGAGGTTCTCCTCGAAGACGCCGCGGAAGATGCCAAGGGGGCGCAGGTCTCGCTTGTGTTCCCGTTGAAGCAAAAAAATGTGCGTGAAAAGGGTGTGAGCGATGAGCAAACACGGATTGCCTCTCGCGTCTGAGGTCCTGGTCGTTGACGACGAAGAGGACATTCGCGATCTGATTGCGGGGATCTTGGCGGACGAGGGTTACGAAACCCGCGTAGCGGGCGATGCGGATTCCGCACTGAACGCGGTGCGCGCGCGCCGGCCGCAGCTTGTGGTGCTGGACATCTGGCTGCAGGGCAGCCGGCTCGACGGCATCCAGGTCCTCGACGCGCTGAAGCGCGAGGCACCGGACCTGCCGGTGGTGATGATCTCCGGCCACGGTACGATCGAAACCGCGGTGGCCTCGATCAAGAAGGGCGCCTACGACTTCATCGAAAAGCCGTTCAAGGCCGACCGTCTCATTCACGTCGTGCAGCGGGCGCTCGAAGCCGCGCGTCTGAAGCGCGAAGTCCAGGAGCTGAAGCTCAAAGCCGGCGACGAGACCGAGCTGGTGGGCCAGTCCTCGGCGGTCGCACAGATTCGCCAGGCGGTCGAGAAGATCGCGCCCACCAACAGCCGCGTGTTCATCTCCGGCCCTCCGGGCTCGGGCAAGGAACTGCTGGCGCGCCTGATCCACGCCCGCTCGCGCCGCGCCAACAACGCCTTCGTCGCGGTCAATTGCGCCACCATGGAGCCCGACCGCATCGAAGCCGAGCTGTTCGGCGTGGAGAGCACCGAAGGTCCGCGCAAGATCGGCCTCTTGGAGCTGGCGCACAACGGCACGCTGTTCCTCGACGAAGTGGGCGACATGCCGCTCGAAACGCAGGGCAAGGTGCTGCGCGTGCTGGTCGACCAGACCTTCACCCGCGTCGGGGGCACCACGCGCGTCCAGGTCGATGCGCGCGTCATCAGCTCGACGTCGTGCGATCTGCGCGCCGAAATCGGTGCCGGACGATTCCGCGAAGACCTCTATCATCGCCTCAACGTCGTGCCGGTGCGCGTGCCGCCGCTGGCCGAACGCCGCGACGACATTCCGATGCTGGTGCAGCATTTCATGAAGCGCCTGTCGGCGGCCTCCGGCCTGCCGATGCGCGAGGTCGGCGACGACGCCTTGGCCGTGCTCCAGGCGCATAGTTGGCCGGGCAACGTCCGCCAGCTTCGCAACGTCGTCGAACGGCTGTTGATCCTGGCCACCGACGACACCGCGCAGGCCATCTCGGCCGATCTCTTGCCGTCCGATCTCGGCGGCAATTCGCAATGGAGCGGAACGGGGCGCAGCGATCTGGTGATTTCCCTGCCGCTGCGCGAAGCCCGCGAAATCTTCGAACGCGACTATCTGGTGGCGCAGATCAACCGTTTCGGCGGCAACATCTCGCGCACCGCCGCGTTCATCGGCATGGAGCGCTCGGCGCTGCATCGCAAGCTGAAGTCGCTCGGCGTCGGCTCCAACGTCACGGGCAGAGAGAGTTTGAATGCGTAACGATTTCCAACCTCCCTCTTGCGGGGAGGTCGGAAAACTGAAAGCGAAGCGATCAGTTTTCCGGGTAGGGGGCAACCTCGACATCATCCCCACCCGACGCACTTGCTTCGTTCGTGCCGTAGACCTCCCCGCAGGGGGGAGGTGACGCGCATGTCTCGTTGGCCCGCCCGCAAACCCTCCGGCCGCATCTCCTATGTCGACGGCTCGTATCTGCGCCACGGCGAGGCGGGCGTGCATGTCGAAGATCGCGGGCTCCAACTCGGCGATTCCATCTACGAGGTCTGCCGCATCGCGGATGGCCGCTTCCTCGACGAGGAAGAGCACCTCGACCGCATGGAGCGCTCGCTGCGCGAGATCGAAATGGCCGTGCCGATGGGGCGCAATGCGCTCAAGCTGGTGATGACCGAAACCGCGCGGCGCAATGGTGTGCGCGAAGGGCTGCTCTATATTCAGGTGACGCGCGGTGCGCTGCGGCGCGATCATCCCATTCCGGCGGACCCGCCCAAGCCGACGCTGATCGTCACGGTGCACCCGTTCGATATCGTCGCGCTCGAACGCCGGCGCGCCGGCGGCATCGCGGTCGTCACCGCACCGGACGAGCGCTGGGCCCGCTGCGACATCAAGTCCACACAACTTTTGGCCAATCTGCTCGCGAAAACAGCCGCACGGCGCGCAGGGGCTAACGAGGTTTGGCTGCTCGACCGCGACGGTTTCGTGACCGAAGGCGCCTCCACCACGGCATGGATCGTGGACGCCGGGGGCCGCCTCGTCACGCGCGCGCTCAGCCACGCCATCCTTCCCGGCGTGACCCGCAGGATTGTGTTGGAGATCGCCGCCGCGGCGCAAATTCCGTTTGTGGAACGGCCTTTCACGCCGCAAGAGGCGGCCGGCGCGCGCGAAGCGTTCCTGACGGCAGCTTCCGGCGCGGCCATTCCGGTCGTGTCGCTCGACGGGCGCAAGATCGGCGACGGCAAGCCCGGCCCGCTGACGCGCCGGATCGCGGAGTTGTATGCCGCGCACTAAGAACGCCTCTCACGTGCTGGGTCGGCCTGTGCACACCCATAACGTGCATAGGGGTTTCGTCCCTGCGACCGATGGCCTTATGCTGAGACACACGCTTCGCGGGGGACGCGGGGCCAATAACCAGACGGGTACGATAAATGAGCGAAAAACAACAAAACCTGCAGGATACGTTTCTGAATGCAGTCCGGAAAAGCAAATCGTCGGTCACGATCTTTCTTGTGAACGGCGTAAAGCTTCAGGGGAACATCACCTGGTTCGACAATTTTTGCGTGCTTCTGCGCCGCGATGGACAGGCACAGCTTGTCTACAAGCACGCGATTTCGACCGTCATGCCGATGGGGCCGATTCAGCTCCAGGAGCAGGAAATAGTCGTCGAAGCCGTTTAGCCTTGAGTTCAGGAGCCAGTGACGTCGGTGCCGCGCGTCCGCGTACGGCCGTTGTCGTGCACGTCGAGCGCAGGTCGCGCGCCGACTCGTTCGACCGCGATGCGGAGGCACGTCTGGCGGAAGCCGTCGGCCTGACGGCGGCGATCGGCCTTGCCGTCGTCGGCAAGCACATCGTACCGCTGGCGCGGCCCGTGCCGGCCACGTTGATCGGCAGCGGCAAGGTGGAAGAGATCGCCGCCGAAACGCGCGCGCTCGAGCCCGAAGTCGTGGTCGTCAACGCACAGCTTTCGCCCGTCCAGCAGCGCAATCTGGAACGCGCCTGGAAGACCAAGGTGCTCGACCGCACGGCGCTTATTCTGGAGATCTTCGGCGAACGGGCGCGGACCCGCGAAGGCCGCCTCCAGGTCGAGTTTGCGCATCTGACTTATCAGCGCTCGCGCCTGGTGCGGACGTGGACCCACCTGGAGCGGCAACGCGGCGGCTTCGGCTTCCTGGGCGGCCCCGGCGAAACGCAGATCGAAACCGACCGGCGGCTGATCGGCGAACGCCTCGCCAAGATCCGGCGCGAGCTGGAGGGGGTGAAGCGCACCCGCGGGCTTCAGCGCAAGGCGCGCAAGCGCGTGCCGTATCCGGTGATCGCGCTGGTGGGCTACACCAACGCGGGCAAGTCCACCTTGTTCAACAAGCTGACGGCCGCCGACGTGTTCGCGAAGGACGTTCTCTTCGCCACGCTGGACCCTACGATGCGGGGGCTGCGCCTGCCGGGCGGGACCAGGGCCATCCTCTCCGACACCGTGGGCTTCATCGCCGATCTGCCGCATGAACTGGTCGCCGCCTTCCGCGCCACCCTGGAGGAGGTGCTGGAGGCCGATCTCATCGTCCACATCCGCGATGCGGCGCACCTGGAGACGGAAGCTCAAAAGCAGGACGTCCTCGAAGTGCTGTCGGAGCTGGGCGTGGAGCCGGGCAGGGACAGACCGTTCGTGGAGGTGCTGAACAAGATCGACCTTCTCGACGCCGGCGTGCGCGACGGCCTCTTGGCGCGCTCCGAGCGGTCCGAGGCGCCGATTGCGGTATCGGCCAAGACCAGCGAGGGTTTGAACCAGCTTTTGCGCCGTTTCGAGGATGCAATTACCAGTGCCAACATCGTGTTCCGTCTGGAGCTTGAGCCCGCCGACGGCGAAAGTCTGGCCTGGGTCTATCGCCACGGCCGCGTGCTGGAGCGCCGCGCCAACGACGCCGAGACAATCCTGCTCACCCTCAGCGCCACTCCCGCCGAGCTGGAGAAATTCGAGCACCGGTTTGGAGAGAAAATGCTGTTCGGGCAGGGAGATTCGGGCGAAAATTAAACCAATCTGTCATGTCGCGCCTGGCCGCGCGGGCTCCCCCAACCAATCCGTATGCGAAAAACTGCCGCCTCGCCAACGCCGCGACGTCCGCAGATGCTGGCGGCGAGCCATCCTTGGGGAGGAAACGCGATGATCCGATCCATCGTCGCGCTCGTTGCGGCGCTTGTCGCGGCCTGTGCCACTGCCATGGCCGCTGACCTGTCAGGGTACATCGTACTGTCGGTCGGCCGCGCCGCCGCTGCACCATGCCAGACGCTCGAAGTTGGCCTTGGTTCGGCCTTTGGCGTTCGGACCGCGCGCTATAGCGCCGGCGAGCCCGCCGATTTCAGCGGCAGCGACGGCGAAGGCACCGCCATCGTGTTGAAGGTCGCCCCCGGGACGTGGGCGGTTGATCGGCTCGCGGCGACCGGCGCCTGCCAGGCTGTCGCCGGCTCGCGAGATCCGGACGTGCCGCCCGGCTGGCGGCTTCCGCTGAAATTCAAGATCCAGGCGAGGCGGGCGGTCTACATCGGGTCTTTCACCGCCGTCGCGACCCAAAGCGGTGGCGTGCACCACTGGAGCATTCCGGGCGGCGGGCTCGTCCGGCTGGAGAACCGGTTAGGGCGCGACGAGCCTATCGCACGCCGCAAGGTGCAAGGCCTGCCCGTGTTCTCGCTCACGCTCGTCGGGCCGCCCGGTCTGGTCCAATGAACGCCGGGTCAGGGCTTCTCGTGCGTCTTGGCCTCCTGCCAAAGCGCCTCCATTTCGTCGAGCGAGGCTTCGGCAGGCGACTTTCCTGCCTTGGCAAGACCGGCCTCGATGCTCCTGAAGCGACGAATGAATTTGGCATTGGCCACCCGTAGCGCGTTCTCGGGATCGACCTTGAGATGCCGCGCCAGATTGGCCACCGCAAACAGCAGGTCGCCGACTTCCTCCTCGATCTTATCGTGCCCGGCGCCTTCGGCCTGCGCCTCCACGATTTCGCCGGCTTCCTCGGCGATTTTTTCCACCACCTTCGGGGCGCTTTCCCAATCGAATCCGACGCTTCCGGCGCGCTTCTGAAGCTTTTCCGCACGTGCCAGCGCGGGCAGGGCGCCCGGCACGTCGTCCAGCAGGCTCGAATGCTTGGCGGCACGCTCGGCGCGCTTCAGCTCTTCCCAGGCCTTGGTCTGTGCGGCGGCACTCGCGGGCGTCTCGGTCTTGCCAAACACATGAGGATGCCGCGCTATCATCTTGGAAACGATGGCTTCCACCACACCGCCAAAATCGAACAGGCCGCGCTCCTCGGCCATGCGGGCATGAAACACGACCTGGAACAACAGGTCGCCCAGTTCCTCCCTCAGATGCGGCCAGTCTTGGTCCTCGATGCTCCCGGCGACCTCATAGGCTTCCTCGATGGTGTAGGGCGCGACGGTTGCGAAGGTCTGTTCACGGTCCCAGGGACAGCCGCCGGCCGGGTCGCGCAGCCGGCGCATAATCTCAATAAGGGCCGCAATGTCTCTGGAGGGATTCGGATTTTCCATGCCCGATTAATAGGGCGAACGGCGCGTTGCGAACAGGCGGTGCGCTGTGCCGCGGCGCTCGTTGACGGCATGCATTTCGGCTTCGCAGGTGCCCCGCAAACGCCATCCGCGGCGGGGGCAGGACCGCGGCGGCAGCCCCAAGCACCGCCCGACCCAGTTCTTTATTTCGTATAAGATATATTATGGGAAATATCGCCCCGATGTTTCACTTCACGAACCCAACCACAAGGGGTATGAGTCTGGAGGTGCCCCGTGAATGCGCCCGTCCCACTGCGAGAATGGGCGGCGCTGTTCCATCGGCGCACGGACCCTTTCAAGGCTATGGCCATGCTGCGCGGATATTTTGACGAGAGCGGGATCGACAATAAGGCGCTGATTACTGCGGTGGCTGGGTTTACGGCCGATGAGGCTACGTGGACAGCCTTCGAGGCCGACTGGCAAGCCAAGCTTGGTGAGCACGGCCTCAAGTGGTTTCACATGACAGACTGCCTTAGCGGCTGGGGCGAGTTTCTGAAATGGAAGCGCCTGCCAGACAAGCGTGCTGAGGTCGGCGACGAATTCGCCGGGGTCATCATCAAGCACCGGTTGGAGCCGTTCTGGGCTTCCGTGGTTTTGGAGGATTGGGACACGCTGACAACCCAGAAGTTTCGCGACCGGTATCCTGCCCCCTACTACCTCTGCTTCGAACACTGTGTTCACACGGTTTCTAAGTGGGCGCAGCGGCACGCCAAGGGCTCACCGGTTGCGCTGATTTTTGCACAACAGGACCAGTACCGCGATCACGCGAATGATGTTTACCGGGCCTACGAAGGCGCAGCGGCCTACGCAAACCTCGCTGGGTTTGGCTTCGCGCCGATGAAACTGTGCCTACCGTTGCAGGCTGCCGACGTTCTCGCCCATTCCATGAACAAGGATATGGAAACAGTCGAGTACGATTCGGCCAACCTGAAGAAGTGGGCTGGGAATATGGCCACCAAGCTGGGTGCGGCGCTCGGGCTCCACAACGGCGGCGGCTATAGCGGTCCCGGCCTAACTAACGCCGCTGCGGAGTATGCCGTTTCGCAGATGGATGGTGTAGCGAAGGAAAACTTCCGGCGCCTCCGTGGCGCGCCAGTTGGCTCTACGGTTGAACTTCTGCCGTACCCGGACTCTGAAACCGCCGGATTTGCTCTCGTGGATAAGTGCCACGATG
>Ga0187810_10000609_pt1 | contig 13280 bp, 15 predicted proteins | sample NC_wetland_sal_i_9_FD_132963 | JGI IMG/M metagenome (GOLD analysis project Ga0187810, IMG submission 132963) | Wetland sediment microbial communities from Neuse River Estuary, North Carolina, USA - ASW_5 | ecosystem: Environmental > Aquatic > Freshwater > Wetlands > Sediment | place: USA: North...
CGACCTTAAGTAGGTCCAGAACGCCAAGGAATCCAGACTCGCGCGCCAGTGCAGGAGTAATATCTGGAAACCCTATTGGTTGAATCGAATCGACCTGAATCTCGCCTTCCTCCATACGGTATCGCGCGCCTACTCTGACATGGGGACGCGTCCAGATTCGCACACTGCAAGTGATTTCTCCGCGACGTATTCCCGCGCGAAGTCGTTTAGTGAAGGTCATGAAGAGAGTTTACGTCCAACGATGCAGTGAGCCTAGTTTGCAAAACGATGGGTTACCGACAAATGTCGGGAAGCGGGAAGAGGATCCCGGCACTTCTGGTTCTGGAATTGTCGAAGACTCTTAGGAGATTACGTTCACCGTTCCATAACTCCTGGTCATTCGGCTACTTGGAAGCTAGCCTCGTTCGGGCCTGCCGCTTCGCAAGTCGGATAGTGCCTGAGAAGTCGTCTTATCGTAATGTGAGCCTGGGCTACAGGTTGGCATGGGCAAGAGACATCGGATGCAACAGAATGCAACATTACGCTACTGCAGAAGGTGTTGCTTACCCCGCCTAACCGCTTGAGTTCTTAGCACCCCGATCCAGAAGAATGCAACAGAACGGATGCTTTGTTGCGTGTGTTCCGGCTTTGCAATTGCCCAGCTTCCGATACCCGGACCCGCTTTATTGTTTCCGAATGCGCCGTGATCCAAGCATGATCGCCAAGGTCACCAGGCGGACCAAATCTTCGGTTAGCCGACTTATCGGGCAGTATGGAATGGGATGACTCGTGCCTCCTCCCGCTTGCTTGCATCAATTAAGATAGAACTTATCCCCACACCGGGATCGTGGGGGTGCCTGGTCTCAGGGTCGCCCGCAATGGCGGTTTAGGCGGACCGACCTAAACAAGAGTTATACGTTGGCCTAATGAAGCGAGTGCTCGCGCCGAGAAGACGTGCGCCCATTTCACCAGGGAATTGCCAGTCTTTTCGTTGAAGCGTGATTCCTTCGCTCTCGCCGCTGTCTAGGGGCATGCCCCCCCAGACTCTTCTTGCTGTTCCTCTGCTTCTTGGTTTCTCGTCAGCTCTTCGCTCTTGGTTCACCCTGCTTTGTGCGCATCCAAGCGCTGGTTGGGGTGAACCGAGAAGCTCAGAATCTGTAGTTTACGGAAACTCTCAACTCACTCTCATTTCCGCTGATAGCGAACACTCTTGCTTAAGGCTAATGCCTCATCCATGGAAAGCCGCGTTCCCCCGGTACCTTCAGGGCTTTTTCTTCTTGATCGGTGCCTTTTTTTCTACGCCCTTAGTATTGATCAGCGCCAAGAAATCCTTCGCGTTGAACGGGTAAAGCCGAGTGGATTGTTGTCCCGTGGTACTCAAGGAAACGTCAACGCGCCGATTGTTGGCCAGGACCATCACCGTCATATTATTCAGCATTTGTTGCCTGTCGGCCGGAGCCAGGTCCGGATCTTGCGCTATCAGCTCCTTAATCTGGTCGGCGGTCAATTGGTTCTCTTCGCCAAACGAGCGCGTCTCGATGTGGTCTTCAGGAACGCCTTGCTCCACCAGGAAGGCCTTGGTGCGGACTACGCGTCGCTCCGTTAGACCCTTGTTATATTCCGCCCCGCCGCGCGGGTCTGCATGCCCACCGAGGATCAAGTGGGCATCAGGACTGTATTTCAGATACGCTGCGAAGTCTCCGGCTAGGGTTTTCAAGATCTCGGCCTGACTGTCGAGCAGACCGGCCTCGGGATGCTCGGGTGTGGGCCGAGCGGTTTGGAAATAAATACTGTGCAGGGCAAGCTTGGCTTCCAACTGCTTCATTTCAGGGGCCGGAGCAGGAGGAGGTGGTGGCGGAGGGGCTTGCACGCTCACCGTTGTGTTGGATGATGCCGTGAGCGGCGGATTGCGGTCATCGCCTACGTTGCAAGTAACCGTGATAATGCCTGGTGAAGCTCCCTGAGTATTCAACGTAGCGGTGTCGCCCTGGCCGGAGATCGTACCGGCGCTTGCGGTGTAGCTGTACCTCAGCCTGCGGCCATCAGGGCTGCTACCGTTCGACCTGATGTTCGAGGTGCCACCGGTTTGGACACTCCCCGGATCTGCCGAGCACGAAATCGCGGGCGGATGGGGCTCCTTCACGTTGAATCTCGCACTGCAGGAGGCCGAACCATGTCTTCTGCCGTCACTCAAGTTGGCAGAAACAGCGTAGGAGCCGGGCTGCAAGCCTGTGGTGTCAATCTGTGTGGAGGAATCATGCCCCGAAACATTCACACCGCTGCCAGTCCAGGTGTATTGGACCGTACGCTTGGGATCGAAATTAGATCCATTAGCTGTCGCGGTCACAGTCTCTCCGGCAAAGACTTCTGTGGGCTCAACCGAGCATGCCGCGCTAGGTGGCGCTGGAGCCTCTCCGCCACCGAACATGAAATTTAGGCCAGTCTGTAATCTAACGCCTCGGACTTGGGTGTTCGCCGCGCCCGGAGGAGCAAACTGGTAATTCGAGTAGACATAGTCTGCTCTGATCAGGCGTAGCGCAATGTGCCTGGACAGCTTGATATCAAGACCGCCGCCGGCCATAACACCAAATTTATTGACCGGATGAGCAATATCAGGCGAAAGGCGATGGTCGCCCACTAACACCTCAAGAAATGGAGCAAAGTGACGGCTTCGGAAAGTAATTTTTGGGCCGAATGAGAGATTCGCGAAAGCGGCGTCGTCGATGCTTTTGGCGAGCCCAATTTCACCGCTTACCGAATCGATGCTGCCATCGAGAGTGAATCCCAGCCACCGGTTGAAATCATAGGTAATGCTGGCGCCGCCGCCTCGCGGATTCGATTCCAGCGGGCTGCTCAACGGGAGCAATGCTCCGGGAAGCTGGACGTTCAAAGTCGAGTTTGGATAAATGAAGGAGTATCCGCCGAAAAGCTCCAACTTGGGAGGAGGCTGGTCCTGAGCCGCGGCGACGGTGGCAAACGTACACAGGAAAGCAATCATTGCCGGCAGCATTGCTAGAACGCGGCCAAGATGGCTCTTTGATTGAGATGACATGCTAGTGTTCCTCCGAACTTTGATTACGTGCAATCCTGCTTTTCAGTTGCGCCGGCAGCGGGCCAGCCTCAAGCTCGTCTCCTCACCGAATGCGTTATGGACAAGGAGGGATAGTAACCGCATTGTCGTTCAGTGTTACTGCGCCCGTCCGGGCCAGCGCTCTGCCATTCAGCGACGCGCCGGTGCCAAGCGTGATGGATGCCTGAGCCATAATGGTTCCTACGAATACTGAGTAGGTTCCAAGGGTCGCTGAACTGCCGATCACCCAGAAAACGTTATGAGCCTGGGCGCCGCCGGTCAGGATGACTTGGCTCGCTGGCGTGCCCACGCCTCCGGCTGCCGTCGTCAGCGCGGACCCAACCTGGAAGACCCAGACACCATTCGGATTAGTGCTACCGTCGAGGGTGAGAATTCCGGTTATTCCCAACGTGGTCGTGGCCTTATAAACTCCAGGGGGAAGGGTTCGCCCACCTATATCTCCGGTAAGCACAGGGGGTGGGCTTGGTAATCCCGCAGCGTTGTTGTACGCCGTGGTCAAGTCACTCTGGGCCTGCATGGCAACCGCGTCGCCCGCGTTTGGCACGCCCCCGTTACCCGTAAGTGTTCCCGGCGGAAATCCCGTGACCGAAGCTGCCGGCCATATTCCCACACTCCCTGTAACGGTGCTGTTGCCGGTATTGCTCACCGAGGGGGTGGCGCCCAGAATTCCGAAATTGCAGGACGTTTGCAATCCTGAAGGCGGTGGCAGCAGACATGGAGCTGACGTCGTGAATGTCCACGAGAAATTGGCTGCCAGCGCGTTGCCGAACTCGTCCATCGCTCCGGTGGTAATCGTGGCGGTGAAGGGGGTGCTCGCTGTAAGACTGGCCGCGGGTGGGGTAAAGGTGGCCACATTGGTCGATGAATTGTACGCAACGGTCCCAGACACGCTGGTGCCGCTGGCGGTCTTCAAAGTAAACGTAGAGGTGTTGATCGTCGCAGGATTCATCGCCTTACTGAATGTTGCGGTGATAATCGCAACATTGGGGCAAACGACGGTAGAGCCGTTCGGCGGAGTTACCGAGGTCACTGTAGGGCCCGATGTGGGGCTGCCGGGCCCCCCCGTACTCGAGTCCGGGTCGCTGCATCCGGCCGTCACCACGGCCAACAGGAACGCCAGAATCCAAATTCTGCTAATCTTCGATTTACGCATTAGCTTCTCCTCTTCACCCAAGTACAAGGCGTTCAGTACTGCGTGCAGCCGCCCCAGAGACGTGCGAAATTTCAAGTTGCATTAGTCGCCTAGCGAAGAACACAGTCCATTAGTGACCCCATGCATATACCAACTCCTGAGTTTTGCCGTCTGTGCAATATTGAACACAATCGGCGCAAAGCTATCCAAACAGCCGACTGTCTTCTTTTGTACAGTTCTGAGAGAAAAATCTTTGATAGCCTTGGGTGGGCGTAGAGCGGGCATCCCAGAAATGGCGTGGCTCAATGAATCTGAAACCAAAGAAATTCAAGAAAAATGGTGAGAACAGCAGCTTCGATCCGCAATTCTTTCTAGATACCGCAGGAGTGGCGAGAAAAGTGACAGAATTTCGGAGAGGCGAATCCGTCTACTCCCAAGGCGAAGCCGCAGATAGCGTCATGTACGTCCAGAAGGGCGGCGTGAAATTCACCGTAGTGAATGGCTCCGGGAAGGAAGCTGTAGTCGCGATGTTTGGCCCCAGCGATTTTTTTGGCGAGGGATGCATGGCGGGCCAGTCGGTCCGCATGGGCACGGCAACCGCGATCACACCGACCACCATTCTCGTTATCGACAAGAACGAACTGCTGCGCGTACTTCACGAGGAACATGAATTATCCGACCGTTTCATCAGTTATATGCTCGCGCACAACATCCGAGTCGAGGAGGATCTGATCGATCAGCTCTTCAACTCGAGTGAGAAGCGCCTGGCGCGCACGCTTCTACTTCTCGCGCGTTATGGAACGCAAGAACAGCCGGATCGCATCCTGGCGAAGGTTTCCCAGGAAACCCTGGCGAAGATGATCGGGACTACGCGTTCGCGGGTGAATTTCTTCATGAACAAATTCAGAAGACTGGGCTTCATCGAATACAACGGAAAAATCAAGATCAACAAGTCGCTGCTGACGGTTGTCTTACACGAGTAATTTGGAATCGCATTTCGGCAGGGGGCTTCGCGGAACTGCCAGCCTGAAAATAGCAGCTTGCCGAGACGAGTAGAATCCCGGCAAGCTGGTAAATCCTCACCACTAATTCGAAGAGCGGTCTGATTCGTTGTGCCGTGCGCTCTTTTGCAATACGTCCACGAGATGACGGCCTGTTGAGGGCACGCCCATCGTTCCACTTCTTACGATGTCCTTGGCCGTGATAGCGTGGCCATAAACAGCCTCGCTGGCCTCATCGTCGGGACGAATCGTAGAACCTTCCAGAGAAATACCGGCAAACACACCACGGGAACGCGAGTAGCTGAGGATCTCGGCTCGCATCCAAGCGTCGGTATCTGCGGAAGCGTCACGCCCTTTGGGTCCGCCGGCAACGGAAGCATCGGCGCCCAATTTAACCTTGCTGCTGAGAATAGACTCCATGCCTCTGTCATTCATGACCAGGAGGATCAAGTCGGTCGCTTCTCCGCCGATTTGAAAGCCGACACTGCCGCCCTCCAGCGCGTACATGGCCGGGGCTCCCCAGGGGCCGCGGAACTTGTCGCCCCTTCGGCAAACCATGGCGCCGCGTCCGTAGTCAGCGCCGAGTCCGAACGCCAATTTCTTGACGGAGGGAATTACGATGACACACTCGGCCTTTTCCAAAAGCTCTTGAGGGATATTGTCGGGAACGTTGATTACTTCCTGCATTACAACGCCACATTCCTCGAGGCGTTCTTGTTCCTTATTCATTTTCCGGGCATACACTGCACCTGCTACGAGGGAAAGACATGCTGCGGCAGCTAAGTATTTCTTCATCGCTGACCTCCATGGTCAAACTTCTTCTGTAGTCTTTTATTTCTGAGCAATTTCTGGTTGAGGGGCCTTCAACTCGATTCAAGTTACGAGAGGGCTTTGCGTTACCCGACTCTCAGGCGGGGCATTCTTGCGATTTCTTCGGTTAAGAACTCTTCTTGGCCCCAACGACGACTAAGACGATTCCTCCGACTAACGCCAGCCCGCCGAGTATGGGAGGAATCGAAACTCGCTCGTGCTCGTCCGCGGTGGCGTGGATCGGCCCGACATCAATAACATTTCTTTGGCGAGTGTAATTGAACCCCTGATAGGCAAGGGCTAGCCCGCCCAGAACAATCAACAGAACTCCAATCCAAAGGATCGGTTTCATGGTGGTCGTCCGACGGCTAAGCCGTCCGCCTCCGGCCTTGAATCATGTTGAACACGAAGATGGCCAGCGCCACGACCAGAAGGATGTGTATGACTCCTCCGAGGGTGTAGGACGTGACCATGCCGAGGAGCCAAAGGACACACAGCACGACGAAAATTGTCCAAAGCATTGGCGTTCCAGTCTCACAAGAAATCCATGTTTGAAGCGCTTGTGCCGCACCAGGAGATCGTTTTTGTGTTCCCCCAGCCGACCCATCGTAGACCCATCAACGCGGCACGTCTGTTCACTTGAGGACAGTCTGGCCTCTTATTTCGTCATGTCTTGCGTGGAGACTTCACTCCTTTGCGACCTGCTCGTGCAACATCACACCAACTTCACGGGCATGCACGATGAAGCGCTTTGGCGCCGGCCCTATGAAATAAAATGGGAAGCATGTTACGAATGTCAGATCACGACCGGTCGAAGGTTCCAATACTTGAATGTCATTGGGTGCGACGACCTCGATGGACTCAACGAGATACTCAAAGCGATGTTCTGCCGTGTTGAAGTTAATCCTGTCGCCCAGGCGAATGTTGCGGAGCGGGCGGAAAAAAGTGTCTCGGTGACCAACCAAGGCGACGTTGCCCCATTCGCCGGGTAAAGCCGATACTGAAAGATGACCAATGGCCCGCCGCAGGTTAGCTGGGGAGTCGCCCTGTACGACGATAGCGTTGAGTCCCAAGCGCGGCACTTGAATTTCGCCAATCACATCGCCTTCGACCAACTTGCGCGTTTTGGAGGGGCGGCTAGAGCGCTCGAGTTTCTTGATCTCGACTGCCTGATATACATGTGAATCAGCGAAAACGAAGCCAGCATAGCCCAGGGCGAGAAGGCCGAGGGTGAGGGAAACGTAGCGTGCAACTAGGATGATCGGCCTTCGCGCGGACGAAAGTGCCTTCCTTGGCTGAAAAAGCGGATTCATTTCGTTCCTGGCCCCGACTGAGCTGCGGGCGGCATTTCCGCCGCAGGCGAATAGCCCTTCCGAGTTCTCACGCGCAACCTGCCACGGCCTGGCACAGTGACTTTCACTTCGATTTTTCGAAAAGAGTCATCACGCTTCCTGTTCTGCGGCACATAACCAAGCGTGTATTGCTCGCGAAGATCGCGCGCAATTTCTGTCGAAACGCTGGCGACGGATTCGCCTGCGCGGGGGATGTAGGTGACACCTCCCGTGTCCTTGCAGAGCCGCCGGAGCAATTCCGGGTTTTCTTCTTCATCCGAACCGAGCAGGGCGATGGAGTAGATCATAGAATGCGATTGGCGAGCCAGTGCCAGCACTTGCGAGTATTTGAGATGACTGGCGTTGTCTCCGCCGTCGCTGATGATGATGAGCGCCTTTTTCTCCAAATGCCCGTATTGCAAATGATGCAGGCCTTCGCTGACCGCATCGTAGAGCGCGGTTCGTCCGTGCGTGGAGACGGCCGTGAGGGCTTTCTCGAGGTCCTTGGCATCGTTCGAGAATGATTTTCCATTCATGCGTTCGATCGACACGTCATCATTGAAATCCACAACGAACATTTCATCTTGCGGGTTGCTGGAATGGGCGAAAGAGGACACCGCGGAAATCACGTCCGGGAGTTTAGAACCCATGCTTCTGCTGTGGTCCACAACGAGCCCCACAGTAACAGGGCTGTCTTCGTCTTCGAAGACCGTGAGTTTTTGCAGCTGCCCGTCTTCAAAGACGCGAAAGTCATCCCCCTTGAGGCCAGAAACAAATGTTCCGTGCGCATCCGTCACTTTCACGGGAAGAAGGACGAGGCTGACGGTCACGGCAATCCTCGCCTGGCCCTCCGCATCGCGGGAACTGCGAGTTACGCCGAACCGTGAGGAGCCGGTGATTCCAAGAAAAACCAATAGGGGCGCAACGAGCATGAGCCCCGCGTCCCCAAGACGACTGTGAGATTTGAAAGTATGAATCACAAGAAACCTTCTCGCGACGCGGGACGTGATTTCGACATCACGCCCGCGACGCGGAAGACCTACGCTCGGTTACGAAGTGAGCTTCTCGAGAAACTTCAGGCCGACAGCAAAACTAAGAAACAACACACCAAGCAGTGCGATCAACGGCAGGCTGCTTGCTGTTTTCGGCAGTTCTTCTTTTTCCGCGGCCGGGGCGGCGGTGACGGGCTCGGCTGCTTCGGCGACGGGCGGGGTGGTCTGGATAACAGTGGCGACGTCCACTTCCTTTTGGTCAGGAGTCACGGCAACGATCGGTATCGTCTTGATGCTGTTCTCGTCAATCGTGTCGGCAGCAATGGCTGGAACGGGTAGTGCCGTTGCCTGCGCCAGCTGAATCGCACGAACCTTGGGATACACAAATTCCTGTCCGAAGTTGTCGCCCGGATAGAACCAAGCGCGGAGAGCTTCCGGAGAATCGCCCGGGCGTTCATTAAACTTCATGACGGTTTCGCCGGTCGGTTCCAGGCGGTAGTTATTGATGGCGAGGATCGTGGTAATGATCTGGCTCCCATCTGCGTTGAAGATCTCAACGATGTGACGGTCAGAGGGTGAATCGAGCAGTTGAAACGTGTACGTTCCGGCGGGAAGGACCTTCCCGGGAACTTCCACGGACTGACTGAAGGTGACGACGGTTTTCTTGTTCCATTGGTCAGCGCGCGCGTTAGGCACCAATGCAGCGCTGAACAATGTGATTGCGAGCAAACAAAATACTACCTTAACAATTCTCATCCGAATTTCCTCCTCACGCATGTGAACCTTTTCCGGGCCTGGTTGCGAAGGGCGAAACCGAGAAGCTCAGGCTGAGAGGGATCGCACCTACGCGAAAATCTTTTTGTTCATATTTGCGCAGTCATACTGAACGCGATAAGGAACAGAGTCTGTACACTTAAGCACACAAACACATTTTGTTTTGACGAATTTGTTTCGATTGGGGCAGGGAGGTCAGAATCGAGCTGCAAAATGTCATCGCCCTGCCACGCTTCGCGCGGCTGGCGGCAAATTTGACCGGATCAGAGATTCCACTCGGTCCCAAACGACCGGATCGCATTCAATTTGGGTGTGTGGCTTCACGAAGAAACGATCGTACCAAGGATATTCGGAGCACTTTAAGGTGCTCGTTTCGTAGTCAAATCGGAAGTTCCCAATGATCTGCGTGCGGGACGGATCGGCGGCGCGAATGTCGTGGTGGCCGTGGAGAAGCCCGTGCGTTTGATAAAAATTGGCGGCCTGAACCACATTGGCGGGGATAATTGTGTCGTTGCGACCGGGCTTCGAGATGCTATCCACCTGCAGCGTGAGGAGCACCGGGATGCCATCCTTTTCCAAAGTACGCGCCAAAGTGACTGTCTCCGAGCCGCCCCAACTGTGCCCGTAAAGAATGATTCGGGCATTTTGTTTCTCTTCCATCGTCAGAGTTCTATCTTCGTTTCCGTCCAAGAGTCTTAGGATCGTCTGGCGGGCTGCTTCTCCACGATAACTTTCAAAGGTTTCCACATCCACACCCGTGGGGTATTCCTGGCGCAGACGCGCAGCAAGCTGAACCTCGCTGTGGACAGGATCATCGTGCCTGACGAATCCGCCGACGAACCCGATGACGATGGCCGGCGGCTTCGATGGAATCTCGTTCGCAACCACAGAATGCGCCGAAGTGATCTGGCTAGGGCTGAAAGCGGCCGCAAATAGCAGGACGAAACCGCCAATCAAAAAGGCCATTCGGAGACGCCCTGTTGAGTGAATCATTTGCGCTGAGCACCCATAGATAGGGCCATTCGCGCTCCAGTATTTCAATGGGTCGTCCGCCCGCGAGGAGCCAGAGATCTTTCGATCTGCGTGTTAGCCCTCCCGATGGGCAAGGGTGAAGCGAGCTGTAGGCCGCCTTCGGCGACAGCAGGAGTCGGAGTTACTAGCTTCAATTGGTCGAGCGAAGCCAGCACGCTCTGCCAGCGATCATTGTCCTTTTTTGTTTCGATCGGTGCGGAGAGGTCGGAGTAAAACTGCAAGATATCCGCGCGCAGGCTCGGCGACGTCTGATCGAACTTCCGGTCTGCTAACCGACCTAGCAGCTTTGCGTAGGTTTCGTCGGTCAAGCTGTACTCGGCTGCCTTGCTTTCTTCGCCAGAGTCAAGATCGCGGTTCTCGAGTTTCAGCGAGTCGGTACGAACCTGCTCGAGAAAATCGCGGTAATGGTCTACCGTGGTATTTATGCTCTTGAAATACATTTCCTCTTCTTGCGGCGTCGGGCTGTTGAATGCCAGCGCCTTGAAGGGTCCAATCTTCGGCATGTACTGCAAAAGCGCGGATAAGAAGCGCGTCTTGAATCCTTGCTTTTTGTAATCCTTCCCCCACGCCTTTTCATAATCGGAGCGCGAGAGGCGATAGAGGAATTTCTTCTTCGCGAAACTGGGCGTCTCCTTCATCATGTCCTTCTTGTGCGTCCGCAAAGCGATTTGGGTCATTTGCGGAATCGTTCGGCTGACCGCATACCGATAGGAACCGATTGCGAGATCCTCGTGTGTCAGCACGTCTTTCAACTCCACACCGTAAATGATGGGGAAAGTCCGCTCCAGCAGAGGTTTGGACACCTGGAATCCAATGAAATCGTGATACTGCTTCGACGCATAACGATTCTTTGCCACTTGGACCATGTCGAACCCGAACTCCGTTTTCAGATGCGCGGTGTGGTCCTCCGCGTATAGAACGGAATTGCCGTATTTCGCCCGCAGCTTAGGGTATTCGATGGAAACCGCCCGGTTGACGGCTGGATGGCCAGCGATGTCCGATGCATAATGCGCCAGCGCCCCCAGCGCGAAGGCGTACTCATTCGCGTCCTGACTTTGCAACAGCAACTCCCGGACAAAGTCACCACTGCGAACGTAGTGCACCAAATTACTGAATTCTACGCTGCCAAAAGGATAGTAGCCGAGATCCTGGATGACGGCGCCGCCATACGCGTAACCGTGCGCCTCATTGAGCTGATCTTCCGTGAGCGCTGGAAATCGCTGAACAAGAAGTGGGCTGAGCTCGGTAGTCCATACCAGATCCACGATTTCCTCGTGGGTGAGCACGGAGTATGCGAATGAACTCTCGGTGCACAGAAGGAGGAGGGCAATGAGGGCCGCCACGCGGATAGCCCATAGGCCCCAGCCGCGGGATGCGGCGCTTTGATTGAACCGTGCCCTAACTTGATTTTCTGAGGTCATGGATCAGCTTCCTTGCTTCCTTAATTCTTTCTTTGTAGTAGCTCGGACTGATCACGGCTCTTGCCCCTCCTGCGTGCAAATGTTTCTGGATGCCCTTCTTCGACAAGAACAGAGATAGGGCTGTGTACGTCTCTATTTCCTTTTCGAGAAACATGACAACACTTCGTTTAGATTCTTCCATCTCTCACCTCCGACATGACATGCCTGGCCTGCGTGGAAAAGGATGAAGCCGGACCGCCACATGCAACCGAGCCCTTCGAGCTACCTCGAGCGCCATCGCCACGGGCTAACCCGGGTTCGCCGCCAGGGCCGCGCAACAAGTGTTCCGAGCCGCGGTGCGGGGGCGAGAGCTAGATACGCCCGAGAAGCACGAGAATGACAACGACGAAGAGGACCAGACCCAGGCCCCCCGTCGGGGCATAGCCCCACTCGCGGCCGCGCGACCAACGCGGCATCGCCCCCAAGAATGCCAAGACCAAAACAACGACCAAAATAGCTGCAGTTGCAAACATGGCCTTTTTCTCCTCTGCGAATTCGGCCGCCGACTCTCAAGCGCCCCGCCCCAGCGGCGATCCAGTTCCGTTATCAATTGTTGCGCTGGGGCAGGCTTGCATGGGGTCCCACGCTCGATGATCCGTTAATTCAAATAGACACTGATTGCGATTTGATCCCCGGGATAGCTGCGGTTGTACAGATAATAGCCGCCTCCGGAATAGTCGATATACATGTCATCGTCGTCGTACCAGTTATTTGCCCAATACTCTGGCCATGGATCAACCAGACTGAACCAATAGCCGCCATACTGGAAGCGACGGTTCCCGCCAACTAGCACCACGGGAAGATTGTAGATGCGGAACGAGTGATCGTGACCATAGTAGCTACGGAAAGAGGAGTCAGGGATACGGTAGCCGTTGTAGCCGCCGCGTTGCTGCCAAGTGCGGTGCTCGGATTGCCAGTTATGCGCTCGGTCGCCCTGCCATGCGACTTGTTGTATGTGCTCCTGCGCAGGGCTCCGTTGCTGTGCTGACCTATTGTCCTGCGGCTGATGCTGTTGGCGTTGCTGGTCTTGTTGCACTTTGGCTTGTTGCTGTTGGCGCTGCTGATTTTGCTGCGTCTTGGCCTGCTGCTGTTGTTGCTGTTGACGCTGCTGATTCTGCTGCGTCTTGGCCTGCTGCTGTTGCTGCTGCTGTTGCTGCTGTTGACGCTGCTGATTCTGCTGCGGCGTAGCTTGCTGCTGTTGTTGCTGTTGGCGCTGCTGATTCTGCTGCGGTTTGGCTTGCTGCTGTTGTTGCTGTGGGCGCTGCTGATTCTGCTGCGGCTTAGCTTGCTGCTGTTGTTGCTGTTGGCGCTGCTGATTCTGCTGCGGCTTAGCCTGCTCCTGTTTCTGCGGTTTCTGTTGTGGGTCCTGGCGTGCGTCAGCCGGGACAGTGAAGCACAGAAGCAAGAACAGTGCCGCTAAACTGATCACTCCAATTCGTTTCATGATGTTGCCTCCATTACGAAATATTCAAATTTCCGTCGTTCTTCCGATATGGCTCGCCAGAGGTCGCCGACGGTCGATTCCGATTCGCGGCTCGGGGTTCATGCCTCCTCTGTTCATCCGGATGTGTCTATGCCCCGACGCGGATTTGCGAGAGGGAATGGAACAGTCCAAATACATTCAGGAGCCACAACACCACAACAATGACCACGACAGCATTCAAGATTGACTTGATAC
>Ga0187810_10000611_pt1 | contig 13224 bp, 7 predicted proteins | sample NC_wetland_sal_i_9_FD_132963 | JGI IMG/M metagenome (GOLD analysis project Ga0187810, IMG submission 132963) | Wetland sediment microbial communities from Neuse River Estuary, North Carolina, USA - ASW_5 | ecosystem: Environmental > Aquatic > Freshwater > Wetlands > Sediment | place: USA: North...
CCCATGGCTCCGCTCCTCTCGCCGGTGACGCCCCTGATCGAAGAGGTTCGGGACCTCGTCCTTCTCGGGGCGGACGTCGCGCCGGCTCGGGCCGAGATCGAGGCCGCCCTCTCGGCGACCTCCGACGGCCGACTCGACGAGGCCCAGGCCCACCTCTCCCGGGCGTCGTCCCTCGTCCTCGGATTCGTGGAGACGCTCCGTCAGAGCCCGGGCCGCGTCGTGCCGGACGATGCGGCCGCGGCCCTCCAGCGGTTGTACGCGCGAGCCGATACCGCCCGAACCGGGGTGCCGCCGATGACTCTGCCTCCGAAGCCGGCCCTCGAGGTACAGCTCGGTGCCCTGCTGTCGTTGCTACCGGCTCCGCCTCCCGCGCCACCCGCCGAGCTACCGCCGCCTCCTCCTCCGCCCGAAGTCGCCGCCACAGCGCCGGTCGCCGCCACCGTTGAACCTCAAGGCCCCCTGCCGGTTCCCCCGACGGCCATTACGGAGCCCGCGACTGAGCCTCCGTCGACTCAACCCCCAGCCGTGCCGGAGTCCCCTGCCCCTGAGGTGCCCGAGCCCGTCGGACCGCCCGCAGAGGTCATCTTGCTTCCCCCGCCAAGTCCTCCGCCGCCCCCTCCCGCAACCCCCTCCCAGCCGATCGTGGAAATCGAACGCCCCCTCCCCGCGACCCCGAAGAAATCCCTCCCTCCCCCACCGAAGCCCCACCCGTCCGTCGGCGCCGCCCGCGGACCGAAACCGACGCCGCCCCCCGCGCCGGTGCGGACCGCGGTACCCGTCGAGCACCCCCCGCTACCGACCACCGCCCCGCCGGACTGGCTCACGCACCCTCCTCATCCATCCGTGGAGGGGACAGGCCCCGTCGGATCGGTAGCTTCCGCTGCACCGACGCCTTCTCGTCACGTCGCTGCGCACCCGGCCCCGACTACCCCTGCGTCCACGAGGAAACGGCGCAAACCCGCGACGACCCCTGCCGGAAAGAAAGGGGCCGTGGCGGCACGCGCCGGTGGTGGGCATTCGCCGGGGGCGCACGTCGAGGCATCCACTTCCGTCGCCGCACCCGCGCCGCCCGAGCTTCCCCGCATGGGACCGATTCCCCCTCCCGACGCGACCGAGGCGCCCACGAAAACTCGACGGCGATCCCCTCGAAAGAGGAAGGCACCCCCGGTGGTCCGGGTGGACGTCGAACCGATTCCGCCGGGGGTCTTCGGCAATCCCGAGGATGGGGCGAGTCCCCCGGACCCGTCCGCTCGACCGGAGGGCTAGATGAGCGCGGCGGAGTTCGTGGAAACCAGGGTGCCCACCGGGATCCCCGGTCTCGACCGGATGCTCGGCGGGGGACTCATCGCGGGTCGCCCATACCTCGTGACCGGGGGAACGGGGAGCGGCAAGACGTTGCTCGGACTCACCTTCCTGCTCGAAGGGATGCGCCGGGGAGAAGACGTCCTCCTGGTCGCGGTCGATGAACCCCCGAACGAGATCGTGGAGAACGTTCGCTCGCTCGCGTGGGACCTCTCCTCGATCAAGACCCTCGACGCGAATCCCGGCCTCCGCGGGATCAAGCGGAACATGGCCGTCCAGGAAATTCGCGCCATGAACGACCTGAAGTCGATGCGCGACATGTCGGCCGACGCGAAACGTTCCAGCGAGACCGAGGACATCGCCATCCAGGGTATCCAGCTCAAGCTCCGGCAGCAAATGGCCGATGTGCCGTTCCGTCGCGTCCTGGTCGACTCGATCACCTCGATTCGCCGCTTTGCGGTGAAATCGTCCGTCGACCCTCAGGCGGAGCGCACGGAGATCCAGTCCTTGCTGCGCTTCTTGTCGGAAGCGGGCGTCACGACGCTCATCACGGCGACTCCGAGCGACCCCGGACTTCTGACCCCCGAAGAGGTCCTGACCCGCGGAGAGATTCTGCTGACGCGCAAGTGGGTGGGGGACCGTTCGATCCGACAGATCAAGATCGTCCGCATGCGTGGGTGCGCCCACGACCCCGAGCGCCGACCCTTCGTCATCACCTCCCAGGGCATTCTCCTCGGCTAAGGAGTGCCGTCGGCCGGGGACGAGGCGAAGAGTTCGTGGTCGCCTATTGGCTCGTAAAACAGGAACCCACGGCGTATTCGTGGACCCACCTCGAAGAAGAGGGCGAGACGGAATGGAACGGAGTGCACAACGCGCTCGCCCTTCGCCATCTGCGCGCGATGCGCGTCGGGGACCTGGCCATCTTCTACCACTCGGGCGACGAACGCGCGTGCGTGGGAATCCTCCGGGTCGTCCGGGGGCCGATACCCGACCCAGACGACACGCGTGGGTCGTGGACGGTCCGAGTTCGGCCCGTGCGGAAATTGCGACGGCCGGTCTCGCTCGCGGAGATCCGGGACGATCCGACGTTCGCAGGATTCGACCTCCTACGGGTATCCCGCCTCTCAGTGATGCCCGTCTCGCAGGTGCAGTGGGCGGCCCTCCTGGCCCTCGAACGCCCCGCCGCCCGGGGCGGCCGCGGTCCTACGGAAGCATCGAGCGGTCGCGGGAAAGCCAGCGTGTCGCCGCCGCTCGGAAGCGGGGCAAAACATAGACGCTGACCGCCCAGTCGGCGGGGGCTCGCTCGGCCAGAGACCTCCACGGACTCGGGGAGCGGAACGGGAAAGTGGGCCGGCCGTCGAGCAGGACCCTCACGGTCCCCCAATCGTCGCCCGGAATCCGACGGGGCTCGAGACCCGCAAGGTCGATGAGGACGGAGCCGGGAGGGCCGCGAATCCCCGCCGCGACCGCGTCCTCCGTCGCGCGGCGCTCCTCGGGATGCCGCAGCATGCGCCGCCAAGCGGAGCGGGCCGACCCGCTCACCGTCCTCCAACCGAACGCCCGCTTGTACAGCTTTCTCGCGAGCAAACTCTCCGCGAGGGTTCCGCTGACTCCGCCTACATCTCGAAGTCGGGTCAGCAGTTCCCCATCCGTCCATCGGAACTGTTCTCGAGCTACGTCCGGGAAACCCGGTTGGCGTTCCACGGATCCTTGGGTCATCATTTCCGCAGCGCGGACCGTCTTGTGGTAGTAGACCGTGGAATACATCAGGGCGCGACCGACGAGGAATCCCTCGACGGCGCTGCGTCCTTTTTCCGCAAAGGCGATTCGACCGGCATCCTCGCGGATCGTCTCGAGAAGGCGGCCGGCGTCCACCGCGCCGTGACCGACGCCCGTGTAGTGGGCATCGCGCTGCAGGTAGTCGATCCGGTCCGCATCGATCGCTCCGTGGAGGATCGCCCGCTCGAGCGGCGACGGCGCCGCGCGCCGCACGGGGTCGACCAGGTCCGCGACCTCGCTCGGGCGCAGGCCGAAGCGTTCGAGCACGGCAGGAACCTCCACCCGCTCGGCGGGCCAAGCGGGGTCGTTTCCTTCGATCCGAGCCCGAGAAATGGCTTCGTGATTCATACCGAGGACCTCCACCATCGAACCGTCGAGCGTGTGGGAGAACGGTCCATGGCCGAGGTCGTGGAGGAGACCCGCCGACGTGACCCGCTCGCGAGACTTACCCTCGAGACCGAGCCGGTCGGCCATCTGGCCTGCGACCCAGAAGGTCCCGAGCGAATGCTCGAGACGGGTATGGTTCGCGCCCGGAAAGACCAGATGCGCGAACCCGGTCTGCCGGATTCCCCACAACCGTTGGAATTCGCCGGTGCCGACGAGGGCGAGCGCCGCCCCCTCGAGCAAGATCGTGCCGTGGACCGGGTCGAAGATCGACTTGCGGATTCCCCGTCCTGCCATCGACACTCCCCGCGCCCGCCAGACCGCGGCGGGCATAAGGCGGCCGGCGGAGGCGTTCGCAGTTCGCATGGAGGCCGAACGTATTTATGACGTCACGGCCGTCCGCGAGTGCCGATGGCACAAGGCGACTCCGGCGAGTCGGGAAAGACGGCGTCGCCCATGGACGACGTCCGCCGTAGGTTCCGGGTCGTCCAAGAGACGGAGGGTGGCACCGATCGCACCCAGTTCACAAACGCCCTGAAAGTATTCCTCGCCGCGGTCGAGGAGCGGAAGTCGGCGCTCTCCGGCGACGGAAGCGAGGTCGCCCCGATGCTGCACGAGGTCGCGATGGCGTTCTACCGCACGACGCAACCCGACCTAGCACGCCGGGCCGCGGACCTCGGACTGGAGTTCACGCCGGGCAACGCCTCGCTGCTCCACGACAAGGCCCTCATCCTGCTCGCCCAGAACGAGAATCTTCCCGAGGTCGTGACGCTCGTGGACCGGGCCATCGAAGCGAATCCTCACGACAAGGGGCTGTGGGCGACTCGGGGCGATGCGCTCCGACTCGTCGGCCGCCCGGACGAGGCGGTCGATTCGTACCTGAGAGCCCAGGACCTCGACGCCTCGTCGATGCAGTACGTCGATAAGGCACTCAAGATCGCCCCGACCCACTCCGGTGCGTTGCACAAGAAGCTCGCGATCGCCCGCGCGGTCGGGGGCGAGCTGCAGGCGCTCGCCGCGTGCGACGAACTGCTGAAGACCCACCCCGAGGACCTCGAGCTTCAGTTCGCTCGAGCGGAGCTCCTCGTGGCGGTCGGGAATCTCGCCGAAGCGCTCGAACCGCTCGAAAAGGTCCGCGCCGCGCACCCGGACGACGCGCGCACCGCCCTGCTCCGAGCCCACATCCTCTTCCAGCTCGGGCGCACCGAGGAGGCCATCCCGATCGCCAAAGCGATCGTCGAAGGATCGACCGCCCCCGAGGCGAACGCGCTCACCGAACTCGCGCGCCTCTCGGAGGCCTCCTCGCCGGACCTCGCGCTCGTGGCGCGCGAGCGGATCCTCCAGATCGACCCTCGCAACCTCCAGAACTTGCTCGACATGCGGGACCTCGCTCTGCGTCTCGACCGAGTGGACACCGCGCTCACCTCCTGCCGGGCGATCCTCGACGTCCAGCCGGACAATCTCGAAGCCCTGCGCGGTATCGCGGAGCTCGAACTCGCGAACGGACACCCGAACGAGGCCATCGAGGCGTACCGCCGCCTCCTGAAGGTGCACCCTCATGCGATCAGCGAACTCCGCAAAGCCCTCGAGCTCGGACGCGACCAACACCGGAACGACGTGGTCCGGGAGTTCGCCGATGCGGTCCTCGCGGAGGAGCCGCTCGACCTCGAAGCTCAGCTGGAACTCGCGCGAACCCTCTCGGCGACCGGAGATGTGGCCGGGTCCGTCCGGGCCTACGACGCTCTTCTCGAGGCGCACCCGGGAGGGCTTCCGTACTTGCTCGAGAAGAAGGAGCTGGTCGCGAAGACCGATGACCCCGCGCAACTCGCCCCGGTCCTCGACGAGCTGTTCCGACTCGACCCGACCCGCACGGACGTGGCCGTCGAGCGGGGCAACCTCTACCTCTCCCTCGCCTACGACCGCTCCGAAGGGTCCGCGGAACGGGACCAGGCTGCTCGCACTGCCCTCGTCTCCTACGAAAGAGCATCGAGCGACCCCGAAGCCGCGAACGTGAGCGAACTCGGGATCGCTCGGGCCTCCCGGCTCGTGAACGACCCCGAGCGGGCGATCCGCGCCTACCAATCGTTCCTCGACCGCGAAGGGAATCACCTCCGGCACGACATCCTGAAGGAACTCGGTCACGCTTTGCGCGAAACCGGTCGCTACACCGAGGCGATCTCGGCCTACGACCGAGCGATCGTCGGTGGACTGGAGGACGCGGACCTGTTCTGGGGAGCTGCCGAGGTCGCCTCCGAGGTCGGTCAGGATCCCCGGGCCCTCCAGCTCGTCGACCTTTTGCTCCGGCGGGAGCCGAACAACCCGCTCTTCCTCCGCAAGAAAGGCCAGCTGCTCCTCCGCTCCGGCCATCGGACCGAGGCCCTCCTCGCCCTCCAGCAAGCGGTCCAGGCGGCCCACGGCGACCCCCACGCGTACTTCGAGGTGGCGGAGGCGCTGCGCGCCCAGGGCGCGTACGCGGACGCCATCACGTACTATCGGCGCGGGCTCGAGGTCGACCCCAAGAGCCGGCACGGCCGCCTAGCGCTCTCCGAGACCCTCCTGCTGGCGGGCCAGTACCCCGAGGCGGTCCAGATCGCGGACCCGCTCCTCAAGGAGGACCCGAACGACCTCGCGGCCTGGAAGGCGCGTGCGGACGCGTTCCGCGCCCTCGGTCGTCCGACCGAGGTCCTCTACTCCCTGAAGGCGATCCTCCTCCTCGAACCGGAGAACGGTCCCGCCCTTCTCGAGATGTATCGGCTCCATCGCGACGCGAAGGAGACGAAGGAGGCGTACGAGGCGCTCGTTCGGCTGCTCGCCTCCACCGCGCCCGAGGCGCAGGACGCGACGTTGCATCTCGAGCGGGGGGACCTCGCCGCGGCCCTCGGCAAGTCCGAGGAAGCGAACGAGGCGTACGAGAAGGCCGCTTCGCTCGACCCGATGATGAAGGTCGAGATCGCGACCCGGCGGGCCCGCCTCCGCCTCAATGCGGGTCGGCCGGACCTGGCCCTCGAGGTTCTCGAGGACGGCATGAAGGCAGTCCCGGCGGGTTCCCCGTCGAGCATCACCGCCCTTCTTCTGCGCGCCGAGATCCTCGGGGCTCTCGAGCGTCCCGCCGAGGCGCGTGTGGCGTTCGAGGAGGTTCGGCAACGGGACCCGAAGTCGCCGGTCGCCCTCGCGGGGATCGGAAAATCCATGCTCGACGAAGGAAAGCACGCGGAGGCCGTCGAGTTCCTGCGCGCGGCGATCCCTCAGGTGCCCCCTCAGGAGTCCCTCTACCTGCTCCTCGCCGAGGCCCACAGCGGTCTCGGACAGTGGGAGCCGGCCAGCGCCGCGGTGAAGAAGGGCGTCGAAGCGCTTCCGAAAAGCGTCGGTCTGTGGGTCCGCGCGGGCGAACTCGCGGTGGCCCGGCAGTCGTGGAGCGAAGCGGCTTCGGCGTTCGCCCACGCGCTCGCCTTGCAACCCGCGGGCGTGGAGGTCCTGCTGCGGGCGGGGTTCGTCGCCGAGCGGATGGAGCATCCGAACGAGGCGCTCGCCTTCTACGAGCGGGCCACCGACGCCGACCCGGCCAACAAACAAGCCTGGACCAGTCGAGGGTTGGCGCTTCTCGCGACGGGGCGCCCCGCCGACGCGCAGACCAGCTTCGACCGGGCCCTGGCCCTCGATTCGGACTACGCCGCGGCGAAGGACGGAAAGAAGCTCGCGCTCCAGAAGACGCGCGACACCGAGATCCAACGACATGCTCGAGATGCGCTCCTTCTCGAGGCGCGGCTCAATCGTACGGTCACGAAGAACGACCTGTTCGTCACGCTCCACGTTCCCTACGAATTCCTCGAACCCGTACTGACCGCGATCGGCCGGAACCTCCGAGTCGACCTCGACCGGCTCGACGCCACTGGGGTCCGCGACCTCGAGAACGCGTCCTATCACCTGATCACCTCCGCCCTCGAGCATCGGCCGCCGGGAATCGAACGGCGCGGTCTCACCCTCGCGGACGTGGCGGTTTTGTCGCCGCCCGCCTATTCCTTGGACCAGATCGAGCGGCTCTTCGGGTACCTGCGGGCCGTTCTCGAAGCGGACCTGCGTCCCGAGAACCTCAAATTGACCCCGGACGTCGAAGAACTCGCGCGCAAGGCGCTCGTCCTCCCGGCGGAGCAACGGACGCTTTTCCAGATGGTCCGGACCCTGCGGGTCGGAATCTACAAGGCCCGCGTGATCAAGGCCGTGGAGCAGGGCGGCTCGGCCGTGCACGCGCCGCTGGCGTCGCTCGACCTGGGCGCCTACTCGCCCGAGTTCCGCGCGCGCGAGTCCGCCGAAGCGAGCGCGGAGAGCGAAGAGGCGTTCCCCGCGGGCGGCCCCGCCGCGGAGGTCCCCGGAGGGGTGGAGACGGTCGTCATCCCCTCTCCATCTTCAGACTGGGACGCCGACGTCGCGTATACCCCCGGACCGGCCGTCTCGCCATCCACCCCCGCGACCGTTGCACCGCGATGCGTCGGGTGCGGTGGGCTCGCTTCCGTGGCTCACTCGTGCGGGGCGCCGCTCTGTCAACACTGCATCGGTCAGTTCCCCAGCTGTCCGAAATGCGGTCAGCCGGTAACGACCGACACCACCCGCCCCCTCGACGGAGTCACGGTCCAGACGCCCTCCGGTCGCACGGTCGCGCGCGGCGCGGGGCTCTCCAGCATCAAGGGCGTTTTCCAACGGAAACCCCCTCCCTCAAAGACCGAAGTGGTGCATCACGAAATCCACGCGGCGAAGCCGGCACCTTCCGGCCGCCCCGAACCGCCGTCGAAAGGGGCCAAGGCGACGGGGGAACACCCACGGACGCCGGCGACTCCGCCCGCGAAATCGCCCGCCAAACCGGCGCCCGCGACGACCTCCGTCCCCCCCGCCGCTGCGCCAGCGAAGTCGGTGAGCAAGCCGGCTCCCGACGCCGCGACCCCCGCCGTCGCGACCCCCCGCCCTCGGCGAGAGAAGACCGACGACGAACCACGACTCTGAATCCCACCCGGACCTGAACTCTTATAGCGGCGCCGGTTGTTTCGTCGGACGACCTAGCGATGACGGGCACGTCTCCGACCATGCAGCCGGTTCCCACCAAGTGGAGCGGGGCACTCCTGACGGGGCTCTTCCTCGTGCTGGCCGTGCTCGTCTTTCTCCTCCTCTACTACAGCTTCACCGCGGACCAACACTACACCGCCCTCCTTCTGATCGGTGTCGTCGCGCTCTTCTTTGCCCTCGGATGCTACCTCGCCGAGTCGCTCTCCCGCGACCCGGGCTACCAGCGCTCGCTCGCGTGGGGATTCTTCGGGATGGGATTCGCCGTCCTGTTCCTAACCGTGGGCCTCGGGCCGTACTACATCAGCAGCATCTCGACGACGGACCAGCTCACGGGCTTGGTCATCCTCGTCGCCGTTCTGATCGTCACGGTCGCTCTGATCGCCTGGAGAGTCCGCGCGGTCCGCGCGACGGCGAACCAGCAGGTTCCGAGGGCGGAGTGGCGCAGCGAGACCGCGCCGTCCGCGTTCTCCTACGCGGCCGCGAACTCCCCCAGCGTCCCCACGACCGCGCCGCCCCCCGCGTCTCCTCCCTCGAATCCGCCCCGGAGCCCGTAGAATGGCCGGCAACGTTTCGGCCCCGATCCCTCCTCCCCCGCCGTCCGCCGGCGCGCCGCTGAGGTGCCCCAAGTGCGGGTCCGTGGCCTCGCCGGGCTCTCAATACTGCAACGTTTGCGGGTCGTCTCTCTTCACCCAAGCGGGCAGCTCGACCGGCACCCAGGCGCCGGGCGGCTCGCCCCCGCTCGACCTCCGTCAGAAGGTCGACAGCGACCGCGGAGCGCTCAAGCGACTCCAGCTTCTCGTTCCCGGCTTTCGGGGGTACCGGCAAGGCGAGGATATCCGTGAAGCCGACAGTTTCCTCCGCATCCAGGTCGCGGACAAGATCAAGAACGCCCGCACGACCGTGGAGAATTCCCGGACCGCACTGACGAACGCGAACCAATTCCAGGCGCTCTACGACCTCGCGCCGATCATCGCAGACCTCCTCCGGTTGGAGGGACAAGTTCGGTTCGCGGAGCAGGGGTATACGGGCATCTCGCCCGCGGTCCGCATCAATCCTCAGCAGCTCGACCGCCTGTACGAGTACGACTACGGTTTCGCCCAGGCCGCCGACCAGCTCAACCAGACGATCGCCCCGCTGCCGTCGCTCGCGACCGGGTCGAATCCGGCCGCGGTCACCACGCTCGTTGCCACCGCGCGCGGCCAGGTCAACCAACTCGACCAGGCGTTCAAGGCGCGGGTCCAGGTCATCGAGGGGATCCGCATTTCGTAGTGAGGAAGTAGGGAGGAAATCGAGCGATGGTCACGAACAATCCGATCCCGGCCAAGGGGGGCAGTCTCTTCGGCGCGACCACCATCAACTGGGAGGACGTCTACAAGGGCAACAACGTGATGTGGCGCGTCCCGCGCAACATCCGCTTGAACGACAACGTCGTCGTCCGGCAGGACGAGACCGCGGTCTTCTACCGGGACGGAAAGGTCCTCGCGTACCTCGATAAGCCGGACCGCTACGCGCTCACGAGCATCAACGCCCCGATCGTCGGAGGGCTCGTCAAGGAGCTCTCGGGGGTCCGTCAGGAGGCGGAGGTCTACTACCTGCAACGGCGCATCCTGGACGGCAAATTCGGCAGCGCCGAGCCGTACGTCTTCCGCGACGCGGATTTCGGCCTGGTGCAACTTCGCGTGTTCGGCCAGTATCGTTGGAACGTCGGGGCGCCGGACAATTTCATCAATCAGTTCGTGGGCACCTTCGGAGCGGTCACCAGCGCCGACGTCGAGTCGCGGCTGCGCGACCAGATGGTGATCCTCGTCTACAACAGCCTCGGGAAGCTCAAGGACCAGGGCATGCGGGTCACCGACCTTGCGACCCAGCTCACGACCATCGAGCAGGCCGTGCTCGGCTTCGCGCCGCAGCACTTCGGGCCACTCGGCGTCGAGATCAAACAGATCCAGGGACTTTCGATCAACCTCCCCGACAACGTTCAGAAAGCCGTGGACACGCGCTCGGAGATGAGCGTCCTCGGCGTGAACTACATGCAGTACCAGGCGGGCCAGGCGATGACCACCGCGGCCGCAAATCCCTCCGGCGCTGCCGGCTCGCTGGCCGGCGCAGGAGTCGGACTCGGGGCCGGCCTTGGGATCGGCTACGGGATGGCCGGCCAGATGCAGGGAGCGTACGGACCGGGACCCGGCCAGCCGTGCCCCAAGTGCGCGACGCTCGTGCAGGCCGGAGTGAGGTTCTGTCCGAACTGCGGGAACCCGATGGGCGGACCCGCCCCCGTGGCGCAGGGTGCGCCGTGTCCCAAGTGCGGCCAGCCGAATGCTCCGGGAGTTAAGTTCTGTGCGAACTGCGGCGCTTCTCTCGCGCCTCCTGCGGCGCCCGCTGCCCCCGCCTCTCGTAAGTGCCCCAAGTGTGGGATGGATACTCAGACCACCGGCAAATTCTGCCCCAATTGCGGAGCGGCGCTCTAATCCGCCGGGGCCATCCGAGCGGTACTCGCACCGATAGGAGGTTTGGACGATGGCCTACTGTAAGAAGTGCGGTGCCCAGATCCCCGACGACGCGCAGTTCTGCATGAAGTGCGGGACCCCCGTCCAGGGCGCGGGAACGGCCCCTGCAGCCACCGCCGCGACGGCGACCTCCTCGACACCCACGATCGCGGGCGCGGGGGTCCAGGAACTCAAGTGTCCTTCGTGCGGCGCCCCGATCAAACCGACGTTCGGAGAGATGGTGATCACGTGCGACTACTGCGGCGGCTCCATTACTCTCGGTGGCCAGGGTTGGAAGGAGATCTCGAAGCACACGATGCTCTCGCTCGTGGTCGCGGACCGGGATGCGGCGCTCAAGACCGTCCGCACGTTCCTCGACCAGGGGTTCTTCCACCGGCACTTCCTGGAAGAGTCGAAGATCGCCGAGGAGCGCCTCAGCTTCGTTCCCTTCTGGGTCGTTCCCGCGTCCGCGACGACCACCTACCAATACCAGGCCGTCGCCACGAGCGTGGGAACGACCGTTGGCACGATCGCTGCCGGCGCTCTGCTCGGGAGCGCGCTCGGAGGTCGACGAGGCGGCTTCACCGTGATCCCGATCATGGCGGGCCCGGTCGTGAACCCGACTCGCGCCGAAACCATCTCCGGCCAGTATGAGTATCCGGTCGTGGCCGTGAAGGCGATGAGCGCCTACCAGCCGAAAGATTACCAGTTCTCGCTCGCGGACCGCACCTTCTTCGACAAGAAGTCGATTCCCGACTCGGCTCCGATCCTCAACGGCGACCTCGGCGAGGATTCGGCGCGATTCGCGGCGGAGGCGTACGTGAAGCAGCTCCAATCCGAAGCGGCCCACCAGAAGCACCACATGGTCTCCAACCTCAACTCCCAGGTGCAGGTCTCGGAGGCCGAACTCCTGCACACGCCGATCTGGTACTTCCGTTTCGACCACAAGGGCGAGAATCTGGCGGTGCTCATCGACGGGCACGCCGGTCGCGTCATTCGGACGGTGCAGTGACCGGTCCCTTCTCTGTTTAATACCGGGTCTCCTGATTCCGACCGCCATGGCTATCGGGCGGGCCCGAGCCGCCGCGGTCGCGTGGCGCTACGTCTGGGTTGTCGCCGTCGCGTTGGCGATGATCGCGTGTGGCGTGGTCATTCCACGGGCCCCGATCTCCGTGATAGGTGAGCCGACCGCGGCCGCCCTGGAGAGACCTTCGCCCTCAACGACCGGAGTTCGTAATCTCGGGGCTCCGACCCAACCTTCGCAGCCGGGAGGGGTCTCGGGGAGTCCCGCGTTCTCCGCCCTCCCCTCCGTGTCGGTCGTGCGAACGGTGTTTCCGGGGTTCAACACCTCCCTGTCAGGGAGTTTCACTTCGAGTGTGTCGGCGTGGGAGGTCGGGAGTCCAGCGTACGTCCCTTCGACGGGCACGATCTGGTTCCCCCAACGGGGCGTGTCGATTCCGGGAATACCGTTTCCGTCTATCGCGCCCGCCGCCGTCTTCAATCTCGCCACGAAGAGCTTCGACCAACTCGTCACCAACCTATCGAACGCTTCGGCTCTCGCCTACGATTCGGGGAACGGCTACATCTACGCGACCGACCCCGGAACCGATTCGGTAGCGGTGATCAATCCCGTAACCGATGCCATCGTCAAGCCGTCGATTCCGGTCGGATCCGATCCCGACGCATTAGCGTTCGACTCGGCGTCAAACAGCGTGTTCGTGGCGAACGATGGATCGTCTAACGTCACGGTGATTGACGCTCTTTCCAACAAGGTTTCGACTAGTAGCGTCCCGGTCGGCGCCAACCCTGTGGCGGTAATCGATGACCCTACAGACGGACTGCTTTTTGTGGCAAATGCAGGCGGTAGCTTTGTTTCAGTAATCAGAGCCGACAACCCTTCGAGTCCTCAGCCAACCATCGCGCTTTTTGACGGTCCGGCAGCCGGGTTCGCATTCTCTTCACGAACCGATAAGCTCCTCGCGACCATCCCATCCAGCCAATACGCGACAATCATAGACGCAGGTTCTCAAGCAGTTGTCAGTGCGCTGTTGCACGTTGGGAAGGGAATCGTCGCCGCGGCCACATCTGAGAATGAAACCGAATTTGTCCTCGGAAATAATAGCGGAGGCGACCTCGTCGTTTTGAACTCGAGTTTGGGCTCACAAGTTGGCTCTGATATAGCAGTCAACCCGAATGCGACACAGCTCGTGCTCGACCC
>Ga0187810_10000613_pt1 | contig 13195 bp, 16 predicted proteins | sample NC_wetland_sal_i_9_FD_132963 | JGI IMG/M metagenome (GOLD analysis project Ga0187810, IMG submission 132963) | Wetland sediment microbial communities from Neuse River Estuary, North Carolina, USA - ASW_5 | ecosystem: Environmental > Aquatic > Freshwater > Wetlands > Sediment | place: USA: North...
GCTACTCTATCTGCCGCTGGTCAGCGGGCAGGTTGAGCACGTAGCATGAATAATTGGTACTTCAGTTCGGACACTTAGGATGACGGCCTGTGATCGGCGGTGCGGCGGGTGCTCGGAGCCGGCATGATGACGGTCGGTGTTCGGCGGCGGAGCGGGCACACCGTCACCGTGACCATCGGCGCTGAACGGCTGTGCCTGACCGCCAACCAGCGCGAGGACGGCAGCCTGGTCGAGGTCTTCATCCGGTGGGGCAAGCACGGCACTGGCGTCGCGGGCCTGCTTGACACCTACGCCGCGGCGCTTTCGGCCGGACTTCGGCACCGGATCCCGCTACCGGCCCTGATCCGCCCCGGGCTGGGGCTGGCGTTCGCCCCCAACGGCCGCACCGACGACCCGGAGATCCCGCGCGTGCGGTCCGCGGCCGACTACGTATCCCGGCGGCTGGCCATCGACTGGCTGCCGTACCCCGATCGCGCCGAACTCGGCGTGTTCACGCCGGCCGAGCGCGGGGAGCGGGACCGTCGGCCGGCCTGACCGGTCAGGACAGGCCCATCCGGCGCAGGAAGTTCCTGGCTGTCTTCGTTGCCTCCCTGACCCCCTGGAAGGGATCGGTCTCTTGCTCCACGCGCAGGCCGGGAGGGAGGTGCACGCGGAAGTCGCCGGGCGAGGCCGGGCCGTCGACGTCCCTCAGCTCGTACCGCCGCACCGGCTGGCCGCCCAGGTAGGACGTCAGGGACAGCAGGATCCCCAGCTCGGCGTCCACCACCGCGACGGCGGGGGAGAACATCAGGGAGACCGACCAGGGCGCGTCGCCGCGCGCCACGTTGACGCGGTACGCCGGGCGGTCCCCGGCCATGACGAGCGTGCCGTCGGACAGTCGGCACTCAAGCAGCCAGGACGTGTCGGCGAGGTCCGCGAGGTCACTGGGGGGCGGCTGGGCCGGGCCGGTGGTCACCCGGTAGCGGTAGACCCGCCAGCGGCGCTGTCCGTCACACGCGATCGTCTTCGGCCCGCGCGCTGGATCGTACCGGTGGTCGATCTGGTACCGGCCGGGGCCGCCGATGCGGAGGTAGGAAACCAGGTGCGGGGCGGCCGCCGGTTCGCCCAGCGCACTGGCGAGCAGGCCGAGCCCGCCGAGCCCGGTCCGGCGCACCGTATCGGGTAGCTGCGCCAGCAGGGCGCCGGGGTCAAGCCACTGGTGCAGCGTGGCGGCGAACGCGACGGTGCCGCGGCCGTGCAGCAGGTGCAGCACGTCGTCACCGACCGCGGGCCCGGCGAGCCTGCCGTCGGGCAAGACCTCGGGAGCCGGGTCGTCGCGCGGCATGGCCGCCTCCGCGTCGGCGGCGCTCCGGCCGCGGCCGAACGGTGAGTACCTGTGCCACGCGCCCAGGCCGCTCGCGGCGATCCCGGCCGCTGCCTTCCAGGCCTGATCGACGGGATCGCCGGGCCCGAGGGCCGCCCGCAGGCCCTCGCCGACCCGGCTGCCGGGCGGAGGCGCGAACTGCGCCGTGTCCACCACCGGGTTGACCTCCAGGCTGACCAGCTCGGTCACCCGTGGGGCCGGGCGGGCGTCCGTCCTCGAGACGCGCAGCAGGATGCCGAGCTCGGCGTCCACGATGGCCTCGGTGCGGCCGATCCGGGCCCGGGCCGCCCTGGTCACGTCCCGGAGGCTCTCCCGGGCCGTTACCACGACGGCCAGGCCCTCGCGCCCGCAGGCTCGTACCGGGCCCCTGACCTCCAGCCGCGAGTTGCGCAGCAGCCAGGACGGGCACAGCAGCGTCCGCAGCGGCGGCTCGGGCCCGCCGACCCAGTGCTCCGTCCCGTCTGCGGCCCACGGCGGCAGCGTCCAGGGGTGCTCGCCGTCGCAACCCCTGATGCCCTCCGCGCTCTGCTCCCGGTACCGGCGGCCCGGCGCGACCAGCACGGTCGACCCGTCGTTCACCCGGGCCGAGATGCTGAGCCTGGTCCAGTCCGCGCGGTGCAGCAGCCCGATCACGTCGGGATTGCCGGTCATGGCGTCCCTGAGCTGAACGTGAACATCTTGTCCGCGGCGATGCGCGCGCCCACCGCATCCGCCTGGTCCAGCCAGGTCTCGAAGCCCGGCCCCTGCAGCGGCAGGTAGTGGTCGAGCATGGCCTGGCGCAGCTCACCGCGAGCCGGGTCGTTGACGTCGAAGAGCTCGGCCCGGCCGTGCACGGTCAGGGCGAGGTTCTCGGCAGGCAGGTAGGTAGCGCTGACACCTGGCCGGACCGCCAGGTGGCGCATGCGGACGGAGTCGCGGCCCGAGCTGAAGTAGAACGATCCGTGCAGGAAGTAGCCGTCGACCGGGCCGGCCAGCGGCCGGCCGTCCGCGGTCACCGTGGCCACCACCAGCAGCCGCAGGCCTGGCAAGAGCCGGCACACCTGCGCGGCGGACAGGCGGCGGTCATCGGTGATGATCCCGCGCAGGTGCGGCCCCGCCGCGGCGGCGCTGCGGTCGAGCAGTTGTTGCAGGCCGTCCATTTCCTCCGGCGTCTCCAGCATGTGCCGATTACACCAGATCCGGGGCCGGCCTAGCCGGCCGGCTTGACGTGCGATAGCTCCCCGGGTGGACGCTCGGAGGGGAGGGAAGCGGCGCTACAGGCCGGCACCGCGCTGCTGGGGCGGGCGGCTGATCCTGGCGGCGAACAGGTCGCGGAGGCTGACTACGCCTCGCACGGTGCGCCCCTCCACGATGGGGAGGTGGCGGAAGCCGTTCAGGAGCATCATCTGGGCGGCGTCCTCCACCGTGGTGTCGGGTCCGGTGGACTGCGGGTCGGCGGTCATCCATGCCGAGACCGCCACGGCGGTGAGGTCGGTCCCTGACGCCGCGGCCCCGAGCACGTCGCGCTCGGTGAGGATGCCGGCCAGGAAGGGCCCCTGCATCACCAGGGCGGAGCCCACCTTCTCCCGCACCATCGCGCCGGCCGCCTCCGCGACCGGGGTGTCCGGGGTGGTCGACACCAGCCGCGTGTGCATGACATCGCCGACCGTCAGGATCCGGCGACCGTTGTCAGCCACTTTCGCCGATCTCGTATAGCTCCGAGTCCCCGTGCGGGGCCGAAGGCCCGGCCAGTTCTTCCGACAGCAGGCGCCAGAGCGAGCCGGCCCACGCCGATAGCTGCGGCCAGCGCATCCAGAACACCTGCAGCGTCGTCTCGTCGAACTCGGCATGCGCCTGATCAGGGCTTACCGTACGGGTGAAGTCCTCGAGTTGGTGAATAAGGTCGAGGAACCGGTCGGCGTTATCATCCATCGATCACCTCCAGGGGGGCCAGCGGGGTTAGCCGCGGAAGCGCGCGGGACGTCGAAGACGCCAAGTGGGGGAATCCATACCCCGAAAGCGCGCCCTGCAAGAGGCTGCCGCCCGCATATTTTCTGAGGAGAGACAAAAAATCAGGCCTTGGCCAGACAAAGCCGACAGATGACTTCGGTGGCCGTGACGGACCGTAGGCGACGTGGGAAAACGTGCAGCGACATTCCCCGTAGCGATTACTGAATGTGATCGAACCCTCCCCGTGCGTAGACCTGACTCGGTTGACATTGCCGCGATCGAGGGTAAGTTGCTGCTCAGGTCCAGCACCGGGCTCGTCAGCCGGACCTGCAGACTCGTCAGGTTTTAGGGCTACGCCACGGCTAGAGGCGCTCGCATCCAGCCGCCCTCGAGACCAGGCGCAGCCCGATCGGGCCGAACGGGTCTGGGACGCTCATCCGGCTGGATGGGGGGTTGGGCGTGGAAAGGGCCCGGGCAACCAGTAGACAACGGAGGCCGAGCCCGTTGCCAACGGGACGGCCTCCGGTCCGAAGGTGCTGCCCGGGTCCTTTTCCTTCTCTTCCTCGTGGCAGGAATGTCCCGCCTGCCTGCCCGGCACGGCACGAACCTGGTCGCCGGTTCGTTGTCACAATCACGGGAGCAGCGCTGCGTGCGCGGTCGGGCCTGGGCGCGCGAGTACGGGGTTATCATGTCCTGCACGTCCGTGGTTAACGTCTGTTGACCAGCGCAGCGATAGGCAGAGGTAGTGACTGAGCCACACCCAGCGGCCGATCAGCCGATCGGCCAGACGGTCATCGTCATGCCCACCTACAACGAGAGGCAGAACCTGGAGTCGGTCGCGGGCCGGGTCAGGGCCGCGATGCCAGAGGCTGACCTGCTCGTGGTGGACGACAACAGCCCGGATGGCACCGGCGACATCGCCGACAAGCTAGCCGAGACCGACCCGCACGTGCAGGTCATGCACCGGACGGAAAAGGCGGGCCTGGGCAAGGCTTACATCGCCGGGTTCGGCTGGGCGCTGGAGCGCGGTTACGACGTGATCGTGGAGATGGACGCGGACGGCTCGCACCTGCCCGAGCACCTACCCACCCTGGTCGGCGCCCTGGCCCACGCGGACCTGGCCATCGGGTCCCGGTGGACGAGCGGCGGCCGCGTGCTCAACTGGCCGAAGTCCCGCCTGCTGCTCTCCCGGGGCGCCAACGTCTACACCGGGCTCATGCTGGGGGTCGGCGTTCGCGACGCGACCGCGGGATTCCGCGCCTACCGGGCCTCCACCCTGCGGACCATCAGCCTGGATCAGGTCGAGTCGACCGGTTACTGCTTCCAGATCGACCTGACGCTGCGGGTCGCCGACGCGGGCCTGCGGATCGTCGAGGTGCCGATCACGTTCGTGGAACGCGAGCACGGCGCCAGCAAGATGAGCAACAGCATCATCATGGAGGCGTTCTGGCGGGTCGCGCAGTGGGGCGTGGCCAGGAGGCTCCGTCAGCTCAGGTCGCGCCGGACCCGCTGACTAACCGCGAGAGCTTAGGCGCTGCGGCGGTGTGGCTGGTCCGTGCCGAGGGTCTCGCCGCGCTCGGCGCTGCGGCGCTCCCTGATCACTTCGAGCCGCTCAGCCAGGACCGCCTCGAGGTCCTCGACCGTGCGCCGCTCCATGAGCATGTCCCAGTGGCTACGCGGCGGCTTCGCCTTCTTCGGGGACGGGGATTCCCCCGTGGCGGCGATGGCGATCGAACCGCAGACACGACACTCCCACGTGCCAGGAAGTTCCGCCTCGGCCGCAAACGGCACGCTAAAATGGTGCCCGTTCGGGCAGTCAAAGGCGACGTCCTGACGGGGCGCCAGGTCGGTGTTCCTGTCATTCTCGTAGCTCGTCGCACCGAGCCGGGTGCCGCGAAGTGCGCGTTCGGCCATGCTTGCTGCCTCCCAGGCGATCAGCGGTCTTGTTGTGCAACGCTGGGTACCCGGACAAGATTCCCCTTACGGGCGTTACCCAATCGTTTTTTTGACAGAAGATCGCAGCTATAGGCCCTACGAGGTCGGCCGGTCCGGGTGGGAAGGCCAACCGCGTGCCGTTGCGGCTCCCTCAGCCGGCGGCCCGCGGATACCACTGGCCCCGCTCGATCAGCAGGTCGCGCAGCGTCTCGATGTCGTCGGTCATGATCCCGTCGGCGCCTAGGTCCAGGAAACGGGTCATCGCGGCCCGGTCGTTGATCGTCCACACGTGGACGTCGAGGCCGAGGGCGTGGGCGCGGCGCATGAACGACCCCGTGGCCACCCGCCCCGGCACCTGGGTACAGCGCATCTCGGACCGCGAGAACCGCCCGGCGAGCAGCCGCGTCTGCGGCCCGTGAGGGGTGGCGCTGATGGCGCACCGCACGGCGGCGATCGCGGCCGGCGAGGTGGTCATGCACACCGGCCGCTCGAGCAGCCCGCGGGCGGTGCGGAGCCTGCTGCCGGAGAAGGAGGTCACGCAGACCCGGTCCCACGCGCCGGTCCGGCGCAGCACGTCGGCCAGCAGGGATATCCCCGGCTCGTCCTTGAGGTCGATGTTGAAGCGGACGTCCGGCCAGGCGCCGAGCAGGTCCTCGATGCGCGGTATCGGCTCGGAACCCCCGACGCGCAGGGCCTGGACGTCGCGGTACGGCAGCCCGTTGATGGGCCCGGAGGCGTCGGTCACCCGGTCCAGCGTGCGGTCGTGGAACGCCATGAGCATCCCGTCCGAGGTCGCGCGGGCATCGGTCTCCAGGTACGCGTACCCGAGCTCGACCGCGTGCTCGAACGCGGTCCACGAGTTCTCCGGCGCGTGCGCCGCGCCACCGCGGTGGGCGAAGGCGATGGGACGCGGATGGTCGAGGAATGGAACGCGCACGACGCTAGTATGCCCGCGGCCAGGACCGTTCCGGTGAACTGCGGATGTCGGGCGGTTGATCAGGTCACCGCGGGCCCGCCCAGGCCCTGCGGCGCGCCTCGGCCAGCGCGATGGCCGCCGCCACCGCGACGTTGAGCGACCCGACCCGCCCGGGCTGCGGGATGTACGCGATCGCGTCGGCGATGGCGAGCAGCCCGGCGGTGCAGCCGTGATCCTCGTTGCCGATGGCCAGGCAGACGTCGCCATCCAGCGGCGCCTCGTGCAGCGGGACGGCGCCGGTGGCCAGCTCGATCGCGACCACCCGCAGCCCCGAGGCCGCCGCGGCCTTGGCCGCCTCGACCGGGCTCGGCTCGGTGGTCGCCGGCACGAGCCGCTGCGTGCCGAGCGCCGTCCGGCTCACCCCCGGGTGGCTGAGCGGGGCGGTGCTGCCGCACAGCCACAGGTGCTCGGCCCCGAAGGCGGCGGCGGAGCGGACGATGGAGCCCACGTTGAACGGCTGGGCCACCGAATCGAGCAGCACGGCCAGCCTGGTATCGCTGGCCCGGCGCCATTCGCGGTTCAGCCGCTTGACTTCCACGGGACGCAATTGCCTCGGCGGGCCACCACCGGGCACCACCTCATTCACGGGGGAGTCACCACCGCTCGTTCGGCTGAAATACTGACGTGCAGCAGGCGGTAACCGCTGCGCGCGGCCAGGCGCGTCACGGGCCAGCCCTGCTCGGCGAGCCAGCGGTGCAGCGAGTCCGCGCCCAGGTTCCGGCCCGCGACCAGGTAGGCCTGGCCGTCCGGGCCCAGGCGCGCCAGCCAGCCGCTGAGCAGCGCGTGCAGGGCGGCCTTCCCGACGCGGACCGGCGGGTTGGACCACATCGCGGTCAGAGCGGCCGGTACCGCCGGGTCTGCGGGCGTGACGCAGCGGACGTTCTCCAGGCCGGCCGCGGCCGCGTTCCGCGCGCACAACTCCAGCGCGCGCTCGTTGACGTCGACCGCCCACACGGTGGCGCCCGGGGCGCGGGCGGCCAGCACGCAGGCGATCGGGCCGTACCCGCAGCCCAGGTCGAGCAGGTCGCCCGCGGGCGGCGGGGCGGGGGACGCTTCGAGCAGCAGCCGGGTGCCCGGGTCGAGCCGGCCGGGGGAGAAGACCCCGGCGTCGGTGGCCAGCTCCAGGTAGACGTCGGGCAGGATCACCCGCACCAGGCCGGGGCGGTGCGCGGCGCGTGGCTGCGGCGAGAAGTAGTGCTCGCTCACGTGGTCATGAACGCACGGCCTGGGCCGACGGGGCGTCGCCGGACAGGGCGGGCCTGATGAACCGGCGGGTGATCCACCGCTCGACGATGAAGGTCATGATGGGGACGGTCCCGGCCAGCAGCATGATCACCGTCGGCTTGTTCGCCAGCCGCAGCAGCCTGGACAGGCGCCAGGCGAACACCAGGTAGATGATGTACAAGATGCCGTGCACCACGCCGACGTCGTTGGCGACGACCGGGTGGCCCGCCACCTGCAGCGGGATGCCGACGAAGCACAAGACGATCAGCACCGTGCCGGTCACGTAGGCCATTACCCGGTACCGGAGCACCGCTCTGGTGACCGCGACGGTTTCCATCACCCGATCTTCACCCCAGTCCGTGCCACCGGCCGTGCCGCTTGACCTCGGCGTTGAGCCGCGCGAGGTAGGCGTTGTAGGCGGTGAGCTCCTCGTCCTCGTCGTCGGCGGGCTCCGCCGTGCCCGCCTGGACGGCCCTGACGCCGGCGATCCTGGCGGGCAGGTCGGCGAAACGGTTCGGGTCGGCGTCGGAGCTCGGCGTCACGTCGCCGCGCTTGAGCCGGAACTCATCCCGGATCGTCCTGGCCCAGAAGACCACGGCAAAGCCGGCGAACAGGGGCCACTCGAAGGTGTAGGCCCAGCTCAGCCCGTTGCCTGTCAGGGCGCGGTGCAGTTGCCAGTCGCCGAGCCACAGCATGCCCCAGAAGGAGACCACCATCAGCAGGTGCCACGCCAGCCACCGCGGCTGGATCAGGAACCGCCACGCGGGCCCGTCCTGGGCAGCGCCCGGCGCGGGGACGGCGTCTCCCGCTGGGACGGCGCTGTCCGCCGAGGCCGCGTTCTCCATGCCATGAGGGTAGCGCTGGACCCCGGGTGCCGTTCGGGCGCGCCGCGCCCGCCGGGCCCGGCTGCGGCCGCGGCGGTAGATAATTCACTCATGGGATTGTCCGGCGATGGCGGGCGGCTGCCCGGCCGGCTGGAGGACCTGCACGGCCCGTGGCAGGGGGTCGTGGTGCTCCCGATCCACCTGACCTGGGGTGGGGTGCGCGAGTTCGACGTGGCCAGCCAGCGGCCCAGGCTCCAGCTGTACAGCATCTTGCTCAGCCAGGGACGGCCGGGGGACATGGCCCGGCTCCTCAACGCGCGCCGGCTGACCGAAGACTGGCCACAGCTGCGCGTGCTGCTCAGCCGCGGGACGCGGCGCGCCTGCGAGCGCAAGCTCGGGCTGCGCGCGCCCGCGGCACGGTCGCACTCGGCCCGCGGCCGCGGAACCAGGGGATAACCGGCCTGACCGGGTACGGGGCGTCCTCGTATGCCAGGCTGATGGAATGCGCAAGTACGTCATAATGGGCGTCCAGGGCAGCGGCAAGGGCACGCAGAGCCAGATGCTGGCGGCCGACCTGGACCTGGTGCACATCAGCGTGGGAGACATCTTCCGCTGGATCGTGCAGAACCACACCAAGATAGGCGCGCAGGTGCGCCGCGTCATGGCGACCGGGGAACTGGTCGGGGACGACCTGGTGGAGTCGGTGGTCAGGGACCGGCTGACCGGGCACGACTGGAACTACGGCTTCATCATCGACGGGTTCCCGCGGAACTGCCGGCAGGCCGAGTTCTTCGTCGAGAGCTACGACATCGACGGCGTGATCGCGCTGGACCTGCCGGACAGCGAGGTCCGCCGGCGGGTGCTCAACCGCAGGGTGTGCGAAGGGTGCGGGATCAACTACAACCTGATCGACAGCACCCCGGCGGTGCCCGGGCAGTGCGACGCCTGCGGCGGCCAGCTGACGACCAGGGAAGACGATACCGACGAGGCGCTGGCCGTCCGGCTGCGGGACTATCACGAGAAGACCGCCCCGGTGCTCGACCTGTTCCGCCGCAAGGAGTACGTCATCAACGTGGACGCGCGGCCGCCGGCTGAGGTCGTTCAGGCCGACATCAGGCAGCGGCTCGGCCTGCCGCGGCGGGAGGAAGCCCGGAGTGCGTGAGATCGTCGTGTTCGGCGGGAGCGCTCACCGGGCGCTGACCACCGAAATCTGCGCATACCTGTCCGTACCCGAGCGGCCGGTCCGGCTGACGCGGTTCGCCAACGACTGCCTCGAGGTCCAGTTGCAGTCCAACTGCCGCGAACGCGACGTGTTCATCATCCAGCCGCTGGTCCGCCCGGTGCAGGAGCACCTGGTCGAGCTGCTGCTGATGGCGGACGCGGCCAGGGGCGCCTCGGCCGCGCGGGTGACCGCCGTGATCCCGCACTTCGCGTACGCCAGGTCAGACAAGAAGGACGAGCCGAGGATCTCCATCGCCGGGCGCCTGGTGGCCGACCTGCTGGTGACCGCCGGCGTCGACCGCGTGCTCACGATGACCCTCCACTCGCCGCAGGTCCACGGGTTCTTCTCGGTGCCGGTGGATCACCTGCACGCGCTGCGCGAGTTCACCGCGCACTTCCGGGGCCGTGACCTGTCCAACGCCGTGGTGGTCTCACCGGATCTCGGCCACGCCAAGAGCGCAGCCGCGTTCGCCCGCAGGCTGGGCGTGCCGGTGGCGGCGGGCGCGAAGGAACGCGACAGCGACACCAAGGTCAGCATCTCCGCCATCATCGGCGACGTGACCGGGCGGGACGCCATCATCCTCGACGACGAGATCTCGCGCGGCACCACCGTGTTCGAGATGCTCGACCGGCTGCGCGAGCGAGATGTGCGGTCGGTCGCCGTGGCGTGCACGCACGGCCTGTTCGCCGACAACTCGCTGGACAAGCTGGCCGCCTCCGACGTGACCGAGATCGTGTGCACCAACACCGCCCCGGTCCCGCTCGATCACCCGAAGCTGCACGTCCTGTCGGTGGCCCCGGCGCTGGCCGAGGCCATGAGCCGCATCCACGACGGCGAGTCCGTCAGCACCCTGTTCGTCGAGTAGTTCCCGTCTACGGCTGGGCAGTCGTGATGATCCAGGCCAGCACCAGGGCTTCCTCGAGCCACGCGTCGTAGCGCCCGCTCCGGCCGCCGTGACCCGCCTCCATCTCGATCTTCAGCAGGAATGGGCCGCCCTTGGCCGTGGCCCGGAGCCGGGCGACCCACTTGGCGGGCTCGTGGTACTTCACGCGCGTGTCGTTCAGCCCGCCCAGCGCGAAGATCGGCGGGTAGGCCTGCCCGGTGACGTTCTCGTACGGGCTGTAGGACTTCATGTAGGCGTAGAACTGCGGGTCGTGCAGCGGGTCGCCCCACTCCTCCCACTCGGTGACGGTCAGCGGGAGCGACGGGTCGAGGATGCTGTTCAGCGCGTCGACGAACGGCACGTTCGCCACGATCCCGGCGAAGGCCTCCGGCGCCATGTTCGCCACCGCGCCCATCAGCAGCCCGCCCGCCGAGCCGCCCCGCGCGATCAGCCGGTCCGCGGACGTCCAGTGCTCCCGCACCAGATGCCGGGCGCAGGCGATGAAATCGGTGAAGGTGTTCTTCTTGTGCAGCAGCTTGCCGTTGGTGTACCAGGCCCGGCCCATCTCGCCGCCGCCCCGGATGTGCGCGATGGCGTACACGAAGCCCCGGTCGAGCAGCGACAGGACGGGGATGGAGAAGCTCGGGTCCCGGGAGAGCTCGTAGCTGCCGTACCCGTACAGCAGGCAGGGCGCGCTGCCGTCGCGCGGCGTGCCCTTGCGGCAGACCAGCGAGATCGGCACCCGGGTGCCGTCGTCGGCGACGGCCCACTCCCGGTACTCCTCGTAGTCCTCGGGCCGGTAGGGCACGCCCGCGGGCGAGGGGAGCACCGGCTGGCGCTTGAGCAGGGTCAGTTCGCCGGTGGCCATGTCGCAGTCGTAGACCGAGCCCGGGGTGACCAGCGAGGTGTACGACAGGCGGTACCTGGTGGCCTGGAACTCGGGGTTCGGCCCGGGTCCGACGCGGTAGACCGGCTCGCCGAACGCGATCTCGTACTCACCGTCACGCCGCAGCACGCGCAGGCCGGTCAGCCCGTCCCGCCTGAAGTGCACCACGGTGTAGTCCGCGAACTCGTCGAAGCCCAGCAGCCGGGTGTCGGCCCGGTGCGGGACCAGCGGCGTCCAGTCCGCCGGGGCGGTCAGCGGGGCCGTGGCGATCTCGAAGTTCTCCGCGCCGTCGTTGTGCAGGATGAGCAGCCGGTCCCCGGCGTGGCCGACGTCGTAGTCCACGTCCTGCCGGCGCGGGGCCACCACGGTGAACTCGCCGTCCGGCGCCGCCGCATCCAGCAGCCACACCTCGCTGGTCAGCTCGCTGGCCGACCTGATGAGCAGGTAACCCTCGCTGCGGGTCAGGCTCACGTAGACGTGGAAGCGCTCGTCTGCTTCCTCGAAGACGATCGTGTCCTGGCTGGCCGGCGTTCCGATCTGGTGCCGCCACACCCGGTACGGCCGCCAGGCGGCGTCGACCGTGACGTAGAACAGCGTCGAGCCGTCCAGGGACCACGCGCATCCGGCGTAGGTGTCCGGGATCTCGTCGGGCAGCAGCGCGCCGGTGGCCAGGTCCTTGACCCGCAGGGTGAACCGCTCGTTGCCGGTGAAGTCGGTGGAGTAGGCCAGCCAGCGCTGGTCCGGGCTCGGCCGGAACGTGCCGATGTCGAAGAAGTCGTGGCCCGCGGCAAGCTCGTTCCCGTCGAGCAGGACCTCCTCGCCGTCCAGCGGCCGGCCGTCGGCGGAGTTCGGCGGGATGACCTCACCGGGCCGGACCTCACGCCGGCAGTACACCGCGTACTGCTGGCCCTCGACCGTCCTGGAGTAGTGCCACCAGCCGCCCTTGCGGACCGGGACCGACAGGTCGCTCTCCTGCGTGCGCGCCTTGATCTCGGCGAAGACCTGATCACGGAGTCCGGCGAGCCCGGCGGTGGCGGCCTCGGTGTACGCGTTCTCGGCCGTCAGGTAGGCGATCGTGTCCGGGTCGTCCTTGGCGGCGAGCCAGGCGTACTCGTCGATGACCGTGTCGCCGTGGTAGGTGCGCTGGGTGGGCACCTGCTTAGCGGTGGGGGGTTCGGCTTCTGGCTCATGGATGACGGGCGCGGCGGGCGGCTCGGTGCTCATGGAGGCCCAGTCTAATGACGCACCGTGGCGCGGATTTGGGACGATGGGCGGGTGCAAGGACACCTGCTGCTCACGAACTGCCTCGAGGACGAGGTCACCCGCCCGGCCATCGAGCTGGCCCTCAAGGACGACAAGCTGCTCTGGCTGGACCTGGCCGACACCGGCCCGGACACCATCGCGCTGCTGCGCGAGGTGTTCAAGGTCCACCCGCTGGCCATCGAGGACGCGCAGGAGTTCGACCAGCGCCCGAAGGTCGAGGACTACGACGACTTCGTCTACGTGGTCGCCTACGGCGCGCGCGGACTTGACCAGCCGTTCGTCGAGGTGCACTGCTTCTACGCCGAGCACTTCCTGGTCAGCGTGCACCGCGATGAGATGCCCGCGGTCACTGACGCCTGCCGCGCGCTCGCCCGGATGCCCACCGACCGGCGGCTCGTCGCGCTGTACCGGCTGCTCGACAACCTGACCGACAGCATGTTCCCGTTCCTTTCCGCGTTCGACGACCGGATCGACGAGCTGCAGGACCAGGTCTTCGCCAAGCCCACCGAGGACGAGCTGGCCGCCATGTTCGCCCTCAAGCGCCAGCTGGTCACCATGCGCAAGCTGGTCACCCCGCAGCGAGACATGGTGGCCTCGATGCTGTCGCAGGTGGTCGCGATTCCCGGCATGACGCCCGATAGCGAGCGGTACATCCGCGATCTGTACGACCACCTGATCCGGATCAGCGAC
>Ga0187810_10000614_pt1 | contig 13187 bp, 9 predicted proteins | sample NC_wetland_sal_i_9_FD_132963 | JGI IMG/M metagenome (GOLD analysis project Ga0187810, IMG submission 132963) | Wetland sediment microbial communities from Neuse River Estuary, North Carolina, USA - ASW_5 | ecosystem: Environmental > Aquatic > Freshwater > Wetlands > Sediment | place: USA: North...
ATCCGACACCCAGGTGGACGGCCTCGCCGCGAAGCTCGTCGCTGTCGCCGAAAAAAACAGCCCCTCGCTCGCCCAGGCGAGGCTCGCCAGCGGAAAGGCCCAGCGCTCGGTAGACGCGGCCCGCGCGGACTACCTGCCGAGCGTCGCGACGAGCTGGTCGCAGTCGCTTTCGTACGGCCGTTCGGCCGGCTCCCTGGCCGGCTCGGGGTCGCTCGGCCTGACCGCGACCATACCCCTCGATTGGTGGACGACGAAGACGGCGGTCGACTCGGCCGCGGTCGCGGCGCGGCAGGCCGGGCTCGACCTCGCAGAGACGGGCCGCGGCCTCGATCTCGATCTGCGGAGCGCGGTCTACGATTGCATCGCCCTCGCCCAGGCCTTCGCCTCTTCCTCGAAGGCGCAGAGCTACGCGCAGAGCCACTACGATGGAGTCCTCGAGCAGTACAAACTCTCCTCGGCCTCCTCATCGGATCTCTCCGACGCCGAGGCCCTCCTCAGCTCGGACAAGACCCTCCTCATCAAGGCGCGCTACGAGTTCCTCGTGGGTCTGTCGAGTCTTCGGAGCCTCGTCGCCTCGGAGAGCGATGATCTGATCGTGACGGCGATACCGTGATAGGATTGGGGCGGAAGGTCAGCATGAATAGACGCGTCCTCTCGATCGGCCTCGCCCTTCTCGTGTTCGCCGCGCTTTCGGCGGTGAACCTTGCGATTTTCCGCGGCATGGCCGAGAGGAACAGGCTCGAGAGCCGGAACGACGCCGAGCGCACCATGAATGCGCTCTTCGCGAGCCTCCGCGACTACGAGGACTTCGGCGCGGCGATCCAGGCCATCCCCGAGTTTTCGAAAACGGTGATAGGCGTGGGGGCCTACGCCTCCGACGGCCGCTCCCTCTATTCGTGGGGCCGCGTGCCCGCCTCCTTCTCGGACCAGACCCTCTCTTCCCCCCAGCGCGGCGCCCAGGTCCGCACGTACGTCGAGAACGCGGCCAACGACTCGCTCATCCTCCTTCTCGGCCCGACTCCCCTTGGCCCGCCTCCGCCTCCCCCGTTGGCGTCTCGGGCGGAGGGGAGGGGGCGGGGATCGGAGCACTCCTTCTTCTTCAAGACCCTCCACGACGCCGCCGTCGTCTACCTCGAGATCGCGGAGCCGGCGTTCTGGCGGCAGCGGCGCTTCCAGGCCGCGCTCATGCCCGCGGTCGAAGCCCTCCTTCTTTTCCTCGTCGCCTTCGTCCGCGGCCTCATCCTGCGCAACGGCGAGTACCGGCGTCGCATTGAAGAGCAGAAGAACCTGGTCATGCTCGGCACGGCCGCGAGCACGCTCGCGCACGAGATCAAAAACCCTCTCCTGTCCATCCGTCTTCAGACCGGCATCCTCGAGAAGACCTGTCCGGCGACGGCGCGCCGCGAGATCGGAATCATCAACGACGAGGTCGAGCGGCTCTCCGCGCTCAGCCTCCGCGTGGGCGACTATCTGCGTGACCCGAGGGGCAGGCCCCAGGGCGTCGATCCGCGCGAGATCGCGGCGGAAGTGGGTCTGCGGCGCTGCGGCAGGAACATCCTGCGCGAGGAGCCCGGCGTCCCGGATTCGGGCAGGACGGGCGCCGGACGGGCGGCTCCGGCGCGGGTCATCCATGCCTACGTCGATCCGGAGCGTCTGCGCTCCATCCTGGAGAACCTCCTCCAGAACGCGATCGAGAGCGGCGGGCCCGAGGAGGGCATAGCCCTCGAAATCGCCCGATCCGAGAAGTGGGTGGCGATCGATGTGCTCGACAGGGGCCCGGGCATTCCGCCAAAGGATCGGGAGCGCGTCTTCGATCCCTTCTTCACCACGAAAAGCCGCGGGTCGGGCATAGGCCTCGCGATCTGTCTGCGCTTCGCCCTGGCTGCGGGGGGATCGATAGCGATCGGCGACCGCGAGGGCGGCGGGGCCCGCGTTCGGCTGAGCCTGCCGGCGGAGGAGGCGCGATGAAGGTACTCGTCGTCGACGACGAGCGGAATATCCGCGAGTCGATCCAGCGTCTCCTCGAACTCGAAGGGATAAAGTCCACCACCGCCGAGGACGGGCGCAGCGCCGCCGCGCTGCTCTCCGAAGAGGCCTTCGACGCCGTGGTGCTCGACCTCCGCATGCCGGGCATGGACGGGCAGGAGCTCCTCGAGTGGATGAGGTCGGAGGGGATACGAGCGCCGGCGATCATGATATCCGCGTTGGGCGACATAAAGGACGCGGTGCGGGCCATGAAGACCGGGGCGAACGATTACCTCATCAAGCCCTTCGATCCGGCCGAGCTCGTCCGTAAGCTCCGCGCCGCCGCGGTGGCGCGCTCTCGCGAGGACGCGGTCGAGGCCGGCGCGCGCACGGCGGCGGGAGAGACGCGGCTCGTCGGCGGGAGCGCCCCCATGCGCTCCCTTTCGGCATTGATCGACAAGGTCGCTCCGCTCGGCGCCACCGTCCTCATAACCGGCGAAAGCGGAACTGGCAAGGAGCTTGTCGCGCGGGAGATACACGCCCGCTCGAGCGCCTCCTCCGAGCCCTTCGTCGCGGTCAACGTGGGCGGGATTCCGGAGAACCTCGTGGAGAGCGAGCTCTTCGGCTACGAGAAGGGAGCCTTCACCGGCGCCGACTCCCGCAAGGTCGGTCTCTTCGAGCTCGCCGGATCGGGGACGATCTTCCTCGACGAGATCGGAGACATGCCGCTTCAGCTGCAGGTGAAGCTGCTCCGCGTGCTGCAGGAGCGCAAGGCGCGGCGCCTCGGAGGCACGCGCGACATTCCCATCGCCGCCCGCCTCGTGTCCGCGACGAATCGGGACATCGAGGCGCTCGTGGCCGACGGGCGCTTCAGAGAGGACCTGTACTACCGCCTCAACGTCCTGCGCATCGCGGTGCCGCCGCTGCGGGAGCGGAAGGAGGACATCCCCCTCCTCGTCGGGTTTCTCATGGAGAGGATCTGCTCGCGCATGGGCAGGCACCCCGAGCGCCTGTCCGCTGAGGCCATGGATGCCCTCCTCGGCTACGACTACCCGGGCAACGTCCGCGAGCTCGAGAACATCTTGGAGCGCGCGGCCATATCGACGGAGGGCGAGGAGCTCCTGCGCTCGGACATCGACGTCCCCCGCGCCGCCAGCGAGAGGCCGGGCGCGACGGGCGCGGGAAGACGATCCGGCGCGCTCTCGGGCTCGCTCGACGATCTGGAGCGCGAGGCGATCGTCGCGGCCCTGGAAAAATGGGGCGGCAACCGCACCAAGGCCGCCGCAGAGCTCGCGATCAGCCGCCGCACCATCATCAACAAGATCCGGCGCTACGGTCTCGACTGAATCCGCCCCTGTGGTATACTGGCTGCGAGCATGAAGAAAGCGGCCTGGATACTCGCCATCGTCTTCGGCCTCGCCTTTGTCGGCACGGCTCTCCTCAACGCCGACCTCATCGTGACGAGCCACGAGGCCCTCGCGCGCGGGGTGCTGCGTACGCCCGCCTCCGCGGCCCCCGCCAGGTACCAGCTCGTCGTCGTCATGCCGGACACGGACGACTCGTTCTTCCGCGGCCTCACGGACGGGATCCAGCACAGCGCGGGCGCCGCCGACGCCGCGGTCCAGGTCTTCCGCTATCCGGGCTCCTCGACCTCGGAGGCGGAGCGCTACTTCGAGATCGCCCTTCTCGCGAAGGTCGACGGCCTCATCATGTACACGCCCCGCAATGACCTCGTGGCCGACCGCTCCAACCGGGCCTCGCGCTCGGGCGTCGCCTTCGTCCCCGTCGGGACGGACGCGCCCAACGGAGCCAAGCGGGGATTCATAGGCTCGGGCTCGCTCCTGCAAGGCTTCGAGGGAGGGAAAATCATCTGCGCCGCCCTGGGTTCGGCCGCGCGGGTGGGCGTGATCCTCCCCGCCACCGGCACCGGCGACCTGCGGGACGAGCTGCTCTACCGCGGTGTCGCCTCCGCGGTCGGGACTTACCAGGGCGCGGCGATCACGTCGGTCGTCAGGGCGAGGCCGGGCATACTTTCGGGAGAGGAGGCGGCGGCCCGCATGCTGCGCGCCCATCCCCAGGTGAACGCGCTCTTCTGCTCCAACGCTCAGGACACCGAGGGCGCGGCCCAGGTCGTCGTCGACGCCAACCGCGTCGGCAGCGTCCTCATAGTCGGAGCGGACGAGACTCCCGATATCGACCGCTACATCGACAAGGGCGTGGTCGCGGCGAGCATAGTCCGCGATTCGCGCCGCATCGGCGAGGAGGCCGTGGCCGCCTTCATCCGCCTGAAAGAGGGCAAGCCGCCCGGAGCGGCCATCGAGGTGGGGTTCACTATCCGGAGCTCGGAGGGGGACGAGCGGTGATCCTCGGCACGATGCGCGGCAAGATCATCGCCAACTCGGCCCTGATCCTCCTCATCATGGCCTCCGCCACGCTCTACACGGGCCTGTCCTCCTCCGAGCTCGCGCGGAGCGTGGAGATACTGTTCCGCAACAATCTCCTCATGGAGAACATGAGCAAGACCCTGGACCTCACCGAGGCTGGGCTCACGGGCTATCTCACCGCGAAGAGCTCGGACTCGCTCAAGGACTACATCAAGTACTCGACGCTGCTCTCGGATCAGGCGTCGCGGCTCAATCACGAGATACGGGCCGACGAGTCCCTCCTCCTCCAGAGGGACCTCGGCGGCCTCATCGACAGCTACCTGCGCGACACCGAGGCGAGCGTGACTGCGAAGCGGGGCCGCGACGTCGAGGGCTACGCCGAGTCCTACGCGAGCTCCGAGCGCGCGGCCGAGCTCGCCCGCTTCCTCGTGGGCCGGATCGAGGGCATGTACATGGCGGACTCCCTCAAGGCCTTCTCCGCCTTCAATTCGAGGATACCGGCGGTCATAGCGTCCAACGCGGCCCTCGTCGTGGCCGCGGCGCTCATGGGCTTCATGCTCCTCATCCGCTTTTCCTACGCCCTCACCGCGCCCCTTTCCAAGCTCGCCGAGGCCGCGCGGGCCGTCGGCCGCGGCGAATATGGGGACGCGCTCGCGCTGCCCTCGTCGAGCGACGAGATCGGCACCACCGCCATGGCCTTCACGAGCATGCGCGAAAGCGTGCGGCAGTCCTTCGAGGAGCTCAAGTCGAAGACCGAGATCGAGCGGCGGCTCATGGAGGAGCGCATGCGGGTCCTCGACATGAGCCACAAGCTCAAGGACGCGGAGCTGCTCGCGCTCCAGACGCAGATAAACCCGCACTTCCTTTTCAACACGCTCTCCGCGGGGATCGGCCTCGCCATGTCGGAGGGCGCCGACAAGACCTCGGACTTCCTCGAGAACCTCGCGGGCTTTATCCGATACGCGCTCCGTCCTCCCTCCCGATCGGTGAGCGTGGAGGACGAGATCGAGTGCGTCCAGCGCTACATCTGGCTGCTGAGGCTCCGCTTCGGCGGGCGCTACCGCTTCGAGGTGGAGGCCGACGAGGAGGCCCTGCCCGTCGAGACGCCGGCCCTCATGCTCCAGCCCCTCGTGGAGAACGCCGTCGCGCACGGACTGCGGAACCGGGAGGAGGGCGGGACGGTGCGGGTCGCCGTGCGGCTCGAAGGAAGGGAGGCGCTCCTCATCGTGGAGGACTCGGGCGACGGGATGGACGCCGACGAGGTGGCGCGGCTGCTCCGCGAGGGCGCCGAGAGCGAGGCCTACTGGAACCCGGCGGCCGCTGCGCCGGCGGAGACGGGGATCGGGCTGCGGAACGTCATCCGGCGGGTGACCCTGGCGACGGGCGGACGCGGGAAGGTGGAGCTCGCCAGCGAGGTGGGAAGGGGGACTCGGGTGACGATCAGGCTACCGATCGGGAGGGCCGAGGCGTGAAACGCATCCTGGTCGTCGACGACGAGCGGCCCGTGGTCGAGGCGATCCTCCATATCGTGAAACGCGACCTGGCCGGGGAGTTCGAGATCGCGGGCACGGCCTCGTCGGGGCGGGAGGCCATCGACCGCGCCCAGGCCTTGTCGCCCGACATCGTCCTCATGGACGTGCGCATGCCCGGCATATCGGGGCTCGACGCCATCCGCGAGATGCGGCGGCGCGGATCGGAGGCCGTCTTCGTCCTCATCACCGCCTACGAGCGCTTCGACATCGCCTTGGAAGCCGTCGAGCTCGGCGTGTCCGGCTATCTTCTCAAGCCGGTGGCCAGGGACAAGCTCGCGGCCACGCTCCGCGCCGCGGCGGTCTTCATCGACCGGCGCGGGGAACTCGAGCGCAGGGACATCGAAGATCGGGAGCGCCGGGAGGCGACGAGGGAGTTCGCGGAGACCTCCTTTCTCCACGGGATCATGCTCGGCGAAGAGCTCGGAGCTGGGCTCTCGCGGTATCGGTCGGCCCTCGACCTGGTCGAGCCCTTCGCTGCGGCCATGGCCGCGGCCTTCTTCCCGGCGTCCGGATCGCTCGACGCGGCCGCTGAGGCTCGCGCGCTTCACGATCGCTTCCGGGCCACGCTCCGCTACAAATCGAAGGCCCTGGTCGGGCCCCTCGTGGCCGGCTCCTGCGCCGCCGTCATCCCGCTCAGACTCGAGAATGAGGCCGCGGCGACGGAGGAGAAGATCCGCGAGGCCCTCGCCCAGGCACAGGGCCTCGAGCTCGCCCGCGGCCAGCTCCGCCTCGGCTTCGGGAGCCCGCGGCCGATCGAGGAGCTCCGCGGATCGTGGATCGAGGCGCTGCGGAGGCTCTGGTGCGACGAAAACCGCGGAGCCGGCTCTCCGGAGGGGGACGGCTTCGAGGATGACGAGACCTTCCTCGAAGCCCTGCTCGACGGGTCCGTCGATCGCGCGCGCGCTTCGCTCGAGCGCCTCCTTGCGCCCCTGCGCGGTCTCGAGGAGATCGCGCCCACGGAGCGCTTTCGGATGGTCTCGGTTCTCAGCGCGGCCTACCGCAGGCTCGCGCGGCGCGGCCTCATCGACGCCCGGGAGGCCCGGGCCGAGCTCGATCTCGGGGACGTCTCGGCGGCCAGGAGCGGACCCGCCCTTGAGCTCGTGGTGGCGGCGCGCTTTTCGCGCATCACGGACGCCCTCGCGAGGAGTCCGCGCCGCTCGCCGGCGCTGACAGCCGCGATCGGCTTCGTCAAGAGCAACTTCGGCGGCCTCGTCACCCTCGAGCTCGCGGCGGACGCCGTGGGGCTCTCGCCCAACCGGCTCTCGCGGCTGTTCGTCGATGAGACGGGACGGGGCTTCTCGGACTACCTCATCGACTACCGGATCGAGCGGGCCAAGGAGCTGCTCTCGATGCCCGGCGCCAGCATCAAGCAGGTGAGCGCCGCCTGCGGCTACCCGGACCCGAACTACTTTTCGCGGCTCTTCAAGAAGGTCACGGGACTCACGCCCACGGCATTCTCTTCCGGAACCACGGAGGCGAACGATGATACGCGTTGAGCGATCGCTTTGTCGGGGGCGGCGGCCCAGGGCGCGCTTCGTCGCGCGATTCCTGTGCGTCGCCCTCGCGGCGCTGTGCATTGGGGTTCTGACGGACTGCGCTCAGAGGCGCCACAAAATACAGCCGGGCAGGGCGCCGCTGATCGGATTTTCCATGGACTCTCTCGTCGTCGAACGCTGGACGCGCGACATCGACGTCTTCACGCGCTCGGTCAAGGACCTCGGCGCCGACCTCGTGGTCGAGGTCGCCGACCAGAACGCCGCCGTGCAGGAGGAGCAGGTGCACGATCTGGCGCGGAAGGGCATCGACTGTCTCGTCATCGTTCCCAACGACGCGGACAGGCTCTCCGCCGCCGTCAAGGAGGTGAAGGCGAAGGGCATCCCCGTGCTCAGCTACGACCGCCTCGTGCGCAAGGCGGGGGTGGACCTCTATATCTCCTTCGACAACGAGAAGGTGGGCAGCCTCATGGCGGAGGCCATTTCCCGCGCTGTACCCTCGGGCCGCTATGTCATCATCAACGGCGCCAAGACCGACAACAACGCGATCATGCTGAACGGCGGAATACACAGCGTCCTCGACCCCTTGGTCGCGCGCGGCAAGGTCAGCATCGTCTCGGAAATCTGGCCCGACTCTTGGGACTCGGACGAGGTAAAGAGCGCCTTTGAGCCCGTTGTCGCTCGCGACCGCAGGATCGACGCGGTGATCGCGGGCGACGACATGCTCGCCGAGGCGGCGATCAACGTCCTCTCCGAGAACCGCCTGGTCGGCAGGGCCAAGGTGGCCGGCCAGGACGCTGATCTCGCCGCCTGCCAGCGCATCGCCGAGGGCTCGCAGTACGCCACCATCTACAAGCCGATCGACCGCCTCGCGCTCAAGGCCGCCGGCTTCGCGGTCATGCTCGCGAGGGGCGAAAAAATAGAGACCGACTCCACCATCGACGACGGCGCGGGCAAGGTGCCCTACGTCCGCCTCGAGCCCATTCTCGTCACGAAGGACCTCCTCCAGGCCACGGTCATCAAGGACGGCTTCCACAGCGCGAAGGACGTCTACCGAAACGTCTCGCAGTGACGAGGCCGGCCTGGACTTTGCCGCAGGCGCCGCCGGGGGAAAATGCTACTCCCCTCCGGCGGAGGCGGAACGCGTCCGGAGTGCGGTGTTTTGCGGGATTGTTCCTGATGACCGTTCGCGGAATGAGGTGGAAGATGGATGCCGGCGGCCTATGGCCGCGCGCGGCTTACGGCCGCGCATGTATTCAAGGAGGCCATCCTATGAGGCGCATTTCCGTTATTCTCACCGCGCTCCTGTTCTTCATGGTCCTGGGCACTGCGGTGTTCGCCCAGACTCAGGTCGGCATCGTTCTTCCCACCAAGGACGAGCCGCGCTGGATCCAGGATCAGACCAGGTTCCTCGACGCTCTCAAGACCGCAGGCATCAGTGCCGAGGTCCTCTTCAGCCAGGGCTCCTCAGCCATGGAGAAGACCAACGTCGAGAGCCTCATCACCAAGGGCATAAAAGTGCTCGTCATCTGCCCCCAGGACGGCTCGGCCGCGGCAGCCGCGGCAGATGAGGCCCGGCAGGCCGGCGTGAAGGTCATCTCCTACGACCGCCTCATCCGCGACACGCCATCCGTCGACTACTATGTGACCTTCGACTCCGTCCAGGTCGGCGCCGCGTGGGGCAAGTACCTCGTGAGCCAGGTCCCCGCAGGCAAGAAGGGCAACAACCTCTACATCTACACCGGGGCCTCCTCCGACAACAACGCCTTCATATTCTTCCAGGGCGCCTGGAGCGTGCTCCAGCCCAAGATCGCCGACGGCACCTTCGTGGTGCGCAACTCCTCCCAGGCGATATCGCTCATGAAGAAGGCGAATCTCACCCGCGACGAGCAGGCCGCCATCATCGGCCAGACCACGACGAACTGGAACTTCAACGACGCGAAGAACAAGGCCGAGGCCAACCTGACCGCCGTTGGCAAGAACGCTAAGGGAGTCGTGTACATTTGCGCGCCGAACGACGGCACCGCCCGCTCCATCGCCGATGCCTTCGCCGCCGACAAGGACGTGACGAAGTACTACATCACCGGCCAGGACGCGGAAAAGCCCTCCATCCAGTACATCATCGACGGCAAGCAGTCCATGACCGTTTTCAAGGATGTCCGCATGCTCGTTGACGACGCGATCAAGGCTTCCATCGCCCTCGCGCAGGGCAAGGCCCCCGATTCCAGAGGCTCCTACAACAACGGCAAGATCGACGTACCGGCCATCCAGTCGCCCGTCATCACCGTCACCAAGGATAATGTGAAGAAGGTGCTCATCGACGGCGGCTATTACAGCGCCAGCGATTTCACCGGACTGTGATCGCGACCTGATTCTTACCGACCGCGGAGGCGTCGAGACGGGGAGGGGACCTCCCCGTCCGCAGACCAGCGATGCGAGGCCTTACCCCGTCGCGGCGCCTCTGCGGCTTGGTTTTTTGAGAAGCACGAGCTGCACGTTCCACCGGTTGCAGCGTGTGACAGACTCCAGAGTCGCCGAGATGAACAAGAGTGGTAGACGCGGTTTCGTCGCGGGTAGCGGCTCCCCTTGGCTCCGGCGTCTCCGCAACTCTGGGGTTTGATTCGCCTTTCGGGATGAATCGGTTTATAATTGTGTGTACAAACTTTAGATTCTCGGAAGCGGGGCTGTTGTCATGAATACTCCCATACTCGAGATGAAAAACATCAGCAAAACCTTCCCCGGCGTCAAAGCCTTGAGCGACGTAAGTTTCGAGGTCTCCGACGGGGACATCCACTGCCTCGTTGGGGAAAACGGCGCGGGGAAGTCCACGCTCATGAAGGTGCTGAGCGGCGTTTACCCGCACGGGGACTACTCGGGAGAGATACTCTTCGAGGGAAAGGTCCAAAGGTTCAAGGGTATCGCCGACAGCGAGCGCGCCGGCATTGCCATCATCTACCAGGAGCTCGCCCTCGTGCCGGAGATGTCGATCTACGAGAACATCTTTCTCGGCCACGAAATTCGGAAAGGCCCCGCGGTCGATTGGAACGAGACGATAAAAATGGCGAGCGAGATGCTCAAGAAGGTCAGGCTCGACATCAATCCCGCGACCAAGGTCAGGGACCTGGGCGTGGGCAGGCAACAGCTCGTCGAGATCGCCAAGGCCCTGAGCAAAAACGTGAAGCTCCTCATTCTGGACGAGCCGACCGCCGCGCTCAACGAGGACGACTGCGACAACCTTCTCGACCTCCTGCGGCACCTCAAGCAGGACGGCGTCACCTGCGTCCTCATTTCGCACAAGCTCAAGGAAGTCATCAAGATCGCGGACACGGTCACCGTGCTCCGGGACGGCCAGACCATCTGCACCCTCGACGCGCACAAGGGCGAGGTGAGCGAGCAGATCCTCATAAAGCACATGGTCGGGCGCGAGATAAACAACATCTACCCCGAGCGGAGACATGAGAGCTCCGACGAAGTCGTCCTCGAGGTCCGGGACTGGAACGCCTACGACCCCAAGCTGGGTCGGGCGGTCCTCAAGGACGTGAATTTCAAGCTGCGCAGGGGAGAGATCGTCGGCTTCGCAGGGCTCATGGGAGCCGGGCGCACCGAGCTCGCCAAGAGCATCTTCGGGAACCCCGACGGGTACCGGATCGCGGGCGAGCTCCTCATTAAAGGGCAGCCCAAGCGCTTCGCCAACCCGAACGAGGCGATCGCCTCCGGCGTGGCCTACGCGACCGAGGACCGCAAGGGCAACGGTCTCATCCTCATCCAGGATGTCAAACAGAACATAACGCTCGCAAACTTGGCCAAAATATCGCGACGCGGCATCGTGAACAACAACGCCGAGGTCAAGGTGGCGACAGAGTACAAGGACGCGCTCAACATCAAGACCCCGAGCGTCGAGCAGGTGGTCGTCAACCTCTCGGGCGGAAACCAGCAGAAGGTCTCCGTGGCCAAGTGGCTTTTCGTCGAGCCCGACGTGCTTTTCCTCGACGAGCCTACGCGCGGCATCGATGTGGGCGCGAAGTACGAAATTTACACGATCATGAACTCCTTGGTGGAGCGAGGGATGAGCATCGTCATGATCTCGTCCGAGCTGCCCGAGATACTCGGGATGAGTGATCGGCTGTATGTCCTCTCGTCCGGCAGAATTGCGGGTGAGTTGATGACCGTGGACGCCACGCAAGAGCGAATAATGCAGCTGGCCACGAGCTAGGAGGAGCAGAACGTGATCTTCAAGGACTTGCAAAAAGCGCTTAGGCAGAACATTCGCCAATACGGGATGTATATCGCGTTCTTCGTAATCATCGTCATCTTTACGATCTTGACGCACGGCATCTTCATCTCATCGCGCAACATCGCCAACCTCATCAATCAGACCGGCTACCTGGCCGTCCTCGCGGTGGGCATGACCCTCGTCATCGTCATCCGCTACTTCGATATGTCTGTCGGCTTCCTCTCCGGCTTCCTCGGCGCGATAGCCGCCATAGCCATGGCGAACTGGCACTTTCAGAGCTGGGCGGCGATCCTCCTCGTCCTCGTGCTGGGCATCGCCGCCGGACTTCTGACGGCCCTGCCGATCGCCCGGCTCGGCGTACCGGCATTCGTGGCGACCCTGGCCGGCTGGCTCATTTACCGCGGCGCCCTTCTCCTCGTCACCGGCCAGACCGGAACCATCATCATATCGGACAACTTCTTCAACTCGCTCGGCAACGGCTACATCCCGGATATCTTTCCCAAGGATTCGGTGATACCGGGCATCCACATGTTGACGATCTTCCTCGGCGTAATCGCCATCGCCTGGTTCCTCGTGCGGGACATCGCAAGCCGGACGAGCAAAAAGGCCTACAATTTCGAGGTCCCGCCCATCGGCGTGTACATCCTCAAGCTGGTCTTCATGGCCGTGCTCCTCGGCCTCATCACCTGGGTCCTCGCGGGCTACAACGGCATCTCCTGGACGCTGGTGGTCATGATGGTAGTCGTGCTCGTCTACGACTATGTGAGCAAGAACACGGTGCTCGGCCGGCACATCTACGCGGTCGGCGGCAACCCCGAGGCCGCCGAGCTCTCCGGCATCAGCGTCAAGAAGATAACCTACATCGTGTTCGCCTCGATGGGATTCCTCACCGCCCTGTCCGGCATCCTCTTCGCCTCCCGGCTCAAGGCCGCGACGCCGACCTCGGGAACCCTCTTCGAGCTGGACGCCATCTCCGCGGCCTATATCGGCGGCGTGTCCGCCGCCGGAGGCGTCGGGAGCATCATGAGCTCCCTCATCGGCGCCCTCGTATACATGACCCTGACCAACGGCATGAACCTCCTCGGGACTGACATCGCGCTCCAGTACGTGATCAGGGGCATCGTCCTCCTCGGAGCGGTCATCTTCGACGTGGCGACGCGCAAAACGAGGAGCTAAGAATCGTGCAAGGGGGGAGCGCATGCCGCCCATGGCGGCAGCGTACAACCAATTCCTTACAGCTTAGCGAGCGCGGCACAGGCGCGAGTGTAGCGCATGCCGCCCAGCCGTCCATGGCGGCGGCGACTTCGGCACCCTTCCTAGCCCTCCGCTGCTCGCCGAGCCGTCGCTAACGCGCGGCTCGGCAAATTGCCCTCACTTCGCGCTCCTCGGCATCTCCCTCCGGGCCGCCCGCTAGGCTGCCCGCCGGGCCGCGCCTCCGGCGCGCTCCTCTACCCCCACAGCCTCCCGTTACGCTCGCGCGGGCTGCCCGAGCTCGAGGTCGTATCTCCTTTCCCGAAGCGGCTTGCCGAAGGAGGTCGACTCCTTCTCCTCGGTGAGCTTGAATCCGGCCGACGTATAG
>Ga0187810_10000615_pt1 | contig 13145 bp, 11 predicted proteins | sample NC_wetland_sal_i_9_FD_132963 | JGI IMG/M metagenome (GOLD analysis project Ga0187810, IMG submission 132963) | Wetland sediment microbial communities from Neuse River Estuary, North Carolina, USA - ASW_5 | ecosystem: Environmental > Aquatic > Freshwater > Wetlands > Sediment | place: USA: North...
ACTGGGCCTGGCTGAAACCGGCCGCCGGATGACCAGGACGGCAAGAGCCGTGTAACGGGAGACTGTTACGCACGGATTCTGTGGGAGCCCGGGGGTGAGATTCCCCCGGGCTACCCGACCTCGCGCACCCGTGGGCTCGCCGGGAATGTCGTACCCGCGTGTTACCGTCAAATACACGTTCGACACCGCCTCGTCCCGGAGGCTGCCGCGCCGGCGCGGCAGCCCGGCGGAGCGGGCCGGGCTCCGCTAGGGTGAGCAGCACCGGTTGATGACCATGCGCGCCGCCCTTCCGGGCGTGGCGGGGGTGCGGCGTGCGCTGAGGGAGGCGGTTCGTCATGGCGGTATCCGGTGAACCGTTCGCCCACCTGCACGTGCACACCGAGTACTCCATGCTGGACGGCGCCGCCCGGCTCAAGGAACTGCTGGCCGAGGTCAAGAACCTGGGCATGACGCACGTAGCGATGACCGACCACGGCAACCTGATGGGGGCCGCCGAGTTCCACAAGCAGGCCAAGCAGGCGGGCATCACGCCCGTCATCGGGATCGAGGCGTACGTCGCCCCCGAGGCCAGGGGCAACCAGCAGCGCATCCTGTGGGGTCAGCCGCACCAGAAGAAGGACGACGTCTCCGCCGGCGGCGCGTACCTGCATAAGACCATCTGGGCCAGGAACGCCGAAGGCCTGCACAACCTGTTCCGGCTGTCCTCCCGCTCCTACGCCGAAGGCTGGCTGGTCAAGTGGGCCCGGATGGACAAGGAGCTCATCGCGGCGCACACCGGCGGGCTGATGGCCTCCACCGGCTGCCCGTCAGGTGAGGTGCAGACCAGGCTGCTCCTCGGCCAGCCCGACGAGGCCCTCAAGGCCGCCGCCGAGTGGCGGGACATCTTCGGGAAGGAGAATTACTTCCTCGAGCTGATGGACCACGGCCTGGACATCGAGCGCCGGGTCCGGGACGGGCTGGCCGAGATCGGCCGGAAGCTGGGCATCCCGCCGGTCGTCACGAACGACTCGCACTACACGCGCGAGCCGGACGCGCAGGCGCAGGACATGCTGCTGTGCATCCAGACGGGCAAGACCCTGGCCGACCAGGACAGGTTCAAGTTCGAGGGCACCGGCTACTTCATCAAGCCCGCCGCCGAGATGTACCGGCAGGACAGCAGCGACCTGTGGCAGGAGGGCTGCCGTAACAGCCAGCTGCTGATCGCGGACCGCGTCGACGCCAGCGGCATGTTCGAGTACCGCAACCTGATGCCGCGGTTCCCGCTCCCGGAGGGCTTCGACTCCGAGGCCGAGCTGTTCGCCGCCGAGGTGTGGAAGGGCATGGACCGCCGCTATCCGGGCGGCTACGACGAGCAGCGGCGCAAGCAGGCCGAGTACGAGATCGGCATCATCTGCCAGATGGGGTTCCCCGGCTACTTCCTCGTGGTCGCCGACTTCATCATGTGGGCGAAGAACAACGGGATCGCGGTCGGCCCCGGCCGCGGCTCCGCGGCGGGCTCGATCGTCTCCTACGCGCTGGGCATCACCGACCTGGACCCGATCGTGCACGGGCTGATGTTCGAGCGGTTCCTCAACCCCGAACGCCTGACCATGCCCGACATCGACGTGGACTTCGACGAGCGCGGGCGCGGCGACGTGATCAGGTACGTGACCCAGAAGTGGGGTTCGGACCGGGTGGCGCAGATCGTCACCTTCGGCACGATCAAGGCGAAGGCCGCGATCAAGGACTCCTGCCGGGTGCTGGGTCATCCCTACGCGCTGGGGGACCGGATCACCAAGGCGTTCCCGCCGATGGTCCTGGGCAAGGACATCTCGCTCTCGGCAATTTTCGACGAAAAGCACGAGCGCTACGCCGAGACCGCCGAGCTCCGCTCGATGTACGAGGGCGAGGCCGAGGTCAAGCAGGTCATCGACACCGCGCGCGGCATCGAGGGCCTGATCCGCCAGCCGGGCGTGCACGCGGCCGGGGTGATCATGTGCGCCGAGCCGCTGACCGACCACATCCCGGTCTGGACCAGGCACGCGGACGGCGCGGTCATCACGCAGTTCGACTATCCGACCTGCGAAGACCTCGGCCTGCTGAAGATGGACTTCCTCGGCCTGCGCAACCTGACGATCATGGCCGATGCCATCGCGGCGATCGGGAAGAACCGGGGCATCTCCATCGAATTGCTGAGCCTGCCCCTGGACGACAAGCCCACCTACGATCTGCTGGCGCGCGGTGACACGCTCGGCGTGTTCCAGCTGGACGGCGGGGCGATGCGCTCGCTGCTCCGGATGATGAGGCCGGACAACTTCGAGGACATCTCCGCCGTGAACGCCCTGTACCGGCCCGGTCCGATGGGCGTCAACTCGCACATCAACTACGCCCTGCGCAAGACCCGTCGGCAGGAGATCACCCCGATCCACCCGGAGCTGGAAGAGCCCCTCAAGGAGGTGCTTGCGCCCACCTACGGCCTGATCGTCTACCAGGAGCAGGTGCAGAAGGCGGCGCAGATCCTGGCCGGCTACTCGCTCGCCCAGGCCGACCTCCTGCGCCGCGCCATGGGCAAGAAGAAGAAGGAGATCCTGGACAAGGAGTTCGTCCCGTTCCAGGCGGGCTGCCGGGAACGCGGTTACTCCGATCAGGCGATCCAGGCGATCTGGGACGTGCTCGTCCCCTTCTCCGGGTACGCGTTCAACAAGTCGCACACCGCCCCGTACGCCCTCATCGCGTACTGGACCGCGTACCTGAAGGCGAATTACCCGGCCGAGTACATGGCCGCGCTGCTCACCTCCGTAGGCGACGACAAGGACAAATCGGCGCTGTACCTGAACGAGTGCCGCAAGATGGGCATCAAGGTGCTGCCGCCCGACGTCAACGAGTCGGTGGCGACGTTCGCCGCGGTCGGGCGGGACGTCAGGTTCGGCCTGGCGGCGATCCGAAACGTGGGCACGAACGTGGTGGAGGCGATCATCGCGGCGCGCAAGTCGAAGGGCGGGTTCACCGCGTTCGCGGACTTCTTGCGCAAGGTGCCGCTGGTGGTGTGCAACAAGCGCGTGATCGAGTCGCTGATCAAGGCGGGCGCGTTCGACTCGCTCGGGGACGCGCGCAAGGGCCTGGTGCTTGTGCACGAGCAAGCCGTCGACGCCGTGCTCGACCTCAAGCGCAACGAGGCGATCGGGCAGGACTCGCTGTTCGGGGACGATGCCGAGGCCGAGGCGGTCTTCGACGTGCCGGTCCCGGACGGGGAGTGGGAGAAGTCCACGCGGCTGAACTTCGAGCGCGAGATGCTCGGGCTCTACGTCTCTGATCACCCGCTGTTCGGCGTCGAGCACATCATCGCCGCGGAAAGTGACTGCTCACTGTCCGACCTGACGGGCGATGACACCGACCGACCCAGCGGCGGCCGGCCCGACGCGCAGATCGTCAAGGTGGGCGGCATCCTGTCCGGGGTGCAGCGGAAGGTGACCAAGCAGGGCAACCAGTGGGCGGCCGCCACCCTGGAGGACCTCGCCGGGGCGATCGAGGTGATGTTCTTCCCCCAGACCTACGCCGCCTACGCCGCCTCGATCACCGAGGACGCGGTGGTCGTGGTGAAGGGCCGGGTCGACCGTCGGGACGACGCGCCCAAGCTGATCGCCATGGACCTGACCGTCCCCGATCTGTCGGTCGCGGACTCCGCCCCTTTCGTCGTGTCTCTGCCGGTGGCCAGGTGCGTGCCGCCGGTGGTGGAGCGGCTCAAGGAGGTACTGGTCACCCACCCGGGGCCGACCGAGGTGCACCTGCGGCTCCGCGGGCCCGAGCGCACGACGATCGTGCGCCTTGACGACCGGCTCCGGGTCGCGACCTCGCCCGCCCTGATCGGCGACCTCAAGCAGCTACTCGGCCCGGCCTGCGTCAGCTAGGCTCCGGGCCGATCAGCTGGTCGAGGAACGTCCGGTACATCCGCAGCGTCTCGCGCAGCGTCTCGGTATCGGCGGCCGATGTGGTGTCCCACCGGCCGCGCAGGCCGCGCTGCCGTTCGGCGATCGCCGCCTCGAGCCTGGCGGCCACCTGCGCGAGGACGTCGGCGGCCTCGGTCACCGAGGCGTGCGGGTCGTCGACGAACTTGTACTGGATCCGGTGCCACTGCGCCCGGACGTCCGTCGAGTCCGTGATCAGGTTGGCGTACCCGCTCTCGCCGAGGCCGAGCGTGGTCCCGGACTCGCCGGGCCGCAGCTCCGCCTCCGCCACCGCAGCAGCCGGAGCCGCTTCCGCAGCCAGAGGTGCCTCGGTAGCCGGGGCCGCTTCCGCAGCCAGAGCCGCCGCGGCGGCCGGAGTTTCCGGGGCGTCCGGAGCGGCGTGCCTGCCCGTGGCGCCGTCCGGCTCCTCGGCCAGGGCGATCGGAACCGTCGGGATCGACCCTGCGGACGGCCGCGGCGTGCCGAACACGGCCGGCTGCGTCATCGAGGGATCCGTGGGTTCATGGCTATCCGGAGCCGCCTGGTCGCCCGGCTCTTCCCCTGCCTGTCCGGCCGGGGCCGAGGGGGCGGTCTCAGACTCGGCCGCCGGAGCGCCCGCGCTGGCCACCGTGCCCTCGGCAGTACCGGCGGCGGGGTCATCAGCGGACCCGTCCTCCTCGTCATCCCAGTAATCACGCCCGGCGTCGGGGCTGCTCACCGCGACCGCCTCGTCCGTGCGCGCGTCTTCCTCTTCCTGGCTGGCGGGCTGCTCGGGCTCATCGGACTGGGTGGCGGCCGCACCGGGCTGATCTCCGCGCAGCGCCGAGGCCACCTTCTGGAAGTGGGTCATCGGCTGGGCCTGGCCGGCCCCGGGCGCGCCGGACTCGGAGTCCGGCACGACCTCGCCGCGGACCACGTAGCCGGCGGGCCGCTGCTGGCCCCACGAGTCCTGCGTCATGGGATTCCCCTTTCTTCCTGGTGAGGGCTAGCGGGCCGAACCCGCGGTACGGGCGCTGCGTGGTGCGGGAATTGCTCGCCGGTTCAGGCCGTTGGCCGGCGCACCGAGCAGATCTTCGAACAGCGCGCGGCAGCGGATCAGGGCCTTCCTCAGGTCTTCCGTGCTCGCGGACTCCAGCTTGACCTCGCGCACCTGCCGGTACCCGTGCAGGCCGGCGGCGTGGTAGACGGACAACGCCTCCAGGCTGGCCTCGAGGTCGTCGACCGGGTAGCCGCGAGTCCGCATGACATCCCAGATCAGCGTGTCGGCCCCGGACACGGCCTCGGCCGGTGAATCGACGAACTGCTCCTGGATCGCGGTCCAGTTATCGATATAGCTCGCCTGCCGCTCGGCCGGCAGCGGGCGGATGCCGAGTTCCTCGGCGCGCCGCTGCCGCGCGGCAAGCTCGGCGCCGGCCTTCTTGCTCCCCAGTTCCTTGACCAGGCGGTCGTATTCGGGACCGAACTGGCGGCGCATCCTCGCCCGCCGCATCTGGGCGACGGCGGCCGCAGCAACGGCCGCCACGACGATGAGCGCGATGACGACGACGATCGCGATGATCGCTCCACTCGACATGACTACCTCCCGTGAGGGTCGAATCGCCCATCCGACTCCCCCGGTTAGGCCGGGCTAAACAGGACAGCGGGACCGGAAACACCGGGCTCACGGGCACCCTCGCCCCATCGTGTCACCCGCTCCGGCGGGTGCGCCGACCGGCCCCCCGCAGGAATGACGGGTACGATCATGCGGAGCGAATTCGGCGTTGAGGGAGGACCGACGAAGGGGCGACTGGCGGCGTTCGCGGTGGCGCTCGCGGGCAGCGCGGTACTCGGCGTCGTGGCCGGGCTCATCTGGGCCACCGTCGCGCCGCGGGCGCTGCTGCAGGAGGTCGCCCGCGGCGAAGCCCAGCTCGTGAACACCGAGAGCAACGCGTATATCTCCGCGGACGCGTGGTTCTGCGTGATCGTCGCGGTGGGCGGGCTGATCACCGGCGTGCTCGGATACCGCCTCCTGGTCCGCCGCGCCGGCTGGGCGGCGGCCGCCGGGCTGGTGCTCGGCGCGCTGGCCGCCTCGCTGGTCACGCTCTGGGTGGGGGACAACATGGGGCTGGGGACGTACAACCACCAGCTCGCGACCAGCGCGGTCGGGGCCTTCTTCAACTCCTCGCTCGCGCTCGGGGCCAAGAGCGGGCTGGTGTTCTGGCCGCTCCTCACCTCGCTCGCCATCCTGCTCGCCGAGACCGGTGGCCGCGGATCGGGCAAGCCACTGGCCAGCGTCGTCCGCCCCGGCGATCCCGACTGGCCCGGCGGGCACGCTCCGTAGACTAGGCGAGTGATTTCCCGAATCGACCTGCGCGGGCGCGCGCCGGGTGACCTCAGCCGTTCCGCCCTGGCCGGCCAGCTGCCGCGGGCCGCCACCGACGTCGAAGCCGCCGTGGCCCAGATCCGCCCCGTCTGCGATGACGTCAGGCGTCGCGGCGCGCAGGCGGTGCGCGAGCACACGGCCCGCTTCGACGGGGTCGACCTGGCCAGCACGCTGGTGCCGCCCGAGGCGCTGGACGCGGCCCTGGCCGGGCTCGACCCGGAGGTCAGGCGCGCCCTGGAGGAGGCGGTCCGCCGGACGAGGCGGGTGCACAGCGCGCAGCTCCCGGCCGAGACCAGCACCCAGGTCACCGGCGGCCTCACCGTCACCGGCCGCTACATCCCGGTCGGCCGGGCCGGGGTGTACGTGCCGGGCGGCCTGGTGGCCTACCCCTCCTCGGTGGTGATGAACATCGTCCCGGCCCAGGTCGCCGGCGTCGGTTCCATCGCCGTGGCATCGCCCCCGCAAGCCGCCCAGGATGGCCTGCCGCACCGGTCCGTGCTGGCCGCGTGCGCCCTGCTCGGGGTGCGCGAGGTCCACGCGGCGGGCGGGGCGCAGGCGCTGGCCATGTTCGCCTTCGGCACCGCCGACTGCGCGCCCGTAGACGTCATCACCGGACCGGGCAACGTCTACGTCGCCGCCGCCAAGCGGGTACTGCGCGGCGTGGTGGGGACCGACGGCGAGAACGGGCCCACCGAGGTGGCGATCATCGCCGACGACAGCGCCGACCCCGTCCACGTGGCCGCCGACCTGATCGCGCAGGCCGAACACGACGAGCTCGCGGCCTGCCTCCTCATTACCCCGAACGCCGATCTCGCCGGGCGCACCGTGGCCGAACTCGGCCGCCAGGTCCGCCAAACCAGGCACCGCGAGCGGGTCGAACAGGCGCTGCGCGGCCAGTCCGCGTGCGTCCTCGTCGATGACCTCGACGCGGCGCTCGCGGTGAGCGACGCGTGGGCGCCCGAGCACCTGGAGATCCAGACCAGGGACGCGGCCAAGCTGGCGGCGCGCGTCACCAACGCGGGCGCCGTGTTCGCGGGCCCGTACGCGCCGGTGTCGCTGGGGGATTACCTGGCCGGCTCCAACCACGTGCTGCCGACCGGGGGCACCGCGCGGCACACCAGCGGCCTGTCCGTCTTCCCGTTCCTGCGGCTGGTCAACGTCATCGAGTGCGACCGCCAGGCGCTGGCCGCCACGGCGCCGCTGATCGACGCGCTCGGCGGCGCGGAAGACCTGGGCGCGCACGTGGCGGCCGTCCGGGTCCGCGTGCCGAAGGAAAACGGGCCGGAGTCAGCGAAATGAGGGAGTCACCACCGCCCGTTCGGGATGACCTGACCGACCTGCATCCGTACGGCGCGCCGCAGATCGACGTGCCGATCCGGCTGAACACCAACGAGAATCCCTACCCGCCCAGCCCGCGCCTGCAGCGGGCCATCGCGGACGCGGTGGCACGGGCCGCCGCGACGCTGAACCGCTACCCGGACCGCGACGCGGTGGAGCTGCGCAAGGACCTGGCCGACTACCTCGGGCACGGGCTGACCGCCGGCCACGTGTGGGCGGCCAACGGGTCGAACGAGATCATCCAGCAGCTCCTGCAGGCCTTCGGCGGCCCGGGGCGGCGGGCGCTGGGGTTCGAGCCGAGCTACTCCATGCACCCGCTGATCACCAGGGTGACCTGCACCGAATGGGTGGCGGCCGACCGCGACGAGGACTTCGGCCTGGACCCGGGCCGCGCCGCCCGCGCGGTCGCCGACGCGCGGCCCAGCGTCGTCTTCCTCACCTCGCCGAACAACCCGACGGGGACCTCCGCCCCGCTCAGCGTGATCACGGCCATCTGCGACGAGGCGCCCGGCCTGGTGGTGGTGGACGAGGCGTACGCGGAATTCGCACGCGAGGGGTCGCTGAGCGCGCTCGGCCTGCTGCCCCGCTACCCGCACCTCGTGGTCTGCCGGACGATGTCCAAAGCGTTCGCCATGGCCGGCACCAGGCTCGGCTACCTGGCCGGCGCCCCCGAGGTCATCGAGAAGCTCCTGCTCGTGCGGCTGCCGTACCACCTGTCCGCCGTCACCCAGGCGGTGGCCCGGGCCGCGCTCGCCCACGCCGGCGAGCCGCTGGCCACCGTGGCCACGCTGCGCGCCGAACGGGACGCGCTGGTCGGCTGGCTCAGGCAGCGCGGGCTGGCGGTGGCCGATTCCGACGCGAACTTCGTCCTGTTCGGCGAGTTCGCCGACCGGCACCTCCTCTGGCAGGCGCTGGTAGACCGCGGCGTGCTGATCCGCGAGGTCGGCCCGCCAAACTGGCTGCGCGTCTCGGTTGGGACGCCGGAGGAGATGGCCGCGTTCCGGACGGCACTTGACGCGGTAATGGGAGGGTCGTGACAAACCGAACGGCGCGGGTGGAGCGCGTCACCCGCGAGACGCAGATCCTCGTCGAGCTCGACCTCGACGGCACCGGGAAGGTCGAGGTCGGCACCGGGGTCCCCTTCTTCGATCACATGCTCGCCCAGCTCGGCAAGCACGGCTGCCTGGACCTGACCGTCCGCGCCGAGGGCGACATCGAGATCGACGCGCACCACACGGTGGAGGACACGGCGATCGCCCTCGGCCAGGCGCTGCGCGAGGCGCTGGGCGACAAGGCGGGCATCACGCGGTTCGGCGACGCGCTGGTCCCGCTGGACGAGACGCTGGTCCAGGCCGCGGTGGACCTATCGGGGCGCCCCTACGTGGTGCACCACGAGCCCGCCGGGATGGCGCCGCTCATCGGCACCTACGACACCACGCTGACCAGGCACTTCTTCGAGTCGCTGGCCAGCTCCGCGGGAATCTGCCTGCACGTGCGGGTCTTCGAGGGCCGCAACCCGCACCACATCGTGGAGGCCCAGTTCAAGGCGGTGGCCCGCGCGCTGCGCACCGCCGCCGCGCCGGACCCGCGAGCCGGCGGCATCCCGAGTACGAAGGGCGTGCTCTGATATGCGGCGGGTGGTCGTGCTCGACTACGGGTCGGGGAACCTGCGCTCGGCGCAGCGCGCGCTCGAGCGGGTCGGCGCCGAGGTCCAGGTGACCGCGGATGCCGACGCCGCGCTGGAGTGCGACGGGCTGGCCGTGCCCGGCGTGGGCGCGTTCGCGGCCTGCATGGCCGGGCTGCGGGCGGTGGGCGGCGACAAGCTGATCGCGCGGCGCGCCGAGCTCGGGCGCCCGGTGCTCGGCATCTGCGTGGGCATGCAGGTCCTGTTTACCGCCGGGGTGGAGCACGGGGCCTGGACGCCGGGCTGCGCGGCCTGGCCCGGCACGGTCGAGCGGCTGGACGCCGGCGTGCTCCCGCACATGGGGTGGAACACCGTGTCCGCGGCCCCGGCCTCGGCGCTATTCGCCGGAATCCCGGACGGCACGCGGTTCTACTTCGTGCACTCCTACGCGCTGCGTTCGGCCGGGGCGGTCGACCTGGCCGGCGCCGGCGCGCTCGTCTCGTGGGCCGAGCACGGCGAGCGCTTCGCCGCCGCCGTCGAGCATGGGGTGATCTCCGCGACCCAGTTCCACCCGGAGAAGTCCGGCGACGCCGGCGCCGTCCTGTTGGCCAACTGGCTGGGGACGCTTTGACATCCTCCCCTGCCTGAAAGCGAGGGATTCCAGCCGCTCACGTCCGGTTAGGAGGCAAGCAGTTGAGGTTCGCGGTTCGCAGGCCCGGCATTCCGGAGGCCTCCCCGCGCAGTCACCGCATGCCCTGCGGCGATGTTCCGTGCCGCGTTCACGTCAGCGTTGAGCGTGAAATTGCAGGCCACGCAGCTGAAGAGGGCTTGGCTCTTGCGGCTCTCCGCTGCGACGTGCCCGCACGTGCTGCAGCGCTGCGAGGTGAACGCGGGATTGATCTTCTCGACACGGCCGGGGGCCTTGTCCTCCAGCCTGCGCACCAGCAGGCCCCAGCCCGATCGCAGGATCTGGCGGTTCAGCCCGGCTTTCTGGCGGACACGCCGGCCCGGATCGACCGATGTGCCCCGGGCGGACCGGGTCATGTTCTTAATCTGGAGGTCTTCCAGCCTGATCAGGTCGAACCGCCGGGCGATCCGGGTGCTGGCCTGTTCCGCCCAGTCCTTGCGCCGATCCGTCTGGCGGGCTGTCAGCCGGGCGATGGCCAGCCGGACCCGCCCGCGCCGGTTCGAGCCACGCCGGGTGCGGGCGAGCTTGCGCTGCAGGCGCCGCATCCGCTGGCGCTCCTGGGCGGTCAGGCCGGGGACGTGCAGCAGGTCCCCGGTCGACAAGGCCGCGGACACCGTCACGCCCAAGTCGATGCCGACGACCTGGCCGTTGCGCGGCGCCGACACGGGCTCGGGGATCACGGCGAACGCGACATGCCAGCGTCCGGCCCGGTCCATGGTCACCCGGTAGGACTTCGCGCCCGCCGGCACCGGCCGGGACCAGCGGAACCGCACCCAACCCGCCTTCGGCACCCAGACCTCGGCGATCTTCCGGGACAGCCGCCGCACGTCCCACTGTCGGCCGCGCTTGCCCACGATCCGGAACCCCTCATCCCGGCCGGCCTTGCGCCAAGTCGGCCGCCGCGCCGGGTTACCCGGATCGAAGAACGCCTTCAGCGCCTGGGCGAAGTCGCGCAGCGCCTGCTGCTGCACCATCTGGGAGCCGGCAGCCAGCCACGGATTCTCCCCGCGGGCGGCGGTAAGCTGTCGGCACTGCTCCGGGTAGCCCGGCGCGCCCGCCCGGCCCGGGCGCCAGTGCTGGTGCTGCTCCACGGCCAAATTCCAGGTGAACCGGGCGTGGCCGCAATGGTCCCGCAGCACCGCCTCTTGGGCGGGCGTGGGGAGCAGCCGGTACCGGGACATGCGAACATACTAGCGAACAGGACCGACATTTCCGGGGAGGTGAAGCGGTGTTTCCTCCCCGGCCCGAAGGCCAGGACCGCCACGCCGCGATCCCGATGACCGCCCTGGAACTGCTGCCGGCCGTGGACGTGACGGACGGGCAGGCGGTCCGGCTCGTCCAGGGCGTGGCGGGCAGCGGGCGCGAGTACGGCGACCCGATCGAGGCCGCGCTCGGCTGGCAGCGGGCCGGGGCGTCTTGGATCCACCTCGTGGACCTGGACGCGGCCTTCGGGCGCGGGTCGAACGCAGGCCTGCTGGCGGACGTGGTGCGCCGGGTCGACGTGGCCGTCGAGATGTCCGGCGGCATCAGGGACGACGACTCGCTGTCCCGCGCCCTCGGGTCCGGCTGTGCCCGGGTCAACATCGGCACGGCGGCGCTGGAGAACCCGGAGTGGGTGCGCTCGGTCATCGCCCGCTACGGGGACCGGGTGGCCGTCGGCCTGGACGTCCGGGGCACCCGGCTGGCCGCGCGCGGCTGGACCGCCGAGGGCGGGGACCTCTACGAGACGCTGGACCGGCTGAACGCCGAGGGCTGCGCGAGGTACGTGGTGACCGACGTGCTCAAGGACGGCACGCTGCGCGGCCCGAACCTCCCCCTGCTGCGCGAGGTGTGCGGGCGCACGCAAGCGCCGGTGGTGGCCAGCGGGGGAGTGTCCAGCCTGGCCGACCTGCGCGCGCTGGCCTCGCTCGTCACGGTCGGCGTGGAGGGTGCGATCATCGGAACCGCCCTGTACGAGGGGGCCTTCACCCTGGAGCAGGCGCTGGCCGAAGTCGCTGCACCCCCACGGGCGACGGCATGAAAGCGGCAACCTACCCGGAAGAGAGGGGACGTTGTCACAACCATGTCTTCCCGCGTCACCGCGCATGTGACTGGAGACAGAGGAGAGCATGGTGAGACCGATTAGCGAGGCGACCGCGCCATGACGGTCGCCGTGCGGGTCATCCCGTGCCTGGACGTGGACGCCGGCCGGGTGGTCAAGGGGGTGAACTTCCGCGGGCTGCGGGACGCGGGGGACCCGGTCGAGCTGGCCGCGTCCTACGACGCCGAGGGCGCCGACGAGCTGACCTTCCTGGACATCACCGCGTCCAGCGACGGGCGCCAGACCATGGACGACGTGGTCCGCCGGACGGCCGAGCAGGTGTTCATCCCGCTGACGGTGGGCGGGGGGATCCGCAGCGTCGCGGACGCGGACCGGCTGCTCCGGGCCGGGGCCGACAAGATCTCGCTCAACACCGCCGCGATCGCCAGGCCGCAGTTGCTGGCCGAGGCGGCGGAGCGCTTCGGGTCGCAGTGCGTGGTGCTGTCGGTGGACGCGCGCCGCGCCCAGCCGGGGCTGACGCCGAGCGGCTTCGAGGTGACCACGCACGGCGGGCGGGTCGGCACCGGGCTGGACGCGGTGGACTGGGCCGCCCGGGCGACCGAGCTCGGCGCGGGCGAGATCCTGCTGAACTCGATGGACGCCGACGGCACCACGACAGGGTTCGACCTGGAACTGATCCGGGCTGTGCGCGCCGTCGTCACCGTCCCGGTGATCGCCAGCGGCGGCGCCGGCGACCTAACCCACTTCGCGCCCGCCGTCGACGCCGGAGCGGACGCGGTCCTGGCGGCCAGCGTGTTTCACTTCGGCACCCTGCGCATCAGCCAGGTCAAGGACGCCCTGAGCAGCGCCGGGCACCCCGTCCGCCCGTGACTTCCCGACCGGGGCATGTGGCACTCCGGCCCCGATAGGCGGGCCTGTGGCACCCGCGCCCAGGTGGAGCGCGTCCAGGACCCGAGTTTGTGGCCCCCAAGCCCCAAAGCGGGGCGCGCTAGGCGGTCTTTTTCGCTCCCGAGGTATCGACCACGGAGCTAGCGGTGGCCATCGCCGCGCCGACGATGCCGGCGTCGTTGAGCAGTGCCGCGGGCACGATGCGGGCCCGGATGCCGGTCAGGCGCGGCACCCACTTTTCTGACTCCTTGCTGATCCCGCCGCCGACGATGATCAGGTGC
>Ga0187810_10000616_pt1 | contig 13103 bp, 13 predicted proteins | sample NC_wetland_sal_i_9_FD_132963 | JGI IMG/M metagenome (GOLD analysis project Ga0187810, IMG submission 132963) | Wetland sediment microbial communities from Neuse River Estuary, North Carolina, USA - ASW_5 | ecosystem: Environmental > Aquatic > Freshwater > Wetlands > Sediment | place: USA: North...
ATCGCGCAGCATCTGGCGGGCACGTTCACGCTGTATGCTATCGAATTGATTCTGAGCGGGCGCCAGCGCACACAACAAACCAGAGGCAATAATAATGGCAACAGCAAGCTGTTTCAACATGGGTTTCGGATGATTATACATCCTTTTCGTTTCGCAGCTGCCTATTCGCGCAGGAGTTGATCCACATCGGCGCGAAATATCGATTCTTTCACGGCGCCGACGTAGGATTTAGCCGCGCGGCCGTTTCGATCGACCAACACGGTGGTGGGCAGCGCTTCGACCGCGGGCGCGGAGAGCGATGCGAGATCGGGCATGAGCACCGGGTAGGGCATGTGAAATTCGCCGATAAATGAGTCGACCGCCGGCTTGCCGCCCATATCCATGGAAACACCGACGATGGAGAGACCTTTGTAGCGATAATCGCGCGCCAGGTCGATCAATCCGGGCGTCTCTTCGCGGCAGGGGCCGCACCAACTAGCCCAGTAATTAATGAGCACCACTTCACCGCGATGTTCGGAGAGGCGCCAGGAACCGCCGTTGAGTTGCGGCATCACCAGGTCGGCCACGGCATGGCGATCCTTCACAGCTGTGACGCCCGCTTTCTGATCGCTCCAGCTTTGGGAGGCTAGCGCGATCCACAGTATGGCGACAGCGAACAGCGCATACTGGAGGATCTTCCGGTAGTTTAGCTTTTTATCCACGATCTGCCTTTAGTATATCGGGCGTCCGGCGGAACCGACGACGCGCAGTGCGCCTTGCGCTGCCTCCACTCCCCGGTACTGCGCCTCTTCAAAAATCGAAAATCCGCTCAAGTCCGAATTCGCGAAGAAAATGTTACCTGCCGGCTTCAACCATTGTGCCCTCTGCTCGGAAAACAGGAACCCCGGTGACGGCCGCGCCATCGCGTGCCCAATGCGCATAATGTCGATGTGCGCCACGCACTGCCGGATATCCGGGTGCGCGCGTGCCAGGTCATTCAATATCGCCTCTTTCCAGAAATTCCAGTCTTTGGCAAGCAACAAGCGGCGCGCGTCGGCCGGGGCGTACTCGGCGAGCGACCAATAAAACGTCCACACCGTTCGATCCACGTGCGTCGCCAGGCTCATGTGCGTTGCGTTCACGTACCCGAGCGACGGCGAATCGTAGATCACGTTGTCCCACGCAGGCTCGGCATTCTTCTGCGCGGGAATGCGATCGAGCGTCAAGTTAGCGGTGAGCCACGGCGAATATTGGAACGCGTCGACGTGCGGCACGCCTTCGATCACATATGGCGCAAGGAACGTTGGCGCGGCCCAGATCACGGCGTCCGAAATATACTCGGTTTGTTCGGTTAATACGCGGATTCGGTTGCCCGAGCGCGCGACGCGATAGACCGGATCGCCGGTTCGCAGATGTCGTTTGAGTTTCTCGATCAGCCGCGCAGCGATCCAGCCATTGCCTTCGGGCCAGGTCAGCGGGCCTTTCTCTTCCGGTTCGCGCGACGCGAAATATTGAATGCCCGCCCAAGCCGACGTATCCTTCGCCAAAGCCCCGTAATCGTCGCGGCAAGCGTAGTTGGTGTACCAGCGCAAGGGCGCGGAATCCAAGCCTTGTTGCGTCATCCAATCGGCCATCGACATGTGGTCAAGCGGCGACGGCTTTGCACCCCGTTCCATCGGGACGGTGAACTGGCCGGTTGCGCGAAACTCGTTAATCTTTTCCATGAAGCGGCGATACTGTGCGCGATCCCGCAGCGTGGCGCCGTCTTCAGGCTCGATGCCTTCCTGCCAATGGCCATTGATGAACAGCCGCTCCTGCGGATCGAAGCACAGCGCGCGCTCATCCCATTTGCCGTCGTGGAACACACCCAGTTCTTCGAACAGTTCGCGAGCGAGGGATTCGCCTTTCGCGGGGACGGGGACATAGTGCGCGGCCCAGGGAAATTTCGAGATCTCGTTTTCGCCCCAGCGCGCGTTGCCGCCGGCCTGTTGCTCCATTTCGAGCAGAACGAAATCGCGAAAACCGCGCTTATCCAGATGCCAGGCCGCATTCAATCCGGCCATCCCGCCGCCGACGATTACGATCGGCACGCGCAGTTGTTGCGCGGGCGCTCGAAACGGCGCGCGATCGCGCAGCCGATGCCCGAGGGGAAACGAATCGTTGACGAAGCCGCCCGTGATCTTGCGATCAGTCTTCGGCCACAAACCGATCAATGCGGGCGCACCGAAGAATTCGCGACGCGAAAGCATTAGTGCGCGACATCCTTCCATTCTTGCTCGTAATAGCGAACCAGAACCTGATCGTTGAGCCGGTTCGGTTCGGCGGGCACAGGCTGCATGTCCACTGGAAAAACGAACAGTTCGCCGACGTTCGCGGTGGAAAGAAACCGGAGTCCGGCGGGCAATTGCCGCGGCGGTTCGTAAGGCGCGAAGCTTCCGAGGACGTAACCCCACTCACCGAAAGACGGCACGTAGACGTGATACGGATAGACGCGCATGCCTGCTTCTTTCACGGATTCAACAATGCACCAATACGATTGACGCGCGAAGAGCGGCGAAGTGCTTTGCACGACGATCATTCCGCCGCTGGCGAGATGCTTCGCGGCCAGCCTGTAAAACGCTGTCGTGAACAGCTTGCCGAGCGCGTAGCTGGTGGGGTCGGGAAAATCGGCGACGATGAAATCGTATTGCTCGGTGTTGGTGTCCAGCCAGCGGAAAGCGTCGGCGTTGATCACGTGCACACGGGCATTGGAGAACGAGTGCCCATTCAGCGCCGACATCACAGGGTGCGTCGTGAACAAGTGGGTCATCTCGGGATCGAGATCCACCAGCGTTATGTTTTCGATCGATGGATACTTCAAGATCTCGCGGACTGCTAACCCGTCGCCGCCGCCTAACACAAGAACGTGGCGGGTACTGGGGAGCGCGGCGAGTCCCGGGTGGACCAATGCTTCGTGATAGCGATACTCATCGCGCGAGCTGAATTGTAAGTGGGAATTCAGAAACAAGCGTAAGTCGTCTTTCCACTTAGTAAGTACGATGCGCTGATAGGGAGTGGTGCGGCTGAAGATCACTTCATCGGCGTACAGGCTGTTATCGGCGGCGTTGGAGATGCGATCGGCGAACACGGTTCCGGCAGCAAGCAGCGCCACAACGACGACGCAGGATGCTCGGAGAACATGAGTGCGGCCGATCTGTTCGCGAAACAGGTACGTGGACCATAGCGCGACGCCGACGTTGAAGATCCCGAATACCAGCGCCGATCGAACCAGGCCGAGCTTTGGCACCAGCAAGATCGGAAACAGCAGCGATGCGCCGAGCGCGCCCAAATAGTCGAAAGTGAGGACGTGCGAAACAAGTTCCCGAAACTGGAAGCGCTCTTTCAGTATCCGCATCAGGAGCGGGATTTCGAGGCCGACCAAAGTTCCGACCAGAATCACGACCACATACAAAATGAACCGAAACGCTTCCGTGTAGGCGAAGGCGAGAAATAGGATCGAAGACGAAAATCCGCCGACCACTCCCACCATTAATTCGATGGACACAAAGCGCGCCACTAACCCGCGGTGCAGGAACCGGGACAAGTAACTCCCGATGCCCATCGCGAACAAGTAACAACCGATGATGGTTGAGAATTGAAAAACAGTGTCGCCGAGTAAGTAACTCGCCAACGTTCCGGCGATCAACTCATAGATGAGCCCGCAGGCGGCGATTAGAAAAACAGAAAGGAAAAGTGCGATGGTCACCTAGTGCACCGCGGCGGCGATGATAATGCACATTCCGATCGACAATGCGCCGATCAGAATCGCGAGCGCGACGTTCTTGTCTTCGACAATTTCTTTCCAGAGATGATACGGAGTTAGTTTGTCGATCAGTACGAACGCGATGGCGAAGATCAGGATTCCGAGCACTGAGTAAACCAATGCGTTCGCGAGCGCATGAATGTCCACGTTCACTTACCTCCGATGTATCGGGAATAGCCGCCATAAGAAGAGCGATACGCGCCGGGGTTATCGCGGATCGATTTGGGCAAGACTCTGGTCTGATTGATGCGGTTCCAACTCCAGCCGCGGTACTCGGCAACACTGGTCGCTCCGAGCAAAAGCATGCCATAAATCACGAATAATGGAGTGTTCAATCGTCACCTCCGTGGATCGAGGGTGCGTAATCGCTTTCGCGCCAGCGCGCGGCTTCAAAACTGCCTCTGCGAAATGTGGTCAATGCGGGCGGGATCAGAAGCAGCAGCGCCGCCAACCCGAAGAAACCATAGTTGGGAACATTGCGCCGTAATTCGAGATCGTAGCGCATGAATGGGGAGCCGATTTCCATCTCGGGCTCGACGCGCAAATAGTATTGGCCGGACGGAACGCCGGGAACGATCACGCTGTTATTGCGGCTCCCTTCGCTGCCATCGGAGTCATGATAGTAACTCACTTCACGGCCGAAGTCGAAGGTCTGGCCGGTTTGATCGTTGATCAACGCGAAATTGAAATAGGCCCAGTTGTTGTCGAGATCGGTGTGGATGTTCAGCTCGACGTTGGACTCGCGGCCGTCGAGTTGAAACGTGGGCGTTACGAAGGCGCTATCGCTTTTGATGTTCTGCGAGTACGCATAGTGATCGCTGAACGCGACGCGGCCGGGAGAAAAAATCATGAAGAAGAAAACGAGCGCCGCGAGCGCGACATTCAGCCAAAGCCAGGTGCGCCAGGAGGAGCCGATGCTTCCGCCGTAGGGCGACGGCTGATTCGCGAATATTCCATAGACCGGAGGCGGCGATCCAGGAAGCTTGAATGCCTGCCAGATTTGCGCGCCAGTCATGTACTCGGCGCTCGACCAGGTGACTTCGCCGCCGGTGGATTCCGAAGACAGCATCGACGGCGGCGCGACGAAGTCCTGACAGGCCACCGGATCGCCAGTTTGGACTCTCCAGGGAAATTCGCCCAAAACATAAACGGTGCGCGCTGTCATGGAGTCGAAAGCGAGATAAAGCTTGGAGTTGAAGTGAATCGCGGGCTTGCCGCGCGCCCGGGTCGGCACTGGCATGGCGGTTAGAACCTGGACGAAGTTCCAGTGGCCGTTGTATTCGGTGAGGTAGCGAAAACCCTTGTAGGGATTAAACAGCAGGTATTCATCCCAAGAATACGTGTCTTCGCCGTCGGCGACCTGGCGCACTTGGAATCCGATGACTTCGTACTGCGTACCGCCGATTTTGCCGCGGGTTCCGAGCGGGATGGTCGGCTTGATCTGCGTCTTGCCCTGGAACTTCTGGAGGATCTCGACCTCGGGCGTCGTCGCGTCGAGAACGCTCAGGCATTGCTGGCAAACGACGCTGAGCGTGTGGGCGAAGCCGCGGAGTTGAACGGAGCCACCGCAATTGGGGCACGAAATCGATTTGGCTTGAACCGCGGGCATCAGGTCCAGCCCTCGAATTCGCGCAGATTTTTCAGATGCAGATCGTCAAACTCGACAGCGCGGCCGAGGAAGAGCAGCGGCGGTTTCTCGCTATAGTCGATGGTCGCGAAATCGCCGCCGATGGTTCTGAGATCGGCGAAGAGTAAGTCGGACTTATCCCAATATTCGAAGGGCAGTTCGCCTTGCACGCCCTTGTAGTGGGCCTTGGTGAGGGATGTGACCTGGTAGTTCTTGCCCTGCCACTCAAACGCCTGCCCTTTGCGAGTATTGGGCGGCAACGGCTGAGGCGGCTTGGACAGCCAGGACAGATCGTATTCAAGCTGCGCGTCGGCCAGCCAGCCGCTCGAACCGTCGTTAAAGACGATGTGCCATTCATTCCAACCGCCCTGCTCGTATTCGTAGATGATGCGGCCGACGACGACGAAGTTTTTGTTTTGATACGCGCCTTCGGTTCCGATTTGAATGGGCGAGGCATCGGTGGGCAGGTCGGCGACTTCACCTACCTTCTTGAGATCAACGTCGGTGCGGACGAGAATCGAATGGCAGAATTCGCAGGTGGTTTGCACGGCGCTGGACCAAAGAAACTTCACCGGCGCGCCGCAGTTGGGGCAGTTCGCGGCGGGGGAGCTCATACCTGATAGGGCCGCTCCACTTGGCGCACGACGACGCGCAGGGCGCCGAATTCCTTTTTCAAAAGCGCGTCGAAATCCATTGCGGGGCGCGGGCGGCAGCAGAAAATATTCAGGCAGAGCGAGCCATATTCGGGAAACGTATGGCAGGCCAGGTGCGATTCGGTGAGCAGCGTTACGCCTGTGATGCCGCCGGTTCCGGGGAACTTGTGCCAATTGGATTTGCCGAGCGAGTGGAGATCAAGCGCGCGGATCAGCGTGTCAAATAATTCTTCGAGACGGCGTGCATCGGCCAGCGCGGCCGAATCGCACCCGTGCGCCTCGACGATCCACTCAAGACCGGACATTTTACTGTTGGGCGGTGCCGCACTCCGGACAGAATTTTGAAGATCGCGGGATTTTGTTTCCGCAGTTGGTGCAGAACTTCGTGTCCGTTGTCGGCGCGGCCGGTGCAGCAGGCGTCGGCGTTTCAGTGCCGGGCTTCATCGCATTCATCATGCTGTTCGCCATGGTGAGGCCGGCTCCCAACCCGACTCCGATGCCCGCGACTCCTCCTCCGCCTTCGTTCCCAGCCGCGATGGGCAGCGATTGCGCGACCTGGAATTGCGTGTACTTGCCCATGTCGCCAATCATATTCATGCTGATGCGCTGATCGAGCATTTTCTGCAGCTCGTCGGGCAGGGAAATATTTTCGACGACGAAATTTTCGAGCGACAGGCCGAGTTCGGCGAACGACGGCTTCACTGCTTCGACGATCTTCTGGCCGAGCGCGGCTTGATTAGCCGCCATGTCGAGGAACGGCACGGAGCTTTGCGCGAAGCTGTCGGTCATGCGCGCGACGATGGTGTTGCGCAACTGTCCTTCGAGATCGGGGACGCCATAGATATCGCGAGTCCCGCTGACTTTCTGGTAGAACAGCTTGGGATCGCCGACCTTATAGGCGTAGATTCCATAGCCCCGCATCCGGATGGCGCCGAATTCCTTGTCGCGAATCGTGATCGGCGTGGCGGTGCCCCAACGCTGATCGGTTTGCAGGCGCGTGGAGAAGTAATAGACGTCCGATTTGAACGGGGACTTGAAGGCCTTGTCCCAATTCATGAGGTAGGTGAGAATCGGCAGCGTGTTGGTGTTCAAGGTGTAGAGGCCGGGCGCGAAGACGTCGGCGATGCGGCCCTCATTGACGAAGACGGCAATCTGGGATTCACGCACAGTGAGCTTGCTGCCGTTCTGGATCTCCATGTCTTCCATGGGGTATCGGTAGGCCAGGATTCCGTCTTCCGGTTCGGTCCATTGGATTACATCGATGAACTGCTTGGAAAGGAAACTCATACGCTTGTACCCGAGTATACGGCAGAAACGGGGAATTTGTTCCCGGCGCTAGTGGCTCGTGGCCGGTAACTGGTTGTTGGGATTGGAGATTAGATCGCTCAGGCGTTTCTGTGCGTAGGTGTCGCCGGGGTTGGCGGCCAGGATTTGGCGGAGGTTCGCGACGGCCTGATCGATCTTTCCCGACTTGGCCTGGGCGGTGGCGAGGTTGAAGCGGGCGCTCGCGTAGTCGGGGCGGGTCTTGAGCGCGAGTGCGAATTGAGGAATGGCTTCGGCGTTGCGGTTGAGCGTGGCCAGGGCCAGGCCGAGCATGTTGTGGACTTCCGGACGGTTCGGTTCCAGGCGAGCGGCGGTGCGCAGTTCGGTGACGGCGGCTTGCGGGTTGAGACGCGACAGCAGAATCGCGCCAAGATTCATGTGGGCTGCGGCGTCGTTTGGATTTTTATCGAGGCGATGGTGCATCACGGCTTCTTCGAACTCGCGACGGCGGTCGCCTGCGCCGTGCGGCAAGATCTGGAGCCAGAGGTGGCCCATTTCGTCGGTAGCCTGGTTGCCAGCGCGAACGCGCTTCGGAGGATGGTTGGGATTGTGCAGGTTGGCGGCGGAGTTGTCGTAGTGGTAGCGCATGTGGATCACGGAATCTTTGGGAAGAAAGATCGGCTCGCGGTAGTAGAAAACAGCTTGCCAATTTTGATCCCAGGCGGGAATGCGGATCAGCCATTTGCGGGTGCCGTCGGGCAGTGTCGCAAAGGCTTCGAGCAGACGCCCAAGATAATGCGCGTGTGGATAGACCGCTAGAACGTCGGCATCGAGTGGCAACCGAAAATCGTCGGAAATGGGGAAATCGGGCACGTCCGGAGGGATGTCGAGGGCCTGGTCGTTTTCGAGTTGGACCAGGAGCGGGAACTTGGTTTGGGGCTTATCGGTGAAGTACAACGCGACGGAAGGGCGCACTTTCTCCGGCTTGCCGGAGGGCTGCAGATGTATGTTGAGGACGAACTGGTTGCCGGGATCGAGACGCCAGGCGAATCCATTGGGCTCGACGCGTGGCGTGTTGCCGGGTTTCCAAAAGAGGAAATGACCGTCGGGGTCGAAGGGGCTGTGCGTGAGATCAAGGTCCATTCCGGGAAAGCCTTTGCCGGGCGCGGTTTCTTGGAGGCGGGCGGATCCGGTGCGGTCGACCAAGAGGTTCGCGTGGTGAACGACGCGCGGTTGGCCGGGGCGGATCTCGATGGCGCGGACCCAACGGCGGGCGGTGAGGATGGGGGTGAAGATGAAGTTCCAGTAGACGTCGCGGCCGGTAGCGGGGAGATCGAACGCGGTGGGTGCGTCGAGCACCAGGTCGGGTTGGCCTAGCTGCCAACCGCCAGTGAATGTGGGCGGGGACGGGATGCCGGCGATTGGGCCTTCGGGCGCGCCGGCGCTGGCCCAATCTTGAATGGCTTTGATTTGCTCCGGCGTGAGGCGGCGGTCGTCCGAGAAATCGCCGTAACCGGGCTCGGGCAGCCAGGGCGGCATGTAGCCCGAGCGCGTGGCGGCCGCGATCTGGACGGCACGCTTCTTGACGTCCTCATAGGTGACTAGCGAAAACGGAGCGGCGTCGCCGGGGTGATGGCAGGGGGCGCATTTTTCGTGGACGATCGATGCGATGTCGTGGGCAAAGTCGGGCGGAGCGGCGCTCAGAGCGAAAGGCCACAGATAAACACAGATGAACACAGATTTTGCGAACGAAAGCTTTATCGGTGTTGATCTGTGTTTATCCGTGGCTCACTTCCTACTCGTATCGTAAAGCAACGAGCGGGTCGATTTGCGTGGCGCGGCGGGCGGGGAGGTAGGTGGCGAACAGCGCGACGGAAACCAAAATTACAGCGACGGCCGCGTAGGTAATCGGGTCGGTGGCTTTGACGCCGAACAACAGGTTGGCCAGGAAGCGGTTGAGGCCGAAGGATGCGGCCAAGCCGACGACCACGCCGATGAGGGAAAGCAGCATTCCCTGGCGGACGACCAGCTTGAGCATATCGCCGCGGCCGGCGCCGAGAGCCATGCGAATGCCGAGTTCCTGTGTGCGTTGCTCGACCGTGTAAGACATCAGGCCGTAGACTCCGATGGCGGCGAGCAACAACGCGAGCGAGGCGAAGATGGTCAGCAGCAGCATGTTGAAATTCTGGCGCGCGGTGGAGTCGGAGATAACCTGGTCCATGGTGCGGATCTTGGAAGCGGCCAGTTGGTTGTCAACCGATTGGATCTCGCGTTGGATGGCCGCGCTGAGCGTAGACGGATCACCCGCGGTTTGAATAATCCAGCTGAGCGGGATGACGCTATTGGCGAGTTTGGTGAGGCCGTCGGTCACTTGGCTTTTAGGGACATACATTACTGGCGTATCGGTTTCCGGCCGTCCAGTTTCGCGCACATTGCCAACGATGCCGGCGATTTGGCGCGGTGGTTCTTCAAACTCCGGGCCGAGTCCTTTGCCTATGGTGACGCGTTGGCCGATGGGGTCGCCTTTAGGCCAATATTTCTTGGCGAACGCTTCGTTGATGATGAGCACCCGGGCCGAGTTTCCGGCATCGCGCTGGTCGAAGAAACGACCCCGCAACAGAGGGACCCGGAGCGCGGTGAAATAATGCGGGCTGATGAAGCGCCTCTGTTCGTCGCCGTTATACAAGTTGCCCTTGTCGGGCGGACGGCCTTCGATGCTGAAGGGGAGATCGACGCCGCCTTCGACTGGCAGCATTATGGTTGAGGCGGCAGCGCGCACACCGGGCAGCGCTTCAATGTGATCAGCGACCTGGCGCGTCATATTGCTGGCCTTGGCGGTGTTATCGTACCGGCCGCCGGTCAGGGATGTTTGCATCGTGATGACGTTGTGGGAGTCGAAGCCGGGCTGGACGGAGCGCAATCCTGCAAAGGTCCGAATCATAAGACCGGCGCCTGCCACTAAGATGACGGCCAAGGCCATTTCGGCGGCAACCAAAACACTGCGCACGCGATTATGGCGCAATCCGGTTCCGGAGCGTCCGCTGGCTTCCTTGAGGACTGAATTTACGTCGAGCTTGGAAATACGCAGGGCGGGAAGCAAGCCGAAGAGCACGCCGGTGAGCAGCACGATGGCGAAGGTGAAAGCGAGCACGTGCCAGTCGAGCGCGGAGACGGCCGAGGCGACGTGGTCTTCGTCGTTGATGCGTGGTAGATTGCCGGGACTGACGGCCAGAAGAAGCGGCACGCTCCAGGCTCCGATGAGCAGGCCGAGGACTCCACCGATGGTGGAAAGCAGTGCGCTTTCGGTGAGCAGCTGGCGGATCAGATGAGCGCGGCTGGCGCCGACGGCGGTACGGATGGCGATTTCGCGCTGGCGCCCGGCGGCACGGGCGAGCAGGAGATTGGCGACGTTGGCGCAGGCGATCAGAAGAACGAAGGCGACGGCTCCGATCAGGATTAGCAGAGGGAGGCGAACATCACCGACCAGCGCGTCGCGCAGGGGAATGACGGTGACGCTCTCGCTCTTGTCCATCCATTTGGGATTGGCGGCGCGGAACTGTTCGCCGGCGACGATCATGTTGGCTTTCGCGGAGTCCAACGTGGCTCCGGGCTTGAGCCGGCCGGCGGCGAGCAGAAAGTGGCCTTGATTGGTGCTAGCGGGGTCGGCCTGCATTGGGATGAAGACGTCAGCGGGCGGGTCGGAATGGAAGCTGGCGGGGAGGATTCCGACCACGGTGTAGGGATCGCCGCCGAGCAAAATTGGTTTGCCCACTAACGATGGGTCGCTCGAGAAGCGAGTGCGCCAGAGATCGTTGCTAAGGACGGCGGCCTTGGGGCCGTTGGGCAGATCCTCTTGTGGCCGGGAAGTCGCGGCCGGAGATGGGAGAGACGCCGAAGACCTGAAAATAGTCCGAAGAGACGTGAATGCCCTTGATTTGCTGGGGGCGATCGCCGGAGCCAAGATTCAAACCGGGGCCCGAGAAGTCGTAGATGGCCATGGCCTGGAAGGTTTGGTTGGCCTTTTTCCAGGCCATATATTTGGGGATGGAGACGGAGTCACCGGTCTCGCCGCGGCCTTTGTAGGCGCGTTGGATGCGCATGATGCGGTCCGAGTGAGGGTAGGGCAAGGGAGCGAGCAGGACTGCGTTGACCACCGAGAAGATGGCAGTGTTGGCTCCCACACCAAGTGCGAGGGCTGCGACGGCGACGGTGGTGAATCCCGGGTTGGTTACTAGGACACGGAGGGAGTGGCGCAAGTCGGAGAGAAGGCTGCTCATACACACATGTACGAGCAACCTTCCCGGAAGTTCAGGCGAATCGGCGGCGGAACGGACCGTTAGATGGGCGAGGTTTAGCTTTGGGTGGAAGCTGAGCTCATTACTGACGCGATCTGGCTGAATATGACGCTAATGCTGCTGGCGACGTTGGGCATGATAGCTCCCGCGGCGACCGCGACAAAACCGGCCATCAGGGCATATTCAATGAGATCCTGTCCCCGGCGATCGCGCCAGGCACGAATGAGAAAAAGTAGCGATTGAGCAACGATCATTTTCATCCTCCTTGGACTCTGCGGCGGTCCCGTCCCGCTGTATTTCCCGTACAGTGCCTCTAATTCTGGGCGAATTAACGAAGTGCGGCAATCCTGTCGATAGGCTAGGGGGATGTAGTACGCCCCCTGGTCGGAAGTACTGGATTGAGGCGAGCACTAAGGTGAAAAACGTTCCGCAGAGCATCTGGCCGGTGTCCGTGTTCGGGCTTGGTTTCCTGTTGCTGATCATGGGTTTGTCGGGCGTTGCGAGCATTCAGGAGACGCGGCGGATCCACCAGCAGATTCTAGCGGTGGAGGACAACTATCGTCACATCGAAAATCTGGTGGAGGGGATTCGATCGGATACATCGCGGGTAGCGGTGTTGCGGCGGGACCGGCTGCTGGAACGGAATATCGCGGCGCGCGCGTATACCATGCAACTGGCCGCGCTGCGGGCCAAGACCGAGTTCAATCTGGAGCAATTGAAATCGCTGCGGCCGCAGGAGAGCAGCCGTGCGGTGGATCGATTGGAGAGCGCGCTGCGAGTGTATTTGGATGCGGTGGCCAAGGAGTTTCAAAAAGCTCCGGAGGATGCGGAAGCCGAGTTCATGGACGATGGATTCGGGTGGGAGACGATGCCCATCTTTGCTATTGCCGAGGAACTGGGAAAGTTGAACGACGAGAACTTCGAGTCGCGCCGGCGGGAGCTGAGCCGCTCGGTACAAGGTCTGCAAAGCGACATCTGGGAGACAATGCTGACCGCGTTGGTGCTGGGGACGATTATCGCGGGCACGAGCGTGTTTCGCATTTCGTCGCTCGAGAAGGAATCGGCGGCGCATCAAAAGGCGAGCCAGCAAGCGGAGGTGCGTTTGCGGCATCTATCGCAGCAATTGGTGTCGTCGCAGGAGCAGGAGCGCAAGGCGTTATCGCGAGAATTGCACGATGAGATCGGCCAGTTGCTGACCGCGCTGCGGATGGAGCTGGGCAACCTGGAGCGGGTGCAAGTGGCGAGGGGCATGGAGAGCGATCCGCATTTGGATCAGGCTAAGAAACTGGCAGAGAGCACGCTGCGAACGACGCGCGATATTGCGATGGGTCTGCGGCCGGCGATGCTGGACATCCTGGGCTTGGGGCCGGCGCTCGAATGGCAAGCGCGCGAGTATTCGCGCCGCTATAACACCCCCATTCAGCTTGAAGTGGACGGGGATTTGCGCGACGTGCCGGATCCGCACCGCACGTATTTGTATCGGA
>Ga0187810_10000617_pt1 | contig 13086 bp, 12 predicted proteins | sample NC_wetland_sal_i_9_FD_132963 | JGI IMG/M metagenome (GOLD analysis project Ga0187810, IMG submission 132963) | Wetland sediment microbial communities from Neuse River Estuary, North Carolina, USA - ASW_5 | ecosystem: Environmental > Aquatic > Freshwater > Wetlands > Sediment | place: USA: North...
CGGTGCGGCGCCTGACTGCGCTGCACCGCTCACGATCTCCGGCAACCTGCAGGTCGTCAACAACGCCGGGCAGGTGACGATCGGCGCGGCCGGAAATGGCCAGGGCAACAGTGCGCAAGGCAATATCCAGGTCCGCGGGAACACCGGCGGCGGGTCCCTCCAGAACAACAACGCCGGTGGAAACTGCGAGCTCGCCAGCGACACCCCGGGCATCACCGGCGCTGGTAACACCGCCTCGGGCCACAACACCTGCAACGCCACGGCGTAGCGCTGAGTTATTGACCATGGGCTAGCCATTCCGGTGGCTAGCCCAATCATGTGGGCCTCAGGGCGGGACGGCGCGCTCGCGCAGCTGGTGGTCGGTCAGCCCGCCGCACTTCAGGGCCAAGGTGGCGCGCCGGAAATCCAGGAACGCGGCGAGGATAACGCGCTCGTCGGCTTCGAGCGGGGGGATGGTGCGTTCGGGATCGCGGTCATGGCCTATCTCTACCGGATCGGGGTGGGGCCGTAACGTTTCCGGAGCGCTTCGTCCCTACAGTGAGCCTTAGTTTGGCCGGTCAGTTGAGGAGACGTCCTGGTGCGCTCGAACTTCGGGTCCGCCGCGGTCCGGCGAGCGGCGCTGGTGCTGACCTTCGTATTGGGACTGGTCGCGCTGGGGATCAACCTGGCCCAGGTACCGCTCGACAGCCTCACGCACCAGGCCGGAACGGGCGGGCCGCTGGCCGACACGCTGTCTGTCGTGGGGACCACCGTGCCGGTGGCCGTGGTGGGGACCTTGCTGGCGATCCGCCGGCCGCGCAATCCCATCGGATGGCTGCTGCTCGGGATCCTCATCAGCAGCGCGCCCACGAACCAGTACCTCATCCTTGATTACCGGATGCATCACGGGACACTGCCCCTGGGCTGGCTGGCGGTGGTCCTCCTGGAGACCTGGCCGCTGTTGCTGGTGTTCCTCGCTTTGCTGCTATGGCTCTTCCCTGACGGGACGCTGCCCGCAGGCCGGTGGCGGCGCCCGGCCGCGATCTTGGTGGCCGGCGGGCTAGCGCTCGGGGCGGCCGACTCGACCTCCGGTCTCATCGCCGTGGCCGAGCACCGGGTCCTGATCAAGGCCGACGGCGACCTGGTCAACCCCCCGCTGGGCATCCTGGCCGGGGCGGTCGTCGTCCCGGTCCTGGTCAGCCTGGTGGCCTGGCTCGTCTTCCAGGTCCCGACCTACCGGCGCGCCGGAGGCGAGCGCCGCCAGCAGCTCAAGTGGCTGTACAGCGGGGCCGCGATCGCAGCGATCGCGTTTATCGTCGGCGCGTTCGTCGAGCCGCTCGCCCAGGGACGGACCCTCGGGTACGGCACCCAGCCAGTGGTGAACGCCGTCACCACCCTGGCCGAGGCGGCGCTGCCGATCTGCCTGGGGGTGGCGATCTTCAAGTACCGGCTGTACGAGCTCAACCGGGTCGTCAGCCGGGTGGTGTCGTACACGCTGATCACGGGCCTGCTGGCCGGGGTGTTCTTCGGCCTGGTCCTGCTGGCCACCCACGTCCTGCCGGTTAAGACGACGGTCGGGGTGGCCGTCTCCACGCTGGTCATCGCGGCGCTGTTCAACCCGCTGCGCCGGCGGGTGCAGAACCTGGTCGACCGCAGGTTCAACCGGTCCCGGTACGACGCGGAGGCGATCGTGGCCGCGTTCAACGCCCGGCTGCGGCACACCGTCGACCTGGACGCCGTCCGCCACGACCTGCTGGGCGTGACCGAGAACGCGTTCCAGCCGGCCCACGTATCGGTCTGGATCGCGCCGGTCAGCACCGAGCATCGCCTGCCGGTTCCGGCCGAAGCCGAGTTACCCCACGGGTAGGATCTCGCCGGTTTCCGGCAGCGTCTTGAGGCTGGACAGGAGCTGCGGCCATCCCTGGCTGACGTCCCTGAGCACCGCGCTGCCCTCGTCGAAGCCGTCGTGGACCACGGTCAGCTTGACCATCTCGCCTCGCGGCTCGAGGTCGAAGGTGACCTTGGAGCGGGACTCGGCGGCGGCCCGGGCCATGTCGAGGCCGGCGCACAGCTCGCGCAGGCTCTGCCCGTTGCGGTCGTTCGGGCTGTCCAGGAGCCGGCGCCGGCTCGGTCGGACAGTGCGGCGCGGCGGTGCGAAACGGTTACCGTGGCGTGCTTGTAATATTTTCTATTTTGTGCTAGTATGCAGGCAAGATAGTAACGTTGCCGACGTGGAATCTGACGGGCAGCCGAGCTTTACTGCGATGACCGCCGCGGCCGCGCGGGCCGCTCACCTGATCGTTGACGGCGAGCCGGTGATCTTCGCCGATACCGTGGCCGAGGCCATGCTCGGCGAACGGGCTGAGGAGCTCATCGCGTATCACCGGGCGTACGGGGCGCACCCGGTGCTGGCGGGCGCCCGGGCGCAGGTGACCTGCCGGAGCCGGTACGCCGAAGACCAGCTCGCCCGCGCCGTGCGGGACGGGATCGGGCAGTACGTCATCCTGGGCGCGGGACTGGACACGTTCGCGTACCGCTCACCGCTGGCCCGCCGCGTTCGGGTGTTCGAGGTCGACCATCCGGCGACGCAGGAATGGAAGCGGCGCGTCGGACCGGCCCCGGAGGTACCGGGCTCGGAAGTGCCGGGCTCGGAAGTGCCGGGCCCGGAGGTACCGGGCCCGGAAGTGCCGGGCCCGGAGTTTCCGGGCTTGGTCACGTTCGTTCCGGCGGACCTGGTGTCTGACTCGCTGGGCGACGGGCTGCGGCGGGCGGGGTTCGACTTCGCTGCGCCCGCCTTCGTGAGCTGGCTGGGCGTCACGATGTACCTGGACCAGGGCGCGATCGATCGCACGGTGTCGGTGCTCGGCGGGCTCGCGCCCGGGACCGAACTCGTGGTCGATTACATGCTGGTTGCGGGGCTGCGCGACGCTGAGGGTGGCAGCTACGCCGACCAGGTCGGGCAGGCTGCCGCCGAGCGCGGCGAGCCTTGGCTCTCGCTGTTCGTCCCGGAGGCCATGGCCGCGCTGCTGGCCGGGTGCGGCTTCGGGCCGGCCAGGGACGTCAGCCAGCGCGAGATGATCCCGGCCGGCCTCTGGGACCGGTCGGACTCGCTGCGGCCCGCCGAGCTTTCGCACATCGCGCACGCCGTCATCGAGCACCCGGCTCGGTAACGCCGGCGCGCCGACGGCTCCGGCCCCGGCTGGGTGGGACCATCGGAGCCGGAGGTGACCGATATGTGGCAGTGGCTGGAGCGGCGGGAGATCAGCCGCCTCCGGGCGTACCCGCCGGCGGTGGAGGGCCGACCGCGGCCGGACCTGCCGGCCGGGACGGACCTGCTCCCGCAGATCCGGCACATCGTGGTGCTGATGATGGAAAATCACTCCTACGACAACTATCTCGGCCTGCTCGAGCGCCGCGGCGAGGGCCTGCCACTCGGCCCCGACGGCCAGCCGGTGGCGGTCAATGTCCTGCCGGACGGACGATCGTTCCGGACGCATCACCTGGATTCCACCGTTCAGGTGGCGGGCAACCCGACGCAAACCTGGAACGCCAGCCACATCCAGTACCACAACGGCGCCTGCGACGGGTTCGCGCGCAGCATTGCCCAGGTGGACCCGGGCGCCGACCCCGGGGTGCCGATGGGCTACTGGACCGAGCAGGACCTGCCCTTCTACTACGGACTGGCCAAGACCTTCCCGCTGGCCGATCGCTGGTTCGGCTCTTGCCTCGGACCGACGTACCCCAACCGCAGGTTCCTGCTCGCGGGCACGGCGCACGGGCTGATCGATGACCTCGCCTGGGACGTGGTCGACTACCCCGCAGCCGGGACCATATTCGACCTGCTCACCGACCATGGCATCTCGTGGGTCGATTACCACCAGGTCCGGCCGGTCCGGGTCCTGCTCAAGCGGCTGCTCGGCGGGCGCGTCCTGACTCTGGCCCGCCGGCTGGCGCAGGTCGGCCGGTGGATTCCTGCGCTGCTGAACCGGGTCATCGGGAACAAGTCGTTCACCGCCGACGTGTACCCGCTGGGCCTGGCCCGCTGCATCATGCACCTGCGGACGGCCAAGCAGTTCTTCGCCGCCGCCGACGGGGGCACGTTGCCGGCGTTCAGCCTGGTGGACCCCGACTTCGGGCGGTTCTCCGAGGAGAACCCGCAGGACATCGCCAGGGGAGAGTCATTCGCCGCCGAGGTCATCAACCGCGTGATGCGCGGCCCCGGCTGGCCCCACACGCTGCTGATCTGGCTCTACGACGAGCACGGCGGGTACTACGACCACGTCCCGCCGCCGCAGGCCGTGGCGCCCGACGACGTGCCCGCGCACAACTACCAGCTCGACCTGCCGTCCTGGCTGCGCAGGCTGCTCAGCCCGGTGTTCGGCAAGGCGTTCGCGGACCTGGCGAACATCGACGCGGGTCCTTCGGACTACACGCATTACGGGTTCCGGGTTCCCGCGGTGATCGTCTCGCCGTACGCCAAGAAGAACTACGTATGCAGCCTGACCCTCGACCACTCCTCGATCCTCAAGCTGATCGAGGAGAAGTGGAACCTGCCGCCGCTGACGCGTAGGGACGCGGCCGCGCAGTCGCCGCTGGACGCGCTCGACCTGGACGGCGAGCCGGCCTTCGCCACTCCCCCAGACCTGCCGCCTCCCGCGCTGGCCTGGGGGTCGTGGAGGTAAGGAACGGCTGGTCTGGGGATGGTGAGGGTGAGGGTGGGGAGCCACCTGGGGTAGTGGGGTAAGGAGCGGCCGACCTGGGGTCGTGGAGGTGAGGAGCCGCTGGCTCGGGGGTGGCGGGCAGAGGCACCATCGCCGTTCGGGATATAGATGGGTTAATGCAGGAGCGGGGGGCCGAGCGGCATTGGCTTGCCGCCGGTGCCCGCGGAGGCCGCGCTGAAGAATAGGTACACCCCGAGCGCGGCGAAGATGAGGACGACGTAGCCGCCGGTCTTGAGCAGGCCGGACGAGGCCACGCCCGCCGCCGAGGCCTCGGCGAAGGCGAGCAGGAGGAGCAGCAGGGCCAGGGCGATGAGGCCGAACAGCACGGTGAACGCCGACGGCAGGCGCATCGTGGCCAGGGTCAGCATCAGGACGATGACCAGCCAGGAGACCAGGAACAGCTTCACCGTGGCGAGGACCGCGGTGGCGGCGATGGCGAACCAGTTGTGGTCCAGGCCGAGCACGAGGGCGGCGTAGCTCAGCCAGAAGGTGCCGAAGATGCCGAACACGGCCGCGACCGCGCTCTGCCCCAGCGCCGCGCACCAGATCGCGGCCATCAGCAGGCCCACGGCCGTGGCCGCCGCGATGATCGCGATCGGCGCGCCGAGGACGCCGGCCGGGACCACTCCGACCAGGCCGAGGCCGAGCGCGACCGAGCCGACGATGAAGCTCGCCAGGCCCAGCATCGAAGGGTCGCCAGCCAGGGGCCCGACGACGGCCGGGGCGGGCGCGGGTTCGGGGGTGGCAGTCGCCGGGGCGCCGGCGGTTGCGTCAACAGTGCTCATCGGTTCGCTCCTTGATCGAGAGCGCCCCGCGTTTGCGGGCTCACTGCATCCGTACGCCGGCGGCCGGGCGCGCGTGTTCTCAGTTTGAACCAGTGCCCGGTTCAGCTCCGCGATTCAGCTGGCGGAGGCGACGATCCCGTACTCGTGGATCTTGCGGTAGATCGTGGCGCGCGACATGCCGAGGGCCTCGGCCGCCTTGACCTTGTTCCCGTCGTGGTCCTGCAGGCTCTGCACGATGGCGTCCCGCTCGATCGACTCCAGCGGGGACAGCAGCCGGCGGCTCACCGTCCAGCATTCGGGCGGCAGGTCCTTCGGCATGATCGCGCCGGCCCGGCGGCGCTGGACGACCTGCTTGAGCACGTGCCACAGCTGTTCGGTATTGCCTGGCCAGCTATGGCGCAGGAGCAACTGCATGGCCTCGGGCGAACAGGTCAGGCGGCCCTGCTGGCTGAGCCGGGCCAGGAAGAACGGGACGAGCTCGTGCAGGTCCTCGATGTGGTGGCGGAGCGGGGGAAGCTCCACCGTGCCGTGGAAGAAGCGCAGCAGCCGGGAAATCGGGTCGCCGTCGGAGTGCTTGCGGTTCAGCGTGACGGCCACGCGCAGCTCCTGCTGGCGCTGTGCCGCCCGGGCCTCTTGCAGCGCGCTGGCCAGCACGTGCATCTGCCGGGCGTTCAGCGCGTCGACGTGGCGGATGACCAGCATGCCCTTGCCCTCGAGGAGCTCACGGCGGGTCTCGGTGAGCCACTCCTGGCTGGCGTCCTCGGCGTCTCGCACGTGGAACGGCGCGGCCGGGTTCCTGCGCTGGTGGACCGCCCGGGCCAGGGCCAGCTTGCCGACGCCGCGCTCGCCCTCCAGCGTCATCCACTCCGAGCTCTCGTACAGCGCCTCCACCTCGCGGCACGCGCGGAGCCACAGGACCCCGCTGCCGACCAGGCCGGGCAGGTACATGGCCGCACGCGGGACCGGCAGGTCGGCCGCACCCACGACCGGTGAGGTGAGCTTGACGTGGACCACGCCGTCGGCGTAGGGGCCTTGGCGGCCGATCGGCCGGCACGACACCCGGGCCACCGCGCCGCTGGGCAGGTCCACCGTGACCGCGCCGGTCGTGCGCCTGACCAGCGCCTCGGTGGCGTGGCCGATCAGCGCGGCCTGGTCGCCGGGGTCGAGCAGGCGCCGGGCGTGGTCGTTGAGCATGACCACGTCGTTGCCGAGCGCCAGCACGATGCCGCCGGTCCGGCGGCAGGTCCGCACGTACTCCTGGAGCAGGTCGACGTCCCGGCTGGTGCTGGCCGAGACCAGGGCCTGGGTGATCTGGTCGGCCGTGGCCTTGACCAGGGACAGCATCAGCGGGTCGGCGTCCTTGCGCCAGCAGGTCAGGTCGATCACGCCGACCGTCTTGCCGGAGGTCGGGTCGTGGATCGGGACGCCCGCGCAGCCGAACTGCTCGAGGTGCTCGGCGTAGTGCTCGTGCCCGAACACGTGAGCCGGGCCGCCCGATTCCAGCGCGGTGCCGATGCCGTTGGTGCCGACGCGGGCCTCGGCGTAGCTGAAGCCCGGGCACAGCATGACGCTGTCCAGGGCGCGTTCCAGATCATGGTCCGCGGTCAGCCGGGCCAGGACGAGCCCGTTGGCGTCGGTCAGGATGATGCTGATCGGCTGGCCGTCGAGCTGCTCGTACAGGTGCCGCAGGACCGGGTCGGCGCAGCGCGCCAGCCTGGTCTCCAGGTCGGGTTCGTGCAGGTAGGTCAGGTCGATATGGTCGGCGGCCACGTTCCACTGACGGGAGCGCCACCACGAGGCGAGGATCGGTTTGCGCACCGCGGTCTGGTCAACCGGGTCAGCGGAGAGGAACCGGATCCTGGCCTCGGCCAGCCGGTCCCTGGACGTCTGCGGTGGTGATGCGTGTACCATGTCGCCTCCTCTACCTTACGTTTCGCCAGCTGGAGGCCTAGCCTGCGCGGAACGGGTTTTCATCCGGCAGTTACAAAGTAAACCCGCTGTTTCCTGGCACTGTCTCAAGTTGAGACCGCCGTTGTGCGTGGAGCGACGTTTTCTCGGGCCCATGGAGCGCCACGACCAGCCCAACGACCCGGAGACCTACAACCCGTGGACCGTCGTCAACCTGGTCTTTCATCACCTGGCCGCGGAGGGCCTGCACCCGGTCCTCGGCGAGGCGGGCGATCCGGGGCAGCCGGCGGCCGATCTGCTGAGGGCGTTCGGCATCACTCCGGACGCGGAGGGTAACCGGCAGGCCTCGGAGCAGACCAGGCAAGATCTGGCGGCGATACGCGCCGCGTTCGAGCTGTCTCATGTTGAGAGCACATGACCTCGGCGTTCGGGGTCTGATCGAGGACACAAGGACTTTCGGGGCTGTCGGCTGCAGCCCGTAGGGACCATCCCTGGTCCCAGAGCCCAGAACCCGCCGAGAAAGGGGTGACGATGAGTCGCCAGAGTGTGGCCAGGGCCCACCAGAAGATCCAGGAGCTGGCCTGGGAGCCCCTGTACCACGAGCCAGTCGCGCAGTACGGGACTGACTACACCTTCCGCAAGGCCCAGAAGAAGGACCCGCTCAAGCAGGTGCTGCGGTCCTACTTCCCGATGCAGGAGGAAAAGGACCACCGCGTCTACGGCGCCGAGGACGGCGCCATCCGCGGGAACATGTTCCGCAGCGTGCAGGAGCGCTGGCTGGAATGGCAGAAGCTGTTCCTGTCCATCATCCCGCTGCCGGAGATCTCGGCCGCGCGGGCCATGCCGCTGCTGTTCCGCACCGTCCCCAACCCGGAACTGCACAACGGCCAGGCGATCCAGATGATCGACGAGGTACGGCACTCGACGATCCAGCAGAACCTCAAGCGCCTGTACATGCAGAACTACATCGACCCGGCGGGCTTCAACAGCAGCCTGCGCAACTTCCAGAACGACTACTGCGGCACGATCGGCAGGCAGTTCGCGGAGGGGTTCATCACCGGTGACGCCATCACCGCGGCGTCGATCTACCTGACCATCGTGGCCGAGACCGCGTTCACGAACACGCTGTTCGTGGCCATGCCGGCCGAGGCCGCCGCCAACGGCGACTACCTGCTCCCGACGGTGTTCCACTCGGTCCAGTCCGACGAGTCCCGGCACATCTCCAACGGGTACGCGACGCTGCTGATGGCGCTGGCCGACGAGGGGAACCATAAGCTGCTCGAGCGCGACCTGCGGTATGCCTGGTGGAACAACCACCGGGTGGTGGACGCGGCGATCGGCACGTTCATCGAGTACGGCACCAAGGACCGGCGCAAGGACCGCGAGTCCTACGCGGAGATGTGGCGCCGGTGGATCTACGACGACTACTACCGCAGCTACCTCGTGCCGCTCGAGAAGTACGGCCTGGTCATCCCCCACGACCTCATCGAGGAAGCCTGGAACCAGATCTGGAACAAGGGCTACGTGCACGAGGTCGCGCAGTTCTTCGCCACCGGCTGGCTCGCCAACTACTGGCGGATCGACCCGATGACGGACAAGGACTTCGAGTGGTTCGAGTACAAGTACCCGGGCTGGTACGACCGGTACGGCAAGTGGTGGGAGAACTACGCCCGCCTGTCCGAGCCGAACGGGCACAACCCGATCGTGTTCGAGGACGTCGACTACTGGTACCCGCAGCGGTGCTGGACCTGCATGGTCCCGTGCCTGGTCCGCGAGGACATGGTGTACGCCGAGGTCGACGGGGTGGTGCGCACGTACTGCCACAAGGAATGCCGCTGGACCGACGTCGAGGCCTTCCGGCCCACCTTCGAGGGCCGGGCGACCCCCAACATGGGCCAGCTCATCGGCCACCGGGAGTGGGAGACCCTGTACCACGGCTGGAACTGGGCCGACGTGGTCTCCGACATGGGCTACGTCCGCGACGACGGCAAGACGATGGTCGCGCAGCCGCACCTGAAGCTGGGTGACCAATCCAAGATGTGGACGCTGGACCACCTGCGCCGCTGCCCGCCGCTGCAGAGCCCGAACGTCCTGTTCAACGAGATGACACCCGAGGAGCGGGTGGCCTTCCACGCCAAGTACATCCGCGGTGGCCCGGGCGGGCGGTTCCCGAAGGACGACGCCTGACGCTCGGTTCTAGGCCGGGGGGCGGGTTACGTCCCGCCCCCCGGTGTCTCAAGCGATCCCAGAAACCGCTGAGGTGATGGTGGCTAATAAGCACGTCGTCCGGTTCGAGCCCGTCGGCATCGAGATCGAGGTCGACGAGGAGCAGACGGTCCTGCGCGCCGCATTCGATCAGGGCCTCATGCTCATGCACGGCTGCAAGGAGGGGCAGTGCTCCGCCTGCAAGTCGTTCCTGCTCGAGGGCGACGACGTGGAGCTCGACAAGTACTCGACGTTCGCGCTGCCTGACTTCGAGCGCGAGGAGGGGTTCACGCTCCTGTGCCGGGCGCACGTCTACGAGGACGTGACGATCGAGCTGCTCAACTACGACGAGGAGATGATCAGGTCCGGGCTGCCCATCCAGGACGTCGTGGCCGAGGTCGTCGCCAACGATCCGGTCACGCACGACATGCGGCACCTGGTGCTGCGGCTGGTCGACGACGTCGACTTCAAGTTCTTCCCCGGGCAGTACGTGGACATCGCGGTGCCGGGCACGGACGAGGTTCGGTCGTTCTCGATGGCCAACACCTCGGCCCGGGAAAGCCGGCAGCTCGAGTTCATCATCAAGGTCTATCCGGACGGGCTGTTCTCGGGGTTTCTCGATAAAGAGCTAAAGGTCGGCGACCGGCTGAACCTGACCGGGCCGTTCGGGGTGTTCACCTTGCGCGACGCCCCGGACACCGACCTGATCTTCGTCGGCGGCGGGGCGGGGATGGCGCCGATCTTGTGCCTGCTCCGCTCGATGGCCGAACGCGGCATCTCGCGCAAGGCCGTGTACTACTACGGCGCGCGCCGCCGCGGCGACCTGTGCTTCGAGTCCGAGCTGCGCGTCCTGGAGCAGGCGCTGCCGGACTTCCGCTACGTCCCGGCGCTGTCCGAGGACGAGTGGGAGGGCGAGACCGGCCTGATCACCAACGTGGTGGCCCGGCTGGAGCCCGGCTTGGCCAAGGCGAATGGGGTCCACGCCTACGTGTGCGGCCCCCCGCCGATGGTCGAGGCCGCCGTGCCGCTGCTGACCAGGCTCGGGGTGCCGGAAAAGCACGTCTACTTCGACAAGTTCACGACCACAGGGGATCCGGAAAAAGCCCCGCCAGCTTCCTCAGGGGCCAGCTCCCTAACGTGAGAGGGAAAGACTATGACAGAGGCTCAGCAACGCAGCGTCCCGGTAGTGCACTTCACCGACGCGGAGGCAGGCGCGAAGACCTTCCCGGACTCCGACGCCCGCCGCTTCAACTACTACACCCCGGCCGGGCGGAAGCAGACGCACTACGAGGACGTCACCGTGGAGGTCCAGCCGGACCCGCGGCATTACCTCAGCCAGGGCTGGCTGTACGGGTTCTCCGATGGCGTCGGCGGCTACCCGCTGAACTGGACGGCGCTCAAGGCCTGGGGATCTGACCGGCCGGAGCCGAAGCGCTTCCCCGGCTCGGGCGGCAAGGGCTACGACTGGCCCGCGCTCGGCTGGCACGAGTTCCGCGACCCGAACGAGGAGTGGGAGCTCACCCTGTACCGCTACAACGCCAACGTGGTGCGGCAGCTCAACCAGAACATCGACAACGCCAGGCAGGCCAAGGCGTTCGAGCAGTGGAACACCGCCTGGGTACGGTTCGTGGAGCGCAACGTCGGCGCCTGGATGCACGTCGACCACGGCCTCGGGCTCTACCTGTTCGCGAACGCGAACCGGCGGGCCCCGACCAACATGCACAACAACGCGATCTCGGTGAACAGCATGCACCGGATCAGGTCCGCCCAGGACCTGGCCTTGTACAACCTGACCCTGAGCGAGGTGGTGCCCGGCTTCAACGGCACCGCCCACCTCGAGACCTGGAACAAGGAGCCGTGCTGGCAGGGGGTGCGGGAGCTCGCCGAGCAGCTGACCGGCATCGACGACTGGTGCGAGGCCATCTTCGCCGCGAACGTGGTGTTCGAGCCGCTGGTCGGGGAGATGTTCCGCAGCCACCTGGTGATGCACGCCGCGCCACGCAACGGCGACTACGTCACCCCGACGGTGGTCGGCGCCGAGGAGTACGACTACGCCGAGCGCGACCTGCGCTACACCAGGCCGATGTTCCACCTGCTGACCAACGACCGGGAGTTCGCCGACCACAACAGGGCGCTGATGATGCGCTGGATGTCGGCTTGGGTGCCGCGTGCCCTGTCGGCCGTACGCGCCCTGCAGCCGCTGTGGTCGCAGCCGGAGGCCAAGCCGCCGCGCTTCGAGGACAGCCTGGACGCGGCCAAGAACCGCTTCAGCGGCATCGTGACCGATCTCGACCTGGACATCCCGGAGGAGCTGGCCCAATGACCACCGTCGCAGGTAGCCCGTTCAAGTCCGACAGCACGCCGTCCAACAAGTGCGGCTTCACCCTGATGAACAACCAGGTGGGCGAGATCGTGGCCCAGGTGATGGCGACCAAGCCGAACGTCACCGTGATGTGGCTGCCGTCCATGATGCGTGTCGACGCGATCGGCCGGATGGACGTGATCTACGACGAGATCTCCGAGGCGGCCGGCGAGGAGCCCGGGTGGTTCAACGCCGCGGAGTTCGAGGAATCCATGTCCACGCACTACGGCCGGATGATCCACGAGGACGACCGGACGATCATGTTCGCCAACCCGGAGGACGCGGCCGAGTTCATCGGGTTCGACCTGGTGGCCCGGTCCTAGGACACACCCCTTACGCGGTCCGCACACCGCCTCGGCGGTGGTGTGCGGACCGCACATCGCCCGCTTCCCCCGCGGGCTGGACATTTCGTAATCACGGGCGGAATGTGGTGGCTGGGCCGGTAGCCACGGCCCGGCCTGACCGGTGACTCGAAGGAGGCACATGTACGAGAGCAACGGCGAGAGGTACTTCGTCGTCGACGGGCACATGCACTACTGGAACGCGGCTCCGGACAACTGGGTCCCCGGCGCGGAGAAGTTCGCCAACGGCTGGATCAACTGCTTCCACGCCTACCAGGGGCTCGGCCCGCCCGAGACGCACTGGTCGATCGAGCACTTCCAGAAGTACTCCGAAGACGACCTGATGAAGGACGTCTTCGAGGACGGGCACGTGGACGTGGCCATCTTCCAGCCGACCTACCTGAAGGAGTGGTACAAGGAGGGCTTCAACACCACCGAGCGCAACGCGCTCATGGGCGAGAAGCACCCGGGCAAGTTCGTCTACAACACCCGGTGGGATCCGCGCGACGGCGACGCGGGTATTGAGGAGCTTCGCCGCAACGTGGACCGGTACGGGTCCATTGGCTGCAAGCTCTACAGCGCCGAGTGGAACGCGGGCTCGCGCGGCTGGAAGCTGACCGACCCGGCGGCCTACCGCTACCTGGAGGTCTGCCAGGAGCTCGGCGTGAAGAACATCCACGTGCACAAGGGCCCGACGATCTGGCCCCTGGACAAGGACGCCTTCGACGTCGCCGACGTGGACCACGCCGCGACCGACTTCACCGACCTCAACTTCATCGTCGAGC
>Ga0187810_10000618_pt1 | contig 13078 bp, 11 predicted proteins | sample NC_wetland_sal_i_9_FD_132963 | JGI IMG/M metagenome (GOLD analysis project Ga0187810, IMG submission 132963) | Wetland sediment microbial communities from Neuse River Estuary, North Carolina, USA - ASW_5 | ecosystem: Environmental > Aquatic > Freshwater > Wetlands > Sediment | place: USA: North...
GAGACGGGCACAGCCTGCGATAACCGGGCGCGAATGGTGAAATGAAACGTGCTGCCCTCACCGGGCACGCTATCCAGCCAGATCTCGCCGCCCAACATGGTGACCAGGCGCGAACAGATGGCCAGGCCCAGGCCGCTTCCGCCATGTGCGCGCTTCATGGATCCGTCGGCCTGCACAAGGGCTTCGAAGATGCGCTGGTGATGCTCCTTGGGAATGTCCCGACCTGTATCGCGCACGCGAAAGTGCAGGATGGTCTGCTCGTCCCGCAGCTCTTCCACCGATACACTGATTTCGACCTCGCCGGAATCGGTGAACTTCAGCGCGTTGCCGACCAAGTTGATCAACACCTGCCGCAGGCGGCCGGCATCGCTCGAGACCATCTGGGGAACGGCCGGGTCCACGCGGCACAGCATCTGGATGGCCTTGTTGCGGGCGCTGGGGGAGAGCGACTTTACCACTTCGGTGACGATCCGGCGCGGATCGCATTGCGTCTCGTTCAAATCCAGCCGGCCCGCTTCGATTTTGGAGAAATCGAGGATATCGTTGATCACGGTGAGCAAGGCTTGCGCGGACAGCTGGACGGTTTCCAGGTAATCGCGCTGCTCGCTATCGAGATTGGTGTCCAGAGCGAGCTCGGTCATCGCGATGATGCCGTTCATGGGGGTCCGGATTTCGTGGCTCATATTGGCCAGAAATGCGGATTTGGTGCGGTTGGCGCTTTCCGCCGCTGCGGTTGCACGCCGCAACTCTGCGTTGAGCTTGCGCATGGATTCCAGCACCTTCCGATGATGGACGCTGCGCGCCAGCAGCATCATGGACGCCAACGCCGTGATCGACAGCAGCGCCAGTTCAGCCACTGCGCGATACACGGCCACCCGGACGCGATTTGCCTGCTCGGAGCCGGTTTCTTCCACCAGGCAGCACGCCGTCGTCAAACGCCCGGCCGGTCAAGTAAGGACAGACCAGACTTTGGTGGTGAGGTGATGGTGTTAAACAATGCCCACGTGCGCTCCCGCTCAGCCGCGCTCATTCCGCCTTTAGGAAGGCGGTCCAGGAAAGCGAGATAGCGAGTGAGCGACTCGGCCGATTCAGCGTGCTCGCCCTTCGCAAAAAATACAGCAGCCAGAGCTTTGGAGTCCCAATCCTTTCGGCGAACGCCTCCTTTGACCTGGCGAGCTTGCTTCAGCCATGCCTCCGCGCGGACGGCATCGCCACGCAAGAAGCCGTGGTATCCCGCAGCGGCGGCCAGGAACCCGCGCCGCAAGTCCGGCAACATTTTGTTATTCATTGCCAGGGCGCGTTCTAGGATCTCCGCGGTCCGCCGGGTATCTTCTCGATCCGCTGCATCGCTGAGCAACAGACCAAGAGCCGTTGGCATCCGTGACACATCTTCGGTTGGCACGGCTAGCTTTTCGATCAACTCGGGCGGCCACTCGCGCGGCTGTTTTCCTTGAGCGTCCAGAGCCAAGAGATAGAGAATCGCGTTGAGTCGCTCGCCCACCGCGCCTTTTCGCGCCAGCAGAAGAATGAGCTTTGCGTCGTTGGGAAGTGTAACAACGGTGTAAGGAATCGAAACAGAGAGAACGAGCAGCAGATTCGTCCAGAAGAGAATGCGGGTTGTAAGTCCAGCGGGCAACAGGAGTGTAATGATCAGCAGTCCAAACGATGCAGCAGGACCACCCAGGATAAAGCGCATGTGGCGATTCGATAAATCCTCAACGGAACGAGGTATCCCACCGGTGAGGCCGCCCCAGAAGAGATTTCGCGGCAAGAGTCGCAAGCGCCAGCCCTTTGCCTCTCTGGTGAAAAGGAACGCACCTACCATAAAGGTGCGCAGTTCGAAGCCCGCCGTCATTGCCCCGAAGAGGTGCCCCAACTCGTGTACGAATATGGCGATATAGAACGCCAGCACGAAGATCGGAAACCCTCGCGGTGGGATGAGCGGGCTGGGCGAACCTCGGGCCCGATCAAGCGCGATGAGCAAACCACCGATGGCGAAGCCGGCCAATAGCGCGGGCACCCATCGTGTTTTTCGCGTTGGTAGCGGCTGTTCGCCGTCAAGGATGGGGGTCTCGATCACGGCATGCGGATGATGTTCTCGCCGTAAACTTCCAGGACGGACCAGACGTTGGTGATGCGGAACAGGTCGCGAATGCGCGGGCTCAGGTTGATCAAGATGATGGTCGTGCCGGAAGTCTTGGCCGAAACATAGAGCGCCACGATTGTTCCCAGTCCCATGCTGTCCATTTGCGTGAGGCCGGTTAAGTCGAGGACGATCTTCTTGGTTTGCGGGATCAACGCCTTCACTTCGTCGCGCAGAATCCCGGTCAAGCCGGCGGTCAATTTACCCGTGCACAGCACCACGGTAGCGTCGCCTTCCACGTAGGTGCGAAGGCTCAACGGTGGAACTGGGGCATCGGGTGGGCCTGCTGACATGGGCACTATTGTAGCCGAGATTCGGTGGTCTATTTTGCAGCGGTGGCGATCACGTCGTAGGGGCGCATCATTTCGTTGTCTTCGTGCTCCAGCACGTGGCAATGCCAGACGTAACGGCCGAGATAGCCTTCGAAGCGAACGATGATGCGCGTCACCATCTTCGGATCGGCGCGTACCGTATCCTTCCATCCGGCCTCTTCGGGCGCGGGCGGCGTAACGGGCCCGGTGTATCGAACTTCTCCGCGGGTCTGGTAGAAGAACGGCTCGAAGCGGCGGCGATCCAAAATCTGAAAGCGGACCAGGTGCAGGTGGATGGGATGCGAGTCGTCCGTCATATTGATGAAGCTCCAGATCTCCACACTGTCGAGCTCCGGATTTTCCGTGACCGGCATGTGCCAGGGGGTATTGTTCAAAAGCATCGACATCGATTCGCCCTTCAGGGTCATGTTTTCGATCAGCGCTAGCGGACGGGTTTTGACGGCGGCGGATTCCGGAGTTTTGGGAACGCGCCGCAACGACGCGGGGAGCGAACTAGTGTCGGCCGACTTCGCGGGACCAACCCGGAACTGCATCACTTGAAAGGCATCGGTCTGTAGCACGATCTGCTGGCCGGCGCGGCCCGTGAAATCGACAACTAGATCCGCGCGTTCGGCGGGCGCGACCAGCGATCGGTCGAGCGGAACCGGCGCGGGCAGCAGTCCCTGATCAGTGCCGATCTGATAGAGCTTTTGTTCGTTGGAGAGCGCCAAATGCAGAAACCGGCCATTCGAAGCATTCAGCACGCGAAAGCGATACTTGCGCGCCTCCACATTCAGAAACGGAAATGCTTTTCCATTCACGACCATTACGTCGCCGAATACCTCGGGAACCCAGGGCCGATCGGGATCGCCGGACACGGGATAGTCGAGCTGGCCGTCCTGCCGTAACAGGCGGTCGCAGATCACCAGCGGGATTTCGAACGTGCCCTTGGGAAGATTTAGCGCGTCTTCGAAATCGTCGCGAATCAGGAATAACCCGAACATGCCGGCGTAAATGTTCAGCCGGTTAATGCCCATGGTGTGGTCGTGATACCAAAGCGCGGCCGAGTCCTGGCCGTTGGGATAAAAGTAGGTCCGCGTTTTTCCCGGCACGTACCAATCCTCCGGATACCCGTCGCTTTCGGGCGGGGCTTTGGCGCCATGGACGTGAACGATGCCGCGAACTTCGGGTTTATCGGATTCGGCGCCGTGCAGACTGTGATCGATCGGCAGGAAATGTTTCGCCGGCAGTTCGTTGGGCCATTCAATGAACAGCCCTTGGCCGCTACGCGTCTCGAATGTGGGCCCGGGCGACGTTGATCCGTAGCACCACAGGCGCGCCGCCGGAAGATCGCGATGCAACTTAGACTCGACTTGCCGCATGGGAACCCGGAAATACGGGGCTTTCGCGGCAGCATGACTCCCAGGAGCAGGGCGGAAACCGGCCGGCTTGGCAATCTCCGGGGTCGGCAGCGGATCGACAAACTTGGCGAGCGAGTTGGCGTTCAGAGCGGGCGCCGCGTATGAGCTGCGGGCGATTGCTGTGAGATACGTTGCGTGGCGAACGAAGGTCCGGCGGGTCATCGTTAAAAGTGTAACCGCGCGCCGGGTATGAAACCGGCACGCGGCTTTGAATACAGGGGGATCGCGAGCTGAATTTCAGTGCGTGCCGCTATCGGACCGCACCCAGTGGGAACGCAGCGACGTCTTGGGCGAGGCGGCCTGTGCCGGATTCACCGGTTCGCCGCTATTTTCCGAGAGAACCAGCGTGCTGGTATTCGGCGCGGCATCGAAGTTAAACATGTTGTCCAGTGTGCCCGCAATCGCGTCGAAGGAGCCCGGAATTCTCTGGCCGTTGAGCCAGTTGTCTTCGACGAAACGCAGGATCGAGCTTTGATCGGTCACGGTGTGATCGACGAAATTCTGCTTGGCATACGGCGAGATCACCATCAACGGCAGCCGCGGACCGTACCCGCAGCGGCCTTGGGCGTGGCCGGTGCCGGCGACGCCCGGAAGAGCTCCGGTTCCGCTTCCGCAGACTCCGTTTCCAGTAAGCATATCGGCGCTCGTCGCGGACTGATTTACGATCGGCGGCATCTGATGATCGTACCAGCCGTCGGAATCGTCATAGGCGATCACTACGGCCGTGGATGACCAAGTGGGCAAGCTCTGCAAATAATTGATCACGTGCACGATGAACTGCTGTTCGTCGATGGGATCGGAATATCCCGCGTGTCCATCCTGAAATCCCGGAGCCTTGAGGAAACTGACTGCCGGGAAGTTGCCGGCGTTCACCGCGGCGTAGAAATCGTTGATGTCATATTGATGGTTCGCAGCGTCGCCCGCCTGGCCGATCAGCGCCACCGAAGTGGGGCGCGCGTGAGTCGGATTCGCGGTGGATTTGTAATATTGGAACGGCTGATGATGCGGAATATAGTCGTTCTTCTTCGAATTGGTGATCAATGACGTGGTGCTGCGCGTGCAACCGGTGGATCCGTTGGGATTGGTCACCGTGAGGTTGAAGCCGCCCTCGAAGAATCCCCAACTCACGCCCGCCGCGTTCAGAAGATCGCCGACATTTTTCCCGCTCATACCGAATGTTTCGCCGGTTGTGGTGGAACAGACGTCGCCAGCCGGGTCCGCGTCGCTAATGTCGGTCATTCCGCCCAAGCCGTCTTCGATCAAGGAGCCTGTGCCGTTCGTATTGTTGATGGCCCCGTTGAGCTGGCCGGAAATCAGATTGAGCGCGCCATCGGTGGACGGGCCGTAGTTCGTGCCGTACGAGTTGTCGCTCATGGCGTAATGCTGAGCGTAATTCCACAAAGCCGTAACCGTGTTGCCGTCGTAATAACCCATCACAATGCCGGTTGTCGAAGCCACCGGAAGGCTGCTCGGCGGCGGCCCCGGGGTACCTGTGGCCATCGGGAACAAATCCGCCAGCCCGCTGTGATACGCGATCTGTTCAGCCGTGTAGTCGTGATCCTGGTCAGAGGTCGCGGCCTGCGAGCGATCGAAGCGGAAGGGCGCCGTCGCACCGGTTCCGTTGGCTGAATTAATTACAGTCTGGTTATTATTGAGAAACGCCGGGCCCAATCCATTGACGCTCGGCGTGTTGGGATAGGCGTAGAATGCAGGTTCGCCTTCCGGATTCGCGGCAAACGGATAGGTGGCGAAGTAATGGTCGAACGACACGTTTTCCTGGAAGATCACTACCAGGTGTTGAATCGGCGTTGCTGCGCCGCCAGTGGGTGCTGGCGTTTGAGCTTGCGCCGCTCCCAAACCGATCAATGCCCCGGCAACCAAAGCCTCGCCGAGGAAAGTTAACAGACGAATTCTCATAATTCTCCTCTCCAGTCTTACTGCGTAAATCTCCCTCGAGATGCTTTGAGGTTGAACACCTGAGTGTACGCGGGAATTGTGAATGTCGAATGAACGCTGCGTGACGGATTCATAAGACCACCGCGCCGAATTTCGTTGCCAATGCCTCCGCCAAGCTGCTCGCGCGTCACCACGCGTCTGGAACGAAATGGGGCCGGCGGCGCCCGCTCGCCTTGCGCTGGCCCGCGCACTCGCGATATCCTGCCGTTGTCCGGAGGTCCGTTCCATGAAAACAACCGTTCTTCTGCTCTGCTTGGCCGGAGGCGCTTTGCCCGTGCTCGCTCATCACTCCTTCTCCGCCGAGTACGACGACACCAAACCCGTGAAGATATCGGGCGTGGTGACGAAGGTAGAGTGGATGAACCCGCACATCTGGTTCTATGTCGACGAGAAGACCGCCGATGGCAAGGTGATCCACTGGGCCTTTTCGGGCGGCGCTCCCGGCCAGCTCATGCGCCGCGGAATCACCAAAGACGTCATCCAACCGGGAATGATGATCAACGTGGAAGGTTTTCGCGCCAAAGACGGATCGGATAACGCCAACGGAACCAAAGTGACGTTCCCTGACGGCCGCCAGGTGTTCACCACCAGCCAAGAACCGGATTCCAAGAAGAACTGATGGAGGACCGTCATGAGTTCAGCATCTGAGGGGATCGGCCGGCGCATCGCGTTCGGAGCCTTGCTGGCCGGGCTGATTCTGGCGCCCGCGCGTTTCCAAGCGCAAAGCTCGAAGCCTGGGAGCGGATCCAAAGCGCTGCCCCGCACCCCCGACGGCAAGCCCGATTTCAGCGGCGTATACGAGTGGCCGAAGTCGAACGGCGGCGATCGCTGCCGGTGCTCCGCCACTGTGTTTGATCACAAGAAAATGGCGCCGTTCAAGCCCGGCGGCATGCCGTTCTTTGAGCCGCCCAACGGCGATCCGCGCCACGACGAGCCGCGCAACTTTTGCATGCCGGCCGGATTTCCGTCGGGCATGCTCTCGGCCAACGCGGTTCAGTTTGTACAGAACAAGAATTATCTGGTGATCGTGCACGAATTCCAGCGCATGACGCGCATCATCCCGCTCGATGGCCGCCCGCACCGCACCGGGATCGAGCCCACCTATTTCGGCGATCCGGTGGGTCACTGGGAAGGCGACACGCTGGTGGTGGAAAGCACTAACTTCAAGCGCTGGGGTCTGGACGACTATTACTACACGGACAAGAATCAGTACCGCATGCACAGCGACGCGCTGCGCACGGTGGAACACATCAGTTGGCTCGACGACAAGACGCTCTCTTATCGGCTCACTATCGACGATCCCAAAGTTTTCACCGCGCCATGGACGCAGGATTTCACCATGGTCCTGCATCCGGATTGGGACGCAGCCGGCCTATACGAGTACGTCTGCGAAGAGAACAACCGCTGTCCCGGCGGAAAATGTAAATCGGAATAGCAAGGAGCCACCAATACTAATGAAGACCCGAAAGCTGGGAGGGTCCACTCTCGAAGTCTCTCCCATTTGCCTGGGCGGCAACGTTTTTGGATGGACCGCCGATGAACCCACATCGTTCGCGATCCTGGACGCCTTTGTTGGAGCCGGATTCAACTTCATCGACACCGCCGATGTCTATTCGCGCTGGGTGCCCGGCCACAAAGGCGGCGAGTCCGAAACGGTGCTCGGCAATTGGTTCAAGCGCAGCGGAAAACGCAAGAGCGTGATCCTCGCCACCAAAGTGGGCATCGAGCTGGCACCCGACAAGAAAGGGCTTTCGAAAGCCTATATCCTGCGCGAAGTGGAAGACTCGCTCGATCGTCTCCAAACGGATTACATCGACCTATATCAATCGCATATCGACGACGCCACCACGCCTTTGGAAGAAACACTCGGCGCTTACGATCAGTTGATCAAGCAAGGCAAGGTACGGGCCATCGGCGCATCCAACTACAGCGGCGCGCGTCTCACGGAAGCGATGAGCGTGAGCAAACAACACGGGCTTCCGCGGTACCAATGCCTGCAGCCGCACTACAATTTGTACGAACGCGCCGGATACGAGAAGGATCTCGAGCCAGTGTGTCTGGCCGAAGGCATCGGCGTGATCCCCTATTTCGCGCTAGCGAGTGGATTTTTGACGGGCAAGTATCGCTCGGAAAACGATCTCGCCAAAGGACCGCGCGGGCAGATGGTGAAGAAGTATCTGGACGAGCGCGGATACCGGATTCTGGCCGCTCTGGATCAGGTCGCGGAAAAACTCCACTCCACGCCCGGCAAGGTGGCCATTGCGTGGCTGATCGCGCGGCCGAGCATTACGGCCCCCATCGCGAGCGCTACCAGCGTGGAGCAGCTCAACGACCTGGTGGACGCCGCGAAACTAACTCTCGACGCAGCTTCCATCGAGACCTTGAATCACGCCAGTGCCTACTAACCCGAGCGCCCCTGAACTGCGTTTTGCGTTCGAGTTGGACGTGGAAGTCAGCGCTCCGCTCGATTTGGGCCAGACGCAGGCCGGTCATCGGCGGATTGTGCCGATCGCGGGCGGCGTTGTTTCCGGCCCACGCCTCGAAGGCCGCGTGCTGCCCGTCGGAGCCGATTGGCAGATCCTCCGTCCGGACGGAACAGCGGAATTGGATGCGCGCTACATTATCGAGACCCGCGCCGGCGCGCTCATCTCTGTCGTCAACCGCGGCGTCCGGCATGGTCCGCCTGAAGTGCTGGCTCGATTGAATCGCGGCGAGCGCGTTGACCCGGGATCGTACTATTTCCGCTCGGCTGCGACGTTTGAGACCAGTTCCGCCCCAGACGCGTGGCTCACGCGGGCGATCATCGTGGGCGTGGGCGAGCGCTATCCCGACAAAGTCGCGATCCGCTTCTGGGAAGTCTTGTGAGGGAACCTGCGTGAGCCGCATCGCGCTGGTGACTGGCGCGGGCAGCGGCATCGGGCGCGCGGTCAGCGTGGCGCTGAATTCCGCTGGTTATTCCGTCGTTCTGGCAGGACGCCGCGCCGCCGAACTCGAACGCACCGCCGCGATGGCCCAGTCGGGCAACGCCCCGATGCTCGCGGTCCCAACCGATGTCACGCAGCCGGACGCCGTCGCAGCGCTGTTCGATCGCGCGAAGCAAACGTTCGGACGCCTCGACGTGCTTTTCAACAACGCGGGCACAAGCGCTCGTGGCGTTCCCATGGAAGAGCTCACGTTCGAACAATGGAACGCCGTGGTCGCCGTCAACCTGACCGGGGCGTTCCTTTGCGCGCAGCACGCCATGCGGCTCATGAAGTCGCAGCTACCGCGCGGCGGACGCATCATTAATAATGGGTCGATTTCGGCGCACTCGCCCCGGCCTAATTCCGCGCCCTACACCGCCAGCAAACACGCCATCACCGGACTCACCAAGAGCATCTCGCTTGACGGCCGCAAGTACGACATCGCTTGCGGACAGATCGACATCGGCAACGCAGCCACCGAGATGACCGAGCGGATGACGTCGGGCGTCGCTCAAGCCGATGGCACCAAGGCGCCTGAACCGCGCATGGACGTGAAGCTGGTGGCCGAAGCCGTTCTTTATATGGCGAACCTGCCGCTTGAAGCGAACGTGCAATTCATGACCGTGATGGCCACCAAGATGCCGTTCATCGGCCGCGGCTGAGTCGGGGGACTAGAACTTCCAGAGCATTCCCATTGACGCGCCCATCAATTGCCCGCCGGTCCAACAGTGCGGGTTGGAAGCCACCAGGCCACCAGTGGCGTCAAAGGCATCGTGGCAATCGGTGGTAACCGCTCGTCCGCCGGCGCCCAAGTCATAGTGGGCCGCGGGACCGTTGGCGGTCAGCGCCCAATTGCTATAGATGCTCAGGCTCTCGGTGAGTTTGTGCATTAGAGCGATCGTAAACAAGTTGGCTTGATTGTTAGCGCCGAGGCCCGCGGTGAAATCGAGTCCGGGGACACCGCCCGGAGGCGTGATGAGCGAGTCGTTGTGCTGGCCCGGATCCCCGGGCGTTCGAAACGCATGCGCCCAACCCATATGCAAGCTGTCGGTGGACGTCAGCTTTTGGCTCACAGCGAACCAGCTGCCCAACCGCTGCCGCTCGTTTTGGAATTGAAGATCAGCGGGTAAGTAGCGATGCAGGCTCTCAAAGATTCCGCTGACGGTGGTCTTGCTCGGAAAGATATACTGCACGCCGATCTTGGCGGCGTCTTCGTCCCCCACATCCTGAGCTTCCAGCATTTGGGAATAGGCGTTGGCCGAGCCGTAAAGACCAGTGATGTCGCTCGACCGGTTCACTTTCATGTGGCGCTCGTACGCGGCCACCATGAAAAGCCGGCGCTTTGTGTACGATAGGCTGGCGCTCAGGGCGTCGCTGAAAGAACCGTCACTGCAAGTCACCGGGACGATTCCGCCGCTGCCTGGGATGTTGCCGCCGGTGCAATCGGACTCGCCCGCGGCCAGGTTGTCGCTATTGCTTGCGCGATTCTGTCCCGGCGAGAACAGCACGTTCAGATTGAAGCCGCCCCAGGTTGGCGACTCCCACCAGATGGAATGATCCAGGCGCGTGCCGAACTCCACGCGATTGTCGCCTCCCGTATTGCCCATGATCACTTGGTAATCGCCGAGCATGCCGTAAAACGGATTCATGCGAGACGTGGAGTTCTTATAGGGCGCATCGGTCTTACCGAACTTGATCGAGCCCCAAAATGGAGACGAAAGTCCTAGATAGCTGTTGCGCGATGTCAACGCGCCCTTCACCACGTTGCTCTCGTTGCTGTTGCTTTCGCCGGTACCGGACGTCGACGCGATATCGATCTGCGTTTCCAGTTGATAGACGAAGTTGAACGTCCGGTTGTTGCCCAGGGACTGGAAACCGCGAACGCCGACGTAGGAAATGTTCGTGGAGATGTCGGGCAACCACCCGGTCCGGCCGACCGGCGGATTCCCGTCCGGACCCAGCATTCCCGCGAGACCTTTGCTTACTCCATCCACGGAAACGTCGAGATTGCCGTACATCGTGATTTCTCCGCCCGCGCCCTCGCCGCCTGGAGTGTAGAAGGTAACCGTCTTTCCCGGCTTGCGTTCGAAGAATCCATGCCCAGCCGCGCCGGATGCCGCAGTTTTCTGCGCGGGATTGGAAGCCGACGGGGCGGTGTTCGCAGCCGCCGTTTCCCGGCTCTCAACTGCGCTGGTCACTTTTTGAAGCTGCTGCTTCACGGCTTGAAGCTGTTCCTCGAGGGCATCGGTGTGCTGTTGCAGGGCTTGCAATTGAGCCTTCAGGTCCCCCACTTCATCGGCGTGAATCAGCGGCGCAGCAAGAATGGCGCTTGCCACAACCAGCGCGAATTTCTTGAAAATCTTCATAAACTCCCTCGGGCCGAGGATTCTTCGGCTGCCACCAAAGTCATCAGGCTAGTAACGATCTTCCGCAGGACATCCGATTGCGCATTCATCTCCTGAGCGGCGGAAGCGCTTTCCTCCGCAGTCGCCGCGGTGTGCTGAGTGACCCGTTCCATCTGCGCAATGGCCTTAGTAACTTGCTCGATGCCGCGAGTCTGATCTTCACTGCCGGTTTCCACGTCGTGAATCAGGGTCCGCACCGAACTGGCATCCTCGGCGAGCGATTGAATCGAACCCGCGATCTGATGGAGCCGCTCCTTGCCCGATGCGGCTTTGTTAACGGACTCTTCGATCACGGTGGCGCTGTCTTTGGCGGCCTGCCCTGCCCGCTGCGCCAGATTGCGTACCTCATCGGCGACCACGGCGAAGCCCAGTCCGCTTTCGCCTGCGCGCGCTGCTTCCACCGCCGCGTTGAGCGCCAGAATATTAGTCTGGAAAGCGATCCCGTCAATCACTTCGATGATCTTGGAGACTTTCTTGCTCGCTGCGTTGATGTCGTCCATCGAGGCCATCATCGTCTGCACGGCGCCGTTTGCAGCCTCCAGCTTGCGCGCCGTCTCTTCCATCCTGGATGCGGCCGCTTTCGAGGATGCCGAGTTCCGCCCGGCCATGGATTCGATTTCGACCGAAGACGCGGAGGTTTCTTCGAGCGATGCGGCCTGTTCGGTCGTGTTCTCGGCCAGCGTCTTGCTGGCGTCGGCGATCTGGCTGGTGGCGGCGTTGAGTTGTTCGGACGCGGAATTCAGGCTGCGTACGGCCGGCACCAGCACGCGGCTGACGTGCAGCGCCAGCCGCCACCCCACCGCGCCCGAGCTGGCCAATGAAAGAGCCAGCAGCGTCCAGATCCACACGCGCCCGCTCAGATTTGAGGCAGCGGCCGCGGCAGCTTTCCGTTTGCCATTCTCCTGCTTGAATTGCGCCAGACTCTCGATCGAAGTTTGCGCTTTCGCATAAGCGGTCATGGTCTCGGAACGAAACAGTCCCATCGCCTGACCGGTTTGGGAATTCCGGCTGAGCGGAATGATGGAGTCGGCGGTCTTCAGCAGGCGGTTGATATCGCTCGGGACTTGCTCGAAAAGCGCACGGTCGGCCGGATCGGAAATGCTTTTCCGGTACTTCTCCAGTTCAACTTGTGACGTCCGTTCCAGGTTCGCCAGATCGCTCTCGGCCTTGGCTCTCGCCTCTTCGTTAGCTGCCGTGATGTGGCCCCGAATGCCGCCCCGAATGTCCTTGGCGATGCCGGCCAAACGGCCCACCGAGTTGATGCCCGGCAGCGATTCCTTTGCCAATTCCTGGACGGTATCGTTCATTCCGCGCATCACAGCGATCGACATACCGCTCACAACGACGGTGAAAGCAACCGGCACACCGAACGCGAGAATGATTTTGTTTCCGATGGTCATGCGAACTCTAGTTCCGAGTTGCATATCGGCCAGAGTCGCAGCAAGGTGAATTTTTTGGCCGGCGGCTAGCCCTCGGCTTCCCAGTTGAAGCGCGCCACCGCGAGTCCGCCAAAGACCGCCCCGAACAGCAGCAGTACACCGATGGGATACAGAGCAGCTTCGAACCCCAACCCGCGCCAGGTCATCGCTTCCAAGCCGTCCATGGCCCAGCGCGTAGGCACCACCAGGCTGACGTTCTGTAACCATTGCGGGAACAGAAACATCGGAATCCAGGCGCCGCCCAGCATCACTACGATCAGGGTGGCGAAAATGGAAAGGCCGCGCGTGGCTTCAGGCGTCTTGCCGAAGGTGGCAACCAACATGCCGAATCCCGCCGTCATCAGCGCGAAGGCTGCACTCACGCCCAAAAAACCCGCCATGCTGCCTTCCACTCGCACCCCGAACACCAGCCGTGCAAATAGGAAGTTCGCCAGCACCAC
>Ga0187810_10000619_pt1 | contig 13072 bp, 9 predicted proteins | sample NC_wetland_sal_i_9_FD_132963 | JGI IMG/M metagenome (GOLD analysis project Ga0187810, IMG submission 132963) | Wetland sediment microbial communities from Neuse River Estuary, North Carolina, USA - ASW_5 | ecosystem: Environmental > Aquatic > Freshwater > Wetlands > Sediment | place: USA: North...
CCGCCGATCCTGGTCGTAACGCGGATCCTGGTCGTAACGCGGATCCTGGTCGTAACGCGGATCCTGGTCGTAACGCGGATCCTGGCCGTAGCGCGGATCGGCGTCCCTGGGGTCGCGGCGCACCTCGTCGTACCCCGGCGGCATCGGAGGCCTGGGCCTGCGGGACGCGGCGGAATCCCGCGGGTCCCCGGATCCCCTGGGGTCCTGGAAGACCCGCGGGTCTTGGCGAGCCCGCGGGTCCGGGAAGTGCCTCGGGTCGACAGGCCCGCGCGAGCCTGGGGGCCAGGTGCCGCCGTTCTCGCTCACCTGCCGGCCTCTCTATTCGTGCCCACGAGCTCACCGGGGGGGTGTCCGGTGGTTCGTTCGGCGTCCAGGGCGGACTGTAGCAGCACGGCGGCTGCCGCGGCGTCGACTACGTGACGGCGGGCGCGGGAATCCCGGCCACCGCGGCGCAGCGCCTCGTGAGCCTGGGTCGTCGTGAACCGTTCATCGACCAGCCGCACCGGGACGGGAGCGACCCGGCCGGCCAGTTCGGCGGCGAAGCTCCGCGCGCCGTGGGCAGCCGGGCCATCCCGTCCCGACAGCGAGGTGGGCAGCCCGACGATGACCTCGATCGCGTCTGCGCTGACGGCCAGCTTAGCGAGTTGGTCCAGGTGCCCCGGGCCGGACGCCAGGACGGTCAGCGGGCTGGCCAGGATACCGCCGGGATCGCTGCGCGCGACGCCGACGCGGACCGAGCCCACGTCGACCGCGAGGCGCACGCCCTGTCTCACCGGCCCGGACCCTTTGACCCCGGCCTGGCTAGGGCGTAGCAGCATGGCAATACGTTACCTACCGGATCCTCGGGATATCCCGCAAAGCGCCGCGAACAGCCTCAAATGCATCATTGATCACAGCAGTGTGGCGGTCTGCGGTGATGGGGGCCCCGCCACCCTGGGCGACGTCCGCCTTACCGCCCCCGCCGCCGCCGAGCGCGCGCGCGGCGATCCCGACCAGGACCCCGGCCGACAGGCCCGCCTCCTGGCCGGGTTCGTTGACCGCGATGACCACGACCGGCCGGTCCGCCGGGACGCCGACGACCATCACGACCGCCGGGCGTTCGCGCGGTATCCGGCCGCGCACGTCGAGCGCCAGCGTGCGGATGTCGTCCGATTCGGTCCCCTCCGGGACGCGGTGCGTGACCAGCGCCGTCCCGTTGACGTCCTCCGCGCCGTCGGCGATGTCCCTGGCCGACTCCAGCAGCCGGGCCGCCCGGAGGCGCTGGAGCTCGCGTTCGGCGTCCCGGAGCCTGGTCACGACCGAGGAGATCCGCTCGGGCAGCTGCTCGCGCGGCGTCTTGAACTGCTCGCTGAGCTGGCTGACGAGTACGGATTCCCTGGCCAGGAAGCGGAACGCGTCCAGGCCCACCAGCGCCTCGATCCGGCGCACGCTCGAGCCGATCGACGCCTCGCTGAGGATCTTGACCAGGCCGAGCTGACCGGATCTGGCCACGTGGGTGCCGCCGCACAGCTCCCGCGAGTAGTCGCCGACCTCGACGATACGGACCACGTCGCCGTACTTCTCCCCGAACAGGGCCAGCGCGCCCAGCTCACGCGCCTCCTGCTGCGAGGTGTAGAAGGCGCGCACGTCCAGGTCGCCGATCAGGACCTCGTTGACCTCGTCCTCGGTGTCGCGCAGCACCGACACCGGGACCGCGCCGGAGGCGGTGAAGTCGAACCTGAGCCGGCCCGGCGAGTTCTCCGAGCCCGCCTGCGCGGCCGATTCCCCCAGCGCGCCGCGCAGCGCGCGGTGGACCAGGTGGGTCGCGGTGTGCGACCGGGAAAGCGCCCGGCGCCGCTCGATGTCGATCTCGGCGAACGCCGGCGCGCCCGCCATCACCTCGCCGGCCCTGACCCGGCCGCGGTGCACGATGAGGCCGGGCAGCGGCGTCTGCACGTCGAAGACCTCGATCTCGCCGCTGGTCATGACGATGCGCCCGGCGTCGGCCAGCTGCCCGCCGCCCTCGGCGTAGAAGGGAGTGCGGTCGAGGACCACGTCGACGTCGGTGCCCTGGCCCGCCGACGGCACGGGCGCGCCGTTGACGAGCAGGCCGAGGATCGTGGCCTCGGCCGCCACCTCGTCGTAGCCGGTGAAGGTGACGGCGCCGGACCGCTCGAGCAGTTCCGCCAGGACCGAGACGTCGGCGTTGCCGGTCTTCTTCTCGGCCGCGTCCTTCTTCGCGCGGTCCCGCTGCTCGCCCATCAGGCGGCGGAACCCCTCTTCGTCGACGGACAGGCCCTGCTCGGCCGCCATCTCCAGGGTCAGGTCGATCGGGAAGCCGTAGGTGTCGTGCAGCTGGAAGGCCTGCGCGCCGGACAGCGTGCGCAGGTTCTTGCGCTTGTTCTCCTCGACCGCCGCCTCGAAGATCGCCGTGCCGGTGCGCAGCGTGCTGCTGAACGCCGACTCCTCCCCGTCGATGACGGTGTGGATGTTCGCCGCGTCCCTTTGCAGTTCGGGGTACAGCTCGGCCATGGCATCGATCGTCACCGCGGTGAGCTCGTGCATGTACCGCTCGCCGGACGGACCGCCGCCGCGCTGGCCTCCGCCCAGCAGGCGCAGGTTCCTGATGCTGCGCCGCACGATGCGCCGCAGCACGTAGCCGCGGCCCTCGTTGCTGGGCAGCACGCCGTCCTCGATCAGCATCACCGCGCTGCGCACGTGATCGGCGATGACCCGCAGGGCCACGTCGGTCCGCTGGTCACGGCCGTAGCTCTGCTCGGTCAGCTCCGCCGCCCGGTCCAGGATCTTCCACGTGGTGTCGATCTCGTACAGGTTGTCGACCCCCTGCAGGATCGACGCCATCCGCTCCAGGCCCATCCCGGTGTCGACGTTCTTGCTCGGCAGCGGTCCCTCGATGTCGAAGTCATCCTTGGCCCGGACCTTGCTCAGCTGGTCCTGCATGAAGACCAGGTTCCAGACCTCGAGGAACCGGTCCTCGTCGGCTTCGGGTCCGCCGTCGCGGCCGTATTCGGGGCCGCGGTCGTAGTAGATCTCCGAGCACGGGCCGCCCGGTCCCGGCACGCCCATGTGCCAGTAGTTGTCCGCCAGGCCCCGGCGCTGGATCCGGTTCTCCGGCAGGCCGATCTCATCCCGCCAGATCGCGAACGCCTCGTCGTCGCCGTGCAGGACCGTCGCCCAGAGCTTGCTCTCGGGGAACGCGAAGCCACCGTCGGCCTCGGACCTGGTCAGCAGCTCCCAGGCGTAGTGGATCGCCCCCTGCTTGAAGTAGTCGCCGAACGACCAGTTGCCGAGCATCTGGAAGAACGTCGCGTGCCGGGTGGTCTTGCCCACTTCCTCGATGTCCAGCGTCCGCACGACCTTCTGCACGTCCGCCACGCGCCGGTACGGCGGCGTCCGCTGGCCCAGCAGGTACGGCTTGAACGGCTGCATGCCCGCGATGACGAACAGCACCGTGGGATCGTCGGCGACCAGGGAGGCCGAGGGCACGATGGCGTGCCCCTGCTGCTTGAAGTACGCAAGGAAGCGGCGGGCGATCTCTGCCGACTCCATCAGTGGCCATCCTTGGGTCGAGGGTCGTGGTTGGTGAGCGTGCTCCGGACCCGGGCGGGCGGGAGGTCTCGTGCTCCGAGGGTAGGTCCTTCGGGCGGGGAATGCCGAGCCATATACAGGTCCATGCCTGCCCGCACGTCGCGGGCGAACCCGATGGCCTGCCTGGCTAGGTTCTGCGCGTTCAGGCTAGGCCCGTTCAGGCTGTTCGCGTTCAGGCCAGGCCCGTTCAGGCTGGGCGCTCCCCCGCGGGTAAGCCTGCCCGACACGCGTCGGCCCACGGCGGAGACACGCCGGTAACCTGCGATCCCGGCGACCGCCCCGACCGTCAGCCAGAACCCGCGGCGGATCACCGCGCCACCTTCCCGCCGCGGGCCAGCTCGCCGCGCTCGATGACCCGGCCGGGCAGGGTGCGCCGGGCGGCCCGGCGCAGGCCGACGGCGTGGCGCACCCCGTAGGCCAGGGCGGCAGTCCGGCCCACCGGGCCGTCGGCGATCATGCGGCCGAGGCCGGCGAGCGCGGTCACCTGGCCGGCGAGTTCGGCCATCCCGGTGCCGAGTTCGTCCATGCTGGCCGTGACGGATTCGGTCTGGTCGAGCTGCTTGGAGGCCCGGTCCACGGCGGCCTGCGCCCCGTCGACCGCTACCTGCGCCCGCTGGAGGAGCACGTCACCGCGCTCACGCAACTCGGCCATCAGCCTCGTGGACTCGGACAGGAACCGCCCGAGCCGCAGGAGCACGACCGCCCCGACGCACACCAGCAGCGCCCAGAAGACGGCCGCGATCAGCGCGGCCAGTTCCGCCACGTTCATGACGGGCCCGTCCGCCTCATGGCTACTCCTTTGCCGGTTGCTCTTCCGATTTCGCGAGGATGGCCCGGATCCGCCTGGCGCGTTCCGCGACGCGCGCCTCCAGGCCATGCTCAGACGGCAGGTAGTAGGTGCGGTCCGCCACCGGGTCCGGGGCGTAGCGCTGCGCGACGATGCCGTCGTCGAAGTCGTGCGGGTACAGGTAGCCCTCACCGTGCCCGACCTTGCCCGCCCCAGGATAGTGCGCGTCGCGCAGGTGCGCGGGCACAGCGCCAAGCAGGCCGGCCCGGACATCGGCTTCGGCCGCGCTGATCGCCTTGATGACCGCGTTGGACTTAGGGGCCAGCGAGATATGGATCACCGCCTGCGCCAGGTTAATCCTGGCCTCGGGCAGCCCGATGAACTCCACCGCCTGCGCGGCGGCGACGGCGGTCTGCAGCGCGGTGGGGTCAGCCATGCCCACGTCCTCGCTGGCGTGCACGATGAGCCGCCTGGCGATGAAGCGCGGGTCCTCCCCCGCCGCGATCATCCTGGCCAGGTAGTGCAGCGCCGCGTCCACGTCGCTGCCCCGCATGGACTTGATGAAGGCGCTGATCACGTCGTAGTGCTGGTCACCGTCGCGGTCGTAGCGGACCGCGGCGCGGTCTACCGCGCGCTCCAGCACCCCGACGTCGATCACGGCGCCCCGGGGCTGGCCTAGGGCGGCAGACTCCAGGTAGGTCAGTGCTCGCCGCGCGTCGCCGCCCGCCAGGCGGACCAGGTGGTCGGTGGCCTCGACGTCCAGCGCGACGGCGCCGCCCAGCCCGCGCGGATCGGCCAGCGCGCGCCCGATGACCTCGCGGATGTCGTCGTCCGACAGCGGCTGCAGGGTCAGCAGCAGTGACCGGGACAGCAGCGGTGACACGACCGAGAAGAAGGGGTTCTCCGTGGTCGCGCCGATGAACGACACCCACCGGTTCTCCACCGCGGGCAGCAGCGCGTCTTGCTGGGTCTTGGAGAACCTGTGCACCTCGTCGATGAACAACACGGTCTGCGTGCCGCTCATCCCGAGGGTCCGGCGGGCCGCGTCGACCGCTGCCCGCACGTCCTTGACCCCGGCGCTGACCGCCGACAGTTCCACGAACCGCCGCCTGGTCACCTGGCTTACCACGTAGGCCAGGGTCGTCTTGCCGGTGCCGGCCGGGCCCCACAGGAGCAGGGACATCGGCGCGTCGTTGTCGATCAGCTTGCGGAACGGCGTGCCCTCACCGGTCAGGTGCCGCTGCCCGATCACCTCGTCCAGGCGGCGCGGCCGCATCCGCACGGCCAGCGGCGCGGCCGCCTGCGCGGCCGCGTCCTCCGCCTCGTCGAACAGGCTCGCGGAGTTGCCTGTGTCTGCTCCGGCCATCCTCCGACCCTATCTCCGCCCGCGCAGCACTTTCTTATGCCGGAACACGAGTTTTCCACAGGCGCATGACTGCGTACGGCGTTGTCCACAGGCTCCGCGCCGCCTCCCGCGATCACGCCCCCGCCTGGCAGCTTGGATGGCCCGGCTCGCCCTATCCGTGCGGCCCCGCCTGTGCGGTGGTGGCGGCGGCAGGGGTTTCATGATCGTGGCCAGTTTTGGTCCGCCCGCCCATTTCTGGCCAGCATCATGAAATTGGGTCGGGCTTGGCGTCGATGCCGGCTTCGCGGCGCTGGGCGGGGGTGATCGTGGTGGGGGCGCCGGTCAGGGGGTCCAGGCCGGAGGCGGCCTTGGGGAACGCGATCACGTCGCGGATCGTGGGCGCGCCGGCCAGCAGCATGCACACCCGGTCCCAGCCGAACGCGATGCCGCCGTGCGGCGGCGGCCCGTATTTGAACGCGTCGAGCAGGAAGCCGAACTGCGACTGGGCCTCGGCGGGAGTCAGCCCGATCAGGTCGAAGACGGCCTGCTGGACCGAGGACTGGTGGATACGGATCGACCCGCCGCCGATCTCGTAACCGTTGCACACGATGTCGTAGGCGTCGGCCAGCGCGCCGCCCGGCTCGGTGATGAATTTGTCCGCCCATTCGGGCAGCGGAGCCGTGAAGGGGTGGTGGACAGACGTCCACCCGCCGGAGGAGTCCTCCTCGAACATCGGCGCGTCGACGACCCACAGGAACGACCACTCCGATTCGTCGATCAGGCCGCACCGGCGCCCGATCTCCAGGCGGGCGGCGCCGAGCAGTTCACGCGCCGCCGTGGCCGGGCCGGCCGCAAAGAACACGCAGTCGCCCGGCTCGGCACCGGCCGCGCCGGCCAGCCCGGACCTTTCCGCGTCCGACAGGTTCTTGGCCACCGGGCCTGACACCTCGCCCGCCGCGCCGATCAGGGCGTACGCGAGCCCGCGCGCGCCGCGCGACCTGGCCCACTCCTGCCAGCCGTCGAGCTCGCGGCGGGACTGCGCGGCGCCGCCCGGCATGACCACCGCCCCGACGTACTGCGCCTGGAACACCCGGAACTCGGTCGCCGCGAAGTACTCGGTCAGGTCGGTGAGCTCGCAGGAGAACCGCAGGTCGGGCTTGTCCGAGCCGAACCGGGCCATCGCGTCCGCGTAGGTCATCCTGGGCAGTGGCGTGGGCACCTGGTAGCTGGCCAGCTCGGCCCACAGCCGCGACACCACGTCCTCGGCGACGTCGATGACGTCCTGCCTGGTGACAAACGACATCTCGATGTCGATCTGGGTGAACTCCGGCTGCCGGTCCTTGCGGAAGTCCTCGTCCCTGAAGCACCGGGCCAGCTGGTAGTAGCGCTCGAGCCCGCCCACCATGAGCAGCTGCTTGAACAATTGCGGCGACTGCGGAAGCGCGTACCAGTTACCCGGCCGCAGCCGCGCGGGAACCAGGAAGTCGCGCGCCCCCTCCGGGGTGGACCTGGTCAGGTACGGCGTCTCCACGTTCACGAAGCGGTGCGCGCGCATCACATCGGACAGCAGGTAGGCGGCCTGCGACCGGATGCGCAGCGCCCGGGCGGTGTCCTCCCGCCTGATGTCCAGGTAGCGGTATTTGAGCCGGACGTCCTCGCTGATTTCGGCGGACCCCTCGATGGGGAACGGGAGCGCCTCCGCCTCGCTGAGCACCTCGACCACGTCCGCGACGACCTCGACCTGGCCGCTGGGCAGCTCCGGGTTCTCGTTGCCCGCCGGCCGAATTCGTACCGTGCCGGTCACCAGCACGCAGAATTCGGCCCGGACTTCATGCGCGCCGGCTCCCTCTTCGCCGCGCCACACGACCTGCACGATGCCGCTCGCGTCCCGCAGGTCGATGAAGACCACGCCGCCGTGGTCCCGGCGCCGGGCCACCCACCCGGCGAGCACCACGTCCTCCCCCGCGTGGTCCGCCCGCAGCGTCCCCGCCTCATGGGTGCGGATCATCCGGCCGCCCTTCCGAATACTCGATGCCAGTCAATTACCTTAAATCCCGCGGACGGGCCCCGATTCGGGCGCCAGGCCGGCCAGGAAGGGATTCGCGACGCGCTCCGCGCCGATGGTCGTGGCCGGGCCGTGCCCGGACAGCACCAGTGTCTCGTCGGGCAAGGTCAGGCAGACCCTGGCCAGGCTGCGCAGGATCGTCTGGTAGTCCCCGCCGGGCAGGTCGGTCCGCCCGATCGACCCCGCGAACAGGAGGTCACCGGAAAACAGGACGCCGTCCGCGGTCGGGTCCCGATCTGCCCGCCCGGCCCGGTCGGTTTCGTTTTCACCTGGCGCCGTAATGGGTGGCTCCGGCAGCCGGAATGTGACCGAGCCTTCGGTATGTCCCGGTGCGTGATTCACGATGATCTCGAGGCCCACCAGGCTCAGGGTTATCCCATCGGTGAGTTCTTTGACGTCATCCGGCTCGGTGAATTTCAGCCCGCCGAACAGTTGCTGTCCCACCCCGAGCGGGAATCCCTTGGCCGGGTCACTGAGCAGTACGCGGTCGGCCGGGTGGATGTAGGCCGGGATGCCCCGGGCCCCGCAGACCGGGGCCACGGACCATACGTGGTCGAGGTGGCCGTGCGTCAGCAGCACCGCGGCCGGGCTGAGCCGGTGGGCGGCCAGGACTTCCTCGATCCCGCGTTCGGCGTCCTGGCCCGGGTCGATGATCACGCACTGCTCGCCCGCCGCGGGCGCAATGACATAACAGTTGGCCGCAAACGACCCGGCTGGGAACCCGGCGACGAGCACAGACGTCCTTTCTCACGGTACGGTGTCTCAGGCTACCGAGGCTCCGGCACGGCCGCGAACCGATAACGAAGGGTGCCGATCCCATCTTCTGGCAGGTACCATTCGCGAACGATCGCGAACTTTCGCTGTATCGCCATCGGGGGTTTGCGCCGGGCGGCGGGCCTGCCCGGGGTAACGGCCAGGTGTATAGCAGCGGTAGCAAGACCATGCGTCAGGCCAAGGAGGGTACGACCGGTGGCGGGTAGAAGCGAACGCCAGCGCAGGCAAGCCAGGGAGAAGTACCGCCGCCAGCAGGAGATACGGATGGCGCGGCAGCGCCAGGTCCGCAAGCGCGCCCTCCTCGTGGTCAGCGTGGTGGCCGCGGTGGGACTCCTCGCCGCGCTGCTGGTGGTGTTCCTGCCCGGAGGCAGCGGGAAGACGAACGCGTCGGCCACTAGTTCGCCCACCGCCACGGCTTCCGCCTCCGCCTCCGCGTCCGCATCGGCCACCGCCACGGCGGCGGCCGTGGCCGAGCCGGCGCACCATTGCACCTACACGAAGACGTCGGGGAACACGCCTTCGTCCGTCAAGGTGGGCCTGCCGCCGGCGACGCCGGACTACACCGCCAGTTATACCGCCACGTTCAACACCAACCTGGGCCCGATCAAGGTCAACCTGCTCAACAGCAAGGCCACCTGCACGGTCAACTCCTTCATCCACCTCGCGGAGGCCGGCTACTTCAACAACACCCAGTGCCACCGGCTGGTGAGCAGCGGCATCTACGTGCTGCAGTGCGGTGACCCCTACGCCACCGCCACCACCAAGCTGACCTGCAGTGAGACCAGCACCGTGGGCACCGGGACGCCGGGTTACCAGTTCCTCAGCGAGAACCTCACGGGCGCCAAATACCCGGCCGGGACAATCGCGATGGCCAACGAAGGCACCGCCACCACCAACGGCAGCCAGTTCTTCATTGTGTACAAGGACAGCACGTCGCAGCTGACGGCCTCATATACGCCGTTCGCCACGGTTTCTTCTGGGCTCGATATCGTCCAGAATGTGGCCAAGGACGGATACTCGTGTCAATACGCGCAGGCGGGCGGCGGCGCTCCGAAGGAGAAGGTCATTATCCAGAGCGTGACAATCAGCAAGACCTGACGCGCACGACAACGCAGGAGGATCTCCGTGACTACCGCCTATCACGAATGGGGCCGGGTAGACGCCGACGGGACGGTCTATGTCCGGACCGCCGACGGCGAGCGGGTGATCGGCTCCTGGCAGGCGGGCAGCCCGGAGGAGGCGCTGGTCTTCTACCAGCGTAAGTACGAGGCGCTCGAGACCGAGGTGGTGCTGCTCGAGCAGCGCATCGCCGCCACCGACATGCCCCCCGCGCAGGCCGCCGCCACGGTCCAGCGCCTAGTCCAGAGCATCACCGGGGCGAACGCGCTCGGCGATCTCGACGGGCTGCGGGCCCGCCTGGAGCGCCTGACCGAGGACGTCGGGCAGCGCCGGGAAGAGGCCAAGGCGGCTCGCGAGAACGCGCGCGTGCAGGCCAGGGACATCAAGGAGCGGATCGTCACCGAGGCCGAGCAGATCGCCGCCGAGGCGACGCACTGGAAGAGCAGCGGCGAGCGGATGCGCGAGCTGCTCGAGGAGTGGAAGGCGGCCCCGCACGCCGAGCGGTCCGCCGAGGCCGCCCTGTGGAAGCGCCTGTCCGCGGCGAGGAACGCGTTCACTAAGCGGCGCAAGGCGTACTTCGCCACCCTGGAGGCCGAGCGGGAGGACGTCAAGGCGCGGAAGGAGAAGCTGGTCGCCGACGCCGAGGCGCTGTCCTCGTCCACCGACTGGGGCTCGACCACCAGCGCGTTCCGCCAGCTGATGAGCCAGTGGAAGGCGGCCGGGCGGGCGGACAGGGACACCGAAGCTGAGCTGTGGAAGCGGTTCAGGGGCGCCCAGGACAAGTTCTTCAACGCGCGCTCCGAGGTGTTCTCCGCCAAGGACGCGGCGCTCCGGGACCACGCGGAGGCCAAGCAGCAGTTGCTGGAGTCGGCCCAGGCGCTGCTGCCGGTCACCGACATCCGGGCCGCCAAGTCCGCACTGCGCGGCATCCAGGAGCGCTGGGAGCAGGTCGGCGCGGTGCCGCGGGAGGCGCGCGAGCACCTCGAGTCGGGGTTGCGCCGCGTTGAGGAGGCGGTCCGCAAGGCGGAGGAGACCCAGTGGCGCAGGTCGAACCCGGAGGCGCTGGCCCGGGCCGAGGGGACGGTCGCCCAGCTCCGGTCGACCATCGCCCAGCTGGAGGCCCAGCTGGCCAGCGCGAATGAGCGCGGCGACGCGAGCGCCGTGAGCAGCGCCGAGGAAGCGCTGACGGCCCGCCGCGCTTGGCTCGAGGAGGCCGAGCACACGCTGGCGGAGTTCAGCGGCTAACTGGGGGCGCGGCTGGATCGGGGAAGCCGGGCACACGCTGGCGGAGTTCAGCGGCTGACTGGGGGCGCGGCTGGATCGGGGAAGCCGGGTGGACGCTGACGGAGTTCAGCGGGTCAACTGGTGACCCGGTAGACGTCGTAGACGCCGTCGATGGCGCGGACGGCGCGGAGTACGTGACCGAGGTGCTTGGGGTCGCCCATCTCGAACGTGAAGCGGCTGACCGCCACCCGGTCCCGGCTCGTGGTGACGTTTGCGGCCAGGATGTTGACGTGCTGATCCGATAGCACCCGGGTGACGTCGGAGAGCAGGTGCGTCCGGTCGAGCGCCTCCACCTGGATACCCACCAGGAATACCGAGCCCTCCGTGCGGGCCCAGTGCACGTCGACCATCCGCTCCCGCTGGGTGTCGCTCAGGTGGGCCAGGTTCAGGCAGTCCGTCCGGTGCACCGACACGCCGTGGCCGTGGGTGACGAACCCGGTAATCTGGTCCCCAGGAACCGGCGTGCAGCACCGGGACAGGCGGACCCAGACGTCCGGCGCGCCCGTGACCTCCACGCCGGAGTCTGCCAGCGCGCGGGGCTGCGGCGCCTTGGTGGGCAGCGTCGCCTCGGCGATGTCCTCCTGGGCCCCGGCCAGCCCGCCGACCGACCTGACCATTTTCTCGATCACCGACTGGGCGCTGACCCGGCCCTCGCCGACCGCCGCGTACAGCCCCGAGACGTCCGGGTAGCGCAGGTCGCGGGCCAGGTTGAGCAGCGTGTCGGCGGTCGCGAGCCGCTGCAGGGGCAGCCCCTGCTTGCGCATGGCCTTCGCGATCTGGTCCTTGCCCGCCTCGACCGCGGCTTCCCTGCGCTCCTTGGAGAACCACTGCCTGATCTTGTTCCGCGCGCGGGGGCTCTGGACGAACTTGAGCCAGTCCCGGCTCGGCCCGGCCTCGGCGGTCTTGGCGGTGAGGATCTCCACGGTGTCGCCGTTTCCGAGCGTGGAGTCCAGCGGTACCAGGCGACCGTTGACCTTCGCGCCCATCGTCCGGTGCCCGACCTCGGTGTGGATGGCGTAAGCGAAGTCCACCGGGGTCGAACCCTGCGGCAGCGGGATCACGTCGCCGCGCGGGGTGAACACGTAGACCTCGGCGGCCGCCAGGTCGAAGCGCAGCGACTCGAGGAACTCGGCGGGATCCTCGGTCTCGCGCTGCCAGTCGACTAGCTGCCGCAGCCACGCCATCTCCTGGGTGTCGTCCTTGGCGTCCTTGGCGCGGCCGCTGCCGACGACCGCTTCCTCCTTGTACTTCCAGTGCGCCGCGACCCCGTATTCCGACCGCTGGTGCATGCGCCAGGTGCGGATCTGCAACTCCACCGGCTTGCCGTCCGGCCCGATGACCGTGGTGTGCAGCGACTGGTACATGTTGAACTTCGGCATCGCGATGTAGTCCTTGAACCGCCCGGGAACGGGGTTCCACCGTGCGTGCAGGGTCCCCAGCGCCGCGTAGCAGTCGCGGACCGAGTCGACCAGGACCCGGATGCCCATCAGGTCGTAGATCTCGTCGAAGCCGACGTCCCTGGCGATCATCTTCTGGTAGATCGAGTAATAGTGTTTCGGCCGGCCGGTCACCCTCGCCTTGATCTTGGCGTCGTCCAGGTCGCGGCGGACGTCCTCGATCACTTCCTGCAGGAAGGCCTCCCGCCGCGGCGCCCGGCTGGAGACCAGCCGGACGATCTCGTCGAAGCGCTTCGGGTAGAGCGTCGCGAAGGCGAGGTCTTCCAGCTCCCACTTCACCGTGTTCATGCCGAGCCGGTGCGCGAGCGGGGCGTAGATCTCCAGGACCTCCCGGGACTTGCGCTCTTGCTTCTCGCGCGCCAGGTAGCGCAGCGTCCGCATGTTGTGCAGCCGATCGGCGAGCTTGATCACCAGCACGCGGATGTCGCGGGACATGGCGACCACCATCTTTCGGACGGTCTCCGCCTCGGCTGACTCGCCGTACTTGACCTTGTCCAGCTTGGTGACGCCGTCCACGAGCGCGGTGACGTCCTCACCGAAGTCGGCGCGGAGCTGGGTCAGGGTATACGGGGTGTCCTCGATCGTGTCGTGCAGGAGCGCGGCGCAGATCGTCTGGCTGGGCATGCCGAGCTCGGCCAGGATGGTAGCCACCG
>Ga0187810_10000620_pt1 | contig 13067 bp, 10 predicted proteins | sample NC_wetland_sal_i_9_FD_132963 | JGI IMG/M metagenome (GOLD analysis project Ga0187810, IMG submission 132963) | Wetland sediment microbial communities from Neuse River Estuary, North Carolina, USA - ASW_5 | ecosystem: Environmental > Aquatic > Freshwater > Wetlands > Sediment | place: USA: North...
CGTCGATTTCCTTTCGATCCACGAGCTTGACGAGCCCCTGCACGGCTTGCAATTCTGCCTTCGGGAACTTGTCCTGCAGCCACGCCACCTGACGGTGGAAGTAAGCGGCGTGCTTGAGCTGCTCGACAGCCGCCTTGCGATCATCGTCGAGCTGCTTTACCAGTTTGGCCGTGGCACGACGGTCGTGGGCGATGGACACTATGTCGTTCGCCGCAAGCTCGGCACCCAAGGCCGCGACAAGGTCTGTGAGCTTGCAGAGCAAGTCTACATGTTTGATGAGTCCGCGGATCGCCTCGGCGATGGGATCGAAAGTCTTCCGTGCGGCTTGCTGAGTATCGTTCTTGTCCGGAAGTGCTCTCGCGTACTTCTCTCCGAAAGCGCGCAGATTCACAAGGAGCTTCTTACGGTCGGACTCGTAGAGCGACGCCGCCTCGCGCATCTCGGACGTGGCATCGGTCAGCGGCCGCTTCTTTTTGTCCTCAAGGTCGCCGTTCTTTGCAACTGCATCAGCGAGCCGCTCGAACCGCCCGTGCAAGTCCGTGAGCGTGGCCTCAAACGGGGCGAGCGCACACGAGATCGCGTCACTCTCTGTGCAGACACGCTCAAGGTACTCCTTCACCAGATCAAGGAAGCGCTCCCGTTGCCCGCGATAAAGCCAAACAATGGCGGCGAGGTTCTTCATCTGCTCGGGAGAAAAGTCGTATATCTTGCGTGTGACCTTGCGGTAGACGTTGCGCGCATCGAGCATCAGCACCTTGTCCTTGCGCTCCTTGGGCTTCGCCCGGTCAAAAAACCACAGCTCGCATGGGACCGTGCGGGTGTAGAAGAAGTTCGAGCGGATGGAAATCATCACGTCCACGTCGCCAGTCTCGACGATCTTCTGCCGCACCTCCTTCTCGCCGTGCCCGGCACTCGACGCCTGGGAAGACATCACGAAACCAGCGCGGCCCTTCTCGTCCAGGTAGCTCCAGAAGTAGGAGATCCAGAGGTAGTTGCCGTTCGAGACCTTCTTGGCCTTGTTCACACCCGGCAAGCCGAACGGTAGCCGTGGGTCGCCCTTGATGCGTTCGGCATCGACGAGATCGACGTTGAACGGTGGATTTGCCATCAAGAAGTCACACTTGCCTACCAGCCTGTACTCGTCTTGATAGTATGTGATGGCTTCGGCGATCTTTCCCTCAAGCCCATGGACCGCGAGGTTCATTTTCGCGATGCGGATAGTGTCGCGGTTTTTCTCCTGGCCATAAAAAACGACCCGTTTCGCTGTGTCGGCGCCTTCCTGCTCGATGAAGTGGCTAGACTGCACGAACATGCCGCCCGAACCTGCGGCTGGGTCGAACACCGTACCGTGATCCGGTTCGATGACGTTCACGATCATCTGCACAAGCGAAACCGGCGTAAAGAACTCACCATTGTCGTGCGCTTTCTGCATGGAGAACTCAGCCAGGAAGTATTCGTAAATCCGCCCAAACACGTCGCCCGTGGCCTGCCGGATCTGCTCGCTGTTGAAGAGGCGCATCAAGTCCTCGAGGACCGTCGTCTCGAAGATCCCGAAGTCCTTTGGCAAGACACCCAGGAGCGGTTCAAACTCGGCCTCGATGGCGGTCATCGCCTCGGTCACGAGCTTGGGCAGGTCGCTGCCGCGCGTGGCCGCCTGCTGCATGATCCAATCGTATCGGGCCTTCTCCGGAAGCCAGAGAGCGCGACGCCGCAGGTAGTCGGCTGGCTGAACCTTCCGCTTCGGCATCCGGCCCGCAGCTAGGTCCTCTTCGATCTGCCGCGTCGCTGCTTCAAACCGGTTCGCAGCGTGGCGGAGAAAGATCACGCCTAGCACAGGCATGAAGTAGTCGCTGGAGGTGAGCTTCGAGTTGGCGCGGAGATTATCCGCCGCTGACCAAAGGTCAGCTTCTAACTTCTCGATGCTATCGGCGCGGCCTGCGGTCATCCATTCACCTTTTTACTTCTAGCCCCCCCGAAGCAATGTGCAGTTCTCGCAGTGGCACGCCTCAGGAAGCATGTTTTACGACAAGATGTTGAGAAATGAATTACGGCGCGATTCTACCATCAAACACAAGAGCGATCGTGGAGTTATGATTTCGTGAGATTTCGGTCAGATGCTATACGGAGAGTCCCCAGAAGCCGGAGCTGGCGCGCATTATTGCGCTGCAAACTCTAGGTACTCGCTTCGTTTGTCAATCATAAGTGTGTTTTCCCCTGAAGAGCGCGCGATTTTGCACACGTGCGCTACCCCTAGAGCGCGCGTCAAGAGCGTTCCTAGAGCCCACGAGAGCGCGTTCGGGGTGTTCTGGCGCACGTCTTGACCCCTCGCAAACGCCTATTATGGTGCTTTCCCCTCAAAAGCCCCCATTTTGAGCCTACTTGAAGTGCTAATAAGTGCTTATATATGTGTAACTTACGATGGCTAGGTGCGATCACGACTTAGACACGAAATGGACAAGGGTACACGTAAGTTATTGATTTTATTGACTTTTCCTATGACCATCGGTGCGTTCAACCGACGGTCCCGAAGCATGGTTATCCGCCGGGATCTCCAGGGCGGCCAGCACTTTCTCGACGCTCAAGAGCACGCGGTCCCCGCACTTTACGTGCGGAATCCTTCGTTGTCTCACGAGCGCATACAACGTGCTGCGTGAGACGCCCAGCTCACACGCCGCCACTGCCACGCTGACAAGCGCCATAATGTCTCCTCACCTGACCTGAAATAAAAAAGGCCGCTCCCGCGGCTGGAATCCTCGCCAAACAATAATCGGCCGCCACCAGGCGCGCCCCGCTGAATATTCGTGAGCCCTCATGCACACCAAACGTCTGTGATCAGGGCGGCGACGCGGAAGGTCATGCGTTCGCCCGAGCTAACCCGGCACCTTCGCATTCCTCACACGTCTCACACATCGGATACCGGCTGTGAACGCAGCGCGGCGTGCCATGCGCGTCACAGCAATTCACCGGCTCTGATTCCGCTTCAGGCAGGTTGTCTTCCGCAGCGCGCGCGTGTCCGCTGTCCAAGCGCTTCGCCCGCTCTTTCCGCCAGGTCGGCGTCATCATCTCCGCATGCTTCTCGTATTCCCTTTCGGCGCGCAGCAGCACTTCCTCGAGCGACACCGAACTGATCGCTGGCGCGCGAATAGAAAAGGGCACAAGCCCACCATGATCGACGACCATCTCCAATGCCTTGAGCTGCACGTTCCTATCGATCGTTTCCGTCTGCGTCACGCTCACGACGTGCCACTGCGGCTTCCCGTTCTGGTCTACGAGAGGTTTGCCCGTTACATCCGTAGCCTGCTCCCGCTTCAGTTGTGTGCTCGTGCTTTTGCCATCGAGCAGTTCACCGAGGATTTTCATCACACGTTTCGGCGGTAGCACGGTGTGCACGATTTTTAGAAACTGCGCCTGAATGCTCGGCTGCGACCAGAGTTTTCGCCTCGTACTCTCCGCCACGGACGGCGCGTAGCCGGCGGCAAGAGCTGCAGCCTTATCGCTCATTCCTGAGGAGACGTTTTCAATGAACTTCTGCCCGCGTTTCGACGGCCTTCTGACCCGTTTCCGCCGACTCAACGCTTCGGTGAACATCACTTTCCTCTCCGGGTTCACAGTTTCCTCCACCGCCCAGCGTCCGACCTGTTTCCGACATTTTTTGCACTTGCAGGAATCGCGCCTAAGCTCCAGCAGGTCATTCGCGCGCAACACGTTACGCGCGTTTTTGTTGGTTTTCTTGCGCTCGAACCAGGCACGACCCCTCGATCCCGGCTGAATCATGCGTAAAGTGCTTAGTGCGTCCGACTGTAACCAGAACCATGCTCTCTTTTTCCTTTTCTTTCTCTTTCTCTCCTACGCACGAAGCACTTTACGCAAAATTACTGACTTGACACTCCATGACCATGCGGAGATCGAACGCACGATTAGGCACCTTTCAGAGCCCACGCGCGGATACTCTTCTTGCGTTCTCCATCCTTCGTGGTCAGACGGACTAATCCGGACCGGACCAGCGCCGCCATCTTTGCTTCAATCCACTCCCCGTCCTGGTTGTTGGAGAACAACCGACGCACATCGGTGACAGTCATCGGACCGCACATCAAAGCGGCCCGGATTTTCTCCGCGTCTTGGTCGCCAATGGCAGTGCCGAAGATATGTTCCACGCTGGCCTCGCAGTATCGCCAGAACGCGAGCGCTGCGCGCAGGTGCGAGACGCGGATCTCGTCGGCGCTGTCGAGCAACGCGTACAGCAAGCTCAACCTCATCACGTGCGCTTCACTGCGACTAAAAAACGCGCCTTTCATGCCCGTTCTAGGGTTGGTCAGCCGCGGATACTCAGCCTGCCAGAGTTGTTTCGCTTCAGCGTCCCGTTGCAGACACTCGCGTCCTCTCGCGCGATCAAGGGCCTCATGGAGACGGGCTATGATCGGACTGAGATTCACGTCGCCACCACCCTCGGGAAGGACCTTACTCCTTCGCACGCACACGATGAGGAACCGGTTCGCGAATCCGTTGACTCGATCCGTCGCTGTCAGGCTGCTAAGCAGCTCCTCCTTCGTTACGTGTGCGATCACGCCCAAGTGGACACGATCGACAGATAGCGGGTTGTTCCGGGTCGTCACCTGCAGGCGGTCGCCGTCCCATGCTTGGCGCAAGCAAGAGCTCATCGTGGATGCGTCGCGCTTCATCACCGCTAACAAACTCGCGAACTCTGGCAAATAGGCCAGAAATCTCCGGGCCCCTTCGGTCGAACAGTTTTTAGAGATCGCCGAGATCAAACCTTCCCCGGAGGAAAGTCCACCGACCACGTGGTCGTCGAGAAATTTTTCTTCGACGCCTCTCAGAACGGGCCAGGTTCGTTCGGATGCTGTGCCTTTGCGTCCGCCGGACCCGCTGGCCCCGACGGTGAGAATAAACTCATGCGCGAAATGCTGCTTGCCATCGGCGACGACGTGCGCCTCACTCCCGAACAGCGCACCGGAACCAACGATGAAATTTCCGAGCAGTGCGACCCGGTCCGCCTCCGTGTGCGGTTCGACGAGCCGAACGAACTCTCCGGCCAGCCCGTGAAAGGCTTCTTCGCTCATCGGGGCGGGCCAATCGTCGGCCGGCACGGTGTGCATGCTGTCCTTAGCCAGAGCGAGAATCGAGGATTTGGCGCGGTCGAGGATCACGGAGACATCGTCTGCGGCCTCGAGCGCCTGTCGCTGAATCGCGTGTGTGGCATGGATCAGGCCGCGCAGCAAGGATTTTTCCCTCACGATGCGCGAATAATGCTCGATGTTGGTGACGTGAGGCACGCCGTCCATCAACTCCGCGATGTATGCGTGGCCGCCCGCGGATTCGAGCTTTCCCGCGCGGTGAAGCTGGTCGGTAAGCGTCACCAGGTCGATCGCCTGCTGCGTCTCGTCCATTGCGATCATCTGGATGTAAATCTGCCTGTGATGATCGTAAAAGAAATCATCAGGCCGGAGGAAAGCAATCGCGGGCTTGAGCGCGTTGTTGTCTAGCAGGATCGCGCCAAGGACAGCGCGCTCGGCTTCGATGTTGATAGGCAGCGGCCCCTCGAACTTTCGCTCTACTATTAGCCCGTGTGCTCGTGCCACCTCAGCCACTTGATTCACCTCCTTCCCAAAATAAAAACCCGCAGGGACGCGGGCGGTTCATTGCAAATTGTCTTGGCTATGTCGAGACTTAGCTCGCTCTCTCGGCCTCAACGTCTTCGTGTGCGTGCGTCGACTTCTCCGCTTCTGCATGGGCTTTGCGCCGATGCTCACGTGCCAGTACGAGCAGACGCTTATCTCTGAAATCAACGGGTAACCTTGAGCCTGCAGCCGTCGCCTCGACGAACCGCAACGCCACTGCGATTTGCCGCAAGCGCTCGGGCCGGAATTGAATCTGCCGGTTCAGCCATCGCGATAACACCGGATGGCTCACGGGGACAAACCCCGCAAAGTTAATCTCTGCGCAACCCGCCTTGCGGAGTCTTCGCCGTAAGTCCGATTGCATCCTCACTGCACACCTCTCCTTCTGCGCGCAGAAGCGCGCTCTCTTGAATGAATTGGATGCTGAATTACAACTTCAAACGCTTGGCAGCTCTAGCTTTGAAGCGACGGATACTTGCCTGTGGCGACCAATTCGGCTCGTATTGTCGCGAGGAATTTACTCGGATGGTGCCAGATTTCGTAATAAGGGAAATGCATGATCTTCATGTCCCTTGCGTTTCCTGAGCAGCCTTGCGCGAAAAAATGTAGCATCCGAAACCGTGCGCGCGGTGCCGCCTCGTGCTGATTCACCTGATCCAAAAGAGGGCCCGTGAGACGGATGCCGATGTTCGCCTTCCGCCAGAAAAAATTAATGCCCCAACCAAATTTCGGTCGATCCCAAAAGTGCGCCGTGCTTCCAAACTCTTTTCGTAGAAGCCCGAATGCTCTCTCGTGGCAAAGTTTCATCAACTGCTCGGCCGCGTCGTTACGACTGACCCCGAACGCAGCAATTCCGGAGAAGAGATATCGAGGCACCAGGCCACGATGCAGAGCTTCTTCTCTTAATTTCCTTTTTGTGATTGGGGATTGGCCTTGCTGAGACACAACTACACTTACTCGCTTGACCATTCAGTCGCCCTTGGTTTCCCACAGTCTGGCATTGATTCGGATGCGCCAGTCACCCTTTATTTCGAAAAGTGGTCGACTACCACTTTCCACATCGGGCGCATTCTACTAAACACAATCCACATCAAGCAAGAGTTTCTTCACTGCTTTCGAAAATAATTCCCACTATCAGCGCAGCCTTCTCTGTGCGATTTTTTATTTTGCTGCAACACTCGTCGCAATCGAAACACGCAGCGCTCATCTCCCCACCTAATTTATGCACGCCCGGGCGGGACAAATGGCCGCATTCCAATACTTTTGTATACCGGGGGTTGGTGAGAAAACTCCGATGACCTCGGTGGGACCTGGGTGCTTGCACGAAAAGTGTAGGACGTACCAGATCGACAAGCTGTACGGTACTTGAAATCCCTATCTCTTATCAGCTACGCAACAGCTTGTTTCGTGCTGCTGTGCACATCAACGCTGGGCCCCGTGTCTGGGTCGAATGAATGCCAGTCATATCTAATGAAATCGGTCGGTTGTTCAGCCCACGAGCTCTGCATCTGGCGAGTTATAATCTCCGCGACATTCGCGTCCGCCGTAGACAGCACTACTTGCCTTGAAAGACCGACCCTCTTCAGCAGGCTAACAAACCCCAGGAAATGAAGATCATCCAGGTGCTGCACCGGCTCGTCTAGACACACCAAACCGATTCCCAAGAGTCGTTGCCGCAGCGCGATTCCCACGAAAATCGAGAGGGCCAAAACGTTCGCTTGCCCTGTCGATAGATAGGTAGTCGGCTCAACTCCGTTGGCGAGACGGCTGTCAGTGACAAGGATTTCGCCGAGAGGCTCGTCGCCAACGATGACCTCGTTGAGATGACCATGTGGATACATTGCGGCGAAGCACTCCTGAATCGCCTGCCGCTGGTACCGAAGCGCGTCAGCCGCTTCTGACTCTGCCGTCTTTCTAAGCTCATCAGCGATCCCGGTGAATCGTGTATGGGCGTGCAAGAGCTGGTCGAGGCTATGTTGAGTGGCCGCCAATTCAAGTTCGACGGCGTCGCTCTGCACGCGAATGGATTTGGATCTCTCTTGGACTCCGACTGTAACGAGTTCGGACCAGAGGCGCTTCATCATAACCAGGCGTTGAGTAACCTCGCTCCGCCGCTCTTCCACCCGCTCAGCCGCTTCGTCAAGCGACGGCACCCCTTGAACGTGACCAGCAAGTTGCCTGAGGATAGTCGAAGTCTCTGCGATCTGTCGTTCACGCGCACCAACAACTTGAGACCGCAACTCATCCAGGTGGCGGCTGGTCGAGTTCAACGCTCTCTCCTTGGCCCATTGATCTTCGGCTGCGGCCTTCTCGATATCGACTGCCTCGCGGGCCGAGACACTTGCAGAACGCACTGCGTCTGCAGCGCTCGCCATCTGCCCTTCGAGCGTTGAGGGGATCAGAGCGGCGTCTATACTTTGGCGAGCCCCGATTAGCTGTTGCTTGACGCTTTCGAGCCGTGCGGATGTTCTCGACACATCGTCTTGGGCCGTGCCAAGACGGGTCGTTCTGTCGTCGATGTCGTTCTTGAGAGTTGTAAGCTCGTCATCGATTGATTTGAGTTCCGCGTCAAGCAGTTCAAGTTGCTCATCCGTGGGCGCCTCAATCTGCGTCGAAAACGCCGCAATGACGTCTCGCACGCGCTCAAGACTGGCATCGCACTGACTTTTTTCGTTTTCCATCGACACAAGCACTCTACCCGTGTCGTGGAGTTCTTGTTCACGCTCGTTGACCAATTCCTCTTGCTTGCGCAACGTCGTCAGAACCATACCGAGCGCATCAGAAGTCAGCGCATATTTCTCTCGCGCCCGCGATATGTGCTGCAACATCTCCTGGCGCGAGGCAAACGAGGTTCCGCACAGTGGGCACTCGCCCAGATCAGGCGGAAGCATCGACACGACTTGACGAAGGAGCGACTCCACCGCATCGGAACTCGAAGCTGTCTTGCGCAATCTGTCGTATTCATCGTGCCGCCGGTTCATTTCCTCTTGAGCTTCCCGAAGCCGTGCTTGCAGTGAGTCCCTTTCACTCATTTTTTTGGCAATCGCATCCGTCAATTGCTCCGCCCTGGCAACGAGCTCTGCTTCCTCGCGTTGGCGATCGCGCAACATGCGCGAACGGTCGCGGGCAGCGTACAATTCCGATCGTTTCACGGCGGCAGCGCGCCGTCGATCGAGCGTGAGATTCGATGAGTGACGAAAATGCTCAACTTCCCCACGTAGGCGCTCGGCTACCTCCTGAGACGCACGAAGGGTGCCGTTCGCCTCCTCCTCCGCAAGCGTCATTTCCTCGACTCGCCGTTGAGCGGCAAGGTGATCCTGTAGACGCTTGTGCAGTTCGCGGGCAGCATTCAGAACCTTACGGCGCTCGTCAATATCTCGCCGCACGGACTCCAGATGCTGGACCGCCTTATTGTTGGCAGTGGCCGCATCAAGTTCCTCCGAAGTGCACAGTTGGATTTCCTGTGAGAGCCGTTCCACTAATGCAGCGTCCGACTTGCGTCTTTCCCGAAACGCCGCAATTGCTGATACTGCCTCATCTAGCTGGATGGACTCAACGGACAGTTTGTCTAATTCGCGGCGACTCCTCTCCGCTAATTCTTCCACCGTAAGGGACGACGGTGCGGCTAGAGCTTGTGCGGCGTCCGAGATCACTCGCGCAGCGTCGATTGTTTCGTTCGTTGCATCCTGAAGGGCAGTACGTAGTTCGTCTCTTTTCACATGCAACTGAGCCAGGTGCAGGCGCATCTCCTGCTCACGTTGGCGAAAGCGCTCGCCAATTCGTCTCACACCCGACTGCATCGCAGAGGCATTTGGAATACCCAACAGCGCCTGGAATAGTGATATTCGTTCCGACGCGCTGCTCGGGTGAACGAAAGCTCTGATGTCTTCTTGTGACAGATAGACCACGCGCCGTAGTCGACTTTCGACATCCCTTGTGTATGGCGCTATGCCCTCCGGATCGGTCATCAACGTTTCGACGAGAGCTCGATCCGATATTCTAGATCCGTTCAAAAACGCGGATACAGCGGTTCGTTCGATCAGAAGTGTATTATTCGCTAAGCGCAATTCCATACGTACGACCGGAGACAGGTTCGAGTGATAAATGTTGTGGATCGACGCTGCATCAAACCCGAGTCGCCAAGCGGCTCCGAATAGACACCAATCGATCGCGTCAAATACTGTCGTTTTGCCAAGGCCGTTTCGGCCCGCAAGGAGGGTGACAGCGCCGAGCTCGAAGCGGATTTCTTCAGAGATCCCGCGAAACCCGCCGATGGTGAGAGTGCTGATCATGAGTGTCTGCCCAGTACTCGCAACAATTCATCAATGTTTTCTTGAGACAGGCGCCTCTTAAAGACAATCTCAAGCGCGTCACGCTCTGCAGAATCTGCAGCAACACGCTCCAACGTCTGGCGAAGCGGATCATCGCTCGACAGTTTCCACAAATGATGTCCTTGGCCAAGGGGGCCAAAGTAGTCACTTACACGTCGGTCGAACCAGAGTATAATCTTCCTCGACCCCCTGACATCGAATGAAATCGAGCGAAGCGATCTGGCGACGTCAGAATTCTGATCAAGCTCCGATTCCATCATTGGCACTGCGATCAGAAGATTCACGTTCCAGATATCTTGGACCGAAAGTTTTTCCTGCGGCAGTCTGTCAAGAAGATTGTACGCGTGTTCGATCAATCGCCGAAGGGTATTGGTCATTTGCTCAATTGTTGCGAAACGAGCAATCTGGACGATCCCGATGATACCGGGACGCGACCTAACCCATTGACAAAGCTCATCGTCGACGAGTCTCTGGGCGTTGCGATCGAGCCGTTGAAGCTCCCCTAGCAACCACCCACCGCCGCGGCTGACGAAGGCCAACGTTCGTGTTACATAGTCTGCGTGGACATTCGGCGTCAAAGTGGGAGCGGCCGCAAGGCTCAAATCAGCCGAATCCACCAATGACAGTGGATCTCCAATCACGACAGGACGAACACGCGCGAACTTCTGTCGCCACACCCTTAGTTGGGCAACAGCGTTTTCGGTATTGACCAACGCTATGGCTTCACCGTCGTGGTGCTGCTGGGTAAGGTCTCCCACTGTCACATGATAACCAGCACTTTCGAGTGCAAGCCTGTAGTGCTCTTCCCTTGGTTGTAATAGAACAATCATACAGATCGCCACTGACTAGCCGAATCTTTGCTGAAGCAACTGCGCCAAGGTGCCGGCATCGCATGATGCGGACAATTCTTCATTGTAGACTGCCCTCAGGAGAGGCTCCATCGCATTCGCCGCTTGTAACGGCGCAACAGGCCGTGCGACCGCCTGAGATATCTGTCCGAGGATTGGGCGACCTGCTCGACCGGAGGTTCCAAGAACGATGTAACCAGGTTCGGCAAATTTTGGCCTCGCACCACCGCGAATGGCAATTTCCGTCGCTTCGGCATCAAAATTGAACGGATACACTATGCACAAGTCGAATTCGCCAGTCGGACCCGAGAGGCGGATGTTCGCCGGAGAATCACATAACGGAATCAGGCTGACGTCAAGTCCCCCGGTGGCGATCTTGGCTAGTGCCAGTAGAAGTTGTGCAATTGGTTCAGCTGCACTGTTATCATCGCATAGGAAGTCAATGCATCGCCGATGCGTCCAGCACTCACAGAAATAATCTCCACCGACATGCTGCTGTCCGGCGGCGTGGCGATGCACCTCGTTACGAGGTCTAGGAACAATGGCCCGATCGAGAAAGTCCTGGAATCTCAGAGTGCCCAAATCAATGAGCGCGTCTGTAAGTTCCTGGATGCGAGCGGCTTGAGTATTCACCGTTGTCATAGCAACGCCTCTCGCGCGGCGGACGATTTCGGCAAGATGCGTGTTTTCGACGCTGTCGGTGAGCGCGCCGTTCTGCATCACTAGCGGTATAACTGAACTAAAGAGTTGTGACCGCGGCGTCCTGTCACCGTCTTCTATCGCGCTTGCCAATGCCGTCTCGACCAAGTTGACATCGACGTCATAGCGAAGCAGCACGACCCTCGAGAGAGTAGCTGAATCGGTTACAGGCTCGACGTAGTGAAACTGTCTAGTTAGGAGGTTAAAGTGTCTGGGAAGCGCACCCTTCTTGACGAGCGCTCCCGAGGCAGCAAAATTCTCGAAGCGTGGTGGACTTTGATTTCGCGAGCCAGCGACAAATACTGTCGGTCGATCGAGGTGTGCGAGCTCCTCTAGGCTTTGTGAAAAATCAACCGATCTGGGCCTCGGGTTATGCTGTAACCAGAAGATCGCATCCAAATGTTGACTGTCCCTTGCAAGTTCCTCGAGAACTTCACGGATCGTAGTCCTTGCCTGCGCACGGTCCAGCATCTCTGAACAAACAAACACGACGAACGAGAAGAACTCTCCAATAAAGTACCGAATAACCCTGCCCGGCCAGTGACAATCGAGTTCTTCCCTCGATGGCACAACCTTCGGCTGAAGAAAGATCTCAGCCGCTCCGCCACAGCCGACTAGGGCGCAATTCGCGTAGCGTCCCGCCACTGGCTCGCCACACAGGTGAGCACTGGCCTCGATTGCGTCGATCTCACCGGCAGTCATATGCCCAATGCCGCAAATCAACAGTGTATTTAATCGTGCAGTTCTGATCAGATCCCTCACGGTTGCAACCTCGCCAGGATTAAGGCTCAATTCGGGAAGTAGGACGATCGACGGCCCGCCTCCGGCGGGTACGCCCATGTGGGCATCACGATCAAAAACAACCCTTAATATGTCAAGGGATAGGACACCGTCGGTGGGTCGGAAGGGAGCCAGCGAGGTCACTTCAACTCGCGGCTGACAAAACCACATGCGCGCTGACGCTCCCCTCGGCCAACGCAGGCTTCGCAGTCTGATGGTATCAATATTCATTCATTTCGCGTTGGCAACGCCGCTATCAGATACGGAGAGATTTTCACCATGTTTCGATCAGTCCGCTTTCCAGTTCCTTGGTGAGAATAGCACTAAGTATGAATTGGTGGAGGTTTCAAATGGCTAGCGAAGGTGTCCATTCGGTGTCTATAAGGGGCATATCGGGACACACTACGCGTCATTACGCGCAACAGGTGCACCCCACTGCGCACACTAGAATCAATCACTTAGCACGAGGCAGCATCATGTGTACAATCAACCGTTGTTCTGTGGAACCGAGGGTCGTGGGTTCAAATCCCATCGCTCACCCCAACCTCGACGCGAACCGATTCGGACTTTCTTCCGTGCAAATATCGCGGGTCAGTTTGAGAAGCGGCTGATGTCACTCCGCGAGAACAAAGTGTGCCGGGTGCGCGCCCGGCGGAGGAATGTCGCGCTCGAAAAGAGTTCTCAGGAAAGATAGGACGCACACCTTCCCACGAAACCCAAAATGTGTTATGAAGCGTCATTCTATGTGGTTGAGGTACGCCCAAAACAGGGGC
>Ga0187810_10000621_pt1 | contig 13052 bp, 11 predicted proteins | sample NC_wetland_sal_i_9_FD_132963 | JGI IMG/M metagenome (GOLD analysis project Ga0187810, IMG submission 132963) | Wetland sediment microbial communities from Neuse River Estuary, North Carolina, USA - ASW_5 | ecosystem: Environmental > Aquatic > Freshwater > Wetlands > Sediment | place: USA: North...
AGTTGCGCGTCGAGAGCTGGTCGAGCCGCATCGAAATCAAATACGCCACCAGCAACAACGCCAGCAGCACCACACACGTCAGCACGATCAACAACGCCGAACCGCGGTCGGTGCGCGGATATCTTGGACGCCTGATTATTCTTGTGTTTGAAATGACACTAGCTGCGGGCCGCTTCCCCAAGTACGGAGGAAGTGATGCCAAAAGAACGAGAAGGGCTATAGTCACCATCACCCCTGCAAGAGCATAAAGATTCATAAATCTAACCCCACGTACAACTAGGAATCTATGCAATTTGCTTGACGTCGGCAATGCACAGTCTATTGGACGTGCAAATTTATACCCTTCCGAGTGAGTGGAAAGACTCATTCCGTCATTGGGCGAATGGAGGAAACGCGCGAGGGATTGTTAATGCTTTTCTTTTGGAATCGCAACGGTACGTCCCGGATGCCATGCGCCACGAACATCCGTATGAGAAGCTATTTTGGGTATTCCAAATTGCCTGTTATGTATGAAAGAGATGACCATTTCCGCTGCAATAGCTCCGATGGCTCTTCGATTGGAATTGATTCCGGCCCAATCGCCGACGTCATCGTCCGTCGCAATATGAGCAACACCCATATCCTTTGGAACGTGATACCCAGCCGCCTCAACCCAGGCCAATATGTGGCTGCTATGGCCTACAACCACATCCGGCTTATAACGTTTCAGCCAGACTGCGATTTGCTGCCTTACCACGGAGGAATTCTCGGTATTCTCAGGAAAATAAAATAAAGGTGGGATCTGTTCGAATTTAGAAATCGTCGAATGCGAATAGTTCAAAATGGCTGGTGTCAGATAATGCACAATTTGGTCGGCCTTATCCGAAAAGCAGAGACCAATCCGCCGATAGCCGAGCCGTTTGAGCGATTTTAACGCCAGCAATATATTGAAACTCAAGTCCGCCATGACCCGGTGAAGATGGGGGGCTGTAAAATCACTTTCGATGGCGACGCCTGCCAGATGATCCCAGTCAAGACGGATATGCCTGGCCGGATGCGTAACGATGACTCCTTCAATGCCTCTTTGGCGAAGAATCTGGGAGATGCGTCGCATCGTCATGCCCGGTTGACGCATCCAGATTTCTTCGAGGCGATACCCGAGTTCCAAGCCGCGCTCTCGGGCGCCTTCCAGATATGGCGACAAGTATTTGTATTTCTGCCAGCAGTCGCTTTCCTTTTGCGTGTTCAACCAGGCAATCGACAACAACTCTTTTGACTTGGCGCCGCGAACTCGTGCCATCCATGAGTTGATGCGGGCATCGGGTACATAACCGAGGCGACGAGCCGCCCGGAGAACCTGTTGCCGGGTTTTCTCACTGGGGCCAGCCTGATTGCGTAAAACATAGCCAACGGTTGATTTGGAAACTCCAGCCGCTTGGGCGATGTCCCTTACACTTACCCTTGTAATTGTCTTCTTCATCGAACCAGATTCGATGAAAGAGAACACCTGCTTGTGGATTAGGTCAAAGGCTTTCTTGTGAAAGCCATGCCGTTTCAACAAGCGATGCCGCCCAGTCAAATGAGGGTGTATGCTCTTGCCTACATCAGTTCGATTTTTTCGGTCAGTCGAATATCCGTGGCCGATGCGGCAATAAGAATTTCAAAAATCCCCGGCTCTGCGAACCATTGATTCCGATCAGGATGCCAGAATTGGAAGGCGCGGGGAGGAAGATGAACGGTCACGGTTTTTGTTTCACCCGGCGAGAGTGTGACTTTATCAAAGCCTTTTAATTCCTTCAACGGACGCGGTATGGAGGCTTTCTCATCTCGCACGTAAAATTGCACAATCTCAGTCCCCTCGCATTTTCCGGTGTTTGTGATGTCGACAGATACGGTCAGGGTTTCATTGTACTTTAAAACCTGTTTTGCGAGCTTTGGATTTTGATAGGAAAAGGTGGTGTAGCTCAGGCCGAATCCAAAGGGAAAACGGGGCGGGTGTCCCTGGCGGTCATGATGGCGATATCCACAAAAAATGCCATCGTCATAGGAGATGCGCCTGTCGCGGTCTTCATCCAGATAGCTGGTGAATGAAGAGCGATCTTCCAGATTTTTCTCAAAAGTGGCGGGAAGTTTTCCGGAGGGGTTGACCTTTCCGAAAAGAATTTCTGCCGCAGCCCGGGCACCATCCTGCCCCGGATACCAAAGATAGAGCAGGCCCTTGACCCGATCGATCCACCGGTTCATGTCGATATTTCCGCCTGCGTAAATGGCGGCAACGGTATGGGGATTGGCCTGTGCGGCATCGAGAATGAGTCGTTCCTGGAGGTCTCCGATGCTGAATTCCCGGTCTCGCCCCTCCACTTCCGAGCGGGCCGTAAAACCAGCCGATACGATGACGGCGTCCGCTGAACGGGCGGCAGTCATCGCCGCAGAATAATCGAGCCTCGTGGCATCTTCGTGGCTTACTCCCAGATAGATCTCGTTCCAATCCCTCCCGATGCGTTTGTAGTAGTAGAGTTCAATCTTGCAAGGTTGTCCGGCGGCAAGCTTGCGGGTGACGGTGCCGGAGAAATGCATGCCCCAGCCAGTCGAATCCGCAACGGGTTCTCCGTTTAACAGAAGTCTCATGAAACCTTCGTGTGCCAGCATATAAAAGACGTGGTCGCCGTCTTTTTGAGGGGTGAAGGTTCCATGCCATCGCACGGAGAAGTTTTGTGGATTTATGTCCGGAGAGATGGTTTTGAAGGATTCATTGGCAAACGCCCAGTTGAAATTGATGCGTTCATCCTGTCGCGTCCGAATCGGTGTACCGCTGGTGGTATTGTTGTTGAAGTACTCACCCAGCAGACCCGGCTTCCCATCCGGTGAACGGAACTCGGTTTCCTTAAAAGCCTTTTCAGGGGCATCCAAATCGACTGCCGGGAAATAGGAGAACTCCACCTGGGGAGCCGCGCTCTTCAATCCTTCGAGCAAATTTATAGTATGGTAGGGCGGTGTGTATGCGCTGCCGCCGCCGCAGGTGATTGATCGTCCGGCGTGGTGTCCGAGCACGACCACATTTTTTATCTTCCCGACACAGAGGGGAAGAAACTGGTTCTCATTTTTGAGAAGCACCATGCCTGCGCGCGATATGTCCAGCGCGGTGGCTGCCGAAGCCGGATCATCCCATGGAATGGCATCGTCCTTTTGCGGATGATCGAACCATCCAAATGCCATCCCCAACGCAAGGATGTGACGCACATGAGTGGTGATGGTTTCCTCGGTGATAAGCCCATTGCGGAGAGCGGTTTTGATGTGCCCGGCGGTGAGGAATTTGGCCGTCGGCATCTCGAGATCAATTCCTGCATTGATGGCTCCAGCCGTGCTGTAAACCGACGACCAGTCTGACATGACTACGCCCTGAAAGCCCCATTCTTCCCGAAGGACTGTTTTGATCAACCAGTCGTGTTGCGAACAGTGAGAGCCGTTGACAAGATTGTATGCAGTCATGATGGCCGCAACACCCCCCTCCTTGACGGCCTTCTCAAATGCCGGCAGGTAGATTTCCCGTATGGTCCGCTCATCCGCATCGGAACTCACATCATGACGGTCAAATTCCTGATTGTTCAACGCGTAGTGCTTGACGGTGGCTGCCACTCCCTGATCTTGAATACCTCGGATTTCCGATGCCACGAGTTCACCCGCCAACACAGGATCTTCCCCAAGGTATTCGAAATTTCTCCCGCATAATGGGGAACGGTAGATGTTCACTCCAGGGGCAAGAAGGATATGCACCCCACGCGCACGGCAATCCCGTCCGAGGGCTTTCCCCAGACGATGGGACAGCCCGCGATCCCACGATGAAGCCAGCGTGATGGAGGCCGGATATGCCGTCGATTTCTCGCACCACCAGTGAATGCCGACCGGACCATCCGCCATCCTGAAATGAGGAACCCCCAGTCGCTCCACCGCCTGCGTCTGTCCCTCCTTATGACCGCCGAGAAGGGTGATTTTCTCATCAAGAGTAAGCTGGGAAAGGAGAGCTTCCACGCGAACATTGGTGCGATCCACTACTTGAAACCTATAATCACGATCGTTTTTTTTCATGTAGGATTGTTGAATCGGAGTTTATGAGTCAGTGCCATTGACATGGGGCGGAGTAATTGAGGATTTACGTCTTTTGTTTGGAATGGCAATCCACAGTTTATTGGACGTACAATACTTTGTTTGCAATGCGTGGGCATCAAACGCTGGCCTATTTTCGATTTTGCTATAAGCGCTTTCCTATTTGCGGACAGGCTTCCAATCACCCCGCCGGGATTTTGTTCCAGGCATGGAAGCGGTAGGCGCGGGGGCAGGAGCCGAATGCGGCCTTGAAGCGGCGGGAGAAATGAAAGGGATTCTGAAATCCGGTCTGTGAGGCGATTTCTCCCAGGGAAAGTCCGGTGCCGCGCAGGAGCGATGCGGCTTTCTGGATCCGCAGATGCCAGAGGTGCTCGATGGGCGTGCATCCCAATTGCCGGTGAAACAGGCGGGCAAAGTGATTGGGACTCAGCCCGGCGGCATGGCTGACGCGCGCGAGATTCAACGACCCGGAGAGATTTTTTTCCATAAAAAAACATCCCTGCGCGATGGCAGGGTGAACGGGGCCGCTCGCTTTCTTTTCGGATTGGGCTTCCGCGCAAAACAGAGAGAGGGTGGCGACGGCGACAGCTTCCAGCGCGAGGGCTCCGCGAGGGAGGGAGACGTCCACCTCCAACCCGGCGCGAAGGAGCGATTCCAGGGCGGGACTGAGAGGAATGAGCGGCTGGGAGGAGGCGAGCATTTTTCGCAGGGGCGCGGGCGTTCTGGAAAAGGGGAAGTCGAGCCACAGGTGATGGGTCGGGTCCTTCACGGCAAAGCGGTAAAACTCCCGGTGACCCGGCGACATGAGGCGCACATGGCCGGAAGGGATGGGGCACTTTTTTTCGTCCACATCGACCACGGTGTCACCGGAAATAATGGCGACGAGTTGCCAGCCCGGCTGGTGACGCGGGCCGCAGATACCGCCCGGTTTGTAGACGACTTCGCCGAAATTCACTCCCTCGATGCGAACATGCTTCGGAGCTTGGAAAAAAGTGTTTATGGATATGTTTTTGTCATTATCAGCCATGTTATTTATCCAAATACATGATAATAGATATATACATGAACGCAACTCTCGCCCTGACCTCCCCAGCTCAGTCACCCGGCTCTTCCGAGTCGCGCCCTGGTTACTTTTCCTGGCCCATCGGCCCGGAAGCCGTCGAGTTTTATCGGGAAAACGGATTCCTCGCCATCACCAACGCCCTCACCCGACAGGAGTTGGAAGAGATTCATTCCGAGACCTTGAGGCTTTCGCGCAATGCGGACGGGCAAGTCAAAGGGGTTGACCCCGCTCCTCCCGCGATGAGTGACGAGGAGGCCCTCAAGCGCGTCTTATGCATCCATTTTCCCCACAAACTTTCGGACTCCATGCTGCGCGCGCTCGATCACCCCGCCATCGTCGATGTCCTCACACAGGTGATCAGCCCGAACGTCAAAGCCATGCAGTCGATGCTTTTCATCAAGGCTGCCGGCAAGCCGGGGCAGGCGTGGCATCAGGATGAGGATTACATCCCGACGAGGGATCGCTCTCTCACGGGGGCGTGGATTGCACTCGACAAGGCGACGGTGGAAAACGGCTGCCTGTGGGTCATCCCCGGTTCCCACAAGCATGGCATCCTGTGGGATCAGCAGTGGCACGGAGACAGAAAGTTCGACTGTGCGTTGGAGTCGGTCGGGTTTCCTTATTCCGAAAAGGATGAGGTGCCCGTGGAGGTCGGGGCCGGGGCGATTGTTTTTTTCAACGGCTACCTGCTGCACCGCTCGCTCCCCAACCGTGCCAGGACCGGATTCCGCCGTGCGCTGGTGAACCATTACATGAGCGCCGAGTCCTTTCTGCCATGGAGGCGACCGAAGGATGATGAGCCGTTCGAGGGGATGGCCAAGCTCGATTTCCGGGACATCGTCCTGATCGCCGGGAAAGACCCCTACGCCCATCGTGGAACGTGCGCTCTCTCCAACGCACATGTGCGACCTTCCGGCGAGGGTGGTTGCACTTCCTGGAATGGGGGCCGGAAAGTTTCCTACAACGAGTAATAAAATGAGCACCACCACATTGCAGCCTTCCGTTTCAAGGAAAACCACACTCACCAGCCGCGAGCGGGTCATCCGCGCACTGGAACGCCGCGACCACGACCGCGTTCCCCGCCATGAATCTTTCTGGGGCGACACGATCAAACGCTGGGAGGGCGAGGGCTTGATCGGCGGCGAACGAACGGTGCGGCAGGAATTGGAGGACGATTTTCACGGCGTGTGCTGGTGCTGGCCCAGCCCCTATGGGAAAACGGAAACGATCCGGGAGGAAGAGACCTGCAAGATCGTGCGCGACCCGTTTGGCGCGACTCTCCGCGAGTGGAAAAATCGCACGGGCACGCCGGAACACCTCGGCTTCGAGTGCGACACGTCGGAGAAATGGCACACGAAATTCAAGCCGATGCTTTTGGACTTCGGAGTGACAGCCGGGGAAAAAGAGCACGCGCGGAAACAGTACCGGGCGGGTCTGGAAAAAAAGGCCTTCACCTTCATTTGCGGAGTCGAGCCTTTTGAAATGACCCGCAAGCTCATGGGCGATGAAATCAGCATGATGGCCTTTGTGGAGGAACCGGAGTGGTTGGCGGATGTTTCCCGCGTCTTCACGGAAGTGACGTTGAAAAGTTACGACGCTCTTCTCGACACCGGCATCCAGCCCGACTGCCTCTGGATTTACGGCGACATGGCTTACAAGGTTTCGACGATGTGCTCTCCCGCGCAGTACCGGGAAATCATCTGGCCCTATCACAAGATGCAGGCTGACTGGGCGAAGGCTCGCGGAATGAAGCTGATCTACCACACCGACGGCAACGTGAATGACGTCATCGATCTCTACATCGCCGCCGGGTTCGACGCGCTGCAGCCACTCGAAGTCAAAGCCGGCATGGACGTGCGCAAACTTTTCCCCAAATACGGCGACCGTTTGAGCTTCTTCGGCAACATCGACGTGATGATCATGATCGAGGAAAATCTCGAAAAAATCGAGGCTGAGATCGTCTCGAAATTCGCCGCCGGGAAAGCGAAAAACGGCTACATCTACCACTCGGACCACTCGGTTCCCCCGCAGGTGAGTCTGGAATTCTACCGGAAGATCATCGGGGTGGTGAATCAGTACGGCTGGTATTGATCGCCGACTGTCGAGTGGAGATGTTGCATCAAATCTAAAAATGATTTCAAAAAAACATTTCAGTAAGCAAATAAAATCAGTACAATAAAAACGCCGTTTGTTGCCCCAGAGATATTCATATTCACACACACAATCACATGATTATCGCATGATATACAAATTATACCCTGTGTTTTTGCCTCAGGGTTCTTTTTTTCAGACAGGCTCTAAATCGTCCGTGCCCGCTATTCTCGCAGGAATCAACTGTGCTGCGGGAGATTTCTCAAGATGAAGTCGACACTGCGGCGATGCGTGTCGTAGGTCATCGGCCCACAATGATTCATGATCGGGCATTCGATGTATTCGACGTTGAGATTCCGGCGACGCAGGGCCGCGACGAACAGATCGGAATGAGCCGACTTTTTCACGGCCTGATCCTTTGCGCCATGTATGACGAGATAAGGAATATCGGGCATTTGATCGATCTGGTGCAGCGGAGAATGTTCGCGCAGCACCGCGTCAATATTGTCATAGCTGTCGAAGGCGTGATGCATCGTGCGCGGCAGGTCGGGCCGTTCCGTGTAATGAAAGGGCAGATCGCAGACGGGTGAAACAGCCATGCAGGCAGTGACCCGGTGGCGCGATTTCAGCGAATAGAGCAGGGCTGCGTGACCGCCCATGCTGCCGCCCGTGGAGAAAAGTGGCAGCGCCGGGTCGAGTTGATGGCGCTGACGGGTGGCTTCGATCACATCATCGACAAGATGCTGCGTGCGCGGGTTCATCCAACCCCACGGATCGTGATAAACAACCATAGTGAGAATGCCCTCATGACTCAGCGCCAGTTCAAAGGCATCGAGTTCGCCCTTCATCCCGGTGAAGCCGAGTCCTGCAAAGCGGAGCATCAGGCCTGTGATGGGCGGTTTGGTGAAATCAAGACCGAGCCAGGCGACTTTTTCGAGCAGAGATGGAAGCATGCCTTCCATTCTTCATGCCTCCGAAAAGGTGTCAAGAAGCGTGATGGAGCAATTTGAACGGTTTCGTTGAAACTGATTCTAATTCCCGTAATGATTGGAGCTTGGTTATCCGGGCTAGACTCCATTTCTGACAATTCGCCTTGAGCAAACAAAGCAAGGCATACACCAGATGCAATAGAACAGTACACTTCATGCAATCTCTTGCCTTTTACAGTGACGACCGATGCCGCAAAATTTAGCTGAAGAGTATTACCGTCCATCGAAAGATTGAAACCCAATGGTGTTGCATACGGCAACGCGATCCGCTCTCGCGGTGTTTCGATCCACAAAAACAGAACTGGCCTCCTGTTCCACCGTCAAAGTGGTGGAACGAGGCTCCGACCCCATCGGTTCGTCGGTCACGAAGGAACGCTTGCGTCACTTGGCCGCCGTCTTCAGGTTGATGTGACAACGTGCTGCCAGCTTCTTCAGACTCTCTTGACTTTTTGGATTGTCCGACGCACCCCCGCTGTCGTGCGGGCGCAAGCATGTAGTGTCTGTCTCATAGAGTCTCCTTGGTTGGTAAAGCATCATACCCCACTCCAGCTCTCCGCGGGACTAAACAGCTAAGTGACGCCTTGCCAGATTCACGGTCTTTTCGCTACAATCAGACAAAATGAGCGATCACATACAAAACTACTATTCCAAAATTGCAGAAGTGGCGAAACAGATCGACCAGCAAAAGGTGGACGCGATGGTTGAGGAACTCGTGAAGTTGCGCGAGCGGGGAGGACGCCTTTTTCTCATCGGCGTGGGCGGCAGCGCGGCAAATTGCAGCCACGCGGTGAATGATTTCCGCAAGCTGGCGGGCATTGAGACTTACAGCCCGTGCGATAACGTCGCCGAATTGACCGCCCGGACAAACGACGAGGGCTGGGACACGATTTTCGCCGGATGGCTCGAAGTCAGCAAAGCGGGCAAAAACGACGCCGTATTCGTCATGTCGGTGGGCGGGGGAAATCTGGAAAAAAACGTCAGCCCGAATCTGGTCAAGGCCCTCGATTACTGCAAGGCTCACGGCACCAGAATCCTCGGCATCGTAGGACGGGACGGAGGTTACACCGCCAGGGTCGGTAATGCCGTCGTCATCGTACCGACGGTCGATGCCAACCTTGTCACCCCCATTTCCGAATCGTATCAGGCGGTCGTCTGGCACGGCGTGGTTTCCCACCCGGCACTGATGACCCGCTCCAACAAGTGGGAAGGCCTGGCCAAAAAATAAAATCCCAGCTCTCTTTTCTCTATCACGGCCTATTGGTGTTGAGAACACCCATGTAAAAAGACGCTTTTTTAATCTTGAGGAAGCGATAAAAGTCATTTTGAATGAACAACCTCATTTCACGTTGGTTATAAAATAATATGAGCCTAAAATTAGACAGTCTGAAAGTTCACATCTATGCGGATGGCGCCGACAAGGCCGGAATGCTGGAACTCTACAAAAACCCGCTGATCAAGGGACTGACGACCAATCCCTCCCTCATGAAAAAGGCCGGCGTGACCGACTACGAAGCCTTTGCCAAAGACATCCTCAGTGAGATCAAGGACAAGCCCATTTCCTTTGAAGTCTTTTCCGATCAATTTGAAGAGATGCGCAAACAGGCCCTCAAAATCGCCAGTTGGCAAGCCAACGTCTACGTCAAGATTCCCATCACCAACTCCCGCGGCGAAAGTTCCTGCCCTCTCATCAAAGACCTCGCCTCTCAAGGTGTCCGGCTCAATGTCACCGCCATTTTGACCATCGAGCAGGTGGAAGGACTCTCCAAAGTCCTGAACAAAGACGTCCCCTCCGTCGTGTCAGTCTTTGCCGGGCGTATCTCGGATACCGGAGTCGACGCCGTCAAGATCATGAAAACATGCGGTGAAATCCTCAAAGGCCAACCCAAGGCCCAGTTGCTTTGGGCCAGTGTGCGCGAAGTTTTCAACATCATCCAGTCCGACGAAGCCGGATGCCACATCGTCACCGTACCGCATGACATCCTTAAAAAAGCCATCCAGACGATCGGCATGGATCTGACCAAACTTTCCCTCGATACAGTCCTCATGTTCAAAAGAGACGCCGAAGCGGTCGGCTACACCATCCACGTCTGATATCACTTCACATAACACTTTATGAAAAAAATAATGGTCGCTGGTGGCACGGGATACAAGGGAACCGTGCTCATTCCCAAATTGCTCAAAGCCGGTCATCAAGTCGTCGCCTATGACCTGATGCTCTTCGGAGAATCCCTCATCCCTCCCCACCCCAATCTCACCGTCATCAAGGGAGATGTCCGGGACATCGCAAAATACACCGAAGCCGTGAAGGGGTGCACCGATGTGATCCACATGGCCTGCATCTCGAACGACCCCAGCTTTGAACTTGATTCCGAACTCAGCAAGACGATCAACTACGACAGTTTCGAACCCGTCGTCCTCGCCAGCAAAAAAGCGGGCGTCCGCCGCTTCATCTTCGTGTCGAGCAGCTCCGTCTACGGAGTCAGCGACGCCCCCGAAGTGACCGAGACCCACCCGCTGCTCCCCCTCACCGAGTACAACAAATACAAGGGCCTCTGCGAACCGCTCCTCTTCAAACACCAGGCGTCAGACTTCGTCTGCGCCGTCATCCGCCCCGCCACCGTCTGCGGATACTCGCCCCGGATGCGCTTCGACCTGACCGTCAACATCCTCACCAACCACGCCGTAAACAAGGGCCTCATCACCGTCTTCGGCGGCACACAGAAAAGACCGAACATCCACATCGAAGACATCACCGACCTCTACGTCCAGATGCTCGAATACCCGGCGGAAAAAATCTCGGGCGAAACCTTCAACGCGGGTTACGAAAACTTCACCGTCTCCCAACTCGCCGAATTCGTCAAAAAAGTCGTCGAAGAGGAATTCCCCGCCAAAGCCCCCATCAACATCGTCACCACCACGACCAACGACAACCGCTCCTACCACGTCTCCTCGAAAAAAATCCTCGCCAAACTCGGCTGGGCACCCAAACGAACCATCGAAGATGCCGTCCGCGACCTCTGCGCCGCATTCAAGGACGGACGCTTCGGCCCCGACACCATGACGAACGAAGCCTTCATCAACGTCAAGTCGATCAAAAAACTCGGGCTGAAATAAAATGAAGCAACCCGTCGCCGTCGTCACAGGTGGAGCCGGTTTCATCGGCAGCCACATGGTCGACCTGCTGCTGGCGGAAGATTGCCAGGTCCGCGTCATCGACAACCTCGTGGGCGGGCGACTCCTCAACCTTGAGCATCACAAGGATGACATTCGGCTGAAGGTTGATGTCCGGAACATTTGCGATCTTGAGAAGGAAGACGCCCTTTTCAAGGGAGCCGACCACGTCTTCCACTTCGCGGGAATCGGCGACATCGTCCCCTCCATCGAACGTCCCGTCGACTACATGACCACCAACGTGCAGGGAACGGTGAAGGTGATGGAAGCCGCCCGTTGGAATGGCGTGAAGAAAGTCGTCTACGCCGCCTCCTCCTCCTGCTACGGCCTCGCGACCGAACTTCCGACGACCGAACACGCCCCCATCCAGCCGCAATACCCCTACGCCCTGAGCAAGTACCAGGGTGAACAAGTCGTCCTCCACTGGTACAAAGTCTACCGCATCCCGGTCAACGTCATCCGTATCTTCAACGCCTACGGCATCCGCTCCAAAACCTCCGGCGCATATGGCGCGGTCTTCGGCGTTTTCCTCGCGCAAAAACTGGCGGGCAAACCCTTCACCATCGTCGGCGACGGCACCCAGACCCGCGACTTTCTCTACGCCAGTGATGTCGCCCGAGCCTTCTACCTCGCCGCCACGACTTCCCTGAGCGGGGAAATCTTCAACCTCGGCGCGGGCAACCCCCAGTCGGTCAACCGACTCGTCGAATTGCTCGAAGGCAAGGATATTATCCACATTCCCAAGCGCTTGGGCGAACCCGACTGCACGTGGGCCGACATCAGCAAAATCCAACGAGATCTGGGATGGAAACAGGAAGTTTCTTTCGAGGAAGGCGTTGGAAGAATGCTCAAAAACATCGACTACTGGCGCCAGGCCCCCGTCTGGGATGTAGATTCCATCGCCCAAGCAACCAAAACATGGTTTGAATACATGAAATCCTCCGCGTGAAAATATGACGGTATACAACGAAGCAGAAAAAGCCTCCTACAGCCGCAAAATCAAAACCCGGGAAGAAATCCTCCAGGAAATCGGTCCCTTTCCCCGCAAGGATAAGGTCATCATGTGCCACGGATCGTTCGACCTGGTTCACCCCGGCCACATCCGCCACCTGATCTATGCCAAGAGCAAGGCCGCCAAGCTCATCGCCAGCATCACCACCGACATCCACATCGACAAGGCCAACTACCGCCCCTTTGTTCCCGAAAAACTGCGGGCCCTGAACCTTGCCGCACTCGAAATGGTCGACTACGTCCTGATCGACCAGAACGCGACTCCCATCGAAAGCATCAAGGCCGTCCGCCCCGACTACTTCGCCAAAGGCTACGAATATTCAAAGGCGGGAATCAATCCCCGAACCAAGGAAGAAATCGCCGCCCTCCAATCTTTCGGCGGAGAAATGATCTTCACCCCCGGCGACATCGTCTACTCCTCCTCCGCATTGATCGACCGCGCCACCCCCAATCTGGCCCTGGAAAAACTCCATTCCCTCCTCGACGGCGAAGGAGTGCCGTTCGACGCCATTGGCAAATCGCTCGAAAAATTCAAAGGGGTGAAAGTCCACATCATCGGCGACATGATTGTCGACTCCTACTGCTACTGCACCCTCATCGGCGGCAATACGAAGACCCCCACCTTCAGCCTCAAGCAGGACTGG
>Ga0187810_10000623_pt1 | contig 13009 bp, 8 predicted proteins | sample NC_wetland_sal_i_9_FD_132963 | JGI IMG/M metagenome (GOLD analysis project Ga0187810, IMG submission 132963) | Wetland sediment microbial communities from Neuse River Estuary, North Carolina, USA - ASW_5 | ecosystem: Environmental > Aquatic > Freshwater > Wetlands > Sediment | place: USA: North...
CCGGTTGTCGATTTTTCTCCGGATGACGAGGCGGACAATTCCCTGCGGGGACGATGCTATGGTGCGACGGTGGATGAAGTCGTCGAGCGGGCGACGGCTTTTCTGGAAGGCATGCAAACGGCGGGCGTGGGTGGGACGGCGAAGCATTTTCCCGGCTACACGTTTTGCGGGATTGATCCACACGGGAAGTTGCCCATGATCCGCCGGACACGGGAGGAATTGGAGCGGGAGGAGTTGAGGGCCTTCCGGCATTTTGTGACATGTACAGAGGCGATGATGATTGGCCACGGCCATTTTACGGCGTGGCATGAGGAACCCTTCCCCGCTTCTCTTTCCCCCAGGATTATCCGGCAACTTTTGCGGGGGGAGATGGGCTACAAGGGATTAGTCATGACGGATGATCTGGAAATGGGAGCCATTGCCAACGAGTACGGTGCAGCGGAGTCGGCGCGGCTGGCGATGGATGCGGGAGAGGACATGCTCCTGATTTGTCACAACCCGGCCTGCGTGGAGATCGCCTACGATGCTCTTGCTGAAATGCAGCCTGAAAAAACCGCCCGGGCTTTGAAAAACGTCGGAGCATTTCTCGCAAAACTACCCGCACCACCCGAGCGGTTTGATGCGGTCACCTTTGCCAAAATCAATAGGGAAATCGCTGTTCTTCGGGATGAGGTGAGAAAAAAGATGGGTTCCTGATCCTGTCGCAAATCCGTTACTTTTTCAGAAACGGGTTGAAAAAGATCGATCTTCAGCGAAAGTACGACCGTGCCTGCTCGCAAAACCATTACGACACACGAAAAAGCTCTTCGCATTAATCTGGATCAAATGGTCTATGGCACCTTCGCGGAAATCGGTGCCGGACAGGAAGTAGCCCGCTGGTTCTTCCGGGTCGGAGGGGCTGCGGGGACGGTGGCCAAGAGCATGTCGGCTTACGACATGAATTTCAGTGACGCGATTTACGGTCACGCTGAGCGCTACGTTTCCCGCGCCCGTGTGCTGACGATGCTCGATCACGAATATGAATTGCTGATTGAGCGGTTGAAGGAAAAGCGGGGGAGCGAAACGACCTTTTTTGCCTTTGCGAACACCGTGGTGGCCAAGAGTTACCATGGTAATAACGAGTGCCATGGGTGGATGGGCATCCGTTTCCAGTTGCGTCCACAAAGCGAACCGAACGACATCATTCTGCATGTCCGGATGATGGATAAGGATAATCTGGCCCAGCAGGAAGCCCTCGGCACAGTCGGAGTCAATCTCATCTACGGGGCCTTTTACCTTTCCAGTGATCCGGAAGGGGTGCTCGAATCCCTGCTGGATGACTTGAGCAACGATCGCATCGAAGTGGACATGATCAAGTTTTCCGGTCCCGATTTTGAAAGAATCGACAACCGCCTGATGAGCCTCCATCTCGTCAAACTGAAGTTGACCGAGGCCGCGATGTTTGCCGCAAACAAGGAGGTGCTCCAACCCTCCGAGATTCTTTACCACAAGTCGATCCTCGTGGAACGCGGCTCCTTCCGTCCCGTCACCCGCCTGAACTTGGAAATGCTTTCGAGCGCACGCAAACAATTCCTCGCCGACCTCAACACACCGAACGCGGATGTTGTCGAAATCCTCGAGATGACGACTTCGAACGTCCTTTCGACGGGAGCCGTGGAAGCCTCGGATTTTCTTGCCCGGGCCGACCTGATCTGTGATCTCGGGAAAACTGTGCTCGTCTCCGATTTCACCCAATTCCATAAACTGGCAGCCTACCTCTTCCGCTATACCAAGGAGAAAGTCGGCATCGTCGTTGGCATCCCCCTGTTAAAGGAAATTTTGGACGAGAAATATTACACGGATCTGGAGGGTGGCATTGTCGAATCTTTCGGGCGGCTTTTCCGCAAGAACCTGAAGCTGTATGTTTACCCCACCAAGGATGCGGCTACGGGTGACATGCTCACAGCCGAATCCCTCATCCTCCCGCAGCAGGTGAAGTACCTCTACCAGCATCTGGTGTTCAACAACCATGTGGGCAGTGTCCCTTGTGTCGATTTGGATCTCACGGCCTTTTCCTCCCGGGATGTCAGCAAGCTCATTTCCAACGGCGATCCCAAGTGGGAGACGATGGTCGTTTCCACCGTGGCTCAGATGATCAAAGAGCGGGAACTTTTCGGCTACAAAAAATCCTGACGTTACCAATCCAGGTTGAGAAAATAATCAGACCTTTTAGGTTAAGGCTTCAAAACAAAGAGACCATCGTTTGTCCCAGCGTAGAGAAGAAATGGGGCCTTACATCCAAAAGCCAGCGTCCGGACTCCGGATTCATAACAGTATGAAGTCTCTTCGTGCTTGGTACCGTCCGACCCCTCATAGGTGAAGGTCCAGGGATAGGCTTTTTTCCCGACAACGAGACCCTTGCTGCAATCCTTCCATGTGGTACCTCCATCCTCCGAGCAAAAGATGGAGCCATTTGTGCAGCCGACGTAAAGCAGCTTTGGATTTTTTGGATGGATGGCAATTGCCGTGGGAGGTATGGCAGGAACGGCTAAAGCCATCCAGTCTGCACCGCCATTGGTACTCCTGTAAATTCCGCCTTTATCATGGGGATTATTTAAAAGGTCTACCTCAAGTACCGCATAGAGCGTCATAGGATCCTGAGGATCCAATACGAGGTCGGTAACACCGATTCGATCGCCCGATATGACCTGAGTCGTCATGCCCTTGCTGGAAAAAGTCCAATGCGCTCCGGCATCGGTGGATTTGTAAACACCGACCGGCTGGTCGTTGGTAAAGGCAAAGGCCGCATAGACGGTGTCAGGATGACTTGGATCCACCACAATCGTGCTGACCGTGGCACCCGGGCCCTTGTGAGGTATCCCATTTTGCAGCAGCGTCCAATGTTGACCATCGTCGATACTTTTAAAGACACCGCCATCGGAACCGTAGTAGACCGTCTTCGGTGTGCGCGGATCGAAGCCAAAACAAATGCCATTGAGTCCATCCCCTTTCATGCCTGACGCCAGATGCTGCCAAGTCTTGCCTCCGTCGGTACTGTGAAAGGTGCCATGTTTTTCGATCCCCATCCAAGCCTCGTCAGGGAAATAAGGATTGAAGCGGGCGCTGTTTTCGTTGGGACCTGCCTCAGTGCTATTTGGAACTTTTTTTCCAACCTGACTCCAGGTGATTCCTCCATCCGTGCTCAAGTCGATTCCGTCCGCCCCCTGTATCTCCATCTCTTTTTCGGAATGCGGCGAGGGTCGGCAACCGATGAGAATAATGTCAGGATTTTTCGGATGAGTGCCCACCGAATACACGAGCTGATTCAGAGAGGTTGGCCCTATCCGTTTCCATTCTGTTTGTGCCCCGGCTTCAGCCAGGAGGTTGATGAGAAACAACATCCCTACGATGGTGATTTTATTCATGTTTTTTATTCTGCTTCGGTTATCTTCAGCAGCTCGACCCCGCTGGATGCCGCCACGGCCATGAGCATCTTTTCTTTCAGGCTTGCCAGACATAGGATGGCATCGCCGTAGTAGATGGAGGTGATGGTCTCACCTGTTTTATCCGAGAGTAGGTGGATGTTCCCATCCATCCCGGCGGATAAGATTCCCTTTCCGTCGCACAAACAGATGGAGCGCACCCAGTCCGTGTGCGGATGTTGTTCCCATAGTTTTTTCTCATTTTGAAAATCCCACGCCTCCACCATCCCGCCGGTTTTCCCGACGTAAAGAACGTTCTGGTGATGACTGCCCCCCCAACATGCCGTGCACATTCCCCTGCCCATACGGAAGGTCTTGCGCACTTTTCCCGACAGGTAGTGGTGGAGTTGGATCACGCCTTCCGAATCGACACTCAGGAAGACGCCATCCTCCAGCATCCATTCCAAGGCAACGATTTTCGCCGTCCCTTCGATTGTCCCGACTGGTTGATCCGCGTCGGCATTCCACAAAAGAATTCTGCCATCGGGATGACCGGTGATGAAGCGCCGCCCGGCTGGATGAAGGGAGAAGGTGGAAATCCCCGCTTCGATCGGGCCAAAGGTCTGCTTGGCGGATGCATCGCCGACCTTCCAAAGGTGGAGCAACCCATCCCCTCCATACGAGAGGAAAAAGGGTGTTGCAGCGGCTGAAGAGAGGAGGATGACTGGGCCTTCGTGGGCCTTCAGAGTGGTCGTAAGGGTGCCTTCCGAACGATTCCACATCTTCAGTGCGCCGTCGTGATGACCGGAGACGGCGTCCCCTTCGGGAAGGAACGCCACACTTTCCGCATAGGCTGGAGTATCCGACGAAGCGACCTGCTGCCCGTAGAGGATATCCCAAAAACGAATCGAATGATCCCAGCCCCCGCTGGCCACCAGGGTCAGGTCGCCATTCCCCGCCAGACAGTTGGCTGCGATTGAACGGCTGTCGAGCCACCGCAGTTGCGCACCGCTATGCATGTCCCAGACGCGGAGCGAACCGTCCGCCCCCGCGGATACGGCCAGCTTGCCATCGTTGGAAAGAAGGACAGCGGTGACCGGGCCGCGATGCCCGTGAAGCGTGAGAAGACAGGCACCCCTCGACCGCGACCACCCACGGACGATGCCGTCCCGACACCCGGTGAGGATCATGTCCCCCGCGGCCGCCACGGAAGTCACCGCATCCGTATGCGAATTCGGCGGAGGCTTGGGATGATGCAGCTTTACATCATACGACTTGGGCGGAACGAAAACACTGAGCGACTGGACGCATTCCCCGGTTTCATAATTCCAGAGCCGAATCGAACGATCTGCCCCGACCGAGCAGAGAAGCCCGTCCACCAGAGTCATCGCCGTGACGGCCCCCGTGTGACCGATGAGGATACGGAGGCATTCCCCCGTTGCCACATCCCAGACGCGGATTTGAGAATCGGGCGAGCCGGAAAATCCCTTCATCCCATCCGGAGTAAGACACGTCGAACAGACTGCCTCCTCATGCAGTTTTTTTTCCCAAAGGCATGTCGTTTTTTCCAAATCCCACAGGCGGACGGCGTGATCCCTTCCTCCCGATAAAAGCTTCCCTCCGGCCATTGCCACGGCGAGAACGGCCCCCTCATGGCCGAGAAACTGGTGCGTGTTTTCCCCTGACTGGGCCGACCAGACCCGGATCGACCCCTCCTCGCATCCCGAGGCAAAAGAGTTTTCCCAAAATGCGATGGAATTGATGATCGCCCGATGACCATGCAGGACGTGATGGCAGGCGGGACGCACCGGACGCTGGAAGGATTTCATCCGCTCGATGAGAACGTCCGCACGGTTCGCGCAAAGAATCTTCGCCCTCGTTCGCAAGCCCGGATCACTCGTCTCATGAAGCGTCAGAACGGGGAGAAGGGTCGGCTTCTGGGTGAGAATGCTCCGGTTTTGGCGGAAAATCCTTTTCAGGAGGGCCGGTGGAACGAGGCGTTGATCCAGAGCCCGGATTTTTTCCAGATGCAAATCCTCGCCCCGCGCCTCCGCTTCCCGGATTTCATGCAGGCGGGCATTGAGAGGACGCTTGTTTTCCCGCTGGATCAATTGCAAATAGCCGGGCCAGTCCTGGATGAACTCGTCGAGATGCCGAAACATCGCCTCCGTCCCCCGGACTTCCGTCGCCTGCTGGACATAGGAAAGTGAACCGAGAAGATCCGCCTCGATATCCCTCCCCAGAAGCCCCATGCGCTTGAAATCCGCATGATCCAGCTTCAATACCGCCGAAGAGGAATCAAACCCGCGTTCGGAAAGCTCCTGTGTGTAAATACGGGCTTTCGGCCCCAGGTCGACCTCTGCAAGCCACTTTTGCAAATCCGGCTCGACGTACATACTTCATGAACTTCTAGACCTTCTTGCAACCAAGTGAAAGGTTTTTGTCCCTTGGGAAAACTGGACGGACGGAGCCAAAGGCCCCATTAACCTCATGGATATGCCTCCTGAAAAAAAGAAAAAAACGAAGCAAGCGGAACCGTTGCACGATTTCGTCTTTCAGGCGCGGATGGCCCGTCTCCGCTCCGATGTGAATTTTCAGCGCCTCCGCCCGGATGAAATTGCCCAGGCCGTCTCCGTCATCTCCCGGGCCGGAACGACCGACGGCGAAGTGACCAAGGTCATCCATATCCTGAAAAAAATCTTCCTCGCCTCCACCCAGGCCCAAGAGCGTGACGCCATGACAGAGGCCGTCACCCATGTCAAAACCGGAACCGACGGAAGGTATGAAAAAGTCATTCAATGCGGAGGGCTTCACATCTGGCATCGCCATCACCCCAGCCGCTCTCCCGGCCACCCGCGCCCCCGTCAGCACCGCCACAAAAGCTTTCCAAAAGAATCACCCTTTGAACAATCCCACCTATATCCCTCCAAATTCCTCCCTCCTTCCGCCCGGGACAAAAAGCGCCCCGAAAATGGCGAAGAGCGCAGCGACCGTTCTCGCGAAGAAAGCCTGAACAACTAGTACACCGTCCAGTGAACACTCCCCACTGCAAGCAGTGGGGCATCTGGATGGTCTCTCCAACTTATGATGAACCTTTCTGAATTTTGTGTTTATCCATTTTGATTCATCTTGGATTCTATGAGAAAACTTTTGCACAATTCATCCCCGCAGCATGCTACAGGGTATTCTTGTGTCGGTCAGATAAATAACCAGCATATGCCGCTCTGGAAGTTTTTTGTAAGTTCAATGATACGCTTAAGTTTTCCGGGCTTTTGGTCCAAGTGAATGGGCCGCAGTTTTTGTTGTAGTGGTGGATTAAGTTTTTCAGGAACCGGGACAGTTCTCGCACGGAGAGGTGGACATGTAGGTCATGGCTGAAACCGATTTGAAAATCAATTATTATTTGCGGATAAGTTCTTTATATGTTGCTAAAGAGAGATGTGATGGTTGGGCTGTTTGGTCAAGGGGGGGCGTCCCATTTTTGTGCCTTGCGAGCCCTGTCTGCTGTTCTGTGTCGTTTCCTGTTGGGCTTGAGGCTGGGCCAGTGGGTCTTTTACAAAACGTTTGAAGAAGGATCGTCCCGAGTGCCGATTCAGGCCGGAATCGGCAATGGCCTGGATGACAGGGGTTTGCGGATTTTCCATCAAGTAATGATCGAACCACTTCGGGTTGATCACTTCCTTTGTTGAACCTTCTTCCTGATGGCGCCGCATCCAGCTCCTGAGCTGGTCGGTGGCGATGACGTGGCCTTTTGGGCTGACGATGTTCACCTTGTCGTACTGCATGGCGTTGAGAACGGAGTCGAGGCTCCGGGGGTCGGCTTCCACTTGCACGGCAAAACCGTTGAAAATCTGTCCAGCCACATGGGCGTCCGGCCCGCCGCTGAGTTTCAAACCGTCCTTGGTCACGACATCCGGGAACATGCTGACCCCATTGACTGCTTCAAAGAGTGAAACGGCGTCCTGATACTTGCCCAGATGATTCATGACGTGGGTCGTGGCTTCAATCCCCTTGGTGAGTTGAGGCAGGGGCCGGGTTTCCCACTTCGTCGGGTGAGCGGTCTGGGCCAGACCACCACTTTCGTAGTGTTTTTGCAAAATGTCCTCCAAGTCGTCGTTCGCGTTAAGTTTCCCTCCCTCGCCGGGCTTTTTCAGGCCAAGAAGAACCATGTGAGTTTTGTCGCTGTCCTTGCCGCGCGTTTCATTGATTCCAACTTCTATGCCGCCGAATATTCGTATGCGCCCGCCATATTTTTCCTGGGCGTAACCATCCGCATTCTCCACGTCGTCCAGATAGGTCTTCAGAGCTTCCGGAGAATTCGTCACGTGGCCGGACATGAGCAAACCCTTCCGCATCGTCTCGCTGAAATAAAGTTTGTCGATCAGTCGCTGACGGATGGGGTGCTCTTTCTTGATGGTATCGTAATCAGGATCGGTTGGAATCCGGGCGTACATGTGATCGGTTCCAAAGACCACCACATACATGTCCTGATTCTTTTTTGTGATGGGGAGCGGTTTTCCGTCCTTGTCGGCCAGTCCGGCCATCATTGCCGTGTAGTCGATCACGTCCTTCCACGAGGATTGCCCGTCCGAGTGGTGGGAATGCATGTGCGTGTAGACCAAAACCTTCTTTTTACCGAGGGAGCCATCCACCTCGCGAGGGTCTTCGAGTTGCCGGGCTAGAGAAGGTTCCTGTGGCAACACCCAGGTTGCCCGCTGGACAGCGGCACCGATCTCCGGTTGCAAGGCCCTGAGTCGAGCCCTGAAATCTCCCCGAAGTGGTGCGGCATCCAGCATTTTTTTCATCCCGGTCGGCGGGAGCGACAGCAATTCTCCGGCAGAGGGAAGCACCTCGTCGGGATGTGCATCGGCAAAGACGGCCTGGGCGAACTTCCCGGCAGGAGCTTGGATGTCCAGGATTTCACTGAGGGGGGTGATCCATGAAAGGGAGCTGTTTTTTTCGGGATTGTCCCTGGCCTGCTGGAGAATCTTTGTCAGGCGGTTGGCGTTGAATTCTTTCTGCTCATCGAGTGAAAGAATCCCTTCGCCTCGTTTTTGGGAGACCAAATCCTTCAACGCCCCCGAGCCATCTGGATGGCGGACGACGACAACACTCTTTCCCGTCGAAAGGCGAACCACTTCAAAGTGATTCTTCCCATCCGCATAGTCGAGCAGACATCGGTGGGTCGGCGTTTCAGGCGTCTCGATTTCAGGTGGAGGAAGAGACATTTCTTCCCTATGGAATGGGTTGTCCTGCTCCCGATGTAAACCCCGAGTAGGGTCAAATAAAAAACTGTTACAATTCGCTTAACCGGAAACGCTCTATGCATTTTTCTCTGATGCGGCTAAAACCTCATCCCACCGCTTCTGCACGGCTTCCATTGAGCGGGATGGCAAAATCTCCCAGCCCTTGAGGCTCGCCTTCACGACACGGGCTTCAGAAATCGGATGGCGGGCTAAAAAAACCACTCGGCGTTCTCTCCCCTCACTCTTCCAGTTCAACGCCTCCCTTTCACTCTCTGCGGCAGGTTCACCCGATTCATTCGGCAATACGATCAAACCATCCACCTTTCCTGATGGAAGTTCCGAGCCTTTCAAGATACCCCATCGAATGTCCCTTTGTTGTTCGAAAAAAAATCTCCTCAAACGCTCAATCCCATTTTCGTCGACGTGAATGATATACACTCCCGCCTCCGGTGGAATTTGATCGACCCACAAGGCGAAAATCTGATTCTCCTGCCCTGAAGGGAGCACAAATGCATCACTTTTCAGAATATTTTCCTCCACGCATCAGATAATGGGCGAAATGAGAAAGATTGCCTTCAACGAATTGCCTCAATAGAGGCAAATACTCAACCGCACGAGGACTCCCATCCTATCCTTTATTTTTAAGATTTTGAAAATTCAGCCTTCACCGCAGGGGTGCTAAACGCGAGAAACGTCATGACCCCCAGCAGCGTCCCGATGGGAACAAAGACACAACTGATCACCGCCATCACCTGAATCAAAGTCTGTTTTTTCCGTCGGGCGATGCATCTACCCGCATAAATCATCACACCTCCAATCGTCCAACCGATGAGGATGAAAAAACCGAAGAGACAGCCAAATATCCCAAACATCAACCGAAAAAAAAAGGCTTCTCTCTTCTGTTCAACCGCTCTCTTTGCCTTTACTTCCTGATCTTTTTGATCCTCGTCTGGAGACTGTGTCGGCTCCGTCGAATCATGATAACTCCGAGTCGGGTGATCCGGATACGATGGCAATCCGATGACCGCAAAAGTGGTGAAAATCAAAAAATGGAATATAAAGATGGTGGAAAACAAGGCTGTCATCCCCCCATACACATAATAACAAATCTTCAGCCATTGCAGCCGATCGCAGGCAACGACTCGATCCGTTTCCGTGATGTTAATTTTCGTGGTCATGGGAGGCGTGCTCATGACTCCATTCTTATCAGTATTTCTGAAGCAATTCGAGCATCTTCCGATCCAGCTTGTGCCCCTCGAAATCTTCGTACACGGCACCGGGGCGATCACTGTCAATAATGCCGAATGATCCGTACAAATTCCACAACGCCCAACCCCAGCCCAACTCTTTGAAATTCTTTAGATTGTCCTCCATCCACTGGAGAGTCACCGGATAAGGTGTCTTGTTATAGCATCCCCACTCACCCACCATCACTCCCACTCCTTTTGCCTCCAGTGTCTTCCATGCGGGGATTTTGTCATGCATCAGCCAATCGCGCCCGACTTGAGTCTGACCGCTCCAAGGCTCGCCCGGGTTCGTCCCATCGTAAACACAGGTCCCCTGTCTGGTTCCCCAGTCCGGGATCAGCATGAAAGAATAAGCTGGAGAGGCTGGGGAAATTTGTACGGAAAGATTTCTTATCGTCATCCAATCACCCTCCGTGTTTTCGATCTCAATCCGCTTCGCCGGATGTTCCAAAATGATGGCGAGATTTTTTTGAAACTCGTTTTGATAAATTTTGTATTCCGGCTTGTAGACGACTTTTTCCCCCTCTTTCGATTCCGGCCCGCAGACATATTTCTTCTCAAAAATCTTTTCCCCATCCGCCATCACCCGCAGTAAACTTGAGTCGGATACCGTCCCCTCCTGAATGGTCAGCTTCATCCCGGTGGGAAAATTTCCCTCCAGAACCAAGGGGGTCCGGAATTCTTTTTTCCCCGGCCCGTAGAAAAAGGCCGAAGCCTGCATGACCGGCCATCTCGGCTCGGGAAACGAGTCAGAACCCTTGATCCATGACGCTTGGTAGTGCGTGAGCCACATGGGATTGTAGCCCCGGGTGGCTTGGGCGACATGCAACGGGATCAACTCCGGGCACGGGACATTTCCCCACATGAGGCCATCCGCAATGATGAGCCTGTTCGGGTCTTCCCGTCGAATCGCGTCGGCGAGGAGAGAAACCACATTCGCGTAGACTTTGGGATCGATCTTCGCTGGTTCATTCAGTAAATCGAAACTCAGGCATTCATTCGGAATCCCCTTGTAACGTTTGGCAAAAGCAGCCCAATGCATGGCACAAACACGCTGGGCTTCCGGATCCGTCCACAGGGATTTTTTCTCCGGAGGTTGGGCGACCGTGTACCCCGGCGCGCGATGGAAATTCAGGCAGACATGGACGTGATATTTTGCTCCCCACGCCACCGCCTGATCGATTTCCTTCAATTCATTTTCATTCAGCTTCGTCCAATCTCCGTTGAGAATCCAGATGCGGTAATCCATCGGCAGCCGGACGAAATTAAATCCCAGTTCATGGATGATCCTGAAATCCTTTTCCTCAAACGGACGGTTCCCCTGGAGCATGAACTTGTTCAGTAAATTAAAACCGCGCCACCGGGGAAGTTTTTCCGGCGAGGCGGGAAGCCATCCCCCCTCTTCTCCGCAGAGCGTGGCACATGACACGATTAGAAAAAACAGACCGAAAGCCATTCCCCGAATCTGGTACCATCTTTTCATTTCATGCTCCCCTGTTTTCAGGAGTTGACCGATGCCTGAATCATTGCTCGCAGGACTTTGTAGTCTGTCTTCCCGGTGCCGAGGACGGGAACTTTTTCCACCCGGCGCACCATGTCCAGACGCATGAGGCCGCGCAGACCCGCCTCTGAAAGAATGGTATTTGCCTGGGTCAGTGGAATGTCAAAAGAGGCGAAGAGAACGATCTTTCTCCCGCCACCCGGCACCTCGATCCCCTCGACCGCAACCTGCGGGCCATCTTTCGTCGGCGGAAACTGTCGGGTCAGCGGCTCTTCGATGGCGGGAAGAGAAATCATTTCCCCGCCCGCCTTGATGAAGCGCTTCAATCGCCCCCGGAAGTGGATGTACTTTTCGGAATCGATTTCGACCAGATCACCCGTCACGTACCACACCTTTCCGTCCCGTTGAACAAAGGGGCTGGGGCCATCATATTTCAGATAACCTCCGAAAATACTCGGGCCGGAGACGAGGAGCATGCCCATCGAACCATTCTGGAGCGGTTCCAGTGTATCGGGATCGGCCAGGGAAATTTCCACGCCCGGAATGGGCCAACCGACGGTTCCCCGGCGTGTCTTTCCCGGGTAATTTGCCGCAACGACGGGAGAGCACTCCGTAATGCCGTATCCTTCCAGAATCTCGGCTCGCGGAGCCATTTTGGCCAATTCCTCAAAAATCCGATCCGGGCACTTCTCAGCCCCGGTGACGATGATCCGGACGGAATCAAAATCCCCCGGCTTGGAGACGGCCAGAATGTAGCTGATGAAAGTCGGCGTCCCGACAAAGAAGGTGGGACGATAAGCCGCAATTTTCCGGCTGAGTGCGCGTGCATCCGTCGGATCGGGATGGTGGACAATTCGCATCCCGTTCACCAGCGGGAGAATCGTCGCACAAACGAGCCCGAAGCTGTGAAACGGGGGTAAAAAGGAGAGCATACTGTCACGCGGCGTGATTTGCCCCATCTCCGCCGCAGCCCGGACATTGCTCAGGATATTCCGATGCGTCAGGGGAACGGCCTTGGGCGCCTTTTCCGACCCTGAGGTAAAGAGAACCACGGCGGGATCGTCTCCTTTTTTCGGCGGCAGGGAACGGAGAATGCCCCTTCCGAAAAATTTCACCTGAAGAAGGGTGCGGACTTTTTCAAAGCTTGAAATCTCCTTCCGTAAATCCTCCAGGAAAAAGAATTCCGCGCCTTTCACCTCAATTCCCAGCCGATCAATGAACTTTCGCGAAGTGACGACTTTCCGCAACCCGACGGTCGCCGCCGCATGGGCAAGGTTGGCAGGTCCGGTCGTCCAGTTCAGGTAAACGGGAAGCTTCCCAGCCAGAAGCGTGGCAAAATAGACCGAGGTCGAGGCAACCGATGAAGGGAGCAAAATACCGACCGCATCCCCTTCGATTTGGGCAATCCTGCGGCTGAGGATGGTCACACTCGTCAGCAGTTTTTCGTAAGTCAGCACCCCGGCAAGATCATCCGCCACCGCCACGGCCTGGGGTTGCCGCAAAACGGTGCGGACAAAACTTTCCAGAACATTTTCCCCCTCGGCATGTGACTTCCCCTCGGGAAGCGGAGCCTTGGCCCAGAGAGCGGGGGACTGAATCGGCTTGTCCCCGTCG
>Ga0187810_10000624_pt1 | contig 13000 bp, 13 predicted proteins | sample NC_wetland_sal_i_9_FD_132963 | JGI IMG/M metagenome (GOLD analysis project Ga0187810, IMG submission 132963) | Wetland sediment microbial communities from Neuse River Estuary, North Carolina, USA - ASW_5 | ecosystem: Environmental > Aquatic > Freshwater > Wetlands > Sediment | place: USA: North...
CCGCCTTTTAAAGCTACGGCAGGCGAGCAGACACCGCGGGCGGGCGGCGAATGACAGGCACCTTTGCTTTTCTTCGGGCCGCACGCAGCAAGCGTAATCGCAATCCGCCACCCCTCTGAAAGCACGCCGCAGCGTACAATGGAGCGTTCGTGGCACCTTCGCCGGCTTGCCTTGTTCGACGCGCGCGCGAGTGCGCATCCTGGCCCTGTATGTCTCGCGCCATCTTGCGGATCGGGGATTTCGCGAAAATCCCGTGGCCGCTGAATTGCCGGATATCTCCTTCAAAGACCTCAACCTGCCGGCCTTGCGCGCCGGCACATGGGCGATGTGGGAACAGAAGATGAACCCTTCAAGGGGGCGCGGCAATCGATGCGCTCATGCGGCGCATTATCATCCGCATACAGATTATTTGTTGTCTGCTTTGCGCCAAAAGGACGTCAGCCTTTCGGCGATCTTGCGCCAAATCCAGTCAGCCAAGGTCGATGACCAAGTATGCGACAGCCCCCACCCCAAAATAGCGGAAGGCGCTGAGGGTCAATATGTTCTCGCGCGACGCCCCTCGCCTTCCCCCCCGCGCAAGGCTTTCCTTGATCGCTTTCATTTCGGCGCTTTGGGCGACGAGGCGCTGATCGCAGTGGGAATTGAAAGATATTGACTGACTAAACACTCTTCTATAAGGTTCGGAGCAATTGGAGATTTTGGCATGGCAAGACCTAGAAGCGAGGACAGGCGAAACGCGATCATGGGGGCTGCGGCCCGCGTCATCGCCTCCCAGGGGCTGAGCGCGCCGACGTCGCTGATTGCGAAGGAGGCCGGCGTCTCCAACGGATCATTGTTCACCTACTTCGAAACCAAGGCGGACTTGTTAAATCAGCTTTACGTCGAGCTGAAAACGGAGATGGCGTCCGCTGCGTTGGACGAGGTTCCGACCGACAAGGATATCCGCCACCAGATGGCCAGCATGTGGTCTGGCTGGCTTCGCTGGGCGATCGCTGATCGGAACAAGCGCCGAACGCTGGCGCAGCTCGCCGTTTCAGACGAGATAACAGGAACGAGCCGAGAAATCGGCCGCCGAGCCATGACCGGCGTCTCCGAGATTCTTGAGCGGAGTCGTGAGAATGGCCCGATGCGCGCCGCACCGCTTGGCCTCGTCGCGGGCCTGATGAATGCCGCCGCGGACGCTACGGTCGAGTTCATCATCCTTGATCCGGTGAATGCTGAATCGCACAGCCGCGCAGGGTTCGAAGCGATGTGGCGCATGATCGCCTAAAATTCTTGCGTGTTAATGACTGACTAATCAGACATTGGAGATTTCATGGTTTCGTCCAACACCTACATCGTTACAGGACCCACCTCGGGCATAGGGCTCCGTGCAGCGATCAACCTTTCCGCCTACGGAACTGTGATTCTCGTTGGCCGGGATCGTCGCAAACTCGAAGGCGTGCGAAAGCAGATCGAGCGCGCAAGACGGCAAGCTTTGACGGTCGTCTGCGACCTTTCCGATCCGGCCAGTGTGGGTCGCGCCGCCAGGGAAATCCTTGCGCTCGGCCTGCCAATTACCGGCCTTCTCAACAACGCTGGCGTCATGCTCATGAAGCCGAGTCAAAACGCGTCGGGCTGGGACATGACCTTCGCGACCAATCACCTTGGTCCGTTCGCACTGACGGAGGCGCTCGTGCCTTATCTTCCTGATGGGGCGAACGTCGTCTTCGTCGCTTCGGGAGTCGAGGACCCCGAGCGGCCGCCAGTCAAAGTCATGAGGATACGCGGCGGTCGATATATTTCGGCAGAGGCCAGCGCACGCGGCGAATGGCAGAAGCCCGGCTCCAATATCCCGGGCATGGACGCCTATGCGACATCCAAGCAATGCAACCTTGCTTCCGCGCTGGCACTTTCCAGAGAGTTGCCGAGACTGCGCATCAACGCCGTCGAGCCGGGCATTAATCCTGCGACCGGTCTCGGCGGCGCGAACGGTTTGATGCGTTTCGTGTTCGGTCAAATCATCACACGGCTGCCACCGTTCAACCGATACAGAAATACGCCGGAGCGGGCGGCGCGCGTGATCACAAAGATTGTGACCGATGAGTCCGTCGGGACCGGCACTTATTACGATCACAAGGGTCAACCGATGAGGGGGTCGGCACTCGCACATGACCCGGAATTTCAGGATCGAGTGCTCGCGGAGACGCGCGCGTTTCTTTCCATCGCCCCAGCTTGAGGTCCGGACACGGGAAAAGGGAAGGAATTCGCCTTGATCGAGCCGCTCGGCCACGAGCACATCAACGTGCTCGGCCGGTATGCGTTCACGTTGCCGGAGCAGGTCGCGCGCGGCGAGTTGCGACCGCTACGAGGTGTGGCCGCCCGGACGGATGACGAGGTCTGAACCCGAACCGTCAAGGTGCCGTAGATCAATCGGAGGTCTTACCGAGGTGTTCTGTTCCTCTGCTACTCAAACCCCTATGTCCAGTGTTGGCCGTGAGTTCAACGGATCGTCGCAGCGCCGGCGCGTCAGGTCGCCCGTCTATTGCGGCGAGGTCGGTCCCGCCACGATGTCCGGGTCGTGCAGGTGGCCGGCCTTCCAGCGCATCGCCTCGTAGATCCGCGTCCGCCCCGAGGGATGATCGAAGAACACCGTTTCCTCCAGCGGCGAGGGGTCGAGCTTGCGGTATTCGCCGAGCTTGAGAACCACCGTGGCGAAGGCGTCGGGCTGGCGCACGGCATCGAGGCCGAAGATGTCCGCCTGGATTTCGTTGGTGCGGACGATGGTGTTGGTCACCGGCGTCGCCACGAAGAAAAACACCGAGAACAGGGCGACCACCAGCGGCAACCCCGCCGGATCGTCGATCGCGCGCACGTCCCAATTGCCGCCGAATATCCCGATCAGACTGTGATAGGCGCGGTCCGCGAACCAGAACGCGATCAACGCCAGAAGGCCCATCCAGGTGATGAGGATGGAGACGTGGTTCATCACGTAATGCCCCATCTCGTGCCCCAGCACGGCAATGACTTCGGTCGGCGTGCAGCGGTTGAGGAGGTTGTCGTTCAGCGAAATCCGCGTAGTGCCGAACAGGCCGGAGACGTTGGCCGAAATGCGCTTGGACTGCCGCGAGGCGTCGAAAGTGTAGACGTTCTTGGCCGGAATGCCCTGCGTATGCGCCAGCGTCAGGATCGCGTTTCTCATGCCGCTTTCGGGCAGCGGCGCGTAATGGTTGAACATCGGGGCCAGATAGACCGGCTCGATCATGATGGTGACGACGAAGAACGCGACCGTGACGAGCGTGCCCCATACCCACCACCGCCGCTGCACCGCGCGCGCCACGGCGTAGATCACCGTGAGCAGGATGGTGAACAAAACGAGCGTCTGGGCGAAGCTGATGCCGTAATCGCCCGCCCATTGCGCGAAGGTCTGGTTCGACAGGCCGTAATTGTGCTCGCGGGTGAAGCCTTCGAAAACGGCGAGCGGCAGGGTCAGGGCGGTCGTGACCACGAGATATTGGACGACGTAGAGCGGCGCCTGCAGGAAGCGGTAGCGCGTGATCGATACCGCGATGTCGCGCATCCGCGCCGAAATCTGCAGCCACAACAGCAGACCCGCAATCACCAGCGTGTAAACGAGGTCGACCACCATCAGCACGTGGCCGCCGTCGACGTAGGCGTCGGAGCGCGCCCTGTCCGCAGGGGCGACGGTGGCGAGATAGGCGTCCGTGGCCTTCTGCGCATCGAACCCCCCGCCGATCGGCGCCAACTGGGCCGCTTCGACCTGAACCGTCGGGGCGGCGACCGGGCCCTCTTGGGCCAGGGCCGGCATCGACGCCGCAACGACGAAGGCGATAGCCGCGAACAGATGCTTGAGCATGATTCACTCCCGTGACATGACGCGACTGTAACAGACAGGGCTGGTACATCGCACGCGCCCGTGCGATGACGCTTTGTCGGATTCTCGCGGGTGGAGCAATGGCCGAGCCCTTGTACCTCGACCGCACGGGCGGCGAGCGAATCGCTTATCGGACCCAATCGGGCCGCGAGCCGGGCATCCTCTGGCTCGGCGGCTTCCATTCCGACATGAACGGACTCAAGGCGCAGGCGCTCGCCGCCTGGGGTGCGCGCAAGGGTCGCGCGTTTGTGCGTTTCGACTATTTCGGTCACGGCGCCTCGTCCGGCGATTTCCGGCATGGCACGATCTCGCGCTGGCGCGACGATGCCTTGGCCGTGCTGGACCGCGTGGCAAAGGGCCCGCAGATCGTCGCCGCCTCCAGCATGGGCGGATGGCTCGCCCTGATCCTGGCCCGCCTGCGCCCCGAACGCATCGCGGGCATGCTGCTGCTCGCGCCCGCCGCCGACTTCACCGAAGTGCTGATGTGGGAGCGCATGCCGGCCGATATCCGCCGCCAGATCATGGAGGAGGGAAGCTGGCTTCGGGAAACGGAGCACGAGGAGCCCTATCCCATCACGCGCGAACTGATCGAGGACGGCCGCAACAACCTTGTGCTTGCCGGCAAAATCGCGCCGCATTTCCCGGTGAGAATTCTGCACGGACTGGCCGACCCCGACGTGCCGTGGCAACACGGCCTCAGGGCGGCCGACAGCATCGAGGGCGACGTGACCTTGACCCTGGTGAAGAACAGCGATCATCGCCTGTCTACGCCGCACGATCTCAAGCTGATCGAGCGCGCGCTGGAAGGGCTGTTGGAGGACGTCGGCGGATGAAGGCGCTTCGGTTGGCAGCACTGGCCGTTTGCGTCGCCGCTCCGGCCGCGGCGCAGGACATGACCTATGGCGATTGCGTGGCGATGGTCTCGCGCAGTCCGCAGACCGCCGAGATCAAGGCCCGGGCCTGGCAGACGCACGGCGGCGGGACCGCGGCCATGCACTGCAACGCCTTGGCGCTGACCGAACTGAAGCGCTACGGCGAAGCGGCGCGCGTGCTCGACGCGCTCTCGCGCAACCGCGATTTCACAGGCACCGAACGGGCCGATCTGGCCGATCAGGCGGGCAATGCGTGGCTTCTGGCGGGCAAGGCGAACGAGGCGATCCAGTCGTTTTCGGCCGCGCTGGCCACGGCGCCGAACGATCTGGCCATGCTTGCCGACCGCGCGCGGGCCCGAGCCGTCCAAAAGGATTGGAAGGGCGCCGATGCCGATCTCAGCGCGGCGATCCTGCAGGACCAGAACCGCGCCGATCTCTTGGTGCTTCGCGCCAGTGCGCGCTGGGCGATGAACCGCAAAGCCGATGCGGCGACCGACGTCGTGCGCGCGCTCGAACTCTATCCCGACTATCCGCCCGCCCTGATCGAGCGGGGCAAGATGAAATACTCGGCGGGCGACACCGAGGGCGCGCGCATGGACTGGACCAAGGCGGCGGCAACGGGCCAAGGATCGGTCGCGCGCGATGCCAAGAATTATTTGGGCCAGCTGGGTCCCGCGCCGAAACCGCTGAAATGAGGCGGCTTTCTATCTCCGCAGCAACGCGCCCTTCATCGGTCCCGTGTTGCAGAAGGCGTGAACCGCGGCGATTTCGTCCGGCGTGCAGCCGAGAAGAATCTTGACCTCCACATCTTTCTTGACGAGATCGATGGTGCACAGCGCGCCGACGATGGTTTGATCGCGCAGGGAACCGCGCCAGACGTCGACGCCGCCGCCGTCCATTGCGGTCGTCCCTTCGAGAAAACCGTAATCGAGCGGGTATACGATTTCGGGATAGCGCGGATGACGCGAGCCCTTCGGCCTGTCGATGACGAGGCGCGAGGCCGCGACCAGCGTTTCCATCGCTTCCCAGAATTCCGTCATTCCCATTCCTTTTGCACCTCGGGGTCGGGTTCGCCGGGAGCGTGTGCGGCGGCAAGCGCCGAAAATGCCGCGCGATCCATCAGGCGCGACAACGCCCACACCGCCATGGCGCGGACGAGAGGGGACGCATCGCCGAGCAGGCGCTCGGCCTCGGACCCGAGCGCGGCATCGCCCGAATTGCCGATGGCGATCAGGACATTGCGCACGAAACGGTCGCGGCCGATGCGCTTGACGGGCGAGGCGCGGAACAGGGCGCGGAAGGCGGCATCGTCGAGGCGGGACAAAAAAGACAGCGACGGGCGGCTCAGCGCCTCGCGGGCCGCGAACTGGACCTCGCGCGAAACCTGCGCGAACTTGTTCCACGGGCAGACCGCCAGGCAGTCGTCGCAGCCGTAGATGCGGTTGCCGATGGCGGCGCGGAATTCGCGTGCGATATGACCCTTGTGTTCGATGGTGAGGTACGAAATGCAGCGCCGCGCATCGAGCTGATAAGGCGCGGGAAACGCCTTGGTCGGGCAGACGTCGAGGCAGGCGCGGCAGTGGCCGCAATGGTCCGGCTCGGGATCGTCCGGCGCGATGTCCAGGCTCGTAAATACGGAGCCGAGGAACAGCCACGAGCCGAACCGGCGGCTGACGAGATTGGTGTGCTTGCCCTGCCAGCCGGCCCCCGCCATCGCGGCAACGGCTTTCTCCAGCACGGGCGCGGTATCGACAAACACCTTCGCTTCGCCGCCGAATTTGCCGACCAGATCCCCGGCCAGCTTTTTGAGCCGCTTCTTCAGGACGTCGTGATAATCGTCGCCGCGCGCGTAGACCGAAATGGCGCCCGTGCCGGGGGCTTTGAGATCGTCCAAAGGATCGTGATCGGGGCCGTAATTGACGCCCACGACGATGATGGATTTCGCCTGCGGCCACAAGAGGGCCGGATCGGCGCGCCGTTCGGCATTGGCCGCCATCCACGCCATCGAGCCGTGGCGGCTTGCCGCGAGAAAGTCTGCGAGGCGGGCGGGCGCATCCGCAGGCGCGGCGGCGCGGGCGAACCGCACGACGTCGAATCCTTCCCCCAGAGCCTGCGCGCGGATCGTCTCGCGGAAATCAGACCATGATCGATTGAATCCGATCATGGTCTTGCTTCCTTGATTTTCGCGCAGTCCGACGGAAAACCGGTTTCCACTTTTCCTGACTGCGCTCTAAAAATCGAGTTCGGCATAATGGAGCAGAGGCGGCTGTCCGGGAACGCGGTCGGCGAGCAGCGAACGGAACGAAGGGCGCGACTTCATCCGCATGTACCATTCGCGCATGGGAGCGTTGGCGTCCCAGGGAACTTCGCCGAAGTAGTCGAGCGCCGACAGATGCGCGGCCAGCGACAGATCCGCCAGCGTGCAATTGCGCGACACCAGGTTGCCATGCTCGTCCACGGTCTTGCCGAGCATGGGCAGAAGCTCCCGCAACGCCTCGCGTCCGCTGCGGATGACGTTCATGTCCGGCGTCGATCGCGTCGGCGCGCCGGTGAAGCGGGGATTGGCCTTCTCGTTGATGATCTTCTTCGTGACGTGATCGCCAAGCACCGACATGGACCAGTCGAGCCAGCGCAGCGTCTCACTGCGCTCCGACGGTGCCTCGGGGACCAGCGGAACCTCGGGATAGGCACCCTCCAACTGGTCCACGATGGCCCAAAGGCCCTCGCACCGCGTTCCGTCGAGGTCGACGAACACCGGCATGTGGGCGTGGGCGTCCTCGGCCTGGTGAAGATCGACGACAAGGCGCTTCTCGCCGGCCATCAGGCGGACAAGGCGGGAAGCAGGCTGGAAGACAAGGTGGATCAGGCGGCGCATCGGCCGAGTGTAATTAAACTGCCCGCGCTAGTCTATTTTTTGAAACACCAATCGAGATCGTCCCGCTCAACTTCCCAGGCCCGCGTCATGACCGTTTCCGTGCGGTCCCTGACATACGGTCCGGGGTGGGAGGCGTGCCATTTGTCGGGATTGGGCAGCACCGTCGCCAGCCGTGCCGCCTGGGACTTCGACAACATCGAGGCCGGAACGTGGAAATAGGCCTCAGACGCCGCCTCGGCGCCGTAATTGCCCTGGCCCCAATCGACCAAATTGAGATAGGCCGTCAGGATTCGTTCCTTCGGCCATATCCCTTCCACCAGCACCGTGAGGTAGGCTTCCACGCCCTTGCGCACCCAACTGCGCACCGGCAGCAGGAACAGCGTGCGCGCGACCTGCTGGCTGATGGTGGAGGCGCCGCGAATGGGCTTTTTCGGATGGCGCTCGTGCTGCTTCACCGCCTGCTGGATGTCGCCCCAGTCGAAGCCGTGGTGATTGCAGAAGTTCTGATCCTCCGAACCGACCACGGCGCGCTTGAGGTTGAAGGAGATGTCGCCGGACGCCCGCCAGGACTGGTGCACGGACTGGAGCGTCACGTAATCGAGCGTCATCTGCGGCGTCAGCGGCACGGGCAGGAAGCGGAAAACGACGAGGTACAGGATCGGAAGCGGCACCAGGAATGCGAAGATCACCACCAAGATGCGCCGCAGCCAAGGCGTGCGGCCGTCGTTGCGGTACCACATCCCGCGCAAAACCCTGCTTAGCCTGCCCATCTCTCCCCCTCCGCGAGGCGGAATTTAGAGCTTAACCCGCTTCAGGCGCAACGCGTTGGCGATCACCGAAACCGAACTGAAACTCATTGCCGCAGCCGCGATCATCGGCGACAGCAGCCAGCCGGTGAACGGGTACAGCACGCCCGCCGCCAGCGGCACGCCGAGGCTGTTGTAAGCGAAGGCGAATAACAGGTTCTGCTTCATGTTCCCGACCGCCGCCCGCGCCAGCCGCCGCGCCCGCAACAGGGCGGAAAGGTCGCCTTTGAGCAGCGTCAGGCCGGCGGTTTCGATGGCCACGTCGGAGCCCGAGCCCATCGCGATGGCAACGTCGGCGGCGGCCAGCGCGGGCGCGTCGTTCACGCCGTCGCCGGCGAACGCCACCACGCGACCATCGCGTTGCAGGCGGTGCACGAGATCGGATTTGCCTTCAGGCGACAACCGCGCCGCGACGCCGGTAAGCCCCGCCTCCCGGGCGATGACCGCGGCCGTGGCTTCCTCGTCGCCGGTGGCCATCTCGATCTTGAGCCCGTCGGCCGCCAGCGCCGCGAGCAGCGCCTTGGCGTCGGTTTTCAGAACGTCCCTGGCCGCAACGAGGCCCAGGAGCGCACCGGCCCGGGCTACGAACATCACCGTGGCGCCCTCGGCTTTCAGACGCTCCGCGTCGGCGGCAAGCGGGGTTACATCCACCTTGGCGGCCTTTAGAAAGTCTGCATTGCCGATCAGCACGGGTTGGCCGCCGATGCGGCCGGAAAGGCCCCGGCCCGTGACGCTGGAAAAATCGGCGGCCTCGGGCACGGCAAGCGATTTGGCGCGCTCGAGTATGGCGCGGGCGAGGGGATGGGCGCTCTTGCTCTCCAACGCGGCGGCGACGGCCAGCACGTCTTCCTCTTTTGCGCCCGACGCGGCGATCACCGCCGAAACCGTCGGCTTGCCTTCGGTGATGGTGCCGGTCTTGTCGAGCACGAGCGTGTCGGCGGAGGCGAATTTCTCCAGCGCCGCGGCATTGCGCACCAAGACGCCCGCATGCGCCCCGCGTCCCACCGCGACCATCACGGACATGGGCGTGGCCAATCCGAGCGCGCAGGGACAGGCGACGATCAGCACCGATACCGCAGCGAGAAGGGCGTAGTCGAAGGAAAATCCGGCCGCCATCCAGACGACGAAGGCCACAACGGCAATTGCGACCACGGCAGGCGCAAACCAGGCCGACACGCGGTCAGCAAGACCCTGCGTGGGCGCGCGGGAGCGTTGCGCCTGAGCCACAAGCGCCACGATCTTCGACAGCACCGTGTCGGCGCCGACGCGCGTGGCGCGCATCACGAGGGCGCCGTTGCCGTTCAGCGTTCCGCCGGTGACCGACGCCCCGGCGGATTTGGCGACGGGCACGGATTCGCCCGTAATCATGGATTCGTCGATGGCGCTTTCGCCTTCCACCACCACGCCGTCGGTCGGCACCGCATCGCCGGGACGCACGATGAGTTCGTCGTTCGCGACGACTTCGGACAGCGGTACGGCTTCGTTGCCGTGCGCCGTGCGGCGCAGGGCGGTTTTCGGTGCAAGGTCGAGCAGCGCGCGCAAGGCCGCCCCGGTGCCGGCGCGGGCCCGCAGCTCCATCACCTGACCCAGCAACACCAGCGTGACGATCACGGCCGCGGCCTCGAAATAGACCGGCGGGCCCATGCCCGCGCCGCGGTAGACGGCGGGAATGGCGGACGGAAACGCGAGCGCCACCACGCTGTAGACGAAGGAAACCGCCACGCCCAATCCGATCAGCGTGAACATGTTGGCGCGTCCGGTGACGGCACCTTTCCAGCCGCGCACGAAGAACGGCCAGGCGATCCAGGCCACCACCGGCAGGGTGAGCACGCCTTCCACGGACTCGCGCAGGATGGGAGAGAGCACGCCGTCGAGCACGTTCCCCAGCATGGCCAGCGCGAAAACCGGCAGAGTGAGCGCGAGCGAGATCCAGAAGCGGCGCAGCATATCGCGGTATTCGGAATTGTCCTCGCCCGCGGCGGGATCGAGAGGCTCCAGCGCCATGCCGCAGATCGGGCAAGCGCCCGGCCCCATCTGTTTGATTTCGGGATGCATGGGGCAGGTGTAGAGGACCGATTTGCTGGCGGCCGCCGGCGGCTTCGGGGCGGCCATGCTGTGATGATCGTGGTGAGCGTGTTCGTGATCGCCATTGCTGGATGCGGCCGGCGGCGCGGGCGCCAGATACTTGTCGGGTGCTGCATCGAATTTCGCTTTGCAGCCGGCGCTGCAGAAGAAATAATCCGCATCCCGATAACGGCTGAAATTGCCCTTGGCTTTGGCCACATCCTTATAGGGCGTCATGCCGCAAACCGGATCGCGGGCCTTTTCGGCGGCCGGCGCCGCGGCGCGTGCGAGATACTTCTCGGGCTCCGCTTCGAATTTGGCTTTGCAGCCCGCGCAGCAGAAGAAATAGTCCTTGTCCCGATAGCGCGTGGTATTGCCCTTGGCGCGCGCTTTTTCCGGATCGGGCGTCATCCCGCAGACGGGATCGATTGCCTTATTTTCCATAGTGGCTGAACAACTCCACGAGTTCGTCGAATTTCTGCTTCTGGTCGCGCGCGTTGCCGCTTTTGATGGCGTGGGCGACGCAATGGGCCGCGTGGCCCTTCAGCACTTCGGTTTCCACCCGCGTCAGCGCCGCCTTGATGGCCGCGATCTGGTTGAGCACGTCGATGCAGTAGCGCTCTTCTTCGATCATGCGCGAGACGCCGCGCACCTGGCCCTCGATGCGCGACAGGCGGGAAAGCAGCTTCGGTTCCGGTTTGGTCATGCAAGGTACCCTGGAGGGGTATATACCGGGGGAGGGTATAAATGGGCGCACAAAGCTGCGCAAGCCGAAATCGGCTGACACCGGCAAGTTCGAAACAGGGGAGGGATCAGCGCGCGCGGGCGCCGGCTTCCTGCAGGCGGCGCAGCCACTTGCGGCGCGTCGGCTCGGAGGCCACGTGGATCGAGCCGATCAGCGTGCGGCGAACCGGCTTGATGGCCACATAGCCGAACATGCCTTTTTCCAGCGCGCGCACGCAATAGGCGCCGTTCACCCAGCGAAACCGCGTCGCCGACATGCCCATGGTGACGATGGTATGGGCGGTCTTCCCCTTCAGCGCCTTTTTCTTTTTGTCGCCGTCCAGGTGCTCGAAGCCATAGCGAAAAACCTGTTCGAACAGGCCGCGCAGCAGCGCAGGCTGGTCGCTGAGCCACAGCGGAAAAATGACCACGATGTGATCGGCCCAGCGGATGGCATCCTGCACGCGGGCGGCGTCCTCGGGCACCGGGCTTTTGTCGAAATCGGCCGCGCTGCGGATCAGCGGGAAGTTCATCGCCCCCAGGTCGAAGCGGCGCAACTCGTGGCCCGAGCGGCGCGCGCCGGCGGCGTAGGCATCCGCAAGTGCGGCGCAAAAACGCTCCGGCGATGAATCAGGATGTCCGTTCAACAGAAAAATGCGAGTCATGCACGTACAACACCGTTTCGACCGGTACGCATTTTGCGCCCGCACGACTGGTGTTTAAGTGACAGTGTTGCCGCGCGTCACTCCGCCAATGCGCGGCAGGCGTTCGCCATCGACGGCATGGCGTCGGGCATTTTGCCGCCGGTATCGGTAACAGCGTGTTTGAAATTCGGGTTCGCCGCCAACAGCGCCTGTCCCATCCGTAGCAATCCGTCAATCTGGGTTTTCGGCAACGTCCAGCTTGTCGCAATGCTGCGGTAGGCCAGTCGGCAAATCGCGATTCGCGACTCCCGCAACCGAAGATTACACTATTCCGCCGGGATCGCGGCCGCTTCCGCTTCGCTCAGCGGATAGGCAATGCGACTTACCATTTCCTTCGGCACCACCTGCCAGAATCGCGGCAGTTCGATCTCCCATTGCGCCAGCAATTCCGCGGCGAAGGACGATCCCGTTTCGGCGCGGTGTTCCTCGATCAGCTCGCGCAGGACATTCCGCCAATGGGCGGTTTCGACGCGCTGGAAGACGACGCTATCCGGGTTGAGGTGCTGCGAGAACAGGCCGTCGGCGTCGTAGACGAACGCCATGCCGCCGGTCATGCCAGCCGCGAAATTGTCGCCGATGGCGCCGAGGATCGCGACCGTGCCGCCCGTCATGTACTCGCAGCCGTTGGAGCCGCAGCCTTCCACCACAGCAATGGCGCCCGAATTGCGCACGGCAAATCGCTCGCCCGCTTGCCCCGCCGCGAACAGCTTGCCCGCCGTCGCGCCGTAGAGAACGGTGTTGCCGATGATGGTGTTGTCGCGCGGCACGAAACTGACCGAGGTCATCGGCCGGATGGCGATGGTGGCGCCCGAAAGGCCCTTGCCGACGTAATCGTTGGCGTCGCCGAACACTTCGATCTTGATGCCCTGAACGGCGAAGGCGCCGAGCGACTGGCCGCACGAACCGCGCAGGCGCAGCGTCAGGTGGCCCGGCGGCAGGCCGGTCATGCCCCATTTGCGCACGATGCGCGAGGACATGCGCGCGCCGATGGTGCGCATGGTGTTGCGGACGTTGTAGGCGAGCTGCATCTTCTCGCCGTGATCGAGCAGCGCCCAGGCGTCTTTTTCGATCTGCGCATCCAG
>Ga0187810_10000625_pt1 | contig 12999 bp, 8 predicted proteins | sample NC_wetland_sal_i_9_FD_132963 | JGI IMG/M metagenome (GOLD analysis project Ga0187810, IMG submission 132963) | Wetland sediment microbial communities from Neuse River Estuary, North Carolina, USA - ASW_5 | ecosystem: Environmental > Aquatic > Freshwater > Wetlands > Sediment | place: USA: North...
GCTCCTCGGAAAAAAGTGGGCGAGCAGGACCTGCGCCCCCGCCCACTTTTTTCCGAGGAGCGGACCGGTTTCTGCGGTGTGCGCGAGCATCCAGTCCATATAGGCCTTCCTTGAACCCGTCGGAAGCGAGGCGCTCTCCCGAGGCTTCGTCTCGCCGGCCGCCGCGGAGGCGATTGGATCGGAGGGTGGCGAATCCCCCGGCGCCAGGGCAGAGGTAGATGGCTCCGCGACAGACGGGGATGGCGCCGAATAGACCATGGCATTGGCGGCCAGGCGCGGAAGCAGAGCGAAATACCCCGCGGCCAATCCTAAAATGAGCAAGAACGCCACCGCGACGAGAGAAAGCCTATACCGGGTCAAGAACGTTCCTCCCGAAACGCCGCGCCGATTCGTCGGGCGGGAACGGGAACGTGGCGCCGACCTTTGGGGATGGCAACGGAGACAAAGGCCGTCATCGGGGAGCTCGAAGCCGCAGGTCGGACAGGAAGGCACGCCTCACCTCCTCTTTTCGTGAGCGCCGGGAGAGACATTTGCCGCCAACACCCGTTTGAGTTCGTCCTGTGAACTTACGAGGCTATTGTGGTCGTACGGCGTGGACAGGAAGACTACCCTGTGCCGCAGGACCTTGCTGTCGTCGTCGGGAGCGTCTGTGCCGGTCTCGACGTGGATCCCGTCATCCTGCAGCAACCCGATGAGCTGGCGGGCGTTCTCCGCCGGATCGCCCTCTTCGGAGTTGATCGCCACGAAGCGGCCGTTGCCGCTCGAAATCCAAGCGGCATAGCGTTCCACGTCATCGTAGAGCCCGTCGAACAAGTAGACCGCGTGCACCTTCTTCGCGGCGCCTCGTTCCCCGATTATGGAGGCCATGACGCGATAGGCGCCGCTGTGCCCGACGAGGGTGATGGCGCCCGCGTCCACGCGAGGCAGAATGCCGTCGTCGTGCAGCCTGGCGAGCAGCTCGGTCACCAGATTGTCGAACCCGTCCTGGTCTTCGAGTTTGCCGCCGTACGAATCGGGAGCATCGCGCGCCGTCTCCGGAATGACGAGCAGGGCGCGCGCGCCACTCTCGGAAAACTGGCGAAGAAGGGAGAAGCTCTGGATCGACTCGGGGACCGAAGAGTACCAGCCGTGAAAGAAGAAGACCAAATCGACGACTCTCTTGGGTGCGAAGTCCGGAGGGATGAACACTGCAACAGTCGAGTCGTCGTAATGCCCCGAGCGGGGGAACTGTTCCCCGTCGTAGTAGTAGCCGTCGCTCCGCTCCTGATCGGGAAAGGGCGCGGAATCCAGGCGCAGGGATATGAGGCGCCCCGCGCCCGCATCGGTGGAGGGCTGGGGCGGGCGCTGCGCCGCGATCTGCGGTGGCCTGTGTTGGCTACCGAAGGCGGCGAAGGCGGCGAGCAGCAAGGCAGAACAGGACAGGATGGCTGTGCGCGACTTTCGCATTCCTATGCTCCCGACGACCTTTTCATTCTAGCACGCGCGCCGGGCGGCGCTAAGCCCCGCTTCGGGAGGGGGCGAGGTCCCAGGCGGCCTGTCTCGTGCTATGATGCAGCATGGCCGCCACCCTTTTCTGGTACGACCTCGAGACCTTCGGGCTCGACCCGCGCTACGACCGCATCGCCCAATTCGCGGGCCTCAGAACCGACGAGCACCTCGAACGCCTGGGCGAGCCCGTGGCGATCTACTGCCGGCCCAGCCCCGACTATCTGCCGAGCCCATACTCCTGCCTGATCCACGGGATCACCCCGCAGCACGCTCTCGAGGCGGGCGTGAGCGACTACGAGCTTGCGCGGACAGTCCGCGAGCACATGTCTCGGCCGGCGACGGTGGTCGCGGGATTCAACTCGCTTCAATTCGACGATGAGTTCGTGCGGAGCCTCTTGTACCGAAACCTCTTCGACCCCTACGAGCGCGAGTGGAAGAACGGCAATAGCCGCTGGGACCTCATCGATCTCATGCGCGCCGCCCACGATCTGCGGCCGGAGGGCATCGTATGGCCCAAGGAGGAGAGCGGCAGGCCGATCTTCACGCTGTCGGCCCTCGCGAAGGCGAACGGGATCGGACACGAGTCCGCGCACGACGCGTTGCACGATGTGAACGCGACGGTGGATCTGGCCCGCCTCGTCAAGGCGAGACAGCCGAAACTCTTTCGATGGTACTTCTCCCACAGGGGCCGCGACTCGCTGAGGCCCCTCATCGATCTCGTCGACCGAACGGCCCTCGTCCACACGTCGGTCGCCTACACCTCGGATCGCGGCTGCACGACGCTCGTCGCTCCGGTGGCCCTCGACCCGGAGAATAGAAACCTGCTCCTCGCCGTCGACCTGCGGTTCGATCCGGCGTCTATCCTGGATCTGTCCGTCGAGGAGCTGCGCCGCAGAGTGTTCACCAAGGCCGCGGAGCTCGACGCGCCCCGGCTTCCCCTCTCGCGCATACGGCTCAACCGCTGCCCGGCTCTGGCGCCGCTGGGCACTCTGAGCGACGAGGCCGCTGGGCGGCTCGGCATAGACGTGAAACAGTGTCTTTCCCACCTGGCCATCGTGAAGCGCGAGAGCGAGCTCATCCAAAAGCTCGTGGCCGTGTACGAGACACCCCCTCCTCCTCTCGAATCGGAGGACCCTGAGCTGCGGATCTACGAAGGCGGCTTTCTTCCCGAACGCGACGCGGCACTTCTCGCCGAGGCCCAGTCCCTTCTGTCCACACTGCCCCCTCACGAGGCCAAGCGGCGCCTCTACGAGATGCGATTCCTCGATGACCGTCCCGCGCAGCTCATCAGACGCCTGTTCGCGCGCAACTTCCCCGAAACCCTGGGAGAAGAGGAGGCGAAGCGCTGGCGTTCGTTCTGCGCCGGGCGTCTCCAACTGCCTCCCGTCGCCGATGCCACGGATTTCGCGACCTACTCGAAGGTGATTTTGCAACGCCTGGAGGACCCCGCTACCCCGGCCAGGGATCGGGGCATTCTCCTGGCCCTGCTCGACTACCGCGGCAGACTCGAGCGGGAGGTCCTGGAATACGGGGTCGATCGAGGTCGGCCCCCCGCGCCCGATAAAGCCGCGCCGGCGTCCGGACGTTGATTCGGGCACACACGGAATGCTCCGCGCCCAAGAAGCGACGCTGCAAGGGCGGAAGCCTTCGGCGATCCTCTTGCCCAGGCCAGCCCTGCGACCTACACTTGGCGCATATGGGCGACGACAACGTGCGGGTCTTCGAGCCGGGAGAGCTCATTTTTAAGGAGGGGGAGCAGGGGGACCAGATGTATGTCCTCCTGGAGGGCGCGGTTGACCTCAAGAAGCGCGTCGAGGGCGGACAGACGGTACTCAAGACGGTGGACACGCCCAACGACTTTTTCGGGGAGATGGCCCTCCTCGACGATCGTCCGCGCTCGGCTTCGGCGGAGGCGGTGAAGCGGACGCGGGTCCTCGCGGTGAACGGCCCCACCTTCGAGTCCATGATCCTCGCGAACGGCAAGTTCGCGCTCAAGATCATCAAGGTGCTCTCCGCGCGGCTGCGCCGCTCCAACGACCAAGTGTCCGAGCTCATCGAGACCATGCCGAGGGAGCGCATCGCCCACGCCATGGTCGACTATGCCCTGCGCCACGGTGAGCGCATACACGAGGGCGGCATCAAGGTGAACGCCGAGCTCATGAAGGGCTGGATCAACACGCATATCGGCGCGACCGTAGACGAGATCGAAGCGGTCATCTATCGCCTGCTCAAATCGGAATCTGTTTCGTGGGCTCCCACGAGCTCACGCAGCAAGGAAAACCTGGTTCTCCCCGAGGAGTTCGTCCGCTCCAACGACAGACGGGTCCAGGGCTAGCAGCCTCTCCGAAGAGGCAGGCTATTTCTTTTTTGGCCGCCAAGTTGTCTGTGGTTACTCATAATAGAAACACCTTGACAGGGGCAGACCGAGTGCTCATGATGAGCGCATGGTCTGCGTCCTTATAGAAACATCGAGTTCCTTGACCTCTCTCCGTTCCCCCTCCTTCCTCCCCATCTACTCCTATTGACGCGGCGCATCGGGCGCCGCAGACCAACCCCCCGATAGCCACTCCCCTACGGGTGCAGTCGCGCCAAAAGGATGGATCATGAACCTATCGATCGAACTGGCTCCCCTCATACCTCCCGTCGCCGATCGGAGGGGGGAAGGGGAGAGCGGCTCCTTCGGGGCCAGAGCTCTTCCGCCCCCGCTTTCCGAACGCATCGCGGCGATTCGCCGGGCGGGCTTCAATACGTCGCTCCTCGCGAGCGAAGAGCTGTTTCTTGATATGCTCTCGGAGCGGACCCCCTCGGCCCGCACCTGCGGCGTCGGAGCCGCGTCTGTCGCTGCCCCGCCACCCCTTCAGGCTGCGGCCCGCGCCCTCTTCGGCACCGAGTTTGTCCTTCCCGTGCGCAGGGGGCGCTCGGCTGAGCGGGCGATCTGCGAGTGTTTCGCCCGTCCTGGCGCTATAGTCGCCACGAATTGCCGCTTCGCAACGACCCGCGCGAACGTGGAGGCGATGGGAGCCGCTCTCTACGAACTGCCTTCCCTCGCCGCCCTCGACCCCGGCCATTTCGAGCCGTTCAAGGGCGATATGGATATTCAGGCCCTCGAGACCCTGGCGGCCGCAAAGGCCTCGTCTCTCGCCTTCGTGCGCATGGAGGCTTCGGCCAATCTTCTCGGCGGGCAGCCCTTCTCCTTAGCGAACCTCCGCGAGGTGTCGCGCATCGCTCGCTCGCTCGAGGTCCCCCTGGTGCTCGATGCAAGCCTCCTCGAGGAGAACGTGGACATGATCAGGGAGCGCGAGCCGGGCATGGCCGGGCTTTCCCCCGCGGCGCTGTATCGCGAGATCGCCGAGCTCTGCGACCTCCTGTACATCTCCGGGCGCAGGCCGCCGGACTCCAGGGGCGGAGCGATTCTCTGCTCGGATCGCAGATTTTTTGACGCACTCGGCAGCCGGCTGCCTGCGCTTGAGGAGTGCCGAGACTACGACGGCATCTGCAGCGACGAGATCGCCGCGATGGTCGGCGCCCTCTCGGCCCCGGGAGCGGTCCCGGAGCCAAGCCGACGGCCCTCGGCCGTCCTCACCGAGCGCCTGGCGGCTGCGGGAATACCCGTCGCCCTGCCTGTGGGTGCGCAGGGCTGTCACATCGACGCCCGCTCCTTCCTCCCGCACCTGGAGGCCGGACAGTACCCTGCCGCCTCCCTCGCCGCGGCCCTGTATGTGGCGACGGGCGCGCGCGGCATGGAGCGCGGGACCCTCTCCGCGGGGCGCGACGGCCGCGGGCGCGAGGCTCCTGCGGAGCTGGAGCTCCTCCGCCTCGCTCCAGCGCGGGAAGGCCTTTCCCAAACGGCGCTGCGTTTCCTGGAGGACCGGCTCGTCTGGCTCCAGGCCAACGCCGGCATTGTGGGCGGCCTGCGTTTCGTCGTGGAGCCTCCAGTCCTGCGTTTTCTCACGGGCCGACTCGAAGCTGTAGGCGATTGGACCCAGCGGCTCGCCCGCGCCTTGCAGCAGGACTACGGAGGCGCAGCCTAAGAGGGGCCGCCCAGGGCTTGCCTGTCGCTTGTTTAGGAAGCATTTTCGGATAATGGAACCAAGGGAGGAAGGCTCGGGAGCTCGGGCGCCGAAGCGGCTCTTTTCGTTCGGACGAAGGGCGTACAGGCGCCTCGGCCCGCGGCGCGCGTGGCTCGCGGGGGCGGTCGTCGCGGTCCTCCTCGCGGCCGTCATGTGGGCCGCGACCCAGGCAGCGCCCGCGTCCGCGATGACAGCGACGCCGGGCGAAGCTGACTGGCTTGCGCCCGAGCTGCAGCCCATCGAGCCGCTCGCGGGTCCCTTCGTCGTCGCCATTCAGGCGGGGCATTGGCAGGCAGACGAATTGCCCGACGAGCTGTCGAGGCTGCGAGCGAGCACAGGGGCCACCTCGCATGGAATCCGCGAGGTCGACGTCAACCTGGCGGTGGCGCGCTCGCTGCAGACTCTCATCGAGGCACGCGGCTGGAGCGCCATCCTTTTGCCTTCGACGATCCCGCCCGGGCTCCGCGCCGACGTCTTCGTGGCGATCCACGCCGACTGGGGCGCGACATCCTCGATCCACGGGTGGAAGGTCGCGGCGCCGTGGCGGCCGAGCCCCGCGAGCCTCGCGCTGGCCGCGGCGATCAAGGAGAGCTTCGGGAGCGAATCGAGTCTTGCCCAAGACCTCTCCGGGGTGACCATCGGCATGCGCGGCTACTATGCCTTCAGCTATCGGCGCTTCGTCCACACCATCAGTCCATTCACGCCTTCGGCCATAGTCGAGCTCGGCTTCCTGACCAATCAGCGAGAGCGGGAGCTCCTCGTGGATCACCCCGAGTACTGGGCGGGGATTCTCGACCGGGGCATCGCGCGATTCCTCTCCGGCTTCGACAGGACGCGGACCGCGGACCTGCGGCCCATGATCCTGCCGCGCCTCGCGACAGGTCCTGCGGGAGCCGTCGTCCGCGCAGAGCCGCGCCCGGAGGGTAGGCGTCTGTGGAGCCTCGACGCGGGCATCGACGTGATCCCCGTGGACCAGCAGGTGGGCTGGTACGAGGTCTTCCTGCGCGACCACCACGCCTCGGGCTGGATAGAGGCCGACGAGCTTACTTCGCGGTCTTAGGCGCGTCCGCCGCGATCCAATCGCGGATGAGCCTCTGCTTCCCGGCGGTCGGCGCGGGGCCGGCCTGTGGCATCCTGCCGCTGGAGATCATGATCCAGGCGAGGCTCGATTCCGGGTTGCGCGACAGTCATTTCGCGAGAGAAAAGCGCAGCGCGGACAGGCTTCGTCTTGCTCTCAGAGAGCTCCGCAGCTAAACTTTCCCGCAGGTCCGGTGGCGCGCGCCGCGGACGATCAGGAGCCGCATCAATGCTGTCCTTTCACCAGCGGGCCGAAAGACGCGGATTCACGGGGCGATCCCGTTCATCCTTCCATTCCATGGTTTCCCGCTTCCTGCGCCCGCACGCCGACCCGCGGCTGGAATCCGAGCGGCTCTATCGGGTGCTCGTGGAAACGGCGCCGGACGCAGTGCTTCTCTTCGACAGGCACTGCACACTTCGCTTGGCGAACCTTCGAGCCGCGACTCTGCTCGGCTACGAAGGGCCCGAGGAGCTCATCGGGCTGCGCCTTGAGGATTTCGCCCGCGGCGCCGACCTCGACTCGCTGCGCTCGCAGATGGCACGGGCCACGAAGGGAGCCGCGCCCATCGACGTAGTCGTCGGGCGAAGGGACGGTTCCCGCGTCCCGGTCGAGTCTTCGTCCACGTTGGTCGAGGATGAGGGAGCCAGGCTCCGCCACACACTCACCGTATGGAGGGATGTCTCCGAGCGGCGCGCGAGGGAAGAGCGCGTCCGTTCCCTCTCGGAGAAGCTCGAACTCATCGCCCGTTTCGCCCAACTCACGGGTTCTCTGGAGGGCAGAGACGGCTTGGGAGAGCTCGTGATCGACTCGACCTTCGTCCTCTGTCCCGGCAGCCTCCCCTGCCTCTGGCTGTCCGATGGAGACGGACGGGAACTCCGGTGCTCGCGAGGGGTGATGGCGGGATCCATCGCGGCCGAGGGCAGTCCCGCGCTGGAGGCCTACCGCAGCGGCCTCCAAGTCCTCCGCACGAAGGGGCGGCCGACGCTGGCGATACCCATACGGGGGGACGAGGGCCAGCTCGGCGTCCTCGAGCTGGCCGCCTCCGATCTCTCCGTTTTCGACGAGGCGAGCCGGGAGGCCCTCTCCATATTCGCGGACCAGTTGGGACTCAGTCTGCAGAATGGGAAACTCTTCGGAGAGGCGGTCGAACGGCTCGGCCAGCTCGAGGCGCTGCGCACGATCGACCGCGCGATCAACTCCACCATGAGCATCTCCTCCGTGCTCGGGGTGATCGTCGAGGAAACGCGGCTCCGCCTGCGCGTCGACGCCGCGGATATCCTTCTGTTCGATCCGGCGACGGGCAACCTGCGCTTCGCGGCCAAAAGCGGGTTCAGGTCGGAGGCTCTCGGCCACACGAGATTAGCCGTCGGCCAGGGCTTCGCCGGCAAGGTCGCCGCAGAAAGAAGCATCCTCGTGGTGCCCTCTCTCGCCGAGGAGCCCCGCGCCTTCGAGGCTTCTCCCTCCTTCGTCGAGGAGGGCTTTGTCGCGTACGCCGGAGCTCCCCTCGTCGCGAAGGGCGAGCTCCAGGGCGTGCTCGAGGTCTACCAGCGATCCACGCTCGACGCGAACAGGGAGTGGACCTCCTTCTTCGAGGCTCTCGCCGGGCAGGCCGCGATCGCCGTGGACAACGCCACCCTGCTCGAAGAGCTTCAACAGGCCAATGTCGAGCTCCGCGAGGCCTACGAGGCCACGATCGAGGGCTGGGCCGAGGCCCTCGAGTTGCGAGATCGAGAGACCGAGGGCCACTGCCGGCGAGTGGCGGTCGCCTCGGTGGAGCTCGCCGAGCGTTTCGGGATCGAGGGCAAGGAGCTCGTGGACATACGCCACGGCGCCCTCCTGCACGACATCGGCAAGATGGGCATCCCCGATTCCGTGCTCCTCAAGGCCGGGCCGCTGGAGCCCCAAGAGCTCGAGATCATGAGGCGGCACACGACCATCGGCTATCACCTCCTCTCCTCCCTGAGGTTCCTCGACGGGGCGTCCGTCATTCCCTACGGCCACCACGAGCGTTGGGACGGCACGGGTTATCCCCTCGGCCTGGCCGGAGAGAACATTCCCTTCGCCGCGCGGCTATTCGCGATAGTGGACGTCTGGGATGCCCTGCGCTCGGACCGGCCCTACCGCGGAGCGTGGTCCGAAGAGAAAGTCCTCGAGTACATCGAAAAGGCGGCGGGCACAGAGTTCGATCCGAGGGTAGTCGCCGAGTTCCTGTCGATCAGACGAAGATCGTAGGAGAGGCTATACTACAGACCATGCGGCACCTTGAGCGCGAGACGCTCGATTACATACCCTTCTACTGCGAAGAGAACGCGTGGCGGCTGCTGCAGTGCGAGTCGCTCGCGGGCTCGCGGGCCTGGGCCCTCATCGTATCGAACGACGAGCGCCGGGTCGTCGTTCTGCGCCAACGCTCGGGGAGGCCCGTGGACGGGCTCGTGCAGTGGGACTACCACGTTTTCGTCGTCGTCGAGGACCAGATCGAAGGCTACCTCGCGCTCGACCTCGACTCCGATCTTCCCTTCCCCTGCCAGCTCCGTCGCTACGTCGAAGACAGCTTCCCCATCGATCTCCGGCGCCCCCTCATTCCGAAATTTAGAGCCCTGCCTGCGCGCGCGTACGTGCTCGGCCTGGCCTCGGACCGTTCCCACATGAAAAGACCGGACGGCTCCTGGCTCGCGCCCCCTCCTCCCTGGGAGCCTCCCGGCTCCGAGAGGAAGGCGCGAAACAACCTCATGCAGTGGACCGACATGAGTCTGCGCGCTCCGGGGCGCGTTCTAAGCGTCGCCGCGCTGCGTTCCATAGCGCGTTCGTCTCGGGTCGGAGACGGCCGTCTTCCGCGGTGATACGCGTGAGGCCCACGTTCCGCATCGCGCTCGCCGCCAAAGCAGTCGAAGACTCGCCCGAGTCCTCTCCGCTCGGCGCCGCCTCCGTGGCCGCAGCGCTCCGCGCCGCGGGAGCGCTGGCCGGCAGGGTCGAGGTCGCGCTCGTCGAGGCCGAGCCGGAAGCCGCGCCCGAGGCGCTCGCCGGGCTCATCGCTGCCGAGAAGCCCGCGGCGGTCGGCTTTTCGATCTACTGCTGGAACCGCGCCGCGCTGAGCTCGGCCTCGCGTCTCCTGCGCAGCCGAAATCCCGGCCTCGTGCTCTTCGCGGGCGGCCCCGAGACTACTGCGGACCCCCTCGGCGTCATCGCGGAAGCCGGCCTCGATTTCGCAGTCGTCGGGGAGGGCGAGTCCGCGGCCGTGGCGGCGATCGCGACTCTGCTCGAGGGGAATCGAGGCGCGCTCTCCTCGATTCCAGGAATAGCTCTGGCGGGGCAGGGCGAGGCGCCGAGCCGGGCGCCGCCGGAGGACCCCGCGGCCTTGGCCTCGCCCTGGCTCAGCGGCATCCTCGACCCGGCGCGCTACGGCGGGGCGCTCTGGGAGCTTACCCGGGGCTGCCCCTACCGCTGCGCGTACTGCTACGAGTCCAAGGGCGAGCCGGGCATACGGCGCCTCCCCATCGAGCGCATCGAGGCCGAGCTGGAGCTCTTCGCCGCCTCCGGGATCTCCCAGGTGTTCGTCCTCGACCCCACCTTCAACGCAGACCGGGATCGGGCGGCGAAGATCCTCGATCTCGTACGCGAACGGGGAAGGGGAATACGCTGGAAGTTCGAGGTCAGGGCCGAGCTTCTGGATCGGGCCCTGGCCAGGCGCTTCGCCGCCATATCATGCTCGCTGCAGATAGGTTTGCAGAGTGCCAATCCCGAGGTCCTGGCCACCATCGGGAGGAATTTGGACAGGGAGTTGTTCAGGCGCAAGATCGCCCTCCTCGACGAGGCGGGCGTCACCTTCGGCCTGGATCTGATCTACGGTCTTCCCGGTGAGGACCTGGCCGGGCTGCGGGCGAGCCTGGACTACGCCATCGCGCTTCAGCCCAACCACCTCGACCTTTTTCCCCTCGCGCTCCTGCCTGCGACGGAGCTGGCCGATAGGGCGGGAGAGCTCGGCATAGAGGCAGATCCCTCCCCTCCCTACCTCGTGCGCTCCACGCGGGAGCTTCAGGCCCCTGAGCTCCGGATGGCCGCGGCTCTCGCCGGAGCCTGCGACCTTTTTTACAGCAGGGGAAGGGCGGTGTCCTGGTTCCTCCAGGCGCTACGACCTCTCAGGCTCCGGCCCTCGGCCTTTTTCGAGCGTTTCGTGGAATGGCTCCGCGGGGGCCTTTCGTTCGGGGCAGAGCTCTCGCATCGCTCGATCGAAGGTATGCAGCTCGCCTTTCTGGAGGAGCGCTATCGCGCCGCCGGGCTCGCCGAGCTGCTGCCCGCGCTCGGCGACATCATTCGCTTTAACGGAGCCTGGGGTAGGGCCATCGCAGACGGCGAATCGGAGGACATCGAGCTCTCCTACGATCCCGATGACGTCTTGGGCCCGGCGGCCATGGACCTGCGCGCCTTCGCGCGGTCGGCTCGGCCGCGGCCAAGCCTGGTGAGCATCGCCCCCTCTCCGGTCGGCGAGGCCCCGATTCTGCGCGCCCGGCCGCGGAAGGGCTCTCCCGGCCCTGGGCGGCGACGAAAGCTCCGCTGAAAATTCCTCGATTCTCATTATTCTCTACATTGTGTATAGTCTTGGCTTCGGCGCGCCGATGGAGGGGTTCTTTCGGTATGAGAGATGGTCAGAATGACGAACGACCGGGCGATGTCGCCGCGTTCACGGAGCGATTTGAGCCCTCGACACCTGTGCCTGCTGCGGCCTCCGAGGTCCTCCTCGGGCTTTTTGGCCGGACTCTGCTCTCCACGCTCGACCTCGACCAGATTCTTGTGCGCATTCTCGACTCCCTCAGCCTCGTCGTCCGCTGCGACTCCTCCTCGTTGAGCCTCCTCGAGGGGAATGTGCTCGTGGTCCGGGCGGCCAAGGGCTTCAAGGAAGGCGACGACATCGTCGGGAGCCGAAGAAAGCTCCAGTATTTTGCCCTGGACCGCTTCATAATCGAGACCGGGGTTCCCCTGGTCCTGGACGACGTGCGGAAGGACCCGCGCTGGATGGGCGAGCACCCCATCCCGAGCTTCCAAAGGATTCGCGGCTGGATGGGCATTCCTCTCGTAGCCTCTGGCCAGGTCTTGGGCATGCTGGGCGTGGACAGTCTTAAGCCCAATGCCTACACCGAGGACGATCTCGCCGCGGCCCGCGCCTTTGCGGACTTCGCGGCGATGGCGATGAAGAACGCGAGGCTCTTCTACGAGGCCAAGCGTCGCCTCAAGGAGCTGAATACCGTCAACCGCGCCAGCGCCGCCGTGGCTTCGCGCCTCGACGTCGATTCGCTGTGCGAGATGGTGGGCGAAACCCTGCTCGAGGTCTTCGAGACCGGCGTCGTGCTCGTCGCGCTGTACGAAGAAGAGCTTGGGCTCGTCGAAACGCCCTTCTTCTCGATCTCGGGGAAACGCGAGCACTTCGCGCCGATCGATTACGGCAAGGGCCTGGTCTCGAGGGTCATCGAGAGCGAGAAGCCGCTTTACATCGGCGAGGAATTTGAGCGGCGCTCGGCCGAGCTCGGCGCCATCCATCGCAGCGAGCGGCACGTTCGCTCCTGGCTGGGCGTCCCGATCATGTCGGGTCGGCGAGTGCTCGGCGTGCTTTCTGTCCAGGATTTCGAGCGCGACAAGGCCTTCAGCGACGACGATATCCGCCTCCTGACGACGATCGCCGCGACGGTCGGCGTGGGAATCCAGAACGCCCGCCTCTTCCGCGAATCGAAGAGAAAGGCGGAGGAGGCCGCGGCTCTCATGGAGGCCGGCCGGGCGATTTCCGAGAGCCTGGACCCCGACGTCGTCATAGCGCGGATAGCCGAGAGCGCCGCGGCCCTGCTCACGAAGGACACGGCGGCGGTGTACCTCGCCGAGCCCGACGGCTCCCTCAGGGCGCAGGTGGCGGTCGGGATCTGCGCGGACGAGGTGCGGGGCTTCTGCGTGCCCAAGGGCGAGGGCATCGTCGGCCGGGCGGCCGTTCTGTGTCGGGGCGAGATCGTCAACGACACGACCGCAGATTCCGCGGCCCTGCGCATCCCCGGCACTCCGCCCGAGGAGCCGGGAGAGCGCCTCATGGCCACGCCTCTTCTGGCCGGCCGCGAGGTGATCGGCGTGATGACGATCTGGCGCATGCCCAAGGAGCTTCCCTTCACGCCGGCCGACCTGCAATTCCTCGAGGCTCTCGCCCGCCAGGCTTCCATCGCCATGCAGAACGCGCGCCTCCATCGCGACGTGAGCGAGGCCGCGGAGCGGGCCGCCGAGCTGTACAAGACCGCGCTGGCCGCGCAGGCGGAGGCCGAGGAGGCGAGCCAGCTCAAGTCGCGCTTCCTCGCGAACATGTCGCACGAGCTCAGGACGCCGCTGAACTCC
>Ga0187810_10000626_pt1 | contig 12988 bp, 10 predicted proteins | sample NC_wetland_sal_i_9_FD_132963 | JGI IMG/M metagenome (GOLD analysis project Ga0187810, IMG submission 132963) | Wetland sediment microbial communities from Neuse River Estuary, North Carolina, USA - ASW_5 | ecosystem: Environmental > Aquatic > Freshwater > Wetlands > Sediment | place: USA: North...
CGGGTATCCCAGCATATTGAGAATGAAGGGATTCGCATCGATAATTTCGCCAGAATCCCCATCCAGGATCAAAATGCCATCCTGTGCGGTTTCAAACAGGCGGCGGTACCGGGTCTCGGAAAACTGCACGGTATCCTGGGATATTTTCCTCTCGGTGATATCCCGGATATTGCACTGGATAATTTTTCTCTCGCCAACGAGGTATGAATTGCTGACAAACTCTACATAAATGGCCTTTCCCTCTTTTGTTTCGAGCGGCAGGTCTTCATACCGGATGTATCCCTCAGTTATGAGTTTTAAAAACGCGTTCTGGGCAAATGATTTGTCCTTGAGAAACCCCAGTTCCCAGAGATGTTTCCCGACAAAATAGTCCAGCGGGTATCCCAGCAAATCGAGAATGAAGGGATTTGCATCGATAACCTCACCGGTAACCCCGTCGAGGATCAGGATTGCGTCCTGTGCGGTTTCAAATAAGCGCCGGTACTGGAGTTCTGATTTTTTCAGTTGATTGTCGGTAGCAATATGGTGTTCCTCATCCTCAAAAGTCCGGAATGCAAACGAGATATCCGTGGACTGTTCGTCCAGGAGCCGGACGATCCGGTCGTTAAAAAATCCGGTCTCGGAAGCATAGTAGGTGATAACACCGGCACTATTGGTACCAAGCCCGAAGGGGAACGCGGCAAGCGAACGGTAGCCCCGCCTCAGTGCATCTTTGCGCCAGGGTTCCATGGTGGGATCGTTTTCAATATCGTTACAAATGTTGAATATTTTCCTGCGGAATGCAGAACCCGTCGGGCCCTGCCCGGCGGGGACGTCATCTGTCGATATGGAGATCGTATCAAGGTAGCCCTCGACATGGCCGGAAGCGGCAATGGGCTCGATAGTATGGTTCCCGTAATTGACAAGGCCTGCCCACGCCATCGTAAAGCCGCCAGTCTCGACCGCAATCCGGCAAATCTCGTCAAGGAGTCCGGATTTATCATGGATCCGGACGATTGCCTTGTTTGTCGCCGAAAGCACCGTGTAGAGCCGGTTGAAGGCGATGACCTGGGCATCGGCCTGCCGGTGTTCGACTGCTGCCTTGATCTTATGCATAAGCTCGGCAAACTGCGATTTGGGTGATCCGCCTTTCTGGAGATAAAAGTCAGCACCGTTTTCAAAAGCCTCGACCGCGATATCTTCCCGGCCCTTACCGGTAAACATGATAAACGGGGTCTTTTTGTCAACTGCCCGGACCCTTTTTAGGAATTCGATGCCGTCCATCCCCGGCATCTGGTAGTCGGAGACAATGGCCTGGATCCCGTTGGATTTTATCCGGTCGAGGGCAACGGAAGCGGATCGTGCGGTAGTAACCGCAAATTCGTTTGTCCGCTCAAGGTACAATTTCGTAACATCGAGGAGCGCCGGCTCATCATCTACACAAAGAACTGATATCGTAACGGGCAACTCCTGGATCTGACTTTCCACTACATGCGGCTGGTGAGCAATAAATATTCCGTCAGGAATAAAAAAATGCAAACTGGATTGATTTGTTCCGGGATGGGATGATGCAGCTCCCGGATCGTAAAAAAAATTCTCACGGGAGCAGCTGAAAAAAAAATAGTGTGATGGATTTGAAACCGCCGGTTTTTCAGCTTATGGGGGCTCTGTAGAAAACCTTGTCTGAACTTCACTTTTCACTTGATTGAAAATTCAAAAAAATAATCTTTACTTTTACGAGCATTCCCACCCCTTCGGGGTCGCTTGAGGCGCGCCTACACCCGAGCCCTCGCCGGGCATGGAACTAAAAATGGTTTCGGAAAGAGGGGGTTTCCCTCACAATGTCTCAAAAATTTTTCAGAACCCCAGCTAAAATGATTTCTCCAGAGCAGATATTTGGATTTTTTAAAACATGCGATTTTGAGGATTTATCCAAAAAAATTCCCCCGATAATCCTGCAGCAATCGTCAGCGAAAAAAATTATGACTCCCGGACCGTAAGCCCGGCATTATCGACCTTGGTCCCGATCGCGATCGAAAGCCCGATCGGCTTGAGGATCTTTTCGAGCGCTTTTTTGTCAAGGGCCGTCACGACCGCGATCGATGGCCCGACCGAACTCATGCCCACGAACTCGAGGCCGGCTTCGCGGAGCATGCTCATGTAATGGTAGATCTCGAAACTGTGGTGTTCCACTTCGGCCCGCTTCGATCCGCGGAACTCGATCTCCCAGATGACGTCGCCGATCTTCTTGAGATCGTTTTTCTCGAGCGCCGGGATGAGGTCCATTAAGAAGAGGTACGCCTTGAGTTCCCGGTCCCGGTAGTCAAGAGTCCGGGCCTTGTTCATCAGGAGATCGAACTCCTGTGTCCCGGCAGACGAGATGCTGGTCGGCGGGATGATGATGAAGACGTTCTTTCCTTCTGCGAACGGGTGGTGGTGGACAAGGGTCAGCTCGTCGCCCATGACCGCCATTCCCCCGTGGGTGCTTGCGGCCGGGCCGACGCCGGTCTCGAACCCGAACGCGATGTTGCCGTCAGCGGTCTCTTCGACATAGTTATGGCCGATCAGTTTGCGGAGCTGGGTGTTTGAGAGCGGCGAGCCGACCGCATGGTTGATCGCAGTAGCAACGGCGATCATCATCGTGCTCGTGGAGCCAAGGCCCACGTGCTTGTGGTCGAGATCGGAGACCGAGATCTTAAAGCCGCCCTTGTAGCCGACCGCTTTTTTGAAGACGGCAATGAAGTTCTCTATGAGCGGTGTGCGGACATAATCGATCGTGGTCTTCTTCTTTGTGCACTCGACAACCGCGGTGCAGTAGCACTGGATCGCAAACCCGGTCCCACCGCCACCGGGGTGGTCGGGTGCGAACCGGTTCATGTCGAGAACGGTCAGGTGGATCCGGCCGGGTGCTTTCACCGTGACCTTTCCCTTGACCGGCTTTAAGGTGAAGTGCGTATGCTCAAGGCCAAGGGTCTTGAGATCGGTTCCTGGTGCGAAGGTCTTGAAATCATATTCCACGAGATCAAGATCCCCGCCACGGATCTTCATGATCGGCATAGGTATCGATCCAGTTTGGGGCGGTCATGGGATTAGGGTTTGCTTTTTTAATCCGGGTACGATCGGGAGCCCGCAATGTCACCCGCAAAACCGCCGGGCTTTCCGGTACTGCCCTCTCTTTTTATCCGATTGTGGTTTATGTACTGATCAAAGAGGGATCGGGCAGCACACCATGAACATTTTTGAAAAAGCCAGGAACTTCTGCTCGACGGTCAATATCGGGCTTTTTTCCCTCTACCTCGCCCTCGTCCTGATCATCCCGGCGATCACGATCGTGGTAGAGTACCTCGTCGCGGCCAATCCATCGTTCCGCTCGGACCTGCAGCTCGACATGCAGAACTTCCATGTTTACCAGCTTTTCACATCCTCGTTCGTCCACCTGAATTTCGATCATTTCTTTGCCAACGTGACCGCGTACCTGCTGATCATCATCTATGGCCTCGTACTTGCCACGATCGTAAACCGGAAAAGGCTGTACCTTGCGCTGACAAAAGTGATCGTCGTCGTATTTCTTGTCTTCGGTGCATTCTTTGCTTTCTTTAACGCGACGACAACGTATTATGCGGGCCTGTCGGGCATCGATTCGGCCCTTGCGGGACTGCTGCTTATCTTCTGGCTGGTATACCTCGAGCGAACCTCGGGGAAAAACATGCGCAGCTATTACGGGCTGGTGCTGGTCTGCATCCTCGCACTGTCTGCGGGGATCATCGCACGGTACATGCTCCTGTATCACGCGTCGAGGAATGCGCCGCTCCTGTACGGGCTCGTGACCGTAACCGGTATGCTCGTGCTGGCAGCCTGGATCTACCGGCACCAGTTCGTGGACGTATATCGTGTTATCCGGGAATTTCCCCTGCCTTCCCGGCTCTTCACCATTGCAATCGTCGTGATCTTCTGGTACTTCATCTGGAACCTTTTTCCCGAGCGGCTTGCCAATTCGACAAGGAGCGTGAGCATCTCCCTGCACCTGGCCGGCATTGTCATCGGGATCCTTGCCGGGTACCTCTTCCTGGTGTACCTCGAACAGATGGCGTATTTCAACGGGGAAAAAGAAGTCATCTCCCGGAAGCAGGAGTGAAGACCCGGGCCTGTGGGGATCGAACCGGGATTTCTCCTGAGCATTTTCCTTTGGATCGGTCCCGGACGTTCGTGACCGCGACAAAGATTTTTATCGGCGTACTCTCTTAAGTCCCCTCAACAAAGGGGGGTTTCACGGTATGGATGGCAATGGCAATGGGAGGGGTCCGGTCCCGACACGGATTCTCGGCCGCACCGGTGAGAGGGTTTCGGCGATCGGGCTCGGGGGATTCCATCTCGGCAGGCCCGGGGTCAGCGAGGCTTTGAGCATCCGGATCATACGGACCGCGATCGATAACGGGATCACGTTCATGGACAACTGCTGGGACTATAACGATGGGAAAAGCGAGATCCGTATGGGAAAAGCCCTACGGGACGGGTACCGCGAGCGCGTGTTCCTTATGACCAAGATCGATGGCAGGGACCGGAGATCGGCAGGGGAACAGATCGAAGAATCGCTCCGGCGTCTCCAGACCGACCGGGTGGACCTGCTCCAGTTCCACGAGATCATCCATCCCGACGATCCCGACCGGATCTTTGCGGACGGCGGTGCACTCGACGCTGCGATCGCTGCGAAGGACGAGGGGAAGGTCCGGTACATCGGCTTCACCGGGCACAAGAGCCCGGAGCTCCATAACAAGATGCTCGCGACCGCGTCCCGCCACCATTTCCGGTTCGATACGGTCCAGATGCCGCTGAACGTGATGGACGCCCATTTCCGGAGTTTCGAGAAAGAGGTCCTGCCGGCACTCGTGCGGGACGGGACCGGTGTGCTTGGCATGAAACCGATGGGCGACCGGGTCATTCTTGCCAGCGGGACCGCGACACCGGCCGAATGCCTGCACTATGCACTGGACCTCCCGACCAGCGTGGTGATCACCGGCTGCGACTCGATGCCGGTGCTGGAGCAGGCCCTTCACGCGGCCCGGACGTTCCGGCCGCTGTCCCCTGAGGAAAAAGACGCCCTGCTTGAACGGACTGCCCGGGTCGCGGCTACGGGAGAGTACGAGCTCTACAAAACATCGCTCAAGCATGACGGGACGACCCTGAACCCGGCATGGCTCGGGTGACGGCAAGCCCGCGGACATTTTTTACCATTCCGGGCAGTGGAGAAATCATTATAGTTCCGATTCAAAAAAATCTCAAAAAAATGCGAGGGTGACCCCCACTCTCCCTAAAGTGGAGGGAGACAACCCAAGGGGAGATTCCCCTTGACCCCCGACTAATTCTTATCTCGAATTTCCTTGCCCGGCGAGGCCTCAGGCGTAGGCGGCAGCGCGACCCCGAATGGGGTGGGGATGCTTGCAAAGTTAAAGATTATTTCCTGGATTATCCTTTATAATGAAGTTCAAGTCAGGATTTCTCCAGAGCACAATTTAAAAAAAAATGAGGGCTGCGTTTTCTCCATTAAGGAGGATGGGGGTTGAGACCCCCATCTTCCTGTTTGTGAGACACCGCCGTCCCGCGGCGGCTAAAAATTCGTACCAGATAACCTAAAACCTGTCCTGCTGTGCACAGATGGGCCTTGGGCGGAGTCCCCTCTCTTATGTGCAGCTACCCGATCGCCTTCAGTATCTCATCGGTCTTCCGGACCCTGCCCATCCGCGGCAGGATGAACCGGACCGCAGCGTTGTGCGCCTCCTCGTTCATCGAGCTCATGGCATCTTCGGCAAATATCTGCCGGAAGCCGTACTCGTACGCGAACCGGGCCGTGCTCTCGACGCCGTATTCCGTTGCTATCCCGCAGAGCACGATCGCCTCCATCTTCCGGCGCCTCAGCTGGAGATCGAGATCGGTCCCGTAGAACGCCCCCCACTGTTTCTTTGCGATCACGGTGTCGGATGCGACCGGTGCGATCTCCGGCACAAACTCCGACCAGTCCGGTGGCAGGGGCGACGGGCGGACAAATGACTGGTCGCTGTCGACCTTCAGCATGGTCTCCGGTGTCGTCACGACATGCACAAGGAAGACCGGCATTTTGTTCTTCCTGAACACATGGACGAGCTGCGACGCATTTTTGACGACCACGTTTGCAGGATACGGTTTGGTCGGCTGTGCCGCGATTCCTCTCTGCAGGTCGATGACGACAAGGGCGGTCGTTCTTTTATCTATTTCCAGGTCCGGCATAATTCACCCGTGGCATTTATTGGCCGGCCGGTATAAATTTCCAGTGGTGAACGGACTGGCCGGGGTACGGGTGCCCGGCCGGTCAGCATATACCTGCCACGGATTTCCGGACCGACAGCACGGACCTTTGCAGGACGACGGGTGTCCCGGTGGGGCTGCACAACACGGTCAGCCATCGTCAGCTGATAACGTACACGAACCTGTTTGCGTTGATCGCTACGTCCCCGGTATTGCTGTAACCGGGGCTGGTGCCACCGGCACCCCACTCCGTCACGTAGGCCCCGGTGCCTGAGAAGACCTGTACCCGGTTGTTCCCGGTGTCGGTGACAAAGAACGAACCTGCCGGGCCGGCTGCAATTCCGCCGGGATGTTCGAACTGGCTGCTGCCCGAACCTTCCGATCCCCACTGTGCCAGGTACTCCCCGTCCGGGCCGAAGAGCTGGATCCGGTTGTTCCCCCAGTCGGCGACTGCGACCCGGCCGTCCGGCCCGATCGCGAGGCTGTCCGGGAAGAAGAACCTCCCGCTCCCGGTGCCGGCAGAGCCCCACTGTGCCAGGTATTTCCCGTCGGGCGAAAAGACCTGGACCCGGTTATTGAAGGTGTCGGCTACGTACACGGTACCGGTCGCATCAACGGCAATTCCCTCCGGGAACATAAACCGGCCGTCGCCCGAACCCCCCGCTCCCCACTGCGCGAGGTACGTCCCCTCCGGTGAGAAGAGCTGGACCCGGTGGTTGTAGGTATCGGCAACGTACACAAAACCGGATGCGTTCACCGCGATCCCGTCGGGGTACAGGAACTGTCCGTTCCCTTTCCCGCCCGAACCAAAGGATCCTGCATACGCCCCAGCCGGCGTGAGCATCCCGACCCGGTTGTTGCCGGTATCGACCACGTAGATAAAGCCGCTTCCGTTTACCGCGATGCCCTCGGGATACTGGAACTGGCCCCTGTCGTTGCCCGTCCCGCCCCAGGCCGCGACAAACGATCCGTTGGCAGTAAACTTCCAGACGCTGTTGCTGTTCCCATCCGTTACGTAGACGAACCCGTCGCTGTCCGCTGCAACCGAGACCGGGTGTACCCCGCCCGCCGGCGCCTGCTGGTACAGGACCTGCGCGGCTGCCGGCACCGGCCCGGCAATGAAGATAAAAAAGAGGACAATCATTCCGCTGATGATTCCGGCATGTACAGGTGTTCTTGTCATGGGGTTGCCCCGGATAAGTAATCGGGGATGGACCTGCCGGGTTTTATAACTGACTGTTCATGAGCCCGGCCCTGTCCATATCCTCAGCCCTTCACGTGCGCGAGGACGACCGTGATCGTGCTCTCGCTGCCGGCCTGCATGGCCTCCTGCACCAGTTTCTCGCACGCGACCTCGAGGTTCCCGTCCGTCTTCCGGACAATGCCGGCGATCGCGTCCTCGGAAAGAACGTCGGTCATGCCATCCGAGCTGAGCAGGAGGTATTCATCGCGAAGTACGAAGCGGGAAAAATCCGATTCCTTCATACGGTGGGGTTCCCCGAGCACGTGGGCCACCATGTCCGCAAGGGACGGCGGCTTCGGGTCTGCGTACGGAGCCGGCGTGGAGCCGGGCGGCCGCCGGGACTTTGCAGCGGTTCCCGCATGTTCGATCGTGCTCCCTGCGATCACATGACAGTTACGGTCCCCGACATCGAGCACCGTGCACTGCATCTTCTCATCGATGAGGCAGGCGACGAGTTTTGTCGCGAGGCCGGCATGTTCCGGGGACTGTTGGGACAGTGCCCGTATCTCCGCTTCGGCATTCCGGACGCCTTCCATGATGGCATCCCTTGCCGGCCCCCCGGTATTTTTCACTGCGCCTTTGAGGGCGTCGATAGCAGTCTTGCTTGCGATATCGCCGTACGCGTGGCCGGCGAGACCATCTGCAACAGCGAATACAAAATACTTCCCGATCCGCTCGGCGCAGAACGCGTCGTCGTTCCTCGGGCGCAGGCCCCGCTCGGACAAGGCAGAAAAATCGATCCCGGACATACGTTTCCGATATCCCCCGGTTAATATAAGCCTGTTGATGGAATTGGCAGATCAGGGAATTTTTATTGTGCCGGTCCGGTATTTACCCGGACTGAAACGCTGTCAGGTCCTGCCGATCGAACAAAAGGAAGTTCCTGTACCTGCATACCTGCAGTAAAAAATCCGTGCATGTCGGCAGATAAAATGCCGGAATAGTATTTTTGCTGCAGAAAATCCGGAATCTCGGCACATCTTTATAGAAAACCCGTCAATCAATCCCCATGGAGAAAGAACCTCAGAAGATCCGGGTTAAACATGACAGACCGGTATGCGAGAAGTGCCAGGACCCCAAGATAGTCGTCAAAGACGATGGCAGCTATAAATGCAAACGCTGCGGCTTTGTCCGCACAAAAGGGATCTGACCGGCAAAACCCGGAACCGTTCAGCCTGTCAGCTATTTTCCCGGCTCCGGTAGCCCGTGCCCGGTACGACCGGACCTGAAAAAATATTTCAGGAACTATCTCCCGGCCCCTGTTTTTTATCGGGAATACCTGTCATCCCTGCGAACCGGTACCGCCCTTCCGGTACCCGGATCTCGAACCGGGCCCCTGTTCCCGGTTCGCCCGTCTCGCGGATGGACATGCCGGTGATTCCCAGGATTTCCTGCACGAGGAAGAGCCCGAACCCCCCGTTCTTCCCAAATCCCCGCTTGAAAATTTTTTCCTTCATTGCCTCCGGTATACCAACCCCATCATCTTCGATGGTAAGGATGCAGTCATTGCCATCGGTCCGTGACGAAATCCTGACTGTCGTGATGGTCTCCCCGTACCTCGTGGCATTATCCAGGATGTTGTAAAGGACCTTCTGGAAGAGCGGATCTGCATAGACAGAGAGATCACCGGGGCCTCGTTTCACCGCGATATTTTTCATATCCAGCTGGGACACCACGAGCGCAAGCGCCTGTGCGACATTCTGCCATTCCGGATCTTTCATCCGCAGGTCCTCGTAATCGCGGGTGAATGCCAGTTGTTTCCCGATGGCTGCCGTAATCTCGTCGACCTTCCTGAGGCAGGCCCCGCTATTCACCGGGATGCTCGTCTCTTTCAGGAGATCGAGGTATCCCGTCATCGCGGTGAGCTTGTTCTGGATATCGTGCCGGGTTATCGATGAGAGCAGGTTGAGTTTTGTATGGGCAAGCCGGAGCTCCTCGTCCGACTCTATCCGCGATGAGACGTCCCGGAAGATCGAGATCATGCCGCTTGTTTCTCCCCCGGCATCATGGAGGGCCGAACAACTGATCTCTGCGGTAAAAGACGACCCGTCTTTCCGGAGGAGCCGGAATCGCGATTCACATGTATCCCCGTCCCTGAATATTCTCCTGATATTCGCACGGGCCGTCTCCCGGAATTCCGGGGCGATCCAGTCAAGGACCGGTGTACCGAGCATCGCCGTCTCGTCCCCGGCTCCGGTGAGTTCAACGGTTTTTGGCGAAGCAAACCGGATTTTTCCTTCCCTGTCCGCGATCACGATCCCATCCGGCGATGCATCGAACAGGCTCCGGTACAGTTCTTTACTCTCGGTGAGCGCATTTTCCACCTGGTTGCGCTCGATTGCCGAACCGATAATTGTGGCTGATGTTTTCAGGACATCGAGAATGCCATGAGGCCATTCTTTCTTTACCGGCGTCTCGAATCCTATTACGCCCCAGGGTGCATCCCTGACCATGATGGGAACGATTGCGGCATTGCACAGTTCCTGTGCCGGAGTATCTCCGTTATTACCCGCACGGGAAATGCTTCCCGGGTACAGGACCGTCTCTCCGTTTTTCAGCTGCCCGGCGATATCGCTGTATCCGACTTCCCGGTACGGGATCAGGTTGTGCCGGGGGTCATCGATCCATGGTTCGACACCGTCCGCCACCCATTCGTACTTCAGCTTTGCGAGGCGATGATCGCGGGGGCCGGAAGGCGCATAGATGTAAACCCGGTCGACCCCGGCGGCAGAACCTAAGGGCCCGAGCGTTTCTGAGATCGCACGGTCGATGTCCCGGGCACCAAGGAGTCTGGCTGCAGATACTGCAATCACCTGCAGGATGGCGTCCCTTACCTTAAGTTCCGTCTCGTGCCGTTTGCGGTCGGTGATGTCGAGCGAGAACGAGAGGACAAAGCGTTCGTCCCGTGTCTGGAAAACACCGGCCGAGAAGAGTTTTGTCATTTTTTCCCCGTTCTTTTTCCTGCACACCAGTTCGACATTACGGATCTTCTCTCCTCTTCGGAGGGCGGCGACCAGCCGGTCGTTGAACCCGGGATCATCGAAAAGCCCAAGCTCAAGTACTGTTTTCCCGATCACCTCTTCGCGCCGGAGCCCGGTATATTCGATGAATATATCGTTGACATCGACAAAGCGGCCGGTCGTGCACTCGGTGATCGCCATGGCGACCGGATTCAGGGTAAACGCTTTTGAAAATTTTTCTTCGCTTGACCGGAGAGCGAGATCGGCCTGTTTTCCCTGGACGGCACGCAGGATCTTGTGCGACAGCTCCGCAAACTGGGCTGTGGGCGATCCGCCCTTCTGGAGATAGGAGTCCGCCCCGAGCTCGAAAGCCCGGATCACCACCTCTTCCCGCCCCCGTCCGGTAAAAATGATGAAGGGAATATTCTTCCAGCGGTTCCTGACCGCTTCAAGGAGCTCGAGCCCGTTCATCTCCGGCATCTCGTAATCGGATACGAGCGCATCGAACGGTCGTGTCTTCAGGAGGTCCAGGGCTTCGCGCGGGGAGACGACCGTCTCGATCTCGAAATGCCCGGTTTTTTCAAGAAAAATCCGGGTAAGATCGAGAAGGGGTTCGTCATCATCAACGCACAAAACGGAAATCATATCTCGTTTTATATGTTGTGGATAAAAGATACTAAATAATTTGGATTTTATTTACCGTCCGGTTTACCGGAACCAGAAGGTGAAGGTAGTCGTGGGCACCTGCGTAAAGATGTTTTTCTTCGTGCTGGATTCAAAGATAAAAAAAACCCGGTTGTGGAATTTCTTCAGTCAGCTCAATTCGCCAGGATTGATACCAGCATCCTTGCAGATCTGTTTTACCATTTTCGGGTGCAGGATTTTCCCGGTGTGATCCGGTACAGTTACTCTGATACCGGAATCGTTTCTGAAAATTTTATGACTCCCGCTTTGGCGGAACGCAGGTGAATCCTTTTTTTTTTTCAAAATGGAAATTATCTTGTCGGCTGGAACCCGCGGGATTTTCTTACTCATACCGAAACATCCACAGTCGTCAGGTTGATAAGCTGTGCCTGAGGGATTTTCTCTCCGGCCTCAATGCGATCATCGAGATGGAGACGGATGGCGTCCCGGATATTTTCAAGGACTTCTTCATAGCTATCCCCCTGCGCACAACATCCCTGGAGCTCCGGGCAGAAAGCGGTATAGCCATCTTCATCTTTTTCGATTACTACAGAAAAACGGAAATTGTGCATCCGAAGAACTTCCAGCAAGGTATTTGGTGAATATATCATGCATGTAGTGCAATAACTTTTTGATTGTCAGGCGTCCCGGATAACACAGGGGAAATCCTGATTTTTGGATTCTGCTCCCCGAAGGCTGAACGGGTGTGCCGTGAAACATCAACCTATTCATTCGTACGCGAGCGGGTCCTCTGCCCCCGCTTCCCGGAACGCCGCGAGCCGCTCATCGCACGAGCCGCATTTCCCGCATGAGCGTTCGCCACCCTTGTAGCAGGTCCAGGTCATCGAATAATCCACGCCGAGCCCGAGCCCGCGCCTGACAATGTCGCCTTTCGTCCAGTACTGGTACGGGGCTTCGAGCACGACATCGTTCCAGTCGCAGAGATGGAGAGCAGTTCCCATGGCACTGATGAATACCGGCCGGCAGTCCGGGTAGATGGTGTGATCGCCTGCATGGGCCGCGTAGAACAGGTGACAGGCCCCGATGCCGATCGCGTACGAAGCGGCGAGGCTTAAAAAAACCATGTTCCGGTTCGGGACCACGGTCTGCTTCATGTTATCATCGGCGTAGTTGCCCTCCGGCACTTCCCAGTTCTCACGGGTGAGGCACGAGGGAGCGAGATCGTTGAGGATCGAGATGTCGATGACCTTGTGGGGGATGCCCAGTTTTTTGCAGGTTTTTTCTGCACAGGCAATCTCGTTCCTGTGCTTCTGGTTATAGTTGAACGTGATCGCGTGGACCTCGTACTGCTGGCTGATGAGATCGTAGAGGAGGGTGGTGCTGTCCATCCCGCCGGAGAGGATGAGGACGGCTTTTTCCTTTGCTGGTTTCATGGTGGCTGATCCGGATTTGGCCGGGATGGGAGAATAAATGTTGGTTTTAAGGGTGCGTGGGTCCGCACCATTTTTCCCGGGATCCATACGGAGACTTGATCGAGTCAACCGGGGCTCCGGTATGAGTCGCTGGCCTGCCCCTGCGTGAACCGGGGCCCCGTGAGCGTGAAGCCGGATTTAAAATATTATGCCGGAAGAGGATAGGGACTGCCGTCCGGCTGCGTGAACTTTGCCCAGTCTGCCTGGTTCCGGTAGAACAGGTTTGTGCCCCCGGCAAGGATCAGCCTCGGCACCCCGGGCTGGTACTGGATGATCGCGTAATTGTTGAACCCGGTATCCATGGACTGCCCCCCGTATACCGGGAAATTCAGTTTCGCCATGGAATTATCGAGGTTTTCCCAGCTGCCTTTCACAACCTGATCGGGCGCGGGATTGCACTGGCCGAAGAC
>Ga0187810_10000627_pt1 | contig 12984 bp, 7 predicted proteins | sample NC_wetland_sal_i_9_FD_132963 | JGI IMG/M metagenome (GOLD analysis project Ga0187810, IMG submission 132963) | Wetland sediment microbial communities from Neuse River Estuary, North Carolina, USA - ASW_5 | ecosystem: Environmental > Aquatic > Freshwater > Wetlands > Sediment | place: USA: North...
CTTGCTTATGAGGGCGTCGTAGACGTCTGCGATCGCCATGATGCGGCCCGAGAGGGGGATGGCCTCGCCCTCGAGAGCGCGGGGATAGCCTGTGCCGTTCCATTTCTCGTGGTGCGAAATTGTTATTTCCCGCGCGATCCTCAGGAAGGAGAGATTCTCCTGGACCTTGAGGGCCGCTTCGGCCTTTGTAATCACCTCGCTTCCGTACTCGGCGTGCCGCTTCATGATGTCGAACTCCTGGCTCGTGAGCTTGCCGGGCTTGAGCAGTATGCTGTCGGGAACGCCCACCTTTCCGATGTCGTGCAGAGGCGAGGATTTGTAGAGCAGCTCCACAGTCTCTCGATCCAGATATTTTTTGTAGCTCGGGTGGAGCATGAGCCGGTTCGCCAAGATTCTCACGTACTCTCTTGTTCGCAGGATGTGCGCTCCGGTCTCGTCGTCTCGGTATTCCGCCAGGACCGATAAGCCGTATATCGCCACATCCTGCGTCTTGGACAGCTCGATGGTCCGCTCGAGGACTCTCCTCTCGAGCTCGCGGTTTTGGTTGGCGAGCGCGAGGTGAGTCTTGACGCGCGCGAGCACCGTCGTCGGGCTGATCGGCTTCGTGACATAGTCGACGCCGCCGACCTCGAAGCCGAGCGCCTCGTCCGCCGGTTCGTCCAGGGACGTGACGAAAATGACCGGGATCATCTTCGACGAAGCGTTGCTCTTGAGCTCCCTGCATACATCGAAGCCGGACAGACCGGGCATCTGCACGTCGAGAAGTATGAGGTCGGGCGGCTCGTCCGAAAGCGCTATCTCGAGCGCCCTCTCGCCGTTGAGAGCGGCCTTTACCCGATAGTCCTTGTAGAGCACGGCCTTGACCACGTCTATGTTCGCCGCGACGTCGTCCACGACGAGTATCGTCTGCGCCGCTGCGCCTTGATCCATGTCGACCTCCCTATGCGGTATCCGTATCGTCGGTGCGTCGGTGCGCTACAGAGGCGCGCTGTCCAGCTTCCTCTCGAGCTCTACGGCGTATTTAAGAGCGTTCTCGAAATCGTAGCGATCGACCCGCGTCTGTAGCGCGTCCAATTCCGGCGAAATATCGACAGTCGATGTCGGCGCCGCTTTTTTGAGCGCCTCGAAGGCGCGAACCGCTTCCGTGTCCGAGTGCTTGAGCATGTCGATCAGGGTGGCAAGGGCGGGGCGGAGGCTAGCCGGGCCTGCGTACGGCCCGCGCGGTTCGGCCTCTGCCCGCCACCCCTCGGCCGCATAACTTTCCTTCCACCGGTCTATGGCAGTTATGGAGTCGCCGTGCAGGACGACGATCCTGTCCGCGGCGGCAGAGGCATCCCCGAGGTTTTGGGCCCGCAGCGAGGCTTCCAGCCGGGCGAGGAGCTCGTGCTCTTCCTGCGCTCCTATATTCCCTGAACTGCCCTTCAATGTGTGGGCCGCTTTCCTCGCTTCGTCGATCCTGCCTTCCCGCAGCGCCGACGCGATGAATCGGGCCGCGTCTCGCTCCGTTTCGGCGAACGTAAACAAGAGCCGCCGGTACAGATCCCTGTTGCCGAGCACCCTGGATAGGCCGATGGCCGCGTCGATGCCTGCGAGTTCGGGCGGCTCCTTCATCTCGCTGCCCGAAGCCCTCGCGCCCAGTCCCGTAGCTTCGCCTTTTTGCGCGGCGCTCTCGCCCGAGCTCCTTGCGCGGGCCGCGCGACGCTTGGCGATCAACTCTTGCAACGTGTCAAAGAGCTGCTCTTCATCGACGGGCTTGAAGACGTGGCCGTCGAACCCCGCTTCCTTGTAAGGTTCCGTATTTATGGAGAAGACGTCCGCTGTCATGGCTATGACGATGTTGTCCCGCAGATCGGGGTCGGCTCTGATGTGTCCCGTGGCGGCGACGCCATCCATGTTCGGCATCTGGAGGTCCATGAGGACCGCGTCGTATGTGTTCGCGGCGAGAAGGTCCAGCACCTGGAGGCCGTCGACCGCGATGTCCACCGCGATTCCCACCGAGGCCAAAAGCTCCTGGGCGACCTGCTGATTGATCTCGTTATCCTCCGCGAGGAGGACGCGCGACCCGCGCAGGTCCCTCCATTCCCGCTGCGTCCCCTGCGGGAGTCTGCGCTGGGCGGCCGGCCGTCGCGAACCCGCGGCCTGCAGACCCATTATCGCGTCGAGCAGGCTGGAGGGGCTAACCGGCTTTGTGAGGAAGTCGCTGACGCACTGCGCGTCCATGCCGCCGAGAGCCTCTTCCTTCTCCTGTTCGTAGCCCATGAGGATGACGAGGATGTTCTTGAGCCCCTTTGTGGCGCGCATTTCCTTCACGGTCTCCATGCCGTCTTTGTTCTTCATTTTGTTGTCGAGAAGAACCAGGTCGAAGGGCTGGGACTCGAGCTCGCGCTTGAGAAGGGTGAGCGCCTCGTCGCCGGAGGCGACCGCGGTTGCGCCGAACGACAGAGTCGCCAGTATGGACTTGAGGTTGTCGCGGGCCTCGTCATTGTCGTCGACGACCAGTATCCTGAGCTTCCTCGAGTCGGGCCGGTGAAGAGTCTGCGCTCGCCCGTCCATCGTGACTTCGAAGGGCAGGCTGACGCGGAAGTCGCTGCCCCGTCCCGGCTCGCTCAGGACGGTCATGCTGCCACCCATCAGCTCGGTCAACTGTTTGCAGATCATGAGCCCCAGACCGGAGCCGCCGAACTTTCTCGAGGTGCCGCCCTCGGCCTGGGTAAAGGGCCGGAAGAGCCTCGCGACCTGTTCGGTGCTCATGCCGATCCCCGTGTCTTTGATCGAGAATAGGAGCCGTACCGTATTGCCTCTTCTCTCCAGGAGGGAGATCGACAGGGTAACCTCGCCCTTCTCGGTGAACTTGACGGCGTTGTTGAGGAGGTTGAGGAGGATCTGTCCGAGCCTGTGAGGATCGCCCGCCAAAAGAAGCGGCGTGTCGCCCGCTATCTTGAGGATAATCTCGAGACCCTTTTCCCCTGCGCGCATCGATACGATGGTCCACAGACTCTGGAGCGCCTGTTCGAGGTCGAAGGGCAAATGCTCCAATTCCACCTTGCGCGCTTCGATCTTCGAGAAATCCAGTATGTCATTGATGATGTCGAGAAGAAATTGCGACGAGCGGCGGATTTTTGCGAGATAGTCTCGTTGCTTCGGCTCGAGGCTGGTCTTGAGCGCTAGATTGGTGAGGCCGATGACGGCGTTCATGGGCGTGCGTATTTCGTGGCTCATGTTGGCGAGGAACTCGCTCTTGGCCCTATTGGCGTCCTCGGCGGCGGCCTTGGCCTCCACGAGCTCGGCCTCCATTTTCTTGCGGTCCGAGACGTCATCGACGATCGCGACGGTGCAGAGAAGGCGCCGCTCCTCGTCGAAAATCGGGAAGACGGCAGCCCTTTGCCAATACGGAGTGCCGTCCTTCTTCTTGTTGAGAGACTCGCCTGTCCAGACCCTGCCCGCGGCTGCCTGCGCGCCTGTCGCATCGGCGGCGCCCATATCCGGAATCATCGCACGGAGCATGGCAGCGTCCTTGCCGAGGAGCTCGTGCGCCTCGATGCCGGACATCGCGCAGAAGCGCGAATTGACGTAGTCGATGAGATCGGAGTTGTCGACGGTCACGACCCCGGAAGGGCTCTGTTCGATTATCTCCGAGAGTCGCCTGCTCTTCCGCTCCGCGACGAGCCTCGCGACCGCTATCTGAAGCGGATAGGTGACCTGGCTGATATGATTCATGAGCTTCTCGGACGGATGCATCTCCGTTGTGGAGTAAAATTCCATCACCGCGAAGGTACTCTCTCCAACGATGACAGGCAGGCCGACTCCGGCCTTTATCCCGTCATTCACCGCGCTCTTTCTGCGCGCGAAATGCGACTCCTCCGCGATGGCCTCCATCCAGAAGGGCTGTCGCGTTTCGTACACCGCGCCGACCATGCCGTTCCCCGGCCTCAGAATTGTCTTTTCGGTGGCCGTCCTGAATTTTCTGAATCTTGTCTCGCTTTCCAGATACCAGATGCTCGAGGGCGCCAGGCCGGTCGATCCGTCCTCCAGTCTCTGCGTGAAATAGACGTGCCCGAGCGGCCAATTCGCGTATTCAGCGATGCTCCTGAGCGCCTCGCCGAAGACCGGATCTATGCTCACGGCCGCGTTGGCCGCCACCGCGACCGCCTTGATCATGCGGGCGCTGGATTCGCTGTCCAGGATGGCTTCTTCGATGTTTCTCCTCTCGGTGATGTCCTCTCGGAGAGATACGAGCGAGGTGACCGTCCCCGCATGATCCTTGATGGGTACGACGGTGACTCGCTCCCAATAGGCCGTCCCGTCCTTCCGCACGCTGGAGAAATCGCCCTTCCACATTTTCCCCGCATAGGCGGTGCTGCGGGCGTCGACGATTATCTCTTTCTGCACGATCCTGTCTTGAATGATCTTGGTGCTTTTGCCTACGAGCTCGTCTTGGGCGAAGCCGGTCTGCCGCGAAAATTGCGGATTCACGTATTGGATGGTTCCCAGAACGTCGGAGATGAGGACCGCGACGGGATTCTGTTCCACGACTGCGGAGAGCCTGCGCAGCCTCTCCTCGGCGGTGATGCGCTCGACCGCCGTTTGAATTTGGACTGCGACGAGATCGAAGAATCCCCGGATCTGGTCGATGGAGGACTCCTCCTCGGCGGAGAGAAACTCGAGCACTGCGACTACCTCGTCGTAGGCCATGACGGGAAAGCCTATGGCCGTCTTCATGCCCGTGGCCGCTGCGATGGGACCGCATTCGTAGTCGGGCGCAGCGCGGATATCGCGTATCCATGCGGTCTGCCGGGTCTCATACACCCTGCCCGCGAGGAGTTCTCCCGGCGCCAGGACCGTCTTCTTGGCCATGGCCCTGAGCCGCGCGAAACGTCGCGTGTCCTGGGCGTGCCAGATGTCGGACGGCACGAGCGCGACGACCCCGCCGTCTCGCTTTGTGGGCAGGTACACGTGTCCGAAGGGATACGAAGAGTGAGTCGCGATCGTCTTGAGCGCTGCCTCCAGCACATCCTTGAGCGTGACAGCCGCGTTCGCCGCAGACGCGACCTCGCTGAGGAGCCGGGTCCTTCTTTCGCTCTTTTGGAGGGCGGCCATCGTCTCTTTCAAGTCGCTGATATCGAAGCCGATGTTCATGATCGCCGGCTTGCCGAAGTAGTCGATCTTGAGCGCATGGACAAAATGAGGAATCAACGCCCCTGTTTTTGTCTTGAAGATTACCTCGAGCGCGAGATCCCGGCCCTCCGCTATGGCCCGCGCGGCGCTCTGCGCGCTCTCGCCGTTCGTGGGCTCCGCGAGCGCCCTTCCATTGAGGCGCTGGAGCTCCTCTCCCGAGAAACCAGTGAGGGATTCCAGATTCTTGTTCCACTTTAGAAGGTTCAGATCGAAGTCCCGGATGACGAAGAGCCCCGGAAGGTTCTGGATCAAGGATTCGACGAACTCCCGTTGTTCCACGAGTCGCCGCTCGGATTCCTTTTGCTTCGAGCTGTCTATCCCGAGGAGGAGAACGAGCGCTCCCTCGCGGTGCGCCGACTTGGAGGCCGTGAAGATGTAGGGAAGGAGCTCCCCCGTCTTGGTTTTGATCGTCGCTTCGAAGCTCGCCCACGACCTTTGAGCGAAATCCGCCTTCAGCTCGACGAGATTCTCTGTCTTGGTCAAAGCGCCGAGCTCCTCGGGCGCCAGTCTCTTCAGCTCCTCCGTGGAATAGCCCGTCACTCGTTCCATCCCGTGATTTGTCCTGATCGTCCTGCCTTCCTCGTCGCGGATTATGAGGATGCCCGGCAGCCCTTCCAGGATGGCATCGGTCAACTCCCGTTCTCTCTCCAATTCGGCAGTTCGCGTCTCGACCTCTTTCTCGAGATCGCGCCGCTTGTTCTTCTGTTCCTCCTCCGCTCGCTTGCTCTCCGTGATATCGAAGGAAAGCACGGAAACTCCCGCAGGCACGGGTTGCATGTTGAGTCTGAACCACTGGCTCGTATCGTCTCCATAAGAGAACTCGTTCTCCATGCTGATGGATCTGCGCTCGATCATGCAGCGCCTCAGGCTGGAAAACATCTCCGTCTGGTCGATGCCTGGGTAGGCCTCCATCATGGTTCGGCCAATTAACTCCTTCCTCCCCTTCCTGGACTGCAGAATGGCGGCATCGTTCAGATAGACGTACCGCCAGTCGCGGCCGATGACCTGATACCCCTCGATCATGGCGTCGAGCAGTGTTTTGTTTCCTGCCGCGCCCGCGTCGCTCTCGATGGACCCAGGCTCCCCGGCGAGGAGCCGGTTGCGCAATGCGGATATCTCAATCGCCTTTTCGCTGAGGAGGGCGGCCAGCCTGGCGCGCAGCTTCTCGAGCGTCAGAGGTTTTTCGAGGAGCCCTTGGACGAGGCCTTCTGTGAGGTATGCGTCGAAATTCTCCGGGGGAGAACCGACCGACAGGAGGAGCCGAATTGCGGAGGGAGCCTTCCGCGCGAGCTCCGAGAGAGCCGATCGCTCCTCCGGAGCAACGAAGGGCACGTCGATGAGCGCCACGTCGACGGCGCGTGACTCAAGCACCCGCCGAGCCTCGTCCAGCGAATCCGCGCAGGAGAAAACCATGCGGGGATCGAGGCCGGGCACGTCTTTTCGGCAGAGCTCGCTGTCAGCGCCCACCAAGAGAACCGTGGATAAGGGGCTATCGGTCATGAGAGTGTTCCTTGTTTGCAAATAGTAACGTATGTAATTATAACGCTTGTTTACTAAATTACTAATATTTATTTACGTATCGATATCGCGCTCTCCAGAAAGAGCTGTAGGGGATTTTTGACAGAGGCTCCCTGGCTTCAGGCCTGTCGTGATTCGAGCGCGGGAGCGACCGGCGAGAGAAGGGAGACGCGGTCCTTGACAGACCGGAGCTCGGCCTCGTTCATGACGCACCGCGCAAGGCTTCGGTCCCCGAACTGCTCGACCCTGAGCGCTCGCGAGCGCAGCGAGCGCCGCTCGTGCTTCGTCTCGATCCAGCGCACCGACCGTATCCGCTCTCCCTCGATTTCGAGGAAGCTCAGGCCTCTGCGCCAGTTTGCCGGCCCTGGATTGAAGAGGTTGGGGACGAGGGTCCCGCCCTCCGCGGCGCGCAGGGTCGTGCCGGGGCTTTTCCTCTGCCGCTCCACGCTCGCGATCCTCTTGCGATACAGCTCGAGCATGGCGTCGAGCCGGCTCTCGCCGCCGCCATCTCCGTCGCCCTTCCGGAGAAGGGCCTCGATCGATGAACGCAGATCATCGTACTCGGTGCACGACTCGAAGAGGGCCCGGCCGGTGTGTCCGAAGATGGTCGCGATCCCGAGACGCAGGGAAGCCCTGTAGAGCCGGAGCTCGGTTCGATACAGGCGCCCCGGGTCGTCCATGTCGCGCTCGTCCCGTATCTTGCGCGGCTTGTGCAACTGCCTCTGGATAAAATCCTGGTAATCCGTGCCCGCGAAATAGCGGGCGGCCTGGTGGCCGTGGAGGATGAAGAACTCGAAGTCGTCCCGCTCGAGGCGGAGACCGTGGAGGAAATTGTAGCGCGGGCGGGATTTACGAATCAGCCCGAGGTCCCGCTCTCCGAGCAGTTTGCGGAGCGAGCCCTGGGCCGCGAATTCGTCGAAAAGGGCGTAGATGCGCTCCCAGGAAGCCGTGATGTCCTTTGACCAGAAGCTCCGCAGGTCTTCGGTGTCTCCGGCCAGGACGAGGGTGTAGCCTTCGGGAAGATAGACGCCGCCGAGCACAGCCTCGGCGAGCTCGCGGTTGTGGCCGAGCGCATCCGCGCCCCCGCCGTCCCCCATGCGCAAATCGCTCACGATCGCGTAGCGCGATTTCGGCCCCAGCCTCTCGACGGGACTCCGCTCGCGCAGGGCGCAGAAGGACTCGAAGAAGCGAGAGAACCTCATGCCGTGCCAGCCTTTTATGCGGCGACGCGCGTCGAGCCGAGGCACAGGCCGCGTCGGTCGAAGCCGGTGGGGCGCCAGCCCTCGCGCCCGAGCGTCATGAGTTCCGCGTAGCCGGCTCCGGCCAAGACGGAGGCCGCCTCTCGGAACGCGAAGGCGACATCTGCGCCGCGGTGGCAATCTGAGTCCAGGGTCATCGGAATGCCGAGGTCGCGGCAGCGGGAGAGGAGCCACGGACTCGGATAGGGCTCGTCGGTCCAGCCCCGGGCCATTCCGCCGGTGTTAAGCTCGAGTATGCACCCCGATCTGGCCACGACGCGGAGCGCCTCCTCGGCGAGGCTGCGGTACCAGGTCTCGCCCTCGTCGAAGTAGCGCCCGCCCGCGTTGTATTTTTTCACAAGATCGAAGTGCGCGACGATGTCGGGCCGTTCAAGCCAGGCCATCTCTCCCAGGGCCCGGAAGTAGGCTTCCACGAGGGTGCGGATATCGCCGCCGTACAGTTCCTCGAGGCCGTGCTCGAAGGACTGGGGCGTATCGTCCATCTGCCACGGCAAGCCCTCCCTCGTCCGGCCCACGAAGTGTACGGCGCCTATGCGGTAATCGAAGGAGGCGAAGGCCGCATCGGCTGGGCCCACGAGCCCCGGTATGTAGTCGACTTCGAGCCCGACCCAAACAGAGAGCCGGCCCCGGTACACTCGCTTGAGCGATTCGATCTCCGTGCGATACCGCTCGATGGTCGAGGGCCACTGGCCACGCCCGATGCACCACGGGGCGGGAAAGGGGAGCGGGGCGTGGGAGGAGAAGCCGAGGGCGACCACCTCCCTGTCGAGAGCCGCCTCGACATACGCGAGCGGGCGCTCGGCGCCGTCGCAGAAATCACAGTGCGTGTGATAGTCCGTCCAGGACATCTCGTCTCCTCCTTCGTGCTCTTTCGCTCCGCCCACCCGGCGTCTTCAGTCCGAGCCTCCGGTGAACCAGCGCACGGCCCCGACCTTGTTGCGCGCGGCGTTATAGATGATCCCGCCGTTCCAATACTCGAGCGCCGCCACGAGACTGTTGCCGCCGTCGTCGGGCGTGCTGTGCGGGCCGCGGTAGCTCGCCAGGGCAAGGAAGCCGTCGAAGTCCTCGTTGAAGAGCGCGGTCTGGCGGCTCCTGTAGAAATCGTTCCACGCGTCCAGGTCCGTGAAGCCCTCGCCCTCGTCTTCCACGATGAAGCGAGCGCGCTTTCTGAGGTCGTACCAGACGCGGAGCTTCTTCCTCGGGTCGCTGCGGTTGCCGTGCTTGATGCCGTTCTTGATGATCTCGGAGAGTTGCTGCTCCAAGAGGTTGCCTTCCTTGAAGGCGGGGGGGCATTCTGAGAGCACGTAGGCAGCGTACTCTCGGATTCGGCCGAAGTCGCTCGGGAACTCGACGTACCTCATTCCCTGGGCGTCGAACAATTCGTTGCGCTCGTCGACGATGAGCTTGCGGATGATGAGCGTCTTCACCGGTATCCCCCCGCCGGCCGGGCCTCGCGGGCCATGGAGCCTTCCAGCTTCATGAGCGGGAGGATGCTCGACATCTCGAGCACCCGGCGCGGGCTCCCCGAGACTCCGGAGAACCGCAGCTCGCCGCCGCTTTTCCTCGCGGCCTGAAGGATGCAGATGATCGCGCCGACCCCCGTGCTGTCGAGGTAGCGAACACCCGACATGTCGAGGAGGAGCCGCCGCGCCCCGTCCTCGATTTTCCTCAACATCGCGGTCTTGAACCGCGGCGCGCTGTAGAGGTCGCAGTCTCCGACCATGCGCACCGTCGTGCGCCCCTCGCAATCGTCCAATGTCCATTCCATGGGATCAAGTAATGAGGAGGAGAGGTCAGATTCCGGTGAGAACAGCGCTAGAAAATCGATAAATCACCTCAACCTAACACGAATCTAATGGGGCGGGAGCAGAATCCCCGCGTACGAGGGACATGCAGATGAAACCGAAGCTTTTGAGAGAGGTCGAGCCCGGCAAGCTGTACAGCGCATCTGCGCTGCGCGCCGCGCGGCATTTTTGGACCGTGAGCGAGGGCGCGGGCGCCATCGACCTCGCAGACGAGCTCCAGGACAAGCCCGAGGTCCTCGTCGTGGCTGTCCTCGCGGCCAGCGGAAAGGCGATGGGGATTGTGCCGCGCGATCGCCTCTTCGCGCTGCTCTCGAAACCCTTCGGCCGCGAAATCCTCGGCAGGATGCGCGTGTCCGAGCTTGTCGAGGAGGCGCCCGTCTTCGACGCCCACGCGGGGATATTCACGGTCGCGCAGGAGGCGCTCGGAGGGGAGGTGGGCGCCCGGGCGCCCTTCCATATATTGACCGACGGCGACGGCCTCTTCCGCGGCATGCTCTCCTCCCAGGACCTCGCCGACTATCTGTCGCGCATCACGCAGGAAGACATAGACCTCGCGGGCAAGCTCCAGGATCGTCTTCAGGCCGGAAACGAGGCCATAGGCGGGGAGCGTTGGAGCTTCGAGGCCTGGTCCCGGGCGGCCAAGGGGGTCGGCGGCGACTTCTATTTCACGAGAAGGCTGGCGGACGGCAGCGCCTTCTTCGCGTTGTGCGACGTATCCGGAAAGGGCGTCGCCGCCTCTCTCGTGGTCGCCATGGTGTGGGGCATGCTCCGTATGTACGATTTCCGCGGGGGCATGAAGAGCCTCATTGCGCGCCTGAACGAGTCTATCGTCGGCACCTTCCACCTCGAGAAGTACCTCACCGGCTATTTCGCCATTTTCTACCCGGAGAAGAACGAGCTTCTCGTGGCCGACATGGGGCATTCGCACTGCCTGCTCTTCCGCGGGACTCGCGTGCTCACGCCGAGGAGCCGCCAATCCAACCTTCCCATCGGTGTCGAGACGAATATCGATCCCGCTGTCGTCCGATGGCGGCTCGAGCCCGGGGACGGCCTTTTTGTGTTCAGCGACGGGTTGACCGAGCAGGAGGACGAGGCCGGAGCGGAGTTCGGCGAAGGCCGCCTCATCGATGCTGTCAGGCGGAACAAGGGCCTCGGCGTCCCGCTCAGCGATCGGCTTTCCGCGGAGGTCGACGCCTACCGCACGAGGACCCCGCAGCAGGACGACATGTCCTTCGTATTTCTTTCGTTGCGAGGACAGGGCCAAGCGCCTCGATCGCCGCGCGATTAATCCAAATTTAACGGGAATCGGCGCGCAGGCTGCGCGATACTGATATCAATCTTCCCGCGCTCAAAAGGGAAAACTGCGAGGAAACCATGTCCAAAGTTGTGCGCGATAGCATCGACAAGGCCGGCAAGCTCATCGCGAAGGAAGGGACCGAGCTGGAGGAGTCAATCCTCGCCGAGCTCAAGCGCGCCCTTCAAACCGTCACGGCGCTCGCCGACGAGCACCGGTCTCTTAAGGCGTCGATCAGGGAATCCGGAGAGGTGCTCGAGGCGAGCGCCAAGGACCTCGGGCGGCTCGTCCAAAAGGCGAAAAAGGCCGCAAGCGCCTCGTCGAAGGCCAAAGAGGCCGTTACGCTCGCGGAGAAGGCCACGTTGGCGGCGAAAAAGCGGGCCGAAAAGCAGGCCGCAACCTCCGGCTCGGCCAAGAAGCGCCCCGTGTCTGCGCAAAAATAGCCGTGTGCGCCCCTGGGTGCGCGGCTTTGCCTTAGAAGGCCGCGATCAGGGACGGCGTGAAGATGGGCGTCGCGGGCCTTCCTGGCCCAGACGCCGCATCCTCGCCCGACGGCGAGTCGATGGAGGCGGAGGGGCCCTCTCCGGAGGCCCCCGGTTTTGAGAAGACTCTGATTGCCCTGCGATCCTCCGAGACCTTCGCCCGTTTCTTGAGCTCCGCGAGAACCTCCGAAAGTCCCTCGGCGTCGAGCGAGGCGCCGGACTCCAAGACGACGACCGCGACGCTCACGGTGAGCAGGCTCATGCGGCGCTTCCTGCCGCCCCGATCCACGCCGAGTATCCAGCCCTGCTCGCGGTCCTCCGCGGAGTAGAATGAGGCCGCCTCGCGGCCGAAGCGTTCGGAAACCTCGTAGAGCGGAGCGAGGTCTTCGGGCCCGTGGACATCCAAGGAGACAAAGAAGTCGTCGCCGCCGAGATGGCCGATGAAACCCGGTGGTCTTCGGATCGTGGACTTGAGGATGTCCGCGAAGAGCATGATGACTCGATCGCCGTTCCGAAAGCCGTAGCGGTCGTTGAAGGGCTTGAAGTTGTCGAAATCGAAGTACGCGAACCCGACGCCCTGCCCCGGATCTGCGAGGAGCTGGGCGCACACCTCGGCCACTCGCAGGTTGCCCGGAAGCCGGGTGAGGGGATTCTGGTCGCGCGCCTCCGCGAGCTCGCGCTCCGCGACGAGCGAAAGCAGCTCCTCTGCGGGAAGCACGCCGGCGTAGTGCCCTCCCTCGGTCAACACGACGCCGCCGCTGTCCGTCGAGGCTCCGTACAGCTCGACTATTCTGGCGAGGTCGGTTCCGAGAGGCGCGGCGGGGGCCCGCACGAGAAAGGCAGCTGCGCCGAACTCCGCGGCGATGTGCTCGAGGAGGGCTATGCCGAAGGGCGAGTAGACATAGTGCCGGAAGTCCCGCTCGCGGTATATGCCGACCGGCTCGCCCTCGTCGTTTATGACCGGGATGATCGACGCGTTCGGATCTTTGCGGAATCGGGCGAGCACCATCGAAAGGTCGGACCGCAGGTTGACTGGCTCGGTCCGCAGGACGCATTCCCCGTGGACCCTGCCCGCGGAGGTGGTGGCGCGGCGGTCCCCGCTCGAAGCGACCGCCGCCGCCGGGTACGCGGTCGAGAGCGAGGCCGTATCGACACTGGGCCGAGCGACGTGGAAGCCTTGGACCATGTCGCAGCCGGCCTCGTAGCAGAGCCGCAGCTCCTGCTCGCTCTCGACCCCTTCCGCCACGACCGAGATCCCCATGAGGTGGGCCATGCCCGCTATCTTCTCGAGGAAGGCGGCCTTTCGCGGTTCGTCGGCCGTGCCGCTCACGAAATAGCGATCGACCTTCACGATGTCGGGCTCGGCGCGGTGGAGCAGTTTGAGCCCGGCGTAGCCCGAGCCGAAATCGTCGAGGGCTATGCGAAAACCCTGGCTGCGATACGCCGCGATC
>Ga0187810_10000628_pt1 | contig 12980 bp, 10 predicted proteins | sample NC_wetland_sal_i_9_FD_132963 | JGI IMG/M metagenome (GOLD analysis project Ga0187810, IMG submission 132963) | Wetland sediment microbial communities from Neuse River Estuary, North Carolina, USA - ASW_5 | ecosystem: Environmental > Aquatic > Freshwater > Wetlands > Sediment | place: USA: North...
CGCAACTGGCGGAGATCAGCTCGAAGTCGGCCAGCGGGAGCGCGGGCGGACAATCCACCAGCACCAGCTTGAAGTTGTCCCTGCACCAGGTGATGAACTCCTTCCAGGGCGCCCCGGAGAACAGTTCCGGCGGATTTTTCGTGGCATCGCCGGCGCAGACGAAATGGAGATTGGGAATGTCGGTGGCCACCACGGCCGCCTCGCGCGCCACCCGGCCGCTCAACACGTCGGCCAGGCCGGGTCCTTCGTCATGCCCAATGCACCGGCTGGCGCCATGGGTGCGGAGATCACCATCGATCAGCAAAACCGGAAATTGGGGAAGCTGGGCACAGCACAAGGCAAGGTTGGAAGAGGTCAGGGTCTTGCCGTCGCCCTTGGCGGCGCTGGTGATGGCCACGGTCCGGAACTGGCGCCGTGCCTGCAAGCGAAGCACGCGGGTGCGGAAGCTGCGGTAGGCCTCCAAGGCCGGCGGCGCGGGGACGGTCTCATCCTCGGGGAAGAACAACCTCCGCGGATCACGCGGAAGGCGGACCATCCGATAAGCCTCGGTAGAGAATTCCACCACCCCGACCGAGGGCCCTTGCTGCGCAGCATCGAGCGCGATAGCGATCTTGGTGCCGGAGGGCGCAGAGGGCGCAGAGGTGTCCAAGCCTGCCAACTGCTGGTCGACGCCGCGGTTGATGGAATCGAGCAGTTGATCGACGTTCATCACATCGATGGGCTGGGCGGCACGCGGGGCCGGGGTCTCGTTCACCTTCTGGGTCCGTTTGAAGAACTTGCTCAAAACTGGCCTCCCACTGCCCGGCGAGGGACTTCGTTTTCCTCATACTGCCCGCGCGCGGGCAGCGGACGCGATTCGGCGGAGGGGCCCGCTGAAGCGCCGGAGCCGTTGGCCGGGGGGGCAACCACCGACGGCGGCGTCAAGGTAAGCCCGGAGACAGCGGCGCGCACGATGTCGGGTTCCACGTCCTTGCGATGCATTTGCGCCGCGATGGTCAGGCAACTGTCGCACAGCAGATTGATCAAGCGGGGCACTCCCTGGGTGCGGCGGTAAACCTCGTCGAGCGCCGCAGCGGAAAACAGCAGCGGCCCTTCCATGCCCGCCAGACGCAATCGTTGCTCGATGTAACTGGCGGTCTCGGCGGGAGTCAGCGGCCGCAACTGTGCCAGCAGCGCGATGCGCTGCCGCAACGCTCGCAACTGCGGTTGCAGCAGCAGGGTCGCCAATTCCGGCTGGCCGCACAGGATCACCTGCAGCAGCTTCTCGCGGTGCGTGTCCATGTTGGTGAGCAGCCGGATGTCTTCCAGCAGGTCCACCGTCAACAGATGAGCCTCGTCGATCAAGAGCACGGCGGTGCCGCCCTTGCTCTGGGCTTCCAGGAACAGTTCGTGGAGGGCCAGCAGGCGGCGAGGCTTGGTGGTGGAGGTAACCGTCACCTCAAATTCGTCCAGCAGCGACTCCAGGAATTCCTCGCGGGTGAGCACCGGATTCACCAGGAAGGCTGACACCAGCTTGCGCTCACCGTTCTTATGGAGGTTCGACAGCAAGTGCAGCAGCGCATTGAGGATGGTGGTCTTACCCGTTCCCACCGGACCGGTGGCCACCATGAACCCCCGCCGGCGGATTACCCCTTGCACCAACGCCACCAGGGCGTTGCGGTGCGGGTCCGCCAAGTGGAGGAACTTGGGGTCGGGAGTCAGAGAGAATGGTTCCCGCTTCAGATTAAGGAAGTCCAGATACACTTGCGAACCCGCTTTCCTAGGGATAGCGCAGAAATTTTTTGTGCAACCATTCTTCCAAAGTGGACTTGTTGGAACTAACGATTTATCGTTAAGAACCAAGCAGTTGGCGGCTCGTGGGCGGCTTGGCAATGCCACATCCCGGTGAAGTGTGCAACTTGTTGCGCACAAACCCGGACTTTCCCCGGCGTTGCCCATCCCCGGCTGGATATGAGCAATCCTCTGACCACTGTAACTGGGGTGTCTTTGCAGCATCAGTCGGTGATGGAGGCCTTGCACAATAATGACTTAGGTGCGATTCTTCGGGCACCTACGGCGAAGGAAAGAAGCAGAATGGGGCCTGTACCGTGGACGTTCAAGCGCGCATTACTGACTCTGGCTATCCCAGCCATACTGCTCTTTGCCGTGCTGGAATTCGCCGCGCCGCGGGCGGCCAGGGTGCGCTGGGACTACGACTACGCCCACGATCCCCCTTGCGCTTCCGTGTGGGGCTACGATTGCGTCCTCGGCTTCCATGTTTTCGTTGGCAGCCCGAATGACCGTTCCCAGCAGGTATTCGTAGCCAATCGCTTCGATGCCGGCCAGCGCCTGGTGAGTAAGCAGATTGAAGCCACGCTCCGTGTGAACCGATTCGGCTACTTGCAGTTCTGTGTGGTGGCGGTAAAGCAAGGACAGATGGCAGTGATGGTCGAGAGTACTCCCGTGTGCATGAAACGGTGGGTGCTTCCCTTCGGGATTGCCGGCGATCGGACGAAGTGACTGGTCTACTGACCACCAGGTATTCCAGGGCCGCCACTCCTGACAAGAAATTTACAAACAATGGGTACTGGATTACACGGATCGGTGTAGAATGTTGTCGCCCGCCCCTTCCTGCCCATTACTACACTAGAAATCCATCTAAAGGGCCCTGATGCGAGCCTGCGCGCCGCTCGTTCCGACGACTCTGCCGCTTAGACGGCACCCCGTGTTCCTCGTTCTGGGTGCGATAGGGACCTTTGCGATCTTTCTCTCCGCGGTCTCTCCGCTTGACGACCTGGTGCAGCAGGAGTTCGCCCAAAAAACCTGGTGTGACGGCTCCCGGACGACCCAGGTGAAACGATCGCCATCGCATTCACACCAACCATCGGGATTTCCGCCGCCTCGGTTGCCTGAGCCCGCGAGCGGAAAGTCAGTCGGCGAATGCCCGTCGCCGGTAACGCTCAACCCAAGCACGGTTGTCGTCGCCAGCGAGGACAGCCGCGGTCCACCGTTGCTCTTCCACTCGGCACGGCACTGATTCAGAACTCGGCCCACGGCCCACTCCCAACCGGTTCGGCGAGGATAGTGTTAGTGAGCAACTGCTGGCAGGAGAAAAGCGTTCAACTCAGATTCCTATTGGGTGAGCTGCGCCTCGGCGCAGTGAACTTGCACGGCTTGGTTCTCAACCACGGGCTACATCCGCGTCCGGAGCTCTCGGTGCCTGATCTGCCGCCGTCGGTCGACGTTGCGGTGATCCGCTCCCATCCTCTGCCGCGTACTGTTCCCGAATATTCCGGGTCCGCGGCGGCGTTCCGATACATCCCGGATCGTTATTACAGGTGTTACGTCGACTTGCGGCAGACCCTGCCCGATTACCTGAAGAAATTTTCCAGCAAGTCACGCTATACCTTGCGGAAGAAGGTGCGGAAGTTTGCCGCGCTCTCCAACGGCAAGAGCGACGTGCGCGAGTTCTCGCGGCCCGACGAGATGGAAGAATTCCATGTTCTGGCCCGCCAGATCTCAGCCAAGACCTATCAGGAGCGTCTGCTGCGCGCCGGCATCCCGGACGACCCCACTTTCGTCGCCGAAATGCGCAGCCTGGCGGAACGCGACGCCGTCCGCGCCTACACCCTGTTCCTGGATGATCGTCCCGTCGCCTACATGTACTGCGCCGCCATGGAGGAGAACGACCTGATTTATCGGTTCGTCGGGCACGATCCGGAATACGGCCACCTTTCTCCTGGCGTGGTTCTGCAATATTTTGCTTTGGAGAGCCTGTTCGCCGAGCAGAGGTTCGACTCCCTCGACTTCGGCGAAGGCACCGGAATGCACAAACAGTTTTTCTCGACCGGCAGCCTGGCCTGCGCCGACGTCTACTATTTTCGCGACACAGCCCGATATCGCGCCCTCGTGGCTCTGCACGCGCTGCTGCGCTTCACCTCCCGCACCGTGGCGGCTGTCTTCGAAGCCGTGGGGATAAAGCACAAGCTGAAAAGATTGTTGCGCGAGGGCCCGTCATCGATCGTGCGCTCGGCGGGAAGGAAAACACCCACGACGGCCGAGGTTTACCACAACGCTGACAGCGATCTTGTCGGCGAACACCTGGCCACCGACGCGCGCAGAAAAATCGTTTAGAAACTTTTCTTGAAGAAGAGCTTCTTGCGAAGCCGGTATACGCCGACCACCAGCCAGGGGGCGGCGCGTAGCCCCCACTCCGCCAAGCGCAGCTTGCGGCTGCGCAGGTAGTGATTGGCGGCGCGGAAGTGCTCCAGCGCGGATCTGGCATCTCCGGCCAGCAACGCCCGATGGCCTTTCAAGTATTCGATATCCGCATTTTTCTTTTCGATGGCCCGCTGAACCAGCCCGCTCTCGCGCGATCCCTGGCGGCAACGGCCGAGAGTTTTCACCAGCACCTGCAGATTATTCTGGGCCAGCCACACCGGGTCGGCCGTCATGCTGCCCTGCCGGCGTCGGTAGCGGGTTAACACCTGGCGCTGGTAGCTGAGGTGCTTGCCCGCGACCGCAAGCCGCAACCACAGGTCGTGATCTTCAGAGGTGCGAATGCTTTCATCGAAGGCGCCCACTTCGAGCACCGCTTCGCGCCGCACCACCACGGTGGAGGTGAGCGGCGTACAGCGGCGCAGCAGCAGGCTTTCAAAGCTCACCTCTCCCTGGGAAGGAAACAACTCCATGAAGGTGCGGCCGCTCTCGCGGGTGTCGCCGAAGATCAGGCCGTCCGCGTAGACCAAATCCAGGGAAGGGTCGCGTTCGAGCATGCCCATCTGGGCCGCGAGGAATTCGGGCTCCCACAAGTCGTCGGAATCCAGAAAGGCGACATAACGCCCTCGCGCGGCGCGGATGCCGGTGTTGCGTGCCGCGCTGACCCCGCGGTTCTCCTGCGGCAGATAGACGAGGCGATCGGCGAAGGGCCGCAGCACCGCTTCGAGCGCCGCGGTGTCCGGGGAACCGTCGTTTACCACGATGATCTCGAAGTCGCGGTAGGTTTGCGCGCAAACGCTCTGCAGGGTCTCCGAGATGAATCCGGCAGCGTTGTACGCCGGGATGATGACGCTTACCGCCGGGCGTTGGCCGTCGTTACTCAAGTCTGCAATAAGGATTCTAATCCAGAGGCAAAGCCAGCCCAAACTTCAAACGCGCACGGAGATCGTGCGCGCTATTTGCGGCTCGCCATCAATTCGTCGTACACGTCCACCAATTGCGTCATCATGCTGTGAGCGGAGAACCTGCTCTCTACGGCTTCCTTTCCGCGCTGGCCCATTCGGTGGCGCTGCTCGGGATCGCGAAGCAGGATCAGGATCCTCTCCGCCATCGCCTGCGGGGCGTCAGAGTCCACGATGTAACCGCTCTGCCCGTCGGCGAGCGCTTCCGCATTGCCGCCGACTCGCGTCGCCACACAAGGCAGGCCGGACGCCATGGCCTCCACCAGCGCGTTGGAGAACCCTTCGCTTCGCGAGGGAAGGCAGAATACGTCGCTGATCGCGAGCAGCGGCATCACGTCTTTCCTCGCGCCGAGAAACTTCACGGTATCGGAGAGAGAAAGAGAACGCGTCAGTTCTTCCAGCTCCCGCGAATATTCCGGCTCGAGAATCCCGCCGACAATGAGGAAAACCGCGCGGGGGAACTCGCGCTGCACGATAGCAGCCGCCCGCACCAGAACATCGAGACCCTTCACCCGGCGGATATTCGCGGCGGTGATGATGAGATGCGACGCCTCGGCGCATCCCAAGCCGGTGCGCGACACGGCGGCGCTGTCCCGGGACGCAATCTGGTCCAGCTCGATGCCGTTGTAGAGAGTCATCACTTTTTCTGGCGGCAAGCCATCCTCGGCAATGCAATAGTTGCGGACTTCCTGGGAGACCGCCAGCACGCGGTCGAAGAAGCGGTTCACGAAGCGATACGCCAGGCGGTGTTTGGAGGCACGGAGAATCCCCAGGTCGCGGCGGCTGGAGATCAGAATGGGAACGCCACTGAGCCGGGCAATCGGACCCGCCCACAGATCTGAAGTCTCGAAGAAGGTGTGCGCGATGGCTACGTTTTCCGAACGAATCAGCTTCCGCAGCTTCAGACCCATCTTCACCGCATTGAAGTCATAGGTGCGCCGTAGCGGCAGGAAATGAAAGGAACAGGGAAAGTCGTGGAACACCGCGGGATCGAGCCGAAACGTGACCAGCGAGGCGCGATACTTTTCCGGCGGCAGCAGGCGAATCAGCCGCAGCAGGATGCGCTCGGCGCCGCCGAGCCGGCACAACTCGTCGATGATGAACAGCACGTGAGCTGGTTCAGGCACGGTTCAAAAACCGATCACAGGAGCTTCGCAGACATCATATCCGGCGCTGCTCACGCTTGGCATGGAGATGGGGTTAGGTAGGCAGGTTCGGTCCAGTCTCGCGCGAGGGTGTGCACTTTTTTTCACTCTTGCCGGGGCTGGCTTGTCGAAGCTGGTTATCCTATTGAAAAATAAAGTGGTTTGCCGCCTTGGTCGCGCCGATAATGGAAGACGCTGTGCGGGCTGGGTGGTGTGGCCCCGCCCCGCGTTTTGTGCGCGGCAAAGTCGGTGTCCTCCAGCAATGTTGACAGTCCTCACGGGAGATTGCAGGATGCCAGAAGTCGCAGCATTGAATCTATGAATTCCTCCAGCGTGCAACCTGCAGCCATTCGGCACGTCCTCAGCGTGGACGTGGAAGATTACTTCCAGGTGGAAGCCTTTGCCGGGTCGGTTTCGCGCGATAACTGGGACCAGTACCCAAGCCGGGTGGTAGCAAACACCGAGCGCCTGCTGGATTTGTTCGACGAACATAGGACCAAGGCGACATTCTTCCTGGTGGGATGGGTTGCCGAGCGTTTCCCGACGCTGGTGCGGGAGATCAATCGCCGCGGACACGAGCTCGCCTGCCACAGCTTCTGGCATCGCACGGTTTACAGCCTTACTCCCGAGGAGTTTCGCCGGGATACGCGTGCAGCCCAGCAAGCCATCGAGCAGGCGGCAGGTGTACCAGTGCTGGGATATCGCGCGCCGACTTGGTCGATCACCGCCAATTGCCTCTGGGCGCTCGACATTCTGGCCGAAGAAGGCTTTGTCTACGATTCCAGCATTTATCCCATCCACCATGATCTCTACGGCGTGCCCGGCGCCCAGCGCTTCCCCTACACCCACACTTGCAATAACAAAATGACCTTGCGGGAATTTCCGCCAGCGACGGTGCGCCTGCTCGGCCTGGACCTGCCCGCGGCGGGCGGAGGATACCTGCGAATCTTCCCGTTCGCTTACACCGATATGGTGATGTCGCGGTATGAGAAGCACTACCGGCAGCCGGCGGTGGTTTACCTGCATCCCTGGGAGGTCGATCCCGGACAACCGCGCATCCCGGCCAAGCTGCGGTCACGATTCCGCCATTACACGAACCTCAAGCGGATGGAGAACCGGTTGGTGCGCCTGCTCGGGAAGTATCAGTTCTGGCGATTTCAGGATGCCCTCGCCGCAGAGGGCGTGGCAAACAGCCCGGCAACGGCCGGAATGGCGCGCCAGCAAACGCAGCCCGCAGGAGCTCCGAATGCAAGCTGAGGGCAGCACGACCACCTCCGGGCCCGCGGTGATCCCCACCTACCACGAGATCACCGAGGAAAATTCGTCTTATTCGTATACCGTAACGGCGGCGCAGTTCGCTGCGCATGTTGCCGTCATCGCGAAACAGAAGCCGCCGGTGCGCGCTCTGCCGCGGATAACCTTTGATGACGGCGTGCAGTCGCAGTACCGCCATGCGCTGCCCATCCTGCGGCAGAACTCGGTCGCGGCGACATTCTTCGTTAATACCGGACTGATTGGCGTGGTTCCCGAATACATGGATTGGGCGCAGCTCGAGGAAACCTTCCGGCTGGGACACCGCGTGCAATCGCACGGCTGGTCGCACGCCTACCTGCCGGATTGTTCCGATGTCCAGCTCGACGAGGAGCTGCGGCGTTCCAAGGGCACGCTGGAGGACAAGTTCGGGGCAGTGGTGGACGAGATCTCCATGCCTGGTGGGCGCTGGGACCGGCGCGTGCTCGACGCTTGCGCGCGAACGGGCTATCGGCGAGTTTATCTGTCGGACCCCTGGGCGCGTTCGGCCGCAAATACCGGCGTCGAGGTCGTGGGCCGGCTGATGGTGCGCTCCACGATGGGCGGGGAAGAACTCGAGCGAGCGCTGAATGCCCGCGGCGCCACCCTCCTGATGGCACGCACCAAGTATCGGCTCAAGGAGCAGATCAAGGGCCTGATCGGGCATGGCCTGTATCACCGGCTGTGGCTGGCGTTGAGCGGCTACAACAAGTTCGCCGACGACAACCAGAGGACGCCCGAGCTGAACTTCCGCCAGAAGCCCAAGTAGGCCAGTCGTTATTCCGCCATAAAGCTACCCTTTTCAGATGGCCCCGTATCCGCGGCGACAGGGATCCCGACCTCATGCGGAGTTAAATTTCGCTAGCAGTGCAAACTTTTGCATACTCTGTCCCTTTGCCACTGTTTCGACGGCACCATTGGTAACTTGTCCATATATCCTTAGTAACTTGCCAAGCCAGTAGTTCCGAACTTTGGTAAGCGTCGTGCTCGCGTGGCAATATTCACGGTGCCGGGAGGCTTGTTGTCAGCCGTGCATACGAACACTTCGTTGGGCTGTGCCGAGGACGATGGTGCGCATGCGAAGGACCGCGTGCCAACACCGCAGCTGAACACGGACCCGAGTCAGATAGGGAAGGGCAATTGGGAGGGGTTTCCTCTACCGCTTGAGAAGCTGCGGGAGGCGGCCGGGGAATGGCGCCAGGCACTGGCGGGGGTGGCCCGTCCCTGGCTGTGCTGGAATATAAGCGATCGCTGGTGCAAACTGCAGCAACGGCTAATACTGGAAGTCGGGTGGACGCCGGTTATCGGCTTCGATCCTCGGTGCGGGCCGCCCACGCAGTTGCCAGGATCGATCGTCATTGATTTCAATGCGCGCTTCAGCTTCGAAATTATGTTCCCGCACTTTCCGCTTGAGTTCGCCTTCCTTTTCGCGGACCGCCTCGCGTTTTGGCACTCGGATCTGTTGTGCACGCTCGACACTATGCGCTATTTGCGCGATACGTTCGAATCACTTCCCGACGGCGCGATGGCCGCCGTGCCTGAGTTTGGCGGGCGGCGTAATCTCTGGCGTTTTCGGCATCATCGTTACTGGGAATTGGTCGGCTGCACGACGAAAGGAGCGAGCGAGAGTCAGTTCTGGCGCGGTTGTGGCTGGTGGCGGCACATCAAAGATCATCCGCACTGTACGGATCCGACTGAACGCCGTCGGCGTGCCACCTACAATTACGATCACGGGATCGGCATCATGTACTGGAAGCGCCGGTACGGTGGCAAGGTAATCGACATCCCGCCCAAGCTGGTCGCCGCCGGTCACTGTACCTCCATAAACAGGAAGGATTATCGGCGGATCAACCCTGGCGGCCCTCAAGATCTCGGAAGGGAAATCGACCTCAACTTTAATCTTGCAGATGTGGCCGCGAGATTGGGGATTGCGCATTTATTGGTCGATCTTGACCACACGCGTTGCTCCAAGATTCGAAGCGTTGGCGCAGCCTAAACCGAATACTGGCAATCTCACCAACTGTGGCTCGCGGTGAGTGGGCGCAACAACCTCGCGAACGATACCCACAGAAGTTTCCTCAGACAACCGCACGCGCTGCAGGCGAGCTAAGAGCAGATCGATAATCGCTAAATCGCCCGATATCCACGGCGGCGGAAAGCCCGCGCTTCCTCCCGCTTGGGAAAGGTAAAGTACGTGCCCTTGGAGAGATCCAGCTTCACCGGCGTGGCGCTCCTGGCCGCGACTTGCCGCAACACCTGGGCCATGCAGTGGGCGCCGTGCCGCTTGGAGCGGCGGATCAGATGATCGAGCGATTCGCCGGGCTCAATCTCCATGGTGTCCTGCAGCAGCGCATCGCCTTCGTCCACCTTGGGGACCATGTAGTGAATGGTGAGGCCCACCTTGGTCTCGCCGTGGTACATCTGCCAGAAGGTCGGCATCATGCCCTTGTAGAAGGGCAGCGGAGCGTGGTGGATGTTGATGCTTCCCAGCGGCGCCAGGCCCAGGATCGGTTCCTTCAGAATGTAGGGGCAGGCCACCGAAACCAGGACGTCGGGCGCACGGCGTTTCATGCCCTCCAAAAAATCTGGATCATTAGGATTGGCTACCGCCTCCTGCTTCACGTTATAGGCGAGGCACAACTGCTGGAAGGAGTAGTAGCGGACAGCATCCCGTCCGCGCGGCAGCAGCGCCATAGCGCGCGAGGCCGCCCAGCGCGTAACCAGCCGCGCCACCCCGGGAGCGCCATAAAGCCACAGCAACTCCCGCAGCAGTTTCCCTCGGCCACGCTTGCCCATAGTGCGGCAACAGGAGACCTGCGTGATCTCGAACTCGCCGGCGTAGCGGCGGAAGAATTCCTCAAAAAAGGGCAGGATGTATAAGGGATCGTCCTGGGTCAGAAACTCGATCTTCATGATTGATTCCTCACGGTTTGCCAGACTACGTATTTGCGGCCGCGCAGCACTTCGACCACACTGAATAGCGCGGCAGCGTTCAAAGTGCAAAAGTACAGAGGTACACCCAGCGGCTTGAACTTGCGGTGCAGGGGAACCAGCGTCGTCAGGAGCGCGGAAAGATAGAACAGCGCCTGCAGCAGGAACACAGCACGGTAGAAGCCGGGGTGTGCGGCCAGCACGCCGCTGGCGGCGAACATAATCAGCAGCAGGATCGGCACCATCCAGCGCAACACCTTGTGGGAGATCAACTGGAACGAGGTCCAGGCAAACTTCCACGGCTTCAGCAGATCGGGGACGCTCAGCAGGCCGCGCATGGCGCGGGTAACCACCCGCACCCGCATGGAAAACTCTTCCGCGGTAGAACGCGTGGTCTCTTCGTAAGCCAGAGCGCGGTCTTCGAAGCGCACGCGGTAGCCTTTGCGAATCACCTGCAAAGGCTGGACGAGGTCGCTGATCACGTCATCCGCCAGATCGGTATAGGCGGCTTTGCGCACCGAGTAAATGCAGCCGCAGCAGCCGGTAATAGTGCGCAAGCGGCTCTGCAGCATCTTGATCATGTTCTCGTAATTCCAGAACACGATGGTTCCCATGCCGGTGGGCGAGTTGCCTTCCGTGTCGAAATACTGGTAGCGGCCGCTGACCGCGCCGATGGCAGGGTCCTGATAGTTGCAGGCCAGATATTCCAGCGCCTTGGGGTGGTACACGGTGGTGGCGTCGGAAAACACCAGCACCTCACCCCGGGCGTGCTGGACGCCCTCATTCTGGGCATGGGTCTTGCCCCGGCGCTGCGCCATGCGCACCAGGCGCACTCGGGGATCGCCAAAGCCGCGGACGATGGCGTCCGTCTGATCGGTGGAGCAGTCTGAGAGAACCAGAACTTCCAGCTTGTCGGCGGGATAGTCGAGGGCCAGCGTCTGCGCAATCTTTTTGCCGATCGCCTCTTCCTCGTTATAGGCAGCGATCAACACCGAAATGGCCGGAGTGTAGCCCAGCGACGCTTTCACCGACCGCTTGAACAGGTTCAGCAGCGCCAGGAGCAAGGGATAGCCCAGGTACACGTAGGCAATCAGGGCTGCAGCCACCCAAAAGCCAATCTCAGCAATCCGCACACTTGCCATAGAGTTCCAGCACCTAAAATGCCGCCGGCTGTGCCGGCTCAGCCATCATCATGGGGGAGCTGGGCTCGACTGCGGGGGCTTCCGAGGCTTCCTGCAGCCACACGCGCGAGCGCACAACACAAGCCATCAAGACCCAGGTACAGCCGTTCACCTGCAAATATGCAAAACGATCTCCAAAAATATTCACAATGAGGACCGAGGTGATCAGGGCGACGAATCCCAGTCCCAGCCCCCGCATCAAGGGCTGCTCCGCCGAGCGAAAGAGCAGGTAGCCTTGCCGCCAGGCGGTAAAGATCACGGAAAACAGCAGGATCAGACCAACGAAGCCGTTCTCCACCACCATCTTCAGGTAGTAATTGTGGGTGTCCTCGTAATGCTTCACGCGGTGCATGTAGAGGTAGGTGGCGAACCCAGTGCCGAACAGGGGGTTCTCCAATACCAGCTTCTCGGCATCCTCCCAGATCAGGACCCGGTCTGCGGAGGAGGCTTCCAGCTTGCCGTCGTCGCCGACCGTCATGGTGATCCGTTCCAGGACGGACTCGGGCAGCACGAAACGCCAGCAGCAGAGCAGGACGATCACCAGCAGCAGCAGCTTGCGGTTCTTGAACAATCCCTGAACCACCAGCGCGGCGACGAAACCAAGGTAGGCGCCGCGGGAAAAGGAATACAGCAGGGAGTACATGAGGACACCGATCAGCCCCAATATTCCTAGCTTGCGAAACTTGCTGGTCTCACAGCTCAGGTAGGCCACCAGGAACGCCAGAGCCCCGGCAGCATAGGCGCCCAGACCGTTGACGCCGGCATAGCCGATGGTGCCTGCATCGCGCCGCCCCCACGAGAAATGGGAGAAGTCGCGCCCGTAATTGGAGCGGAAAAAGGTGTACCCCACCACGAAGGCGGACAGGCACATGACGACCAGCAGCAGCTTCATCTGCTTTTCGTCCTTGATCGCATACAGAGCAGCAAAGTACATCACGGGCATGAACGCCAGGTTGGCCCACAGCGTCATGCGAAAGTCCATCTGCAGGGGCATCGGGAAACCCAGGTAGAACGAGCCGTGCCATAGCGAGATGTAGGTGAGCACGAACAGGGCGATGACGAGGCCGTTGAGCGAATTCCTGGGCACCTTGGCGCCGCGGCCCAGCAAGCCGCCGATGATGACGCCGAGAACGAGAATGTAGATGACGTGATCTCCCAGGGGAAACTGCTGCAGCTTCTCCCGCGTCGTCTGTAACGGAATGAGGAGCGTGAGCACGTACAGGCCAATGATCGGTCTCCACACCATCGCTAGCAGGGTGGCCAGCAGCACGCCG
>Ga0187810_10000629_pt1 | contig 12979 bp, 8 predicted proteins | sample NC_wetland_sal_i_9_FD_132963 | JGI IMG/M metagenome (GOLD analysis project Ga0187810, IMG submission 132963) | Wetland sediment microbial communities from Neuse River Estuary, North Carolina, USA - ASW_5 | ecosystem: Environmental > Aquatic > Freshwater > Wetlands > Sediment | place: USA: North...
CAAAATCGAAGACATCAATGTCTTCGGCAGCGCTTCCGTGTAAATCAGCGGAATCAGGATGAGAATCGCGAGGAAGACGATTTGGATCACCATGGACAGAACTACCGTCCAAGGCTTGTTCGTCTTCTTGTTCTTCGCATTTGAAACAACCATTTCTTCAAACATGGATCAGGACTACCTCCTCCCGGCGGTGGCGAGGCGCGGTGAGCCGCCTTCGTTCCCGCGGGCTTTGTTGCCGGCTGCGGTTCCGGTGCCTGCCACAGCGCTCTTTCCCCGCCAACGATTCCAGGCGACGACGAGCGGTGCGGCGATACCAAAACTGGAATAGGTTCCTACCACAATCCCCACCACCAGGGCAAAGGCAAATGCCCGAAGCACCTGGCCGCCCATCAGGAACAGGACGAGCACAGTGAGGAATGTCAATCCGCTGGTCAGAATCGTTCGCGAGAGCGTTTGGTTGATCGACTTGTTGACCACCTCCGCGAATGGCTCCCTCCGCAACAGACGGCTGTTTTCCCGGATGCGGTCAAAGATGACGATGGTGTCGTTCATCGAATAACCGACCAAGGTCAACAGCGCAGCGATGACGGTCAGCGAAATTTCAAAACCGAATATCTTGAATAGCCCCAGGGTTATCAGAACATCGTGAAACACCGCCAGGACCGCGGCCAATCCGAAAATGATGCGGTCCATGAAACGCAGGGCAAAACCAATTGCGCCTTTGCCGGCCCAGCCCGTTGAGCCACCGATCTGTCCACCGTAGAACCGGAAGGCAATATATACCAGCATGCCAGCCAAAGCATAGAGGGTAACGCGAATGGCCTGGTTGCGGAGCTCCGCACCGACTTTTGGTCCGACGATCTCCACGTTGCGAATCGCAAACGGCGCCAGCGAAAAATTATCTTTCAGCACGGAAATCACCGCGGGATTCGCCCCGTCGGCGTGCGCCAGGTCGTCCAAGCTGGTGAGCACTCCATTTTTCTCTTTATCACGATAAGCGTGAAGATTTTTCGCCAGCACCTGATACTTGTCACCGGCGCTAACCGACAGTCCGAGAGGATCCTTCTGCGAAAGGAAGTTGGCAAGAGCAGTGAGGGTCACGGAGTTAAAGTCCGGTTTGGAAGAGCCGGAAACACCGTAGGTGGCGTTGAGGGCGGTGAGCACCTTGGCCTTGCCTTCGTCGAGAGCCTGATCGCTCTGGCCACTCTGCTCCACGAAAATCAACACTTCGTTGGAGTTAGAGACCGCAATGTCGCTAACGCCCTGAATCTCGCTATTCCCGAGTCCCTGTTGGCGCAGGCCAGCGCGCAACTTATCAAGGTCCGGTGGCTGTGCGAAGCGAACATCCACGTTAGTGCCGCCCCGGAAATCGATCCCGTACTTAATGCCGCCCTTCAAGGTTATGGCGGACCAGCCGATAAGCAAAAGTAGCCCGCTCAAAGCAAAGAAATACTTGGCCTTGCCCATCCAATCGATATTGGGCTGTTTGAAAAGCTCGATCATGCCGTTTTGCGCGTCCCTTCTTTAGACTCCAAGGGTTTCCTCTTTGTTCCCGGCAGAAGAGCGCGCCGGGTACTAGAACCCTGGACTCTTCCCTAAATGCTCAATTCTGCCTGGCGATCCATTTTCGTCAGGTGGTACTGGAAAATCGTCTTAGACACGTAAATGGCCGTGAACACGTTGGCAATCAAACCGATCGTCAAAGTCACGGCAAAGCCGCGGATCGGCCCGGTCCCGAAAATGAACAGGAACACAGCGGAAACGACGGTGGTCACGTGCGTATCAATAATCGTCAGGAATGCCTTATCGAAGCCGGCGTCCACGGCTGCCGAGGACGACTTCCCGTTGCGGATTTCTTCGCGGATGCGTTCGAAGACCAGGACGTTGGAGTCCACGCCCATGCCGATTGTCAGGATGACTCCCGCGATGCCGGGGAGCGTGAGCACCGCGCCGAACATGGCCAGCGCTGCCAGAAGAATAACAAGGTTGAGGATCAAGGCGAGCACGGCGTTCACGCCGGACAGGCGGTAGTAGAAGACCATGAACACCATGACGACGAGCAAGCTGAGGATCGAAGCCTGCACGCCATGGCGAACGGAGTCGGCTCCCAACGACGGGCCGACGGTGCGTTCCTCAAGATACTTGATCGAAGCCGGCAAGGCTCCCGCGCGCAGGATCTGTGCCAGCTCGTGGGCGCTTTCCTGGCTGAAGTTGCCGTCAATGCGCCCCGTATCTTCAATCCTGCTTTGAATCGTGGGCGCCGAATAAACCTTCTTTTCGAGAACGACGGCCATCTGCCTGCCAATGTTTTGTTCAGTGAATCTGCCGAAGTTGCGCCCGGCGTCACTGGACAACACGAAGTTGATTTGCCACTGGCCGGGCATATCCGTGTTCCGGCTTTCCGTGGCGCTGCGCAGATCGCGTCCGGTGACCGCGGGTGAGCGGCTCAGGACGTACCAGACGTTGCCCGACTCCTGCCCAGCTCGCGAACGCGCTTCGCTGCTGCCTTGCACGAGTTCCGTGCCAGGAGGCAGGACGCCGCCTTTGGCAGCCAGCGCGGCGGCTTCCGATGGATAGGTGTTGGGGTCTTCCACTAACTTAAGTTCCAGTTGACCGCCCGCTTGAATCACGCGCTTGGCCGCAGCGGGATCGCCTTCTCCGGGGAGTTGCACTAGGATTTCGTTGTCCCTACCCACGCGGCCATGTGGCTGAATGGTCGGTTCCGTGAGGCCGAGAGCGTTGATGCGGCGCTCGATGGTTTCGAGCGACTGCGTCATTGTGGATTCCTGGATTGCGGAAATAGTCGTGGGACGCATCGTAAGAAGGACGGCGTTTGGATCTCCCGGCGCCGACCCAAGCGTCCAATTGTTCTCAAATTGCTCGTGGATCAGGTCGCGAAATTGGGCGTCCTGGTCCGGGGAAACGTTGCGCACAATGACGTGTGTATCGTCGACGCGGCGCACTTCGTCGTAATGAATATTCTTCGTGCGCATGGCCGTTGTAAGCCGGTCCACGGTCTGGTCGGTTTCCTGCGCCACAGCTTCCTGCACTTGTACCTGAAGAATCAGGTGAGTCCCGCCCTGCAGGTCAAGACCGAGCTTAATCTGGTGGGCGAAATTATCCCTCATCTGCGTTAGGGAGGTCGGGAAGGTAGGCAAACCGACGATCGAATATAAGCAGATAAGAACGACAGCGAAGATGAATACTACTTTCCACTTCAAATTGGGATTCATGGTTAGAAGATAAAGCGCAGCGGTGAACCGGCCGGGGCGGAATTACTTGGCATCGTCGGATGCCTCCACTTGGGCAATCGCCGCACGCGCGATGCGAATTTTTACATTGTCGGCGATCTTCAAAATGAAAGTGTCGCCGTCGATACCATTGATGGTGCCGTAGATCCCCGAGGTGGTGACGACCTTGTCGCCGTTTTTCACGGCGCTGAGCATCTCCTGCACCTTCTTACGCTGCCGCTGCTGCGGCATGATCACCAGAAAATACATGATGCCGAACATGAGCAGCAGGGGAAGGAGAAATCCGCCGAGTCCTGCGCCGCCAATACCCTGCCACACGAGAAGAGTTGCCGAATTCATTTCCGTGGTTTCTTACCGTACCCTTTCCGAACCTTGAAACATCCAACCCATAGCCCAACAGTCGCCGGTTTTCCCGCGACTGAAAATAAGCCAGCCGACAGCGGGAAATTTGCCCGCTTCCCCTGCCCGCCCGATTCTCATTATGAGGATCGACCTACTGCGGGTTGCCACAGCCCCGCGGAGGCACTCCGCGTGCCGGGCGGCTCGCCTCAGGCCGGGCCCGCAGCATAGCGGGCACACAGTTCAGCGGCGAAATTTGTAAGATGTCCAAAAGTAATAGCCTCTCGGATTTGCCGCATTATGTCAAGGTAAAACCGCACATTGTGGTGGGTCGCCAGGATCGCCGCAGTGATTTCTCCCGCAGCGAAGAGATGCCGAAGATAGGCACGCGTGTAACGCCGGCAGACGGAACAAGTGCAGCACGGATCAATCGGGCGCTGGTCCTCAATATAGCGCGCGTTCTTGATCAGCACGCGGCCTTCGCTCGTATACAGGCAAGCGTGCCGCGCTGCCCGCGTGGGTAATACGCAATCCATCATGTCGATGCCGCGCGCAACGTAATCCGCCAACTGCTCGGGCCGGCCCACTCCCATAAGGTAGCGCGGCCGGTCTTTTGGAAGAAGCGCCGCGACCTCGGCGGTCATTTCGCAGGTCACCTCGTGCGGCTCGCCGACTGCCAGCCCTCCAACCGCGTATCCGGGAAAATCCAATTCCAAAAGTTGCCGCGCACTGTCGCGGCGCAAATCGGCAAACGTTGCGCCTTGCGCAATCCCAAATTGCCATTGGGGCGCATCCCCGTTCCGGCTTGCGTTTTCGAGAAAGTACTTGCGCGCCCGTCGCGCCCATTCGGTCGTTCTCTTCAGCGCGGCTTCGGCAATGTTGCGCGGCGCAGGGGTTTCGATGCACTCATCGAGCACCATTGCAATGTCCGACCCAAGCGCGAGCTGAATCTCCACGGCCTTTTCCGGGGTCAACAAATGTTCGGAGCCATCCAGGTGAGATCGGAAGCGCACACCTTCGTCCGTAATTTTGCGCAGTTCCGACAGGCTGAAAACCTGATAGCCGCCGGAATCGGTCAGGATAGCGTTACGCCAGGACATGAACGCATGCAGTCCGCCCAGCTTGCGAATCAGCTCGTGTCCCGGCCGCAAATAAAGATGATACGTGTTGGCCAGGATGATGCTCGCGCCGAGTTCCTCCAGCGCATCCTGAGTCAGGCCTTTGACCGTCGCGGCGGTGCCTACCGGCATGAAGACCGGCGTATCGATGACGCCGTGCGGTGTGGTCAGGCGTCCGCGTCGCGCGCCGCTCGGATCCGTTTGCAAAACTTCAAACGAAAAACTCACCGCCCCATTGTATCAGGAGGAAATAAACGCCCAGACCACCTTAACAAATACCACAACCCCCCAAACGGAGAATGCGATCACGTAAGGCTTACTGCCTTTCAGTTTTCGCGGGTTGACCGCTGCGAAACCTATGGCAATCAGCACCAACGTCCAAATCGTGAATATGTCAATCGACTTGCAGAGCGTGACCACCCATTTTGCCGTCTCTTCTGGAAGAAACGCCGCCAAGTTGGTGGCGACGGGATTGTCCGGGTCCACGGTTCCCGGCGGCCGGAGAAATAAGACAAGGAGAAATATGGGCGTGCTGACGATTCCAACGACTAGAGTGTGAGCAGCAATGCCTAAGGCTTGGGAAAAGGTCGCGCCCGCGCCTGCCAAGACGTTGTAAGCCAGCATCATTACCGCTCCCACCACCACCGCAAAGAGCACAGAGCCAACGACACCGACGGCATAAACGATGTACACCGTGACCTTAGCTGAGATTTCGATCTGCTTCTCTTTTTGTTCGGCGGTAAGTTGCGACGCGCGCGGACTCTTTTCGATTTGCTGGCCAATATATTCGCGCCAATTGACACGCTGATTTAAGGCCACCGTGGCTGCGATGCCTAAAATCGTGGAAATCAGAACGGGCAGCAGCCAGCTCGGCTTTCGCGCGATATCTTCATACGTCGGCTTCGGCGAGAAAAGCACTCCAATGATTCTTCCGAACGGGGAGATCGATGCCTGGGGCTCCGCCGCAGGCGTAGGTGTAGGTGCAGTTACCATCGAGGACTCCTTCACCACAGGATTGCAGGGACTAGCTTCTAGGGATGCTACGCACGACCTGGGGGGAAAATATCACAGTTGACCCGGGCGGGGTATCTCCGGAACCGCGGCCAGGAGGTCGCGCGTGTAGGTATGCGTGGGCTCATGAAGGATGCGATTCGCGGGGCCGTATTCCACAAATTGGCCTGCGCGCATCACAGCGATGTGAGTGGCCAACTGCGCCACCACCGGCAGGCTATGCGAGATGAACAGGTAGGTCAGCCCGAATTCCCGCTGCAACTCTTGCAGCAGCCGTAGAACCTGCGCCCCCACCGAAACATCCAGCGCGGAGACCGGCTCGTCCGCCACGATCAGCTTGGGCCGTAGGATCAAGGCGCGCGCGATCCCGATGCGCTGCCGTTGGCCGCCGGAAAATTCGTGCGGAAAGCGTGGCAGCGCGGATTCGTCCAGCCCAACGCGCCGCAGAATTTCACCAGCCCGCGCCAAGCGCTGCGCTCGCGACAGCTGGGGCTCGTGGATGGCCAGCGGCTCCGCGACGATTTCTCCAACGCGCATTCGAGGATTGAGCGAGGCGAAGGGATCCTGAAAAATCATCTGCATCTGGCGCCGCTGCGCTCGCAAAGCATCGCCCCTCAGAGGCAGCAGCTCGCGCTCTTCAAAAAGAATGACTCCGCAATCCGCCTCAATGAGGCGCAGGATCAGGCGAGCAAGCGTGGTTTTGCCGCAGCCGCTTTCGCCGACGATGGCGAAGGTCTCTCCCGGCCCGACAGCGAACGTGACGCCGTCCACCGCCACGAATGGCTCGCCCTTCGCTTGATCGGAGAAAAGCCCGCCGCCGCGCACAAAACTCTTTCGAAGGTTGCGCACCTCGAGCATGTAAGTCATAGCAGCACGCACCGCGCGGCATGATCCGGTTCCGCCTGACGAAATTCGGGTACCACTTGCTCGCACTCCGCGCGGCGGAACGAACAGCGTGGCGCAAAGGCACAGCCGGAAGGCAGCTCCGTCAGCCGGGGCACATTGCCCGGGATCGGTGCCAGCTTGCGGCGCTCAAGTGTTGGCGAGGCGGCCAGCAATCCCTGCGTGTAAGGGTGTCGCGGCGAGCTGAGTACCTTCTGGACCGGCCCTTCCTCCACAATGCGCCCGGCGTACATCACCGCAATGCGGTCCGCCACCTTCGCCACAACGCCCAGATCGTGAGTAATAAAGAGAAGGGCCAGATCTAATTCACGCCGCAGATGATCGAGCAGGTCAAGGATCTGCTTCTGTACCGTGACGTCCAGCGCCGTCGTGGGTTCATCCGCAATCAGCAGCTTGGGCCGCGGCGCCAGCGCCATGGCGATCATGGCGCGCTGACGTAAGCCGCCGGAGAGTTGATGCGGAAATTGTTGTGCGCGAATTTCCGGTTCCGGCAGCGACGCGTGCTCCATGGCCGTCAGCAAGCGCCGGTGCAGCGCTTCTCCCGCCAGGCCCGGCTCGTGCGCAAGAATCGCTTCCGTGATTTGCCGGCCGATGCGCATCACGGGATTCAGCGAAGTCATGGGCTCCTGAAAGATCATCGCTATCTCCCGGCCGCGTACCCTTCGCCACTCGTCTTCGCTTTGGCCGACGAGATTCCGCGCTTCGACTTCTTCCTTAGGGGGTCGGAGCTTCAGCTCCGACATTTCGCCCTGACGCTCAATCGGTTTTAGCCCCTGAAGACTCCGATTCTGATCTTTCCCTGGCTGGCTTGCTGGACCAGTCTTGACCCCAGAACTTGCCTCGCCCACACCGCTGGCGTTCAACAGTATCTCGCCCTTCACCCGCGCGCCCAGCGGCAACAACCCCATCAGCGTCAGCGAGAGCATGGTCTTCCCGCTGCCCGATTCTCCAACCAGCCCCAAGGATTCGCCCGGCGAAATCCTCAGGGATACCTCGTTCACCGGCTTCACCCAACCCGCCGCCGTCGGCAGTTCCACCGTTACGTTGCGCACCCACAGCAGATCGTCCACGACAAAATCATAGATGCAATCGCCCCTTTTTCCTCAATATTCTCCGCGGGCGTGGAACATTTTCGTTATGACTCCATTTTTTCTTGGCCCCAAAGGAAGGCAGGAACCAGCCGTGGCGCACAAAAAGAAGGGCCGCCGAAGCGGCCCTTGGAAGATAAGTGTTTATGATTTGCTGTAACCCGCTAGAAGAGCACACGAAGAGACATTTGCAGGAAGCGAGGGCTCCCGATGGTGTGCTGAATCACGCCGAGCGAGCCTTGGGCGGGCTGACCGTTCCCTGCAGGACCCGGACCAAGGTAGCAGCCGGGGCTCGCGCCACTGTAACAGGGGTTGAGCGTGATGTCGTTGTTCGGTGTGTCAAAGCTAGGATGATTGAAAATATTGAAGGCGTCGAAGCGGTACTTCAATTGGAAGCGTTCATTGATATGGAAGAGTTTCATGACGCTGAAGTCGAAGCGGTTCTGGAAGGGGCCACGGAAGGTGTTGCGTCCAACGTTGCTGAACCCCGTTTCGACGGTGTCGCAAAAATATGCGGTAGTGGCCGTTGGCCCGCAGGGCGGCACGCCACCTGTTCCAGGCGCAATCGTTACGACGCCAAAGGCATTGGGGTTCAATGCCGGAGAACTAGGATCGGTCCCCAAGTGACCAGTCACCACTGAAGAAGGAGTGCCCGATAGGATCGGAACGATGGGATTCGTGATGTAGTCGTTTCCGCTGTAATAGATACCGCCCACGGAACCAGAATAATCGTACACGCTATAAGGCTGGCCACTCTGGAAAATGGTCACGCCGCTGATGGACCAGTCATTGACCAAGGCCGCCCGGAAACCACCCTGACCCGTGAACTTTGGAAATTCATACTGGTAGCTGATGGTCACGACGTGGGTGCGGTCAAAGTCTGCATTGCCATAGCCGGACCGCGGATCCAAAGGATCGTTTCCAGTGTAGAAAAGCCCGAGGCCGCTCTGTTCATCAAGGGTGTGCGACCACGTGTAGGCCGCGGTGAGAGATAAACCCTTGCTGATTCTCTTCGTCGCTGAAAGCTGGAGCGCATCGTAATTGGAGATCCCTTCCGCTTCGTAGAACACCGAATTGGGGCTGTAGCCGATGTAGGGAGCACGCAGGTCCGTGTTTCCACCGGTCGAGGTAAAGTAGGGCTCGGTGAGCAGGGGATTGTTGCTGGAGTCCAGGGGCTGAAAGCCGTAAGAATAGATTTGTCCATTAACGGGATTGGTTGGCGTGGCGATTTTCGGCTGGTTGAAAGGTATGGGCAGCGTGAGGTGTTGCGCGTGATTGCCGACGTATCCAGCAGTAAAGACCCAAGTGTTCCAGGGTTGCCATTGGAGGTCCAAGGTCCAGTTTTCCGAGTACGGCAATTTGTTATGTGGGTCGTAGCCACCGAACAGGAAGGGATTCGTTCCCTGAATTAAACCTGAGGTGGTGATGCCGCCGGCCTGGGGATTGGAGCAGGTTCCTGTTGCGTTGAGCCCTTGGCAAGGAACGAGCGCAGCGACCTGCGAAAGGTTTTTGGGCGGAGGAGGCGGCGCAGAAGTACCGAACGGATTATCAAGCGTGGCTCCAGGGAGGGCTGCCACCGGCACAACAAAGGGGGGTTCGAGAGTGACACCGAATGGCCCGTTGTAACCAAAGCCGGCACTAGGTGAGAACTCCGTGAAGAATTGACCGCGGTCGGCGTACAAGCCGAATCCGGCGCGAACCACGAGGTTTTTGACGAAAGCGGGACTCCACGCGATACCGATGCGCGGTTCAAACACCCACTGCCTGGCCAACATCGTGGAATCACTGACGCCCTTTGTGCCAAAGGTTTTGTTGTTGCCTGCCACGACCAAACCGATGTTCGTTACGGTGTCGGTAGCGAGGTCGTAGGAATAATCTTGCGGGTAAAAATTGGTAAGATCTCCGTTTTTCTCGGTGAGCGGACCGTCCCAGTCCCAACGCAGGCCGACGGTGACATTGAGTGTCGAACTCAGACGGATTTTGTCGTTTGCGTAAAGACCGGCCTGTTTGGCGCGATAGTAGCGGTTGCTCGTGCCGTTGAAGAAAGCAGAATTTGACAAGCCTGGGGTCACTGCGCCAGTGATGAAGCTGGGCCAATTGTTGAAGGTCAGCGAGGCAACTTCGTTGTTCTTGTTGATGACATTGAGCTGAGTGGTGTTCCAGTTGAAGCCAAAGGAAAGGGTATGGCGCCCATGGACCCAATTCAGGTTGGAACTGAGATCCCAGCGATTCTGAAAAATCCCCGCGTTGGCAAAGTTGGAGTTAGGGCCGATCGAATTTCCGCTGTTACTGAAGAGCCCGTCGTTTAATCCGGATACATCCTTGATATTGATTCCCGGGAACAGGGTACTCCCGAAGAGATTGATCCCCGCGTCGTTGGCCGTGAGGGGCTGCTGCGTTGTTGCGAACGCACGCATGCGAATGAATCCGAACTTCTGATCCCAGGTGAGGTTGGGAGAAAGCACCGTTGTGTTCAAAAGAGAAAAGACTTGGCTGCCGGCACTAAGGGACTGAGGGAATCCCCCCACTGAGGAGACGGCGAATGGGTTGGTCCCTGGGTCGTTCTGGTAATAATACTTCCCAGCAAGACGGTCCTTGGAACTGAAGTCATAATCGAGATTGCCGTTGACCTGATCTGCGTTAAAGGTGGCCGCCTGTTGAAGCGTAACGTCATACCCATTGTTCACCTGCCCTGCACTGGGAATCAGATACTGGCCATTGGGCAGCTTGGCCTGAAAAATCTTCAGGGCCGAGGCACTGATCTGATTGACGGTATAGCAGCCTGTCGGATTCGCGGTGGGGTCGCAGTATTCCGGGGAATTCAAGAGGTCCGTAAGGCCTTGCGCGGTTCGATTGTTGTTCGTTAGTCCAACCGGCACGCTGAGGTTTGATGTGCCATTCAATTCATCCGAAGTACGAATTCCCTGATAGGAAGTGAAGAAGAAGAGCTTGTCCTTCTTAATGGGGCCGCCGAGGGTGGCGCCGAACCGGTTGTAGTGCAACCGTGGAACTTTGTCATTGTCCGGGATAGTGGGATCGGAATTACGAAAGAAAGGAGCGGCGTTCCAAGCGTCGGCTTGATGGTACTCGTAGACTTCGCCATGAAGCACATTGGTGCCGGACTTCGTGGTCGTGTCAATGTGAGCGCCGCTGTTCGCACCTTGAGAAGCATCGTACATAGAGGCGTTCACGCGAATTTCATTGATGGTCTCGATGGGTGGAGTCGGCAAAGCCTGGCCGATGGCGTCATAGACAGACGTGCTCGTTTGGATGTCTTCGCCATTGCCGCCAAGGAAACTTTCGTTCGTATTCAGAACGAAACGATTACTGGCGACCTGACTGGTGGTCTTGCCATTGAAAAGATTCGTGGAGTCGACACCGTTTACCGTAATGCTGTTGCTGCTATCACGCTGACCGTTGGCCCAGATGGCCTGATTTCCCAGGCCGGCGTTGGTGCCGGAACCGTTGAGAAAATCCGCGTTTACACCGGGAGTGAGGATCGCGAGCTGCGTGAAACTGCCGGTACCAAGGGGAGCGGCGTTGATCTCAAAGGAACCAAGAACGTAGCCGTTGGTGGTATCCACCTGATTCAGAGCAGGCGTGGCGTTAACGGTGACACTCTCTGTGATGTTTCCGGGCTTTAGTTTCGCATCCAACGTTGTGGTGCGATCCCCCTGAACTTCAATTTGTGGATGCCGTTCTTTCTCAAAGCCATCCTTCGAGAAGGTGACTTCGTAAACTCCCGCGGGCAGGCCATAAAACTGATAGGTGCCCGCATCGCCTGTGGTCTTGGAAAACGTGAGGTTGGTGGCGGCATTACGGATGGTTACTTTGGCTTCACCGATGCTCGCGCCACTAACGTCATAGACGGTGCCTTCCATGGACCCTTGGAGCTGCTGAGCGCTGAGAGGCAAATTGAAAATGAACAGAACGAAGAATAGATAGACGAGGACTCTGGCCGATTTCAAATTCATGAGGAGCTTCTCCCTAGTTCATTGATTTGTGTAGTCCCAGGAAGACTTGGCATTCCGGCATTACACCCGTGGCAGCGATGCCAGTCTTCCAGCAGAATGACCACGAACAGTGACTCCAACTGCATTCGATCGGGCAGTGGATTCGTAAGAGTGTGGGATGGAGACAGCGCAACCCCGCCGCCCGCCTTTACCCCCAAAGTTGGCTGGATTGTACATCTCCCTCGTCGGGGCGCGTCACTTCTTCTATGAAATTCTCTTTAAATTTATGTGATTAATATCTGAAATGCTTTCAGTTGGCTCGCAGCTCAGAACGCAATTGCTTTGCAAGAATCCGAGTCAACAACAAAGGCTCCAATAGTAAGCTGTTAGGCTCTATGGTCACCGCTGTCACCCATCGTGTGGACTGGTCGCTGCTCTGGGGGCAGCGCTCGTTCCGCTTTTTCTTCACCGCGATGTTTGTGTCGCTGTTCGGCAGCGGCATGAATTTCATCAGCGTGAGCTGGTACATCATGTCCGCCACGCACTCCACGATGGCGGTGAGCTGGCAGGTGATCGTGGTGACGTTGCCGGGATTAGTCGTGCCGTTTCTCGGCGGTGTGCTGATCGACCGTTACGATCGTCGCTATCTCGGCGTTCTGCTCGATCTCGCCCGTGGCTTCGCCGTGCTTGCCATTGCCTACATCGCCTGGCGCGGCAATCTACACATCTGGCATCTCTACCTGATGACCCTGATCACCGGCACGGGCTCGGCGATGTACTGGGCCAACGTGAACGCGCTCGTCCAGGAAGTGATCCCGCCCAGCCAGTTCACCGGCGCGAACGCGGCCGTGCTGGTGGGCGTGCAGACCGGGATGCTGCTTGCCGGAACGTTCGTCGGCTTCATCTACGATCACATCGGCATCGCCGGCATCCTATTCATCGACGGGCTCACCTATTTTGTCTCTTCCTACTGCCTCTACTCGCTGCGCCGTGGTTACGTTTCCCCGCAATCGCACCGCCAGTATCCGCGCGAATTCTCAGAGTCAACGGAAGCAACCGCCCAGGCATTGGAAAGCGGCGAAAATCCGGAAGTAGCGGAAGCCGGGCTGTCACTGGCCATCTACGCGGATAGGAAAGCAGGCTTCAGTTACCTCCGCGAGCAACCCGTGGTCCTGGCGCTTGGGATTACCCACGCGATTCTGATGGCCAGCATCGTGAGTTCGAACGTCGTGGTCGTGGCGCTGGCGAACGACATTCTCCATTCCGGCGCGCGCGGCTTTGGTTTTATTGAGGCGGGCTGGGCCATCGGCGCGATC